>WNFU01008284.1_pt1 | contig 12037 bp, 11 predicted proteins | sample 5400121 | NCBI WGS metagenome assembly WNFU01 (sample SAMN13153360, study PRJNA577476) | soil metagenome | isolation source: 100 cm soil or saprolite under grassland replicate 1 | place: USA:California | collected 2016-06-15 | reverse complement strand
TTCTTTCTGGGTGCAACTACGTGAGAGATCTTCTACAACCATTGGAGATAGCGAACAAACGGCCGCCCTCTCGATTTCGCCACGACGGCGGCCGCGCTTCATGCGGAAGTGCATCAAGTAACGGGCCTCCGCAGCGCGGCGACGCCGCAGCCGGAGAACGGCTTATCGGTAGCCGACTTGCATGACGCGGTCCGTCCGTCCGGCACCCCAAGCGCTGGCGGGGACTGACGTCCCCCGCTCACACGGTTGCTCCGTCCGCGCTACACAGTCCTCACGCCCCTTTTGTGAGCCGTGACTTCTCCGAACGCCCCTTCGAGGAGGCCTTCGAATTGGCCCCGCCCGACACGCTCGATTTCATCCTCGCCATCGAGCCCCGGAACAGGAGAAGTCGTGGCGCGTGGCGGCACAACAGCCCCTTATCATAGGAGCGCCACTGTGGTCGCGCCGACCTACGGGTGGTATGCCTCGAGCGTCGACAAGTAGCCGTCATCGAGGCTGTGGCTGCCCACAGCGTAGAGCACGCCGTTGAGCGCAGCGACACCAAGGTAAATTCGCGCGGTGGGCATCGACGCCCTGGTCGTCCACGTGTCGGTGACGGGATCGTAGCCTTCCAAGGTTGACAGCCTTGAGCTCCCGCCGTCGTCGCCACCCACAGCGTAGAGCGTGCCGTCGATCGCAGTGACCCCAAGGCCGATACGCTGCGTCGGCATCGGTGCCTTCGAGGTCCAGGTGTCGGTGGCGGGATCGTACGCCTCGACCGTCGCCAAGCTAGGGAAGTCCGTGTCTTGCCCGCCGACCGCGTAGAGCACCCGTTGACCACGCCCACTCGGTGAACGTGCAAGAGCGCCCCGAGCAGGTGAACGTGAAGGCCGCGGTGGGCGGGTGGGTCACCGTCGCCCCGCTGATCGGGTTACCGCCGTCGTCCTTCACCGTCACCGTGATCGTCGCGCTCCGCTTCCCGCCGCGAGCGACTCGCAACGCGCTGAGCGTCGACTGCGAAGGGGACACGGAGGGCACGGACCCCGGGGCCGCGTGACACACGGCCGAACCAGAGTCGCTGAAGGTCTTGCCCGCAACCGGGACAAACTGCCAGGCGTAGCTGTCGGCGTACAGCGAAAGCTCGAGCACGCCGTAGGGCGCTCGTAGAAGTGGCGGTGGGAGTTCACCACGAGGTCGACGCCCGCGGCGTACAGATCGTCCCACACGGGCCGCGACTTGGTATCCGTGATGCCACCGGAGCCCGATCCCGACGTCGAGGCGTAGAGCGGGTGGTGCCAATAGGCAAGGGTGCAGAGCTTCGAGTTCGCGGCTAGCGCGGATCTTCGTCAAGCGAGGTTCGTTCCAGGGGCTCACGGGGCGACCGTGGCGGCCCGGGTGGTGCGGATTCCATCGCTGCACGCCAGGCGGAGCGGTGTCGCCGAACGCGCGGATACGCGCATCGCGGCCGCCTGCGCCGTCCCCAGTACTGCGCCGGTCGAGGCATCGAAGACGAGGATTCCGCGCGCGGAGCCGTCGGGGCACGGCACGTCCACCATGCCATCGGGGCCGCGCCGAGCCACGACGGGGAGGGGCGCTGCAGCCCTAGGCGCGTAGCCTCGGACCGCCGGCCGGCTGATCCTGACTTCGCCGGCCGGGCCCCGGACTCGAAGCGTGAAGAGCGAATCCTCGAGCGCCCCGCTGACGGGAATCGCGAACGCGAAGTGGCGAACATCGGGAGCGTGATCGAGCTCGCTGGGCTCGAAGTCATAGGCGAACAGCAGGCGGCCATCCTCAGCCAGGCCCTCGAGCCAGTAGTTGCCCGCACGCTCCGGCCGCGTGGGCCGCGCGTCGAGGACGAACGCGGGTTCCAGCGTCACCTTGGCCGCGTGTTCAATGCTCCCGCGGACGACGAGTACCCGCGTGGGCGCCCCGCGTCGTTCCGGCTCCAGCGACGTCGGCTCCAGCGACGTCGGTGGTTGGCGGAACTCCAGTATGCCTCGGAAGGTGTACGCGCTGGACCACACCGGGACGCAATAACCCATCACGTCTCCCGTTTGGGGGGACACGACCGCAGCCGATGCAGCGCGGGCGGTTGCCCAGGAGAACACGTCGTGCCCCGGCCAGCCGATCACCCCGCCGCTGTTGGGAAACGCGGAATCCACCGCCGCGGCGCCACCGCACGGCGCGTGCCTGCGCCCGAAGTTGTGGGCCAGCTCGTGAGCCACGAGGTCGGGGCTTCGCGCAGGCAGGCTGAACCAGTTGAGCTGGACGCCCGCAGCGGTGCGCGTTTGCGCGCCGGTGCTCTGCCCCGAGGCCGGGATATACGCGAACCCGCCGTATGCGGTGTAGCTGAAGCCCGAAGGCGGTGCCACCACGCCGTACCAGTAGGCGTCCGGCTGAGAGAAGTCGGCAATCCGGGCGAGATCGAGCTCGGAGATGAGCTGTTGCCAGAAGGGGCCGCCTCCCCCCGCGGGTGGCGTACCGAAGCTCGCCGACGTGGTGAAGGGCGAGCCGATGGAGGTGCTGATCGTGCCGATCGGGTGCACACTCTGCAGCGTGCGCAGGTACTCGGGGACCAGGCTGGCGCTGACCGCCCCGGTGGCGTCGCCGTTCGAGGCCAGCACGATGGGCACGAGCCGCACTCGCAGTGTGGGCACGGTGACCGTAGCGAGCACCGCCCGCCCTGTCCGCGGGAACACGTCGTTGGCGCTGGAATCATCGGCGACCTGGCCGCCGGGATCGCGGACCAGCTGCCACTGGAGCCCGGCCTGCAGCACCGAGGCGGGGACCAGCAGCTGTGCGCTGGGAGCGAGATAACTCGGCGAGGTGCCGAGCGCACCGACCGTCACGGCGGTGTCGGTGCGCACCAGCCGACCCGTGCCGTCGAACAGCCTGAGCATCACCTGCATAGGCGGCGCGTCGGCAGCGCTCGAGCGGATCAGCACGTTCACCACCGCGGCGTTGCCCGAAAGCACGATCGGTAGGGAGCCGTCGGGTGCCTGCACCCCCTGCGTGAACTGCGCATCGACGATGGCGTAGTCCCGCCCCACAGCGTCGGCGACGACCACCGCGCTACCCGACTTCGCGTCGCTCGTCGCCGTAATCGAGGCGCGACCGGGAGACACCGCGGTGACGAGGCCGGACGAGGACACGGTAGCAGTGGACGTGTCGCCGCTCGACCACGTCACGACGCGACCGTTGAGCGGGTTCCCGTTCGCATCCTTCGGCGTCGCGGTGAGCTGCACCGTCTGCCCCACGGGCACGCTCGCCGACGCCGGGTCCACCGTCACCGACGCCACGGGCGCCGGGTGACAGGTGCCGCTCCCCGAGTCGGTGGCCGTCTGCCCCGCCACCGGTACGAACTGCCAGGCATACGCCCCGTCGCCCAACGTGAGCTTCAGCACCCCATACGTCCCGCTCAGCCGCACCTCGCTGTTCGGCCGCACCGTCGTGCCGAACACGTCCACCCCGTGCCCGCCCGTCCCCACCGTGAATTGCCGGATACCGTTCTGCAGGTCCTTGACCTCGTCCGGCTTCTGCGGCGCGAACCGCTCGTACAACCGGTAGTGACCGTTGAGCACAACGTCGGCGCGGGCCGCGTAGAGATCGTCCCACAACGGCTTCACGGCCGAGCGCACGCTCATCCCGGAGGAGCTGTAGCGGGGATGCTGCCAGTACGCCAGAAGGCAGCGCTGCGTGCTCGCCGCCAGATCCGCGCGCAGCCACTGCTCCTGGAGAGAGCCGACCGTCATCGCGAGGTTGCTGTTCAGCACCACGATGTGCCAGGCCCCGAGGTTGTAGCTGTAGTAGCCCTTGTCCCGGTCCCCGGCGGCGCTACCGAAATAGTCGAAGTACCCCGCGGCGCCCGTCGTCTGATACTCGTAGGGGCCGGCCGCCGGCCGGGTGCGCGCCTTGTGCCGGCCCCAGGAGGGGGCGTAGCACGAGCTGAAATCCGACGCCGACCCGCTCGCGCGGATGTTGTCGCCCGTCGTGAACACCGTTCCGGCGATGTTGTCCAAGAGCAGCGCGGTCGCCTCGTCCTTCGTGTTGTCGCAGCGCGCCACCTCGCCGGCCCCCACCAGGACCGCGGTCGCGCCCGGCGGCGGCGCCGCTGCCGTCACGGTCACGGTCGCCGTCTGCGTGACGACGGTGCCGTTGATCGTGGCGGAGACGGTCTTCGTCTCGGCCACCGTCGAGCCGAGCGTTCCCGTCGCCACGCCGCTCGCGTTGGTCGTCCCGCTCGGCTGCGTCAGGGTGTTGCCGCTCCCCGTGGCCGCGAGCACCACCGTCGCCCCGCTGATCGGGTTCCCGTTGGCGTCTTTCGCCGTGACGGTAATCGTCGCGGTCCCGCTCCCCGCCGTGAACGCCGCGGGCGATGCACTCACCGTGGACTGCGCGGCGGAGACCGCCGTCCCGGCGCCGGCCGTCTTGTGGCAGCTGCCGCTCCCTGCATCCGAGGCCGTCTGCCCCGCCACCGGCACGAACTGCCAGGTATACGTCCCGTCGCCCAGCGTGAGCTTCAGCACCCCGTACGTGCCGCTCAGCCGCACCTCGCTGTTCGGCCGCACCGTGGTGCCGAACACGTCCACCCCGTGCCCCCCCGTCCCCACCGTGAATTGCCGAATCCCGTTCTGCGGGTCGTTCACCTCGTCCGGGGTCTGCGGCGCGAACCGCTCGTACAGCCGGTAGTGCCCGTTGAGCACCACGTCCGCGCGCGCGGCGTAGAGCGCGTCCCACAGCGGCTTGACCCCCGCGCGCACGGCCGTCGAGTAGGAGCTGAACCGGGGATGCTGCCAGTAGGCCAGCGTGCAGCGCTGGCCGCTCGCCGCCAGATCCGCCCGCAGCCACTGCTCCTGCGCCGAGCCCACCGTCATCGCGAGGTTGCTGTTCAGCACCACGATGTGCCAGGCGCCGAGGTCGTAGCTGTAGTAGCCCTTGTCGCGGTCACCCGCGGCGCCGCCGAAGTAATCGAAGTACCCCGCGGCGCCCGCGGTTTGATACTCGTTGGGGCCGACGGACGGCCGGGTCCGCGCCTTGTGCCGGCCCCAGGAGGGGGCGTAGCACGAGCTGAAATCCGACGCCGACCCGCTCGCGCGGATGTTGTCGCCCGTCGTGAACACCGTTCCGGCGATGTTGTCCAAGAGCAGCGCCGTCGCCTCGTCCTTGGTGTTGTCGCAGCGCGCTACCTCGCCGGCCCCGACCAGGATCGCCGCGGTGCCCGCAGTCTCCGTCCCCGCCGGCGTGATCGCCTGCGCAGGCGAGGTGGGGCCCCGATTGTCCCGGCACATCGCGGACAGCAGCGTGGCGAGGACCGCCACCGCGACGCGCGGGACCGACGTGTAGCGTGATCTCAACATGGCTTTCTCTGGTCCTCGGTCACGCCCGCAGCGCGCAACCGAATCCCTCGGTGGGGGCTGCGGGAGAGGGGCGGGCATTCGAAGGGATGGTCGATGCGACGCATGGCATCAACTCCCGTGCCGCCCTGCGGGGCCGGCGGTCGCAGGCAAGGAACCGCCGCTCAGGGGCCGACTTGCACGATGCGTTCTCGGCGAACGACAATCCCAACCGCCGACGCCGGTTGCGGTTCCTCGCTCACAGGGCTGGCTCGTTTGCGCCACAGAAGCACGTGTCAGGATTCCTACTGAGTGCATCGTATGCCGGAGAGCGCGGGCGCGGATGGGAAGGAATTGCCCAGGTAGGATCGCCATCATCCGGCACGCCCGGGGAAAGGCGTGCTCTCAGCCCGCGGCGAAATGGCCGGGCCTGACTTGACGGCCCGGCGCGGGGACATTCGTTTGCTGCGCCATGCCCGTCTCCGCCGCCAGCTCTCGGCTCATCTACGACGCCCTGAAGAGCTGCGGGGTCGGCCTCGTCTCCGCCCTCCCGGAGACGTGGCTCGTGCACCTGATCCGCATGGCCGAGGAGGACCAGGAGATGATCCTGGTGCGGCTCGCGAAGGAGGAGGAGGGCGTCGGCATCTCGACCGGCGCGTACTTCGCGGGCGTCAAGTCGGCGATGCTGATGCAGAACCACGGCTTCCTCGCCGCCATCAACGGGATCGTCTCGTGCGCCCAGCTGTACCGCATCCCCCTCTTGATGCTGATCAGCCAGCGGGGCGCGTTCGGCGAGCGTGACCCGTGGCAGACCGAGGGTGGGACGGTCACTGAGCCCCTGCTCGACACGCTCCGCATCCCCCACGAGCGACTCGATGCCCCCGGCCATGTCGCGCACAGGATCCGCCAGGCGCAGACCCTCGCCTACTCGGCGAACCGGCCCGTGGCGCTGCTCCTCTGCCGCGACCTGATGTGGGAGGAATGATGCGGCGGCTCGAGGCGCTCGAGGCGGTCTACCCGACGCTCGAGCGCTCGATCGTGGTGACGATCATGGGCGCGGTCGCGGCGGAGCTCCAGTCGCTCGGCCACCGCCCCAACTTCTTCTACCTGCAGCACGCCATGGGGCTCGCGTCCTCGCTCGGCCTCGGCCTGGCGCTGTGCCGCCCCGAGCTCGAGGTCGTCGTGCTGGACGGCGATGGCTCGGTCCTCATGAACCTGGGCGGGCTCACCACGCTCGCCCGCTACCGCCCCGGGAACCTGATCCACGTCGTGTTCGACAACGAGAGCCTGCTGTCGGTAGGCGGCTTCCCGACCGCGACAGCGACGGGGAGCGATCTCGCCGGGATCGCCGCCGCGGCGGGCGTCCCCCACAGCGCGACCGTCCGTACGCTCGCGGAGTTCACGGACGCGTTCGACGCAAGTCTCGCCGCGCACGACCTGACCACCATCGTCGCGAAAGTCGAGGCCACCGGTCCCGCGGGCTTCGTCACCGATCTGGGGCTGCTCGAGAACCGGTTCCAGTTCCAGCGCCACCTGCGGGAGCGTAAGAGGAAGGAGTAGCGACATGCCCGCGCTGCTCGCCCAGCTGATCGACGCGCTCGACACCGGCCGGCTCAGGATCGTCGACCTGACTCAGCCGCTCGGCCCCGACACGCCGGTGATCGGGCTGCCACCCCAGTTCGCCTCGTCACCCGGGATGAGCATCGAGGTCATCTCCCGCTACGATCAGAAGGGGCCTGCCTGGTACTGGAACACGGTCCACCTGGGAGAGCACACCGGGACGCACTTCGACGCCCCCGTGCACTGGATCACCGGGAAGGATCTGCCCGACAACGCGTGCGACACGATCCCCGCGCGGCGCTTGGTCGGGCCCGCATGCGTGATCGACGTGACGCGGGAGGTCGCCCGGGATCCGGATTTCCTGCTGCTGCCCGACCACGTCGCGGCGTGGGAAAAGCAGCACGGCCGCATCCCGCGGGGCGCGTGGGTTCTGTTGCGCACGGGGTGGAGCACGCGAACGAGCGCGCGGGAGTTTCTCAACGTGCAAGGCGACGGCCCCCACTCGCCCGGGTTCCACAAGAGCACCTCCGAGCTGCTGGCGCGAGACCGCGACGTCACGGGGGTTGGAGTCGAGACGGTGGGCACGGACGCGGGCCAGGCCGGGAGGTTCGACCCGCCCTTCCCGAACCACGCCACGATGCACGGCGCGGGTAAGTTCGGCCTGGCGAGCCTCCGTAACCTGGACCAACTGCCGCCCACCGGAGCGGTCGTCATTGCGGCCCCCCTGAAGATCGTGAACGGCAGCGGCAGCCCGCTGCGCGTGCTGGCGATCGTCCCCGCATGACGGCGGCGACCTCGCGTGGCGCGCGACACGGAGGGATCGTGACTTGACGGCCCGGCACGGAGACATTCGGTTTGATTTGAACGGAGGAACGACACCCATGCGGCATGTCACAAGCACGGCGGTGAGGGCGGTCTGGCGGTCAGGCGGTCAGGCGGTCGGCATGCTGGTGATCTTACTGTCCGCCGGACCGCCCGACCGCCCGACCGCCGGGTTGTCCGCCGGACCGCCCGACCGCCCGACCGCCGCCTTACCGGCCTGCGATCCCGACAACGCGGGGCTGACGCTCCCGACGGGCTTTTGCGCCGTCCTGGTCGCCGACCAGCTCGGCTCGGCGCGCCATCTCGCCGTCACGCCCGCCGGCGACCTGTTCGTCGCGATCGAGAGTCGGGGCGGCAGGGGGGGCATCGTCGCCCTGCGGGACACGAGCGGCGACGGCAAAGCCGACGTCCAGGAGCGGTTCGGCACCGAAGGCGGCACCGGCATCGCCGCCGGACGGGACGTCCTGTATTTCTCCTCCTCGACGACCGTGTACCGCTTCCCCATCGCCGCGGGGCGGCTCACGCCGACCGGCGCGGCCGACGTCCTCGCGCGGGACCTCCCGGCGGACGGGAACCACAGGTCCAAGAGCCTCGTCCTCTCGGCCGACGGCACCGTCCTGTACGTCAACTTCGGCTCGCCCTCCAACTCGTGTCAGGTCGTGGACCGCACGGCCGAATCGCCGGGCAAGGATCCGTGCCCCGACCTCGCCACTCGCGCGGGTATCTGGCGCTTCGACGCCGCCAGGCGCAATCAGGGGCAGGCCGACGGCACGCGCTTCGCCACGGGTATCCGCAACGCCGTGGGGCTGGCGCTGGACCCGAGCGGCCGGCTCTGGGCGACGCAGCACGGCCGCGATCAGCTGGGCCAGAACTGGGAGAAGCTCTTCACGCTCGAGCAAAGCGCGGAGAAGCCCTCCGAAGAGCTGTTGCGCGTCCAGGAGGGAGACGACTTCGGCTGGCCGTACTGCTACCACGATCCCGAGCTCCACCATCTCGTGCTCGCCCCGGAATACGGCGGCGACGGCAAGAAGGTCGGGCTGTGCGCGCAAAAGAAAGAGCCCGCGGTCGCCTTCCCCGCCCATTGGGCGCCGGACGGCCTGCTGTTCTACACGGGCACGCAGTTCCCCCAGCGCTACCGCGGGGGGGCGTTCATCGCCTTCCACGGCTCGTGGAACCGCGCTCCGCTCCCGCAGCAGGGCTTCCGCGTCGTGTTCGTGCCTTTCCAGGACGGCAAGCCGGCAGGCACCTACGAGACGTTCGCGGATGGCTTCTGGCGCGAGGAGCAGGGCGGGCCCAAGTATCGCCCGGTCGGCGTCGCCCAGGGGCCGGATGGGTCCGTCTACATCACCGACGACGCTGCCGGGCGGATCTGGCGGGTGATGTATAAGGGGCGGTAGAGGACGGTAGAGGACGGTAGAGGATGGTTGAGGGCGGTGATGGCGGGATATTCAAAGCGGTCCCTCGTGGAAAAGCTGGGCATCAAACCCGGGGCGACGGTCGCGATTCTCAATGCTCCCCGCGGCTACCATCGCACGCTCGGCAAGCTCCCGACGCCGCTGGCGCGCAAGGCGCCCACCGCCGGACCGCTCGATTTCATCCAGTTCTTCACGACCGCGCAGCGCGAGCTGGAGCGCAAGTTTCCGGCGCTCGAGCGCGCGCTGGCGCCCGCAGGGGTCCTGTGGGTCTCGTGGCCCAAGAAATCCTCCGGCGCGCCCACCGATCTCACGGAGGACGTGATCCGGGCGATCGGGCTCGCGCACGGGCTCGTGGACGTGAAGGTCGCCGCGGTGGACGACGTGTGGTCGGGACTCAAGTTCGTGAGGCGGGTGAAGGATCGCTAGATTGCGGGACCGATGCCCGAGCCGACCCCGCACCCTCCCCTGACGCACCTCTCGGAAGAAGAGCAGCTCTTCCGCGACACCGTGCGCGACTTTGCCGGCCGCGCGGTGAAGCCGCGCGTCGCCGCGATGGAGCGGGCGTCCGCGGTCGATCCGGCCGTGCTGCGGCAGTGCTTCGAGATCGGGCTGATGGGGGTCGAGATCCCCGAGGAGTACGGCGGCGCGGGCGGCAGCCTCCTGATGACCGTGCTCGCGGTCGAGGAGCTCTCGGCGGTGGACGCCTCGGTCGCGATCTGCGTCGACGTGCAGAACACGCTCGTCAACGCCCTGCTCCTCAAGTGGGCGAGCGCCAGCCTGAAGCAGCGCTACCTCCCCCGGCTCGCGACGGACCTGATCGGCGCCTACGCGCTCTCCGAGCCCGAGTCGGGTTCGGACGCGTTCGGTCTTCAGACGAAGGCCGCGCGGCAGGGCGACGGCTGGATTCTCGAGGGCCGGAAGCTGTGGATCACCAACGGCGCCGAGGCGGGGTTTTTCGTCATCTTCGCCAACGTGGATTTCTCGCTGGGGTACAAGGGCATCACCGCGTTCGCCGTGGAGCGCGGCTTCCGCGGCTTCTCGGTCGGGAAGAAGGAAGACAAGCTCGGCATCCGCGCCTCGAGCACGTGCGAGCTGATCCTCGACGGGTGCGAGGTGCCGGCGGCGAACCTCGTGGGCGAGGTGGGCAAGGGCTACAAGGTCGCGATCGAGACGCTGAACACCGGGCGGATCGGCATTGGCGCGCAAATGATCGGCGTCGCGCGGGGCGCCCTCGCGGCCGCTCTCACGTACGTGAAGGAGCGCACGCAGTTCGGCACGCCCATCGCCGAGTTCCAGGCCGTGCAGTTCCAGCTGGCGCAGGCCGCCACCGAGCTGGAGGCGGCGCGGCTGATGGTCTACAACGCCGCGCGGCTCGAGGACGCGGGCGAGCCCTACACGACCCAGGCGGCGATGGCGAAGCTCTTCTCCGCGCAGGTGGCCGAGCGGGTGACGTCGCTGTGCGTGGAGCTATTCGGCGGGTACGGCTACACCAAGGAATACCCGGTCGAGAAGTTCTACCGCGACGCGAAGATCGGGGCGATCTACGAGGGGACGAGCAACATGCAGCTCCATACCATCGCAAAGCAGATACTGAAGGAAGGGCGGTAGAGGGCGGTAGAGGGATACGGCTGCCGGGCGCAAGCTCGGCGGCCGTTGCTTTTCTGTCGTGGCTTGATCATACTGAGTAGTACTGGATATGACTAAAGCCAGCAAGTTTGGGCGTATTTCCATCACCCTTCCCCGGGAGCTCCTCGTCGCGGCCGACCGGCGGGCGCGGGAGCTCGACCGGGCGCGCAGCTGGATCGTGGCCGAGGCGCTGCGGCGGTACGTCGGGGCCGGGGGGGCCGAGAGCGGACAGCGGGTCAGCGAGCCGACGCCGCCGAGCTATGCGGCAGAGGCAGTGAAGGAGGCGCGGCGACGCCATCTGATCGCCGACCTTGCGCTCTCGCCCACCGAGCGCCTGCGCCGGGCCGAGGAGCTACTGCGGCTGGCCTGGCGTGTTCACGGGCGGCGGCGTCGGCCCCAGGTGATCGGGTTCGACTCGTACGAGGACTTCTACGAATGGAAGAAGAAGGCGCCCCGCGGCGGGGAACGACTCCCGAGCTGATCGCGGCACAGGTGTGCGAGGCGCTGAATCGGTCGGGCGCCAGGTACCTAGTGATCGGCGGGGTCGCGTGCATCCTCCACGGCCACGTCCGCGCGACTCAGGACGTGGATATTCTCATCGGGCGCACGCTCAAGAACGTGGAGCGCGTGCTGGCGGCGCTCGCCACGGTCGGCTATGGCTTCGCGCGCGAGTGGGCCGCCGAGGAGGTTCTGAAGCGGCCCATCACGGTGATCGGCGACGATCCCGCGGTCGATGTCTTCACGGTCGCCTGGAGCGTCAAGTACGAGGATGCCGTAAAGCGCTCGTCAGCCGTGGACGTCGATGAGATCCCGATCCCGCTCATCTCGCTTGACGACCTCATCGAAACGAAGCGGACGGGACGGCTGCAGGACGCCGCGGACATCGAGGTGCTGGAGGAGATCAAGCGGCTGAGAGGCAAATGACGAGGGTCCCAGCGCCCGGCTCCCGCCGGGCGCTCCTTCACGGCGCCATGATCACTGCAGCAGCACGATCCGCCCGACTGAGGGCACCCCGTTTCCGTTCACCAGGAAGAGCAAGTACGGGCCCGGAGGGGCGATCGCGCCACTCGCCGGGAAGGTGACGGAGAGGCCGCCGCTCACCTGCGAGAAGGTCAGAGGGAGGAGACGCTGGCCCTCGTCGAACGCATGCGTCACCGAACCGGACCGAATCAGTGACACCTTGACGATACTGGAGCCGTCCGGCGTCTCCAGCGTCAGCGTCTGTCCGTACGCGACCGTCTCCGGCGCCGGCGTCGTGCGGGTGATGACCGGGCGCGCGCCCTTGAAGAGGTATGGGGGCGA
>WNFU01008620.1_pt1 | contig 12043 bp, 10 predicted proteins | sample 5400121 | NCBI WGS metagenome assembly WNFU01 (sample SAMN13153360, study PRJNA577476) | soil metagenome | isolation source: 100 cm soil or saprolite under grassland replicate 1 | place: USA:California | collected 2016-06-15 | reverse complement strand
ATGCGTGAGCATGGGATCCCGCTTTACACGCTCGAATCAAAACAACCTTTAGCCTGCTTCGACCTCATCGGCTTTTCTCTCCCCTACGAGACTCTCTATACCAACACACTCAACGTGCTTGACCTGGCTGGGATTCCTATCCGCTCTGAAGACCGCGACGAGACACATCCTATCATCATTGCAGGCGGACACTCCACCATGAACCCTGAACCCATGCACGCCTTCATCGACGCGTTTGTCATTGGCGAAGGGGAAGAAGTCATTCACGATATTATCAACACGATACAAAAAGTTAAACGTCAGAGAGCCTGCCCGAAGTTCATCGTCCCGAACATTGACATTGTTCACAACCGCGTCTCGGTAGAAATCATGCGCGGCTGTACGCGCGGCTGTCGCTTCTGTCATGCAGGCATGATCACGCGTCCCGTCCGCGAGCGGGGTGTGGAAGAAATCCTGCAAGCAGCGGAAGAGGCGATCAAGAATACAGGCTTTGAAGAGCTGGCATTGCTGTCATTATCCTCCTCTGATTACACAAACGTGCTCGAACTGGTGACCAAAGTCGGTGAAAAATTTGGCGGCACGCATCTCAAAATTGGATTGCCTTCCTTGCGTATCGAATCCGTTTCGATTGACCTGATGGAAAAACTCAAAGACAATCGTTCAGGTGGCTTCACGCTCGCGCCCGAAGCTGCCACTGAACGGATGCGCCGCATCATCAACAAATTTGTCCCCGATGAAGAGGTTATCAACACAACGCGCGAAATCTATCGCCGCGGCTGGACAACGATCAAGTTATATTTCATGATCGGTCATCCCAGCGAAATGCTGGAAGATGTGCAGGCGATTGCAGACTTGTGCAAACGTGTACTGACGGAAGGGCGCAAGGTCATCGGCATGAAGGCAAAACTAAATGTAGGTGTCAGTACTTTTGTGCCCAAATCACAGACGCCATTCCAATGGGTTTCCTGTGATACGCCAGAACAAATCCGGGCCAAACAATCACTATTACGCCGGGAACTGATGCGGGACCGCAACATCAAACTCAGTCTTACAAAGGCAGAGGACTCATTCCTTGAAGCCTGGCTATCCCGCGGTGACCGCCGCCTGGCAGAAGTGGTTTATTCAGCGTGGAAAAAAGGTTCCAAGTTTGATGCTTGGGATGAAGGTAAAAAGATGGATGCGTGGATGCAAGCCTTTGAAGAGCAGGGGCTCGATCCACTCTTTTACACGCATCGCCAGCGCCGCACCGATGAAGTGTTCCCATGGGAGCATATTACTGCTGCGGTTCGCAAGAACTTCCTGTTCCAGGATTTCCGGGCTTCGCTCGAAGGCGAGATCCGCGTCGATTGCCGTCTGAACTGTTTTGCGTGCGGCATCCTGCCTACGTTTGCCAATATGCGTCGCGAGAATCCGGGGGATGTGTGGAAGTGTCCTGATGTGAAAACACCGCTTTCCACGAATCCAGCTGCCATGTCCAGTTTGAAATTGCCAGTCGTGGGAGATTAACCAGCCATGGCAAAGACACAGAAAGAGATTTTTCTCGCGCGGCTCATGCACGAGCGCGATAAATTTGAACTTTTACTAAATCGCGTTGGCTATACGCGCCGCATGACGCTTAAAGGCGTGTCAGGGAAGTGGTCGATTAAGGATATTCTTGCCCATATTCTTGCATATGAGCAATACATCGCAGACCGTATGAATGAAATTCAGCATGGTGAGACGTACATTCCTTGCAAGACACAGAACGCGCTGGATGCGTTCCTGGATGAATTTGGCTATCCCGATTTCGGTTCTCCCCTGCTCGATGATGACGGTCCGAATGCCTGGGTAGCAGAGAAATACCAAAACGTCTCTCTGGAGGATGTCATCGCGCAGGAAATTCAGGCATTTGCATCGATCATATCTTCGCTTGAAAAAATGCCCGAGGAAATGATGAATCGACATCACCTTTATGATCGCATTGCGAACAACACCTTCCAGCATTATCGCGAACATATTGCAGATATAAAGCGCTGGCTGAGAGTCAATAAATACTACATTTAATAGATCCTCATGCGTATCCGGATCACGTTTATCAAACAGGGCGCATTGCGTTACACTGGTCATCTTGATTTGCATAGGCTGTGGGAACGCGCCGCACGCCGCGCAGAACTTCCACTTGCCTACTCACAGGGTTTCCACCCTCAACCAAAGATGAACATGGCTGCGGCTCTGCCATTGGGTTTTTCTTCGCGTTGTGAAGTGATGGATATGAAACTCGAACAGGATATCCCACTAGAAAATCTGCCGACCCGCCTAAACAATACTCTTCCCTCGGGACTTCAAGTGGTGGACGTCGAACAAGTGGATGAACGCGCGCCCGCCTTGCAGACTCAAGTCTTATCAGCGGAATATGAGGTCGCTCTGACCGAACCTGTCGACGGGTCCGAGTTGAAGCGGAAAGTTGATTCCGTTATCGAATCGACCTCCATTCCGCGCGAACGACGAGGTAAAATGTACGATCTGCGTCCATTGATCGAAGAACTTCGCTTGCCTGCTGATGGGAAAATCTTTATGCGGCTCGTAGCCCGTGAAGGCGCAACGGGACGTCCAGAAGAAGTGTTAAATGTGTTGGGGATCGCGTTTGAAGGGACTCGAATCGAAAGAACTCGTTTAATTTTTCAATCCTGATCAGGAGGAGTTATGGCTTTCCTTGTTTCGTTATTCTTTGGGTTTGTGCCGATGTTCATGTTCGCCACATTCGTCAACTGGCTGGACCGCTACGAAAAGGAACCGAAGCTTTTGCTCGGGGCAGCATTCGTTTGGGGCGCAGTGATCGCTGCAGGTGGAGCATTTATTCTTAATACGGCATTTGGCATTGGGATCTATGCATTGACTGGTTCAGAAGGCGCAGCGGAGTTTGGGACAACCTCCATCGTTGCACCAATCATAGAGGAAGGGCTAAAGGGACTAGCTGTTCTGATTGTTTTTCTAATGTTTCGCAGTGAATTCGACTCCGTTTTGGATGGGGTTGTTTATGCCGCAATTGCCGCCATGGGCTTTGCTGCCGTTGAAAACGTTTTGTATATTTACCGAAATGGTTACCTCGGAAGTGGCTGGGAAGGCTTATGGACCGTGGTGGTTATCCGCGTCATTCTTGTTGGATGGATGCATCCCTTCTTCACTGCGTTTACAGGGATTGGGCTTGCCATTGCCCGCTTGAGTCGCAACGTACTGGCGAAGATCATCGCGGTTCCTGCAGGATATGCGATTGCTGTGACGGCACATGCCTTTCACAACACGTTGAGCGGACTGATCGGTGGCATGGGAGGCTTTGTCGCGGGTACTTTTGTGGACTATATTGGATATACGGTCATGCTCCTTTTTATCATCTGGATGATCGTTTACGAGCGCAACATCCTTAAGCGGAACCTGCGCGAGGAAGTAACGAACGGCTTGATTTCACAAAGGCAATATAACAGCGCCACTTCATTTTTTCAGACCAATGCCCATCTTTCTGCGTTAACTTCAGGCACATTACGCTCCACGGCTCGTTTTTATCAAGTCTGTGGGGAACTTGCCCACAAAAAGGAACAGCTTGCAAAGCTGGGGGATGAAAGCGGGAATGCAAAGCTCATCGAGAAATTGCGCGCAGAATTGATCCAACTGGCACCTCAGGCACAGGCATAAGCGTCCGTCATTGCGAGCGAGCCGCAGAGCGGCGAACGTGGCAATCTCCAACAGATTGTGAGAATTTCTTCTAAATGCGCTCACCTGTACTTGCGCCAGGTGCAAGTGTCGTCTGCACCTGCGGCTCCGCTCAGCGCGAATAGAATCTTTATATGATAAAATTTCAACGCCCGCCCCTGTAGCTCAGTGGACAGAGCGTCGGCCTCCGGAGCCGAAGAGCACAGTTCGAGTCTGTGCAGGGGTATAAATTTCAAAGTAAGCGCCAACCGCTGATGTTTGGCGGTTTTCTCTATCCTAAAGTTTGATTCAGGGGAAAAATAAATGCTTTTGGACGTTATGTACATCTAGAAGCAAGTAAAACCGGTACTTAATAGTTCGAGTCCGATTTCTAACTAGAAAGCTCAATATTTCTATTTCAAAAAAGACCTACTGTGTCATAGCGGTGGCGTTGCATTCTGCGCTGGATGCTTTGAACCCAGCCTTAAACGCACAACGCCTTTTTCAAAACGAAGCATGGACTCCCGCTCCAATCAAAGTGTGGATGGGGATTCACACAGGTGCCCTGATTTCAACGCCAAGCAGAAGTAGACACTTGACTGAAACTGACCAATTTATTAGGGCAAGCCCGCTTCCTCGAAGCGGGCGAGTATCTGCGCCCGCGTGGCCGTGCCTGTCTCTCCCAGTTGCTGAATGGTAAGGGATGCGGCCAGATTACCCACAAGCGCGGACTCGGCCAGTGTGCCGCCCGCGCAAAGTGTCGCGACCAATCCCGCCATTGCACTGTCTCCCGCACCCACAATATCAATGGGCCCAGCGACAGGAATGGCCGGGATATGCTGCTCACCTTCCAGCTCGAATAGGTACATGCCGCGCTCGCCGTGAGTAACGATGACGGGCCGGTGGGTGCGGCGGCGCAGTTCCCGGCCAGCGGCGGCCAGGTCAGTGAGACCGGTTGCGCGCTTCGCTTCACGGGTGTTGGGCTTGAGCATTACGTCGCGGAACTCGCCAATTCGCTCCCGTGAGTCGGCCAACATGATGGTGGCCGAATTGGCACGGGCCAACTCACTTAGCGCCAGGCGCACTCGATCGGTGATCACCCCACAGTTTGGCTCCGACACCTGGTCAGCAATGACGATGCCGAGTAGGCGAGTGAATAGGCCATGCAGGCGGGTGATCACTTCGGTTTCGATTTCCACCGGGAGTGGGGTACGGTTTTTGGTATCGAAGCGGTTGAGTTCGCGCGCCGGTGTGTTTTCTTGCCGGAGCATCGGCTTCAGATACGTAGGTGTAAAGCGTCCCGGCGCACGGATCAACCCATCGCCCTCAACGCCGATGAGATCCAGCCCACGCCGGAGATCGTCGCCTTCGCCGTCCTCCCCAACGACACCCAGCGCGATCACGTTGACGTCGAGCGCGCGTAGATTGTTGGCAACCGCCCCCGCGGCGCCCGGGTACCGGCGTATGCTGGTGACTTGGTAGGTTTCGAGACCAGTTTCAAGCGAGGGCTCACTGAGGCGTGGGTCAATGTCAAGATATTTGTCGAGGAAGAAATCTCCGACGATGAGCACAGTTATGCCCGGGAAATGGTTGAGGAGGTCTTGCAGGCGCCCAGAGTCCATTAGCCCACTCGGTTTAGAATCTGCTGATAGAGTGTGGCAAAGGTCTGGCGGTACACGCCGCGCACGTAGAAGCTCTCGCCGCCTTCGGCCACGGTCCGGACCAGGAGAGTTTTGTAGGGCCGAAAGTAGTAGGCGGCCTCATCTTTGGGAGCTTCGTGATGGATATCGGGGCCGAGCTCGGTCAGGTCAAACACTGCCGTGGTAAAGAGGTTGATGGTTTCTCCACGCTGCCGGGCGACGTTGCGGGCCATGGCCAGACCCTTTAGGAAGACCTCCGGCCCCATCACCTGTGTGCCCACACTCAACACCACTCCGGCCTGCATCTGAGTGATTGCCTGAATAATAACCAGGAAGTCCCGGTAGCTGGTGGCCCCTAGGGCTGCGCCGTCACAGTTTGGGTGCTCGTGAATAATATCGTAGCCGATGCCAACGTGCACGGTGACTGGAACCCGCAGGCGGTATCCCGCGGCGCAAATGCTCACATCGCGGTGCGGCAGTGCTTCGGTCTCGATCGCGCGCCCGACTGCTTCGCCCAAGCCCAGCCCGTCGCGGTTGCCGGCGACGATGATGTCGTTGAGTTGCCCGGTCTCCCGCCAGAGGCCGAATTGGCCCTCCATAATGTATCGCGCTACGCTTTCGGTCGTCTTACCGATCAAGGCCAACTCATAGTCATGAATCGGACCCGAGCCATTCATCGCAATGTGTGTGAGCAAACCGCGCTCCATCAAATCGATCACCTGGCGCGACAGGCCTTGCTTGATAACGTGCCCACCCATGAGCAGAATCACCGGTCGGCCAGCTTGGCGGGCGTGGACGATGCGCTCAGCGATCTTGGGCAGTGCCGGGTCATCCACGGGTGGAACAGGATCGCCTAGTTTAAGCAAATGGTCGAGCGTCATATCGTGGACGCGCTCGCTTAATGGTTTGATTTCGAGCTGACGGCGGTCGAACTGGGGATAAGGCATAAATTTCACCCGGCGGGCCATAGGTAAGCCAGCAACTCAGCAGGCTGGCTGAAATCGGGGATGACAACATCCGCGCCGGCCGCAATCAGCAGCGAGCGCTTACGTGCGTCAATGCCGGCCCGCTCGTCCTCGGTTGAGGCTACGCCGATGGCCAATCCACTGGCGGCCCGAGCATACTCTATCTCGGCACGTCCATCGCCAACCATCGCCAATTCTCCGGTTGAGAGGTGATGCTTGGCCGTGAGGCGATCAATTACTACGCGCTTGGCATCAGAACCATCCTCCCGAGCACCGCGGAGGTCGGCGATCAACGGCGCGAGGCCGAGCAGGGTGGCCTCTTCTCGAACGGCAGTCTCGTCGGTGCCGGAGGCGATGTAACAGGCCACGCCGCGTGCATGAAGTGCGGCCACGAACTCCAGCGCGCCGGGCACACGGAACCGCTCAGGCGGCTGGCGGCCAGCTTCGAGGTCGGCCCGGTGACGGATGCGCTCCGACAGTCGCACCAGGTATTGATGCTTGTAAGACTCAGCGGTCTGGGGCGTGCCGCCGCGTTGCCTTACCTCGTCGACCAGCCACTGCATCTGTATGGTGGTCGGCCGGCCAGCCAGCCCAAAAACGGGTTCGGCGGTTCGGGTGCGGAGCTGAGCTTCAGCCTCAGCTCGCGGCGTTGCTTGGAGGGCTTCCACCATCAGATCGGCCATCACTCTCTGCCACCCCATGCGCAGGAGGGACAGGGTGCCATCAAAGTCGAAGACCGCAAAACGCAGCCGGCCAGGAGCGGGGTTAGGGCGAAGGATTTCCAACACGTTACATTGACTATGCTCGAACAGAGGCATGTTGGTCGGCGAGAGTCGGGGCCTTGATTAGTGATCAGACCGAAGACCACAACCGACAAAAGCTCGTCTTATCTTATCAGTTATCGCCATTTATAAAAAGATCAGACGAAAAATTCCTCTTCCAACATCGCGCACAGGACGTGGAAAATGGGTAAGTGGCGTTCTTGAATAGCAGGCGTACTTTCACCGGGAACGCAAATACAGACCTCGCACAGCGGCTTCAACGTCCCGCCCGTTGGACCTGTCAAGCTGATGGTGTGCAACCCCAAGGCGCGCGCGACCTGCATGGCGTGGATCACGTTGCGAGCATTTCCTGATGTGCTAATCCCAATGAGGGTGTCGCCTTCCCGTCCGTACGCATATACCTGTTGGGCATAAACCATATCAGCAGCGGTATCGTTGGCAATGGCGGAAAGCAATGATGTCTGGCTTACGAGTGATATAGCTGGAAGCGCGCCTTGCAGATGGCTGGCCAGGTAGCCACCATTTTGCGGACTGCTAGATACCAGTTTGGTAATTATTTCCTCGGGAATCCGGCGCTTCAACAAGTAGCCTTTCATCAACTCGCCAACGATATGTTCTGCATCCGCGGCACTGCCGCCGTTGCCACAGGTCAACACCTTGTCGCCACGGCTAAAACAATCACGCATGGTTTGGAATGCAGCCTGGATATCTGACGCACAGATCTCGAGTTCGGGATACGTTGAGATAAGCTGTTCAATTCTTTTCATGATTCCTTCAAATGCTCCAGTGCTCGCTCAAAGAAGTCCGTTTGCCAAAGCTGCCTGATTTTAGGACAAGCATTCTGGGTGGGTCGTTCAGAGATACGCAGGACGGCAGTCCAGGTTGGATCTCTTTCCAAACGCGCATGCCATTGATTCCCAACCGTGCACAGACCGCTGCAGAGGTTTCACCACTCGCCACTACAAGCCGGTTCTGACCAGTATCTGCCAAAGCACGGGCCGTCACTTCCGCGAGCGTTTCAGATACCAGCCGCGAAATCTCCAGGCAGATGCGAATCACGCCAGCGCCAGTCTTTGCCGTAGAAGATTTAAAGAGCCAATCGCTGCCGTTGAGGGATATACGGCTATTCATTTGGCCACTCCAACAGATTCGTTTCTATGATCGCTTTTGCAGCGTCGCGCGGTATAAGGAAGGTCTTGATCTCATTCGCGCCAAAGTCCGCTTCAATGACGCGTTCTAGTTTCGGCAGGCGGATGGAAGCGCGCGTGGCAGCTCCAATGGTCTCGAAAGCGCGCAACACAAGTCCGTCGCCATCCTCAGCCTGTTTGAGCACAGTCACCATCACATTCTTGGGCTCAACAGTGATGAATGAATCCGATTGCGGCAAAGTCCCATCAGGATGGAAGGTCGCGAACAAGGCAATGGGAGGCTGATTCAATTCGGCAGCGCGTCGCGCTGTGCCAGCAGTCTCCCAACTGCCGGAATGTGCGAATAATGTATAACGGAAGCGCTGAATGCCCTGGTCGATGAAAGCATAATTGCCATCCGGCTCGAGCACGGCAGGGATATGGTGAGCATAAGCTGGGCTGCGAAGGACGGTCAAGCCGATGTCGCGCACGTTCACATCCAGGCTGTATTTGCCATCATTGAGTAAGCTGAAGCCATACGGAATTTCGCGATCTTGCGAAACGCCAGAGACATCCACCCAGGATTGGCCTGGCTCTTCCTCGCCATTGGCAAAACGCTCTATGTGTCCATAAGGAATCTCGTAGGTGATTTTCATGAACTTAACATTAACCGGAAAACGTAACTTGAGCATCTTGAGTTGTTCATGCCAATCTACCATCACGCTAACGTCGATCTGCTCCAGGTTAGGATACATAGCAAAGTTCTGGATAAGCTGGGATGAACCATAACGGCTAGTGACGCGGATTACCGACTTGACCGGGCCATGTTCCACGAGCCGGACGGACTCTGCTTGAAAGGTCCCATCTACTTTATCCCATTTGAAGACGTTGTGTCCCCAAGTGTCAGCGGGATCGTCTAACACAACCGGCAGTGCGGCTGGACCGGAGAAGACTTCTACTTCCGCCAGCTTGTCGCGCAGGCTTGCGACGCAACCAGTCGCAGTGTCGAACTCCAGACCGAAGCGATCGTTTTCCAAAACGTTGTCGGACGCCTGGACTGTGGCCCGAGGTCGATCTTCTTGAATTGTATCTGGAGATAGAAGCAAACGATACGTGCGGTAACCCGTGGAGGGCAGATCAACGGTGAAGCAAAGACGGTCGCGGCCTGCGGTCGTTGTCGATTGCACTCCCTGATGAGGGATAACGTTATCTGACTCATCCAACAGGGCATTCTGCGGTTTCAATCGCGATGATTCGATTTCGATATTTGTTTTTACCGGCCAGGTCAGTGGATTAAAGACCACCAATGGGCAGACGTTTTCCTCTGTGGGAATGTTGATCTTCCAGACGACGGATTGGGTTGCACGATTCAACGCGCGACCTGCGATCGTGATCGCTTCGCCATAGGCGTCGCGCGCGTCCTCATATGCGGCTTCGAGACTGGTGCCGGCTATAATATCGTGGAACTGGTTAAAGAGCACATCTTTCCAGGCATGGGCAAGCTCATCACGAGTACAAGCAGATAATTCAGACTTTTCCTCGACCCAGACCGCTGCCGCAACAGACAATTTCTCAGCGGCGAGTAGACGATTTTCAGCCAAGCGGTTCCAACGTTTGATACCAGAATGCGCGGCGTAGCAGCCGCTGGCATGATGTTGAAGTTCACTCTGAACAATTGGAATCGGCCAACTTTTTGTTTCCGCAGCCTGAAAGAATGCCTCGAGGGTGGAGAAAACCAGATGAGCTGGGAACTCGGGATCGGCGTCCAGGCGGTGAATACTTTCAATGTTGGCAATCGTTGGTCCACCGCCGTGATTACCCACACCGTAAAAGCACATGAATTCATCGATCGGTTCTTTCATCTCATCGGCACAGCGCTTGGCATGGATCTCCACATCTTTTCCCCAAGAAAGATACTCGAACGGGATTCGGAACGTGAGCACGCGTGAGCCATCATCAGATTGCCACCAGAACAAACGGGATGGCAGGCTTTTCTCATGCGGCATCGGACGCAGAAAGACATAATAGTCAAGGCTACTCTTCTTGAGAATTTGCGGCAGCGTTCCCGCGTGGCCGAAACTATCTACGTTGAATCCGGTTCGGGCAGTGACACCAAATTTCTCTTTGAAGTAGCGCTGCCCATACAGACCGTGACGAACGAACGATTCACCTGCCGGGATGTTGCAATCCGGTTCAACCCACCAGCCGCCAACAATGCCCCAGCGACCATCCTCCACGCGCTGCTTGATCTCGGCGAACATGGCCGGGTCTGATTGCTCCACCCATTTATAGAACGCTGCGGAACTGGCGACGAAGGTGAAGTCGGGATATTCCTTCATACGGTCGAGGGCGGAGCGGAAGCTGGCTTTGACCTCGTGGAACCCCTCCTGCCATTGCCATAGCCAGACCGGGTCGATGTGTGCGTTACCAATCATGTGAAGTTTACGTGTTTTCACGGAACTCTCCTGAATTTTGGATCAACTTGTAAATTGTTTGGCGGCTTGGAGCCTGATCTATTGACTCACTTTAAGCAGTTTTGAGTAAACTTGGTGTATGAAAAACGGCAAATTGCTTGACCTGTACAGCGACTAACTGATTCACGCATCTGGATAAACCACGGCGACAGGGTTATCATCGCGGTTGAATGATGAAATCAGCCATGACCAAGTGCAACGCTCACTGGCGAGCGCCGAAGAATCTTCGGCAGATTTGTGGATGAAGGGCATCAACTTCGTCACCCGCTTATATCATAATCAGGGCCTCTCGCTGCCCGTCGGATTTGAACTGGTTCGAAAAACCAAACGCTACAGTGACCCGAGAACGGGCCACGTTAGGTGAGTGCTTAACACGCGCCAGCGTAGAACAAAGAAAAATTAAGAGGTTTGTCTATGACGGTATTTGTTGGGTTGGACATAGGCGGAACAAAAATCATGGTTGCGGCAGCGGACCGCGAGGGAAACATTTTGCGACGGGCGCGAGCAGACACATCTACCAGTTTGGAAACAGACCTGGCAAATATCAACCATATGATAGCCGAAGTCGCGGCAGAAGAGGAAATCATAGGAATGGGCGCGGCGATAGGCGGGCCACTGGATTGGGAACAGGGCATCGTCTCTCCGCTGCACCAGCCTGCCTGGCGGAATGTGCCCCTCAAAGCGATGATGGAATCTAAATGGGGATGTGCATTCCGCGTTGATGTAGACACTAATGTCGCTGCTGTGGGCGAGTATCGTTGGGGCGGTATCTTGGCAAAGCGCTTTCTCTACCTCACGCTCAGCACTGGAATGGGTGGCGGATTTTTAGTCGATGGCCAGATCTATCGGGGGCAAGATGGCGCTCATCCTGAGGTAGGTCATCAGTCCATTAATTTTCGCTCCTCGAACCTACGCGCTGTTCAATGCGAATGCGGCGCGCCTGATTGTTTAGAGGCGCTGGTTTCAGGTAACGCCATCCGCCGCATTTATGGCAAGCCAGCTGAAGCACTAACCTCACAGGAATGGGACGAAGTCGCTTATAACCTAGGGCAGGGATTGCGCAACATGGCCGCTCTCTATGCCCCGGATCTCATCCGTATCGGCGGTGGAGTGGCAGTGGGCGGAGGAGAAAATTTCGTCCACGCAGCCAAAAGTGTGATGGAAGAACACCTGAAACTGGTGCCGGCTCCTCAGGTGGAATTGAGTCGTTTGGGGTATGACACGGCCCTGCGAGGCGCTATAGCAATGGCACTGCCTGGGCAGGAAATTTGAATGGATTCTCCTGCTAGAACGCCCATATTTCCTTTTGCTTAATTTAATAACTTGAGTAATAAGGCTCCGATTCTTTCCAGATCCTGTCGCCCTCGTTCGATATCTGCGCGGTTGCCG
>WNFU01017940.1_pt1 | contig 12044 bp, 11 predicted proteins | sample 5400121 | NCBI WGS metagenome assembly WNFU01 (sample SAMN13153360, study PRJNA577476) | soil metagenome | isolation source: 100 cm soil or saprolite under grassland replicate 1 | place: USA:California | collected 2016-06-15 | reverse complement strand
GTCAGCTTGCCGAAATGCAGTTTGAACACTGTCAGGTCATACGTAGGTGTCTCGAGCACGACTGCCAATCGCGGTCGGTGTTTGCCGTGAGCACGCGGCCGCCGTTTCGCCCCGAACAGCGTCCTCAACTGGGGGACGTCCAGCCGAGCGCGGGTACGATCGATCATTCGTTGAAAGACCTGCTCCATCTGTGCGCCGTTGGCGAAGAGCAGATTCCGGCTGTACTCCACCTGGTAGATCGAATACTGGTAGTGAAACCCAGTCCGTTCCTGCTCTTGACTATCCAGTGCGAAACACAGACACGCTGAATAGATCCACCGCTCGCACACCTGGCTCAGTCGCCCTATCGCCTTATCGTCGGCCAAGGTGTCTGCAATCCTTGCCAATTGTGCGCTGTCGGTAATCCGGGTGAAACAGTTGCCCTCCTTGCTGAAGTCGAGTTTGACCTTCCTCGCCCGGCAGGCGACGTACTCGTGTCCGTTCAGGATGATTTGGGCGCCGAACGGCGGGTGACCACCCATCTTGATCGTGATGTGGCCCCACTCCGGATCCATGATGTGGAAGGAGTAGTGGTTCACATAGGCTTTCTTTTGCTTGAGCAAGATGCTGCCCGAACGGGCACGTCGGACGTCCCACAAAGGCACCTCCGCTCGTCCGACAAGAATCAGAAACAGGCCACGCTTCACCGCGTGGGTGGCAAGATAGTCTTCGGCCAAGTCGTGCTTGCGCTCTCCGCGTCGGCAGTCGATAACTGGAACTCGGTGAGCCTTGGCGAAGCCGCGCACTCGACGACTGAAGCGACCGGCCATGCGCATGAGATGAGCGTTGTCCAGCTGCTCGTCGGAGCCGCTCATCAACCGCCGCCACCACTCTCGAAAGCCGCCAGCCGAGTAACAGACCCTGTTGTACGCATTCAGGACAATCCGGTCGACGCAGTCGTAGCTCCCATCGAGCAGATCGCCGTATCGGTGCCTCAGATCATCGGCCACGATCCAAGGCTAGACTCCCTATCGACTGTCAGGCGGCCAGAACTGCCCCGTCAGGGGCCACTCCTTCTGGGCGGTGGCCCAGAAGGAGCGTAGTTCTTTTACAGCCCCTAAGGTCGCGTAAGCTCAACCAAGTCTCATCCCGAACACACTCCCAGACCCAAGCGTGGGCCCTCTACTATGCGTCGCTTTGGTGTACGACCCGCTTGTCCGCGCGCGAGCGAACCCAGTGCCTCCAGCCAGCCGCTTTCAAGAGCCAGCGCGCTGGGGGAAGAACACACCATGCTGAGGCGCATCCTACTCGTACTGGTGGCGCTCGCATTCGCGGCCCTGCCGGCCGTCGTTACCGCGGGCAATACCACGGTTACGTTTGATGATCTAACCAATCCCAACCGTGTGCTGAGCGGTCAGTATCCCAGCGGCGTGATCGACTGGGGCACGAATGTCTGGTGGCTGTCCGGTCCGTGGGGCAAATTCACGACCAACAGCATCAGCTTCAATTCGTCGACTGCCACGAGCGCCAGTTTTTCGTACATCACCCCGCAACGTCTGATCCAGCTCGATGCCTACAACGGGGGGACGTCGAGCAGCACGGTTAGCCTGAGCTGCACGGGGCAGACGACGAAATCGGTGACGCTCGCCGCTGGCGTCCTCCAAACGATCGCGACGAACTGGTCGAGTACTTGCTCAACGGTCAGTCTCGCCAGCAGCAACGGTTGGGACACCAACTTCGACAACCTGGTCTTCGATGGCGGCCTGGGTCCGGCCATCAGCAGTATTCAGGCCACGAATATCACCAGCTCAGGGGCAACGATTTCCTGGACGACGAATGTTGCGTCCACGAGTCAGGTCGAGTACGGAACCACCACCGCGTATGGCTCGCTGACTCCGCTGGACACGTTACTGGTGACGAGTCACAGTCTGCCGCTGACTGGTCTGGCCGACAGTACGACGTACCATTTCCGGGTCAGGAGCACCGATTCGGCTGGCAACGCATCGGTCAGCGCCGACCAGACGTTCCTGACGACATCGAAGTTCTGCGATCCACCCATCACCAACCCGGTGGCGTGCGAGAACAGTTACGCAGGCACGCCCAGCAGCGTGTGGGATATCCCGAATGGAGATGCGGGCGATCCGAGCATCCAGGGCTTTGCGACCAACATGAGTTACACCGTCGGTGACACGGTGGCCTTCAAGATCAGCACGCCGGCGAGCGCCTACACCATTACCGTCTACCGCGTCGGCTATTACCAGGGCAATGGCGCTCGTCAGATCGCGACGGTCACGCCGTCGGCGCGACTACCGCAGTCGCAGCCGGCGTGTTTGACCGATAAGACGACTGGTCTGATCGATTGCGGCAACTGGGGCGTGTCCGCTAGCTGGACCATTCCGCCCAGCGCGGTCTCGGGCGTCTACTTTGCAAAGTTGACGCGCTCTGATACGGGTGGATCCAGCCACATCGTATTTATCGTCCGCGACGATGCGAGCACGTCGCCGCTGCTCTTCCAGACGTCCGATACGACGTGGCAGGCCTACAACAGTTACGGCGGCAATAGTCTGTACGTGGGCGGTCCTGGAACCAACCCTGGCCGTGCCTACAAGGTTTCGTACAACCGTCCGTTCAACACCAGAACGTTGATCAACGGCCTCGGTACCTACAGCTTCTTGTGGGACTCCGAGTACCCGATGGTCCGCTGGCTAGAAGCCAACGGCTACAACGTCAGCTACGCCAGCGGAGTCGATACCGACCGGCGTGGCACGGCCGCCATCGAGCAGCACAAGGTGTGGCTGTCAGTCGGTCACGACGAGTATTGGTCGGCGAACCAGCGCGCCAATGTCGAGGCCGCGGCCGCGGCAGGCGTCCACCTGGGCTTCTTCAGTGGCAACCAGATGTTCTGGAAGACCCGATGGGAACCGAGCATCGACGGCACGAATACTCCGTACCGCACGCTGGTCAGCTACAAGGAGACGCACGCGAACGCGGTCATTGACCCGGCCGATCCACCAATCTGGACGGGTACCTGGCGCGATCCGCGCTTCAGTCCGCCGGCCGACGGTGGCAGGCCCGAGAACGCGCTGAGCGGGCCACTGTTCATGGTCAATGGCTACCGCACGGACACCATGAGCGTGTCGTCGGCGTTCAGTCAGCTACGCTTCTGGCGCAATACAGCCATCGCCACTCTCGCGCCGGGCGCGAGTATTTCTCTGGCGTCGGGTTCGCTGGGCTACGAGTGGGATTCAGACATGGACAACGGATCCCGGCCAGCCGGCCTCGTCGATCTCTCGTCCACCACGCTGAACGTCAATAGTCTGCTCCTCGACTATGGGTCCACGTATGGAACCGGGAACGCGACGCACAATCTGACGCTCTATCGGAACGCCAGTGGTGCGCTCGTATTCGGGGCCGGCTTTACCCGCTGGGCCTGGGGGCTGGACGCAACCCACGATACGACCGGCGGTCCCGCCGACCGCAATGTCCAGCAGGCGACCGTCAATGTGCTGGCCGAAATGGGCGTGCAGCCGGCTAGGTTGCAGTCAGGCTTGGTGGCTGCGACTGCTTCAAGCGATACAACGCCGCCCACGTCGACGATCACGTCGCCGACGGCGGGCGCGACCTTAGCGGTCGGCGCAACAGTGACGATCAAGGGCACCGCCAGCGACGGCGGTGGTGTGGTTGGCGGCGTCGAGGTATCGGTGGATGGGGGCACGTCCTGGCACCGGGCCATCGGCACCACGAACTGGAGCTACACCTGGACTACCAGCAGCAGTGGACAGGTGACCTTGCGCAGCCGCGCGGTGGATGACAGCGCCAATCTGGAGACGCCGACGGCGGGCGTCACAGTGACGGTGGGTACGGTCACCAGCCCCACGTCGACGCCGACACCGACGAGAACGGCGACACCGACCAGTACGCCGGCTCCGACCAGTACGCCGACACCGACCGCGGTACCTGGGACCGCGACATCGACGCCGACGACGACATCGACACCCACGACGACACCCACGGCTACTGCGACCGCCACACCGACGCTGCCAGCCGCTGCCCAGATAGTCACGTTCGACGACGTGTCCGCCAACCAGCCTCTAAACGGCGCCTACCCTGCTGGTGTCATCGACTGGGGCACCGGGATGTGGTGGGTAGCCGGCCCTGTCGGACAGTTCACGACCAAAAGCGTCAACTTCGCCAATGCCACAGCCACAAGCGCGACCTTCAGATTCCTGAATCCACATCGCTTGCTGCGGGTCGATGCCTACAACGCCGGCGCCACGAGCAGCACGATCAGGTTGAGCTGCGGCAACCAGGCACTGAGCGTGACGCTCGCCCCTGATCAACGGATGACCATCTCCACGGGCTGGAGCGCAAAGTGCTCGAGCGGGTCATTCGCCAGTAGCAATGGCTCGAGCACTAGCTTCGACAACCTTGTGTGGAATTAGAGCGAACCAGTGCAGCCGGTGGGACCGCGACGCGATGTTCAGCCGCAGCGGCGTGGATGCGCTCCGCGCACCCGCGCCCGGCCCTGGACTCGACCGCGTAGTGCGAGCGCAGGTGGCCGGCCCGGAAATATCGAAAGCCCACCACGACACGCAGCCTGCCCTTCGAACCGAACTACGCGTCTGGCACCGTCCTCAACACTGCGGACCCGACGCGCCGAGCGCCCTGGAGATCTCCCGGGTCATCGCCGCCCACCTCGGCCACACCTGGGAATAGGTGCTCCTCGAGGACGCCGTCACCGACCGGCTCCTGGGGCGAACCCCTGGGACGCCATCCCGCCCCTTATCCTCGACACTTCCGCTGCGGCCGCGCTTGGCTACCGGCCCGCGGGGGACTACGCGACCACAGTCCTCTGCTAAAATGGGGCCCCGCCACGAGATCGGCCCGCCGGCGACATGATGGCTCCTCGTCGGCCAAGCGCTCCGCGCCAAGATACAGATCACGGGTCGACCTTCTTGATCGGCACCCTGGGACGGCGTCCACCTGGCCATCGAAGCTGACCGTCCAGCCGCCCGCGTCGCCGCCAGCTGCGCGTTTGGCGGACATGGTTTAACGGCCGTAACTCTGCTTGAGCGGGCGCGCGCATTCTCCCAAGGCTGTCGGAAGCGATTGGCGTCCCACACTTTTCCGGCCGTGGTCGCGGTGCAAGGACCCGCGCGTCACACGCCCGACTGAAAACCGGGCGGCGAGCCGGTTTGGCTCAGTAGATCGCGGTGTTTCGAACTGCGCCGACGGTGCTGGACGACCAGATGGGCGCCTCAAGGGGTGCGGAAATGAACACGAAGCTGAGTTTTCAGACAGTTTTTAGTGTCCTGTCCCGGAAGATTCTGTTAATGTGGGGAAGTGCCTGCAGGTGGTGGAGTTGTTCGGAACCCGCGACGCAGTCCGTTGGCGGAGTTGAGGTTGACAGTCGAAGATCGAGCGACGTTGGAGCGCTGGACCATACGCCGCAAGACTGCCCATGGGCTGGCACTGCGCGCGGAGATTGTGTTGCGGTGCAGTGATGGCTGCTCCAACAGCCAGGTCGCGCGCGAGCTGCGCCTGACGAATACGACGGTTGGCAAGTGGCGATCGCGGTTTGTGGCTGGCGGTGTCGCCGCGTTGTTGGACGAGCCGCGCAGCGGCGCACCACGGCGCATCAGCGACGACCAGGTCGAGGCGGTCATAGTCAAGACGCTCGAGTCCACCCCGCGGGATGCCAGCCAGTGGAGTGTTCGCTCGATGCCTGCGGCGACCGGGATGACCCGGCAGAGTGTGCACCGGATTTGGAAAGCCTTCGGGCTCCAACCGCATCGCACCGAAACGTTCAAGCTGTCGACCGATCCCCAGTTGATAGCGGCTGCGCGAGACGCTTGGGATCTCCTACGTCACGATCCCATCCGACCAGATGGACGAGTTTGCCGAGGTCGTGGACCGCTTGCGTGGCCGATGACCATCGCACGCGACTCCGCATGGCAATGACGCAATCGTTGTGCAACGACAGCGCGTGCGCGTTCAAACCTCCGCGACAAACCATCCCACATATTTCGGTACGCGGAAGGATCCTTCACGTTCGATGATCGCCGCGATGCGGTTACGAACGAGCGGCAGAGCTCGGTTCTGTGGCCGTTGTCCTTTGGCCGGTCCTCGATTCCGTCTATTCTGCCCGTTGCGTAAAAGCGAAGCGCGGGCTCCGGAGTCGGAAAGAGGAGGGCGCCCTCGAGCACGTGACGCCTGGCAGAAGGAAAGACGCTCTGGACAAGTGCCAGATCGTCCATCGTGAAGTGGCCGCGTGCTCCAGACAACCGCACGGGCGTGTAGCCGAGCTCGCGCCGCCTCGGCGTGGACATCGTACAGGCGCGTCATTGCGTCGGCGCCATTGGTCAAGATCACGGCACATCCACCGGTTCGCAGCACACCGGAGCTCCAGCAGCGCCTCTCGACAGTTGGGCACGTGGTAGAGCACTCCCGCGCACAGAGCGCGGTCAAACGTGGCGGACCGCAACGGTAACGCCTCCGCGTCACCTTGAGCCAGCATCGGTCGCGGCTGGAACGCACTTCCGGCCGCGCGTGCCTCAGCCAGCATGCCTGGCATCAAATTCACCGCAACGACCGCGACGCGCTCATCGGTAAGGGCTCGGTGCCACTCGCCCGGGCCGCAGCCCACATCAAGCAGGCGCACGCCCTCCTGAAGCTTCAGAGCCGCGAGGATTCCATCCACGAGCCATTCGGTGCCCTCGCTATAGCGGCGATGGGTTTCGATGCGGACTCGAAGCCTCTCGGAGTCGCTGTATTGATCTGCGACGAAGTCACGCCGAGTTGAAACGGATGTCATACGAACGCTTGAACGGGCTAGCGAACGCGCTGGAGCGCCACCTCGAATGGTAACCGCGCCACATCACAGGAGCACCAGCGTACGAAGTTGACGTCGGACACAGACTGTCCGTACAAGAGGCACTCAATCTCGTGGCGGACGACAGACGTGTGACGCGGATTAGGATCGCAGTCGAGCCAGTCTCGGCACTGGCCGAGTATGCCTCGGTGGCCAGCAAGTTCCTGGTGACCTCGGTCCTCGATGCTCAGCCTATTCCGAACGGGCTGGGAGGTTGGCGGCTCATGGAACGCCTGGTGCCGGTGCCATACGAGAAGGACTATGACCGACTTGAGCCGCCTATTCGCTGGGCCAAGCAGTGGGACCTCGGGAACTGGACGATTCTCGCCGCGTACCCAGTGGACGGTGGCAACCGGCTCGGCGGGGCGGTCGTGGCCCACAGAACACCAGGCGTGCACATGCTGGAAGGGCGCGACGATCTTGCAGCCCTGTCGGATATCCGCGTCCATCCGGACGCCCGTCGGCAAGGCATTGGGCACCTACTGTTCCAGGCAGCCACACATGAAGCGCGGCAGCGACGGTGTCGATGGTTGAAGATTGAGACGCAAAACACCAACGCAGGCGGCTGTCGGTTCTACGCGAATGAAGGCTGCCAATTACGTGACGTTCACCGCGGTGTCTATCTCGACTTCCCGGAGGAGGTTCAGTTCATTTGGTACTGCGACGTCTGAGCGGCCGACGGTGTGAAATCGCCACAATTGATCAGGTCGGATTGGATGTCGCCATCCTCGATGCAAGTGGAAGGGAACGTGTTGGCCGCCTTCGCTATCAAGAGGCGGGCCGACCATGATGATTGAAGCGATGTTCCGGCGCGTCACGTCGCGCCTTATCCTCCGGCCGCTAGCACGATCCGACGCCGAGGCTGTCCGCCAGCTTTACAGCGATTGGGAGGTCGCGAAATGGCTGTCCCGAGTGCCGTGGCCCTTCACTTCCGCTTCAGCGGAGAACTTCATCGCCGATGCAGAGGTCGATATGGAGCACGGTTCCGGGTGTCATCTCGCCATAGAGAGGCGCGTCAGCGCTACGTTCGTTGGCACCGTCAGTCTCCGGCTACCAGCCCTTGAGCCCGACCCATGGACATCCGACAGGCAACTGGCGATCCTCGGCTACGCCGTGCAACGCGACCAGCAGCGCAACGGCTTCGCCAGTGAAGCAGCGGCAAGCGTAGTCCAGCTTGCGTTCGACCAGATGGACATTGCTAGATTGCGTGCGACTGTGTTGCGAGACAACGTTGCGTCTCGTCGGGTGCTGGCGCGCCTTGGCTTCACAATCGAGTACGCGGGTGTTCGCGAGACGCCGCGCTACGGCGGCCCGCCGCGGGTAGGCGACACGTTCATGCTCGAACGCTCAGAGTGGCGCGGCGCCGTTGTTATCCGCGCGGCGAAGAGTCACACACCTTGATTGATGACGTGCCTGCCTGGAGGGGCAGGCGGCTGGAACGCATTTCCGGTAGCGCAAGCGTTGATGCCCGGCGCGTACGCGGTGTAGGCGCCATGCAGGAGCCTGGGACAACGGCCTGATTAGAAGACGTCGCTGGGCGAGGAAGTTTCACGTCGCTGTTGGGGAATCGCATCTCACGCCAGTTGATAGACCTGGTCAACACGCCTTATGTGAAGTTGCCGCAAATTGTAAGCGGCAGCCCGACTGGTGCTGGACCACTATGCCCAATTTGAAGCCAAATGCTGAAGAGAATAATGGTCAATGATTCGGGCTGCCGCTGCAGCGGGCAACACGTTGGTCGTGTCGATCTCCAGGTTTCGGCAAACGGCACGGCTTCAGTGAAGTTGTAACGCCTCAGCGCCGCAATGAGGTCAGTCGGCCCGGTCAGCTTGCGATACGCGCGCCTCGACTCATCTTGCACTCGAATCAGCAACTCAGGAGTCGCACATGTCAGTCGCACAAAAACCACCGTCCCGCCGCTTGATTCGACGGGTTCGATCAACTCGCGCACTCGTTCATCGTCCTCGTGAGCCGAATAGACGAACGTAAAGATGAGATCCACCCCCTCACGTGCGGACTCAGCGATCAGGTCGCCTCGAAAACGGGTGATCAGGCGTTTGTAGGGCGCGGAGCCAAACGGGAACACAGACGCGACGAGATCGATCGTAAGGTGGTTGTGAAGCAATTTGAATCCGGTACGTGCGGCGAGTTCGCGTGCTACGGCCAACTTGCCCACAGCCGGTGGTCCATAGAGAAATACCAATCGCATCATTTCGCCACGCTTCACGCGATGATGACAGCAGGCCTCCATTAGCGCCATGGCCACCGCGCACCTTACAACCGGACATGGGCCGTCAGCTAAGGCCGCTCCTCGCCAGTAATGGGGGCGCACAAGCCCGACACGGGCTTGTAGTGGATTGCCTCGATGCAGCGTGACCGAGGCGGATGCTTGCGCAACGGCATTGAGCTTGTCGCGGCCGGGCTCGCCGACCAACAAGCGACGACACGGGTAGGACTCGCCAGCAAATCGTTGATGTAGACGTGGAAGACAGCCTGAACGGCAACCCCCCATCAGCAACGGTGAAGGGATTCTTCGCACCGCACGCCAGATCGTCGGATCACCGCTGTCGTTCATTGTGCGATTCTGAAGAGGCGCGCTCCCGCGGCTTCAAGGGTCCTGGAGGGAACGGTACTGCTGCGGCGAGAAGAGGGTGACCGCGGTTCACGAGATGAATAATGAGAATGGCGACGACTTGCTCGTCCTCGTGAAGCCGAGTAGCGGGCACCTCACGATTTGGGAGAGCAAAGCCAGTAGGTGCCACCGAGACTCTGTGCTTCTTTGCTGGCCGAGGTTCCCAATCTGCGACGTGAATATTCCATCCAACAGCGCATGGCGGTCCGCGGCATCTTTCGTGGAGAGAAGCGGCCCGCGGGAGTTTTGAATCGGCACGCCGGCACCGGCCGACGCCACTGATCGCACATTTCCTACGGCGTGAGCCGGTTGATATCGCGGGGGAACAGCGTGGTCTCGCGGACGTTTGCCGCACCTACCAGGCGCGCCACCCAGCGCTCCAGACCGATCGCGCAGCCGCCGTGTGGCGGCATACCGTGCTCGAACGCATCCAGGTAGCCGAGAAAAGGCTCCCGGGACAGCCCTCGCCCACCGAGGGCCGCCAGGTAGTCCTGGTAGCGGTGCAGCCTCTGGCCACCAGTTGCCAACTCCAGACCACGGAACAGGAGGTCAAAGCTGTTCGAATAGGTTAGGCAATCAGGCTGCGGGTGCGTGTAGAAGGGCCGTTTGGCCATCGGGTAGCCGACCACGAACAGAAACTCGGTGCCGTGGGTCTGTCGAGCCCAGTCGCCCAGCCAGCGCTCGTGCGCTGGTGCCAGATCTGGTTCCCCTTCGACGTCTTCGCCGAGGGCAGCAGCGATTCGTCGCTGAGCCTCGGCGAAGTGGATGACTGGGATCTCCGTCGGGACCTCCGGCAGAGAGAGATTCAATATGGCAAGCGCCTCTCGTCCGTCCTCATCCAACGTCTGCAACATGCCGCGAATCACGTCCGTGAGCATCGCCATCACCGTGGTGTGGTCTTCGATGAAGCCCATCTCGAAATCGAGCGACACGTACTCATTCAGATGGCGCGGAGTGTCATGTGGCTCGGCACGGAATACGGGCCCGATTTCGAAAACACGCTCGTACACGCCAACCATGATCTGTTTGTAGAACTGCGGGCTCTGGGCCAGATAGGCACGCCGGCCGAAGTAGTCGACGGGGAAGACATTGGCACCGCCTTCGGTGGCCGAGGCGACCAACTTCGGCGTGAAGATCTCGACGAACCCGCGTGCCTGCAGCGCCGCTCGATAGCCCGCCGCTGAAGCCGCAGCCAGACGATGCAGCGCTCGCTGCCGCGGATGGCGGAGCGCCACGGCCGCATGGTCGAGAATAGTCGGGAGCTGCGCCTTGATCACTGGACGGAACAGATCGAAGGGCGGCCCCTCCGCAGGCACAGAAACAACCTCGATCGTAGACCCCTGCACCTCGATGCCACCTGGTGCGGCGGCCACTGGAACGGCCGTACCCGAGACGCGTAGCACTGTTTCGCTCGGCAGCTGTGCTAGCTCGGCCACTTGCTCGGGGTCATCGATGACCACTTGGGCCAGGCCCTTGCCGTCGCGCAGGATCAGAAAGCTGATCTGGCTAAGCTGCCGGAACCGGTGCAGCCAGCCCGCAAGCTGGACCGGCTGCCCCGCGTGAGAAGCCAAGTCAGTGGACCAGATCCGTGTCATGTGCAGACCTCATCGACAGGTGCTCCCCTCGTGGTGCGGACGAGGGGGCCTGCGTGGTGCCACCGCACTTTGCCGCGACCGCCCGGGGACAACCGCGACCTCAGTGCCCGATCACGGGGGCGAGCCGTCGGGGCTTACTGGGCCAAGTAACGGCCGTTGTTCCCCGCGCTCGGGAGAGTCTTCGCGGGCTCCTCGACACCGCCTTCCCAGCCCCGGCGGCTCTCTGGGGCTTAGGTTGCCCGCTACTCTGCTCCGTCGTCGCTTTCCATGCAGTATAGGGCGGTCCCGATGTGAGATCTGAATAACGCGGTCCCGTGTGAGATCTGATCGGCCGGGACTAGCCCGGACTCGTGGTCGACACCATTTTCCACACAGCAAGCCGAGATTGCACGGATGCGACGTCCTTTCGCCGTTGTGTTGACGTTCGCGAACCGAACTCGGGCGGCCCTTACACTTCCGTGTGCCCGACCTCGATCAGATCCTCGACACGCACGAGGCCACGCTGCTGAAGCGGCACAATGACGTCTACCGCATCGGCGAGTACTTCGTGAAGCTGCACACGAAGGCCTGGTACGCCGACGATCCGCGGGCCTGGGCGGGCGCGGTGCAGCACGAGGTGGCGGCGTACGCATGTGTAGCGCAGCACGGCCTGGCGGCGCCCGAGGTGGTCTTGGCGTTGACCACGGGCGACAACCCGCTTGGCAGGCCGTGTCTGGTGACTCGCGCGCTGCACGGTCAGCCACTCACGTCCGCGGTCCAGGCCGCCTCCCGCCAGCAACGGCAGACGCTGCTCGAAGAGACCGGCGAGTACCTGCGTCGGCTCCACGCGATCACGTTTCCAAACGCGGGCTACATAATGCGCCCGGAGGGGCCTGACGCCGGAAGCCCTGGTTTTATAGAGCTTTGGGAAATTGCCGGCTGGAACTGGCGGTCACATGCATAGACCGCAGTGGCGGAGGAAAGCGAA
>WNFU01008276.1_pt1 | contig 12048 bp, 9 predicted proteins | sample 5400121 | NCBI WGS metagenome assembly WNFU01 (sample SAMN13153360, study PRJNA577476) | soil metagenome | isolation source: 100 cm soil or saprolite under grassland replicate 1 | place: USA:California | collected 2016-06-15 | reverse complement strand
ACAGCTTGCCACTCCGTGGTACCCAAGTCGATGCTCGCCCCGTCATACCTCCTGGAAGTCTGGGATCTCCCAGACACGCTGCGCGAGGTAGCTCTTCACCTTGGCGACGATCCTCAGTAAGGGTTCTCAGGCCGTCCGCGCCGAGCCGGACGAAGCCACCAGCAACCTCGACGTGGTCACCGAAGCGTGCCTGCAGGCCCTGCGCCGCCTTGGCGAGCGCCGGGTCGACCGGGTTCACGCCGAGCTCGGCTTGGAACCGAGAGGAGGCCAGGACAAGCCGATCTCTCGCCGGTACGATGCCGGCGGCGTGCCAACTACCTGCGTGAAGACGCGAGTCAGATGTGCCTGGTCACTGAAGCCCAGCTCGCGGGCGAGCTCGGCCCAGTCCGTGACTTCACCCGAGTGCGCCGCCGCGATCGCGTCGAGGATACGGAAGCGCTGGATGACCCACTTCGGGCCGACGCCAACGTACTCAGCGAACAGCCGCTGCAGGGAGCGCAGGCTCATCCCGGCCTCCACGGCAAGCACCTCGGCCCGGGTGATCTCGGTCCGGCGCTCCGCCTCAGCGACAAGCTCGGTGACCCGCCGACCCGTCGGATCCGGCTTCGGACCGATCCCGACGAGGTACTCCTCCAGGGCCTCGACCATCTCCGCGCTGTCGTGTCCGCCGAGGATCCGCGCTGCCACCGGCGGGTCGTCGACGCCCAGCAGGCCCGCCGCAGGCTGAACAGATCCCGAGATGCTGCCGACGCTCGTCCGCAGCAGCGGCCGGAACCCGCCAGGGTGGAACGCTGCGCCCAGCACATGACCGGAGCCGTCGAGCGTCCGGAAGAAGGGCTTCTGGGTGACACCGTGCACGAGCAGCCGCCCGCCCTCCGCCGCGACATGCACTCTCGGCTGCGGGACCACCTGCTGACGATGGGGTTCGGGAAGGTTCCACCGCACCAGCCAGTAGTAGTCGACGAACTCGGCCAGGAACTCGCGAGGGGCCAGCCGCTCGACCGTGAACCGCTGCTCGGTCATGTTGGGTCGGACGATAGCCTCGGGATGTCCCACCGGCGGTTTCGTTGTCATGAGGTCTCCTGGCACTGCACCCAGCCAAGACGTTGTCGCGTTTGTTCAAGACCGCGCAACCGGAGTCACCGTACGTTGCTTGCATGAGCTACTCCCACACCGCAACGTGCAAGTTCCAGGTCGCCTCCTGGTCGGAGTCGACGTATGTCGACATCGATGGCGAGGGCACCACAGCCGGCGAGATGTACTACCCGAAGCGCGGCCTGTCCAGGGCGGAGGTCAGCTACTCGTACACCGGTGACCTCGAGGGGACCAGCACGCTCGTCTACCTGATCGCCTACAAGGCCGACGCCGCACCGGTGCTCGGGCTCGAACAGTTCACCGGCTCCATCGACGGGCACGAAGGAAGCTGTGTCTTCCGACACGTCGGCAGCCAGGACGCTGGATCGGTCTCGGCCCGACTCGAGGTGGTTCCCGGCATGGGTACCGGCGGCCTGGATACCTTGGTCGGCGAGGCCGAGCTGACCATCGGCGGACACAGCGACGACGGCTACGACCTCGTCCTTTCCTACGACATCGGCTGATGGTGGAGGAACGCACGACTGAGCAGTTCGCCGGGCCCGAGGAACTCCGTGCCTGGCTTCTCGAACACCACGATTCCTCGAGAGGCATCTGGCTGAAGATCGCGAAGAAAGGCTCGGACCTCACCACAACGACGTACGACGAGGCACTCGACGTCGCGCTGGTATTCGGCTGGATCGACGGACAGAAGCGTCGCGGCGACGAGGCCTACTGGCTCCAAGGCTTCACCCGACGAGGGCCGCGGAGCCCGTGGTCCAAGCGGAACCGAGACAAGGCCGAGGCGCTGATCGAAGCCGGGGCGATGGAAGCGAGCGGCCTTGCCGAAGTCGAACGGGCCCGTGCCGACGGCAGATGGGACAAGGCATACGACGGCCAGCGCACCGCCCGACCACCGGCCGACTTCCTCGAAGCGTTAGAGGAGAAGCCAGCCGCGAAAAATTCTATGCAAGTCTGGACAGTGTCAACCGGTACGCGATCTTCTACCGGATCCAGGACAGCAAGCGAGCCGAGACCCGAGCCCGGCGGATTGCGAAGTTCGTCGACATGCTCGAGCGCGGCGAGAAGATCCACAACTAGACGGCTGGCTTGAGCGGATCCGGCCGGCCACGTCAACGTCACCAGACGTCGCCCGGCCGCCACTCGCAGCTGATGGCTACTGTGAGATCGAGACTGGGCAAAGACGGCGTGGGCAGCACGAGGATGTAGCCGTCTTCGCTGGGCGTTCGGTGCGTGCCATCATCGGTCCGGACGGATGTGGGGCCTCGCCACGTCAGCCAGCCGAGGCGCTCGTAGAAATGGTGGCTGCCGGTGCCGAGGGCGCCGAGCTCGAAGCGCTCCTGGATGTACGCGGTGACGTCGCGCATCACCTGGGTGCCGAGTCCTCCGCCCTGCCGGTCCGGGTCCGTTGCGACGGCTTCGACATAACCGGTTCGCACCGGCCGGCCGCCGACGTGCAGCTCGCGCTCGACCACCGACGCGTGGACGAGGATCTTGCCGTCCACCTCGAGCACGAAATGCAGGCCGCCGATCGCGTGCTGCCAGTCGTCCTCGGTGAACGCCTCGTCACCGGACGGGAATGCAGCCCACAGAAGCTCACGGATCGCCCGGATCTCCGATGCCGTGAGCTCGTGGGTCGGAACCCGACGCAGCCGGGCGCGATCGGTCGCGGTCTCGGCGGTGCTCACGCAGACGAGTCTACGCGGCCGCCCGGTCCGCGCAGCCAGCCTCCGCAGGGATCGATGGCGCGAGCCCGTCGAGGCGATCGCTTTTGCTCTGCAAGAGATGTTCAGCCAGCGGCTGGGTGTGGCCGGTAGCGGAAGTAGGCCCAGAAGGCGAGGGAGAGCACCCCGAAGGCCACGAAGAGCGCGATCACGCTGATGAGCGGGACGAGGCCGACCTCCTTGGACTTGGTGTCCAGCAGCACGTGCACGAAGCCGAACATCCCCAGCGCGAACAGCAGCGCCCACAGGGTCCGGTTCCACCTCGCGAGCTTGTGACCATACAGAAAGCGCAGCGGGATCAGGGCGAACACGACGCCCTCTACGCCCAGGACGAACATCGAGCTGAGCGTGGCGTCCAGGACGAGCAGGCCGAAGCTCGGGTGCGGGCCGGCAGCGGCGTGGCTCACCGACTTCCCCCAGATCAGCCAGGCGATCAGGCTTATTCCCAGCGCGCACAGGGCACCGATGAGGATTCCCCGCCCCTCCTGAGCCCCGGCAAGCCTGCGACCGCGCAGCGCGGCGTAGCCCGCGAACAGCCCGTAGACGTAGCCAGGCTGGAAGTGTGCCTCGCGGGAGAGCAGCGTGCACGCGGCCGCGACGGCCAGCGCGAGCGGTAGGACCTTCATCGTGCTCAGCAGTCCCGACACTCGCGTGTAGTACACCTCGATCGGCAGCTCGAAGAACATCATCATGAGCGGGAGCGCGACGACGAAGCCGAGCGCGAGCGCGGCGGTCTTGCGGTCGACGGCGGCGCTGGGGTCGACCAGGCAGAGTAGCAGCGCGCCCAGCACGGCGAAGAGCGCGAGCTGCGCACTCTCGGGAAGCGGTCGGCGCCGCCGCCGCCGATGCCGGCGGCCAAGCCAGCCTCGGATCTCGTCGTAGTTCTCCTCGAGGGTCTTGTTGAAGATCTCGGCCGGGAAACCGACGAGCAGCACGAGCACCAAGGCGAGCGCGGCGCTGTGCAACACCCGCGTGAGGCTGGTCGAGACTTCGTCGGGCGTGCGCAGCGAGGCCGGGAACAGTGACCGCGCCGCCCTTGTCTGTCCGTGCACCCCTCCAGGCGGGCCGCCACCACCGCCCGACGACCCTGAGCCAAGGACTCCGCTTGTGGAGGGCGGGGAACCGCCGGGCGGGGAACCGCCGGGCGGGGAACTGGTCGTGGGTGTGCCAGCAGTCGTCGCGGGGGCGCCAATGCCAGGCTGCGTCGAGGAGCTACCTGCCGTGGTCCCCGTGGTGCCCGTGGTCCCCGTGGAGCCCGTGGTCCCCGTGGAGCCCGTGGTCCCCGTGGAGCCGGTGGTCGCGCCCGTGGTGGCGCTCTGACCCGTCGTGGCGCTCTGACCCGTGGAGCCCGTCGTGCCGGTGGTCGCGCCCGTGGTGGCGCTCTGACCCGTCGTGGCCGGGGTGTTCGTGCCCGTGCTGCTCGGTGGCCTTGGTGACGTAGAGGGCGGTACGGGGACGACCTTGAAGCTGGCGGTCGCCAGCGCCGGATCGCCCTCTCCGGCAGGGCAGTGGATCGAGACCTCGTGGAGTCCGGCTGTGGCCGAGCCCGGCACCGTGACGCTGCCGGTCAACCCCACCGCTGGTCCTGGGGTTGCGGGCGCATGGAATTCGACCTTGGCCTCGAGCCGGATCCCATCGAAGCGGAACTCGATCGTCTCTTGGCAGACAGGCGGGAAGCCGTCGCCTCGGACGTCAACGGTCGTGCCCGGCGGCCCCTCGGCCGGGGACAGCTCGAAGATCGGCCGGATCACGAATATGGTCCTGGTGATCGGGCCCGCCCGGTCACCATGAAACCAGCAGTAGCTGCTCACGGTGTGCGCGCCAGGAGCAGCGTCCGCGGGCACGATGAACGATGCCGAGAAGGCGCCTTCCGCGCCCTCTGCAACGACCAGCGGCGGGTCCTGCGGATCCCAATCCCAGAACAGCGCCACCGAGGTCGTCCCGTACTTGCCGGTCATGCAGGTCATGTGCCCCGTGCCCACCACCTGCACCGAGCTTGCGGGCAGCCCCTCGGCGGGTGTGAGCGTCAGGGTCGCGGTGTCGTCGGCTCTGGCCGCCACGACCGGGACGCAGAGTAGCGCGAGACCGATGAGCACGCCGAGGACGGCGCGGCGGGCGGTGGTCACCTGTCCTCCTCCAGTGATGCGGCCGCGTCAGGGCGCTGCCACCGCGCCGGTCTCGTGCTCGACCGCAGTCCGCTTGGGCTTGCGGGCTTTGCGGATGGCCTTGCGCCGGGTCGAGGTGCGTGTCTTCAGTGCTGGCTCGAGCCCCGTCGGGTTCCAGAGGCCGTGGTAGAAGGCCATTGCGACCGTGTAGGTGGCGGTGAAGCTGCCGGCGATGTTCTGCAGGCTCAGCTGGCCCTTGGCGGCGGTGGTCACGATGGCCGCGACCACCGCGACCGCGACGGCGATCAGCGTGTTGGTCCGCTTGCTGAAGCGATCCTGCTTGAGGAGCGCGGCGACCAGCGGCAGGCCCACACCGATGAGCGCGCTCGCCTGGACCAGGGCCACGGGGACCCCGGTGGTGGTGCTCATGGAACTTCCCCCTTGAGGGTGGATTTCGCGACAGTCCCAGACTCGGAGACCGGCCTTGCTTCGGCCTTGCCGTCAGCTTTCACACGGCTGTCAGCCGCTTGAGGAAAACGACTCGCAAAGCTGGCGTGACCTGTTAGCGTCGTTGTGAAAGGTTGCTCCGGGGGGAGTAAGGATGGAGTTCGGGATCCTCGGTCCAATTGAGATCCGGGCAGACGGCAGGCCCGTTCCCTTGGAAGGGCCGAAGCAGCGGGCCCTTCTCGCGATTCTCCTGCTGCGGCGCGGCCACGTGGTGCCAGTCGAACGGCTGATCGACGACCTGTGGGGCGGCCTCCCACCCAGCGCGGCCCACAACCTTCTCTGGGTCCACGTTGCCCGCTTGCGGAAGGTGTTGGAGCCCGGCCGGGCGAAGGGAGCTCCCAGCAGTCTGCTCGTGACCCAGGTACACGGATACCGGTTGGATATCGAGCCCAATGACCTGGACCTTGAGCGTTTCGAGCGTCTCGTCGCCGAAGGCCGCGAAGCCCTCGCGCGCGGAGCCGCCGAGGAGGCCGGCCTGCTGCTGCGGCAGGCGCTCGACCTCTGGCGTGGCCCTCCGCTGGCGGACCTCGCCGCCGAGCCATTCGCCCGGGGGCACGTCGTCCGCCTGGAGGAGCGGCGGCTCTCGACGCTCGAGGACCGCATCAGAGCCGACCTCGCCGCAGGGCGCCATGATGACCTCGCCGGCGAGCTGGAGGCGCTCATCGCCGCGCACCCTCTGCGGGAGCGCCTGCGAGGCCAGCTCATGCTCGCACTGTACCGGGCGGGACGGCAGGCTGACGCGCTCGAGGTCTATCGACGGACGCAGCAGTACCTGGCGGAGGAGCTGGGAATCGACCCCGGCGCCGAGCTGCAACGCCTGGAGCAGGCCGTGCTCACGCACGATCCGGATCTCGAGTGGATCCCCCTGGTCGCTCAGCAACCCCACGGAGGGCAGGTGCCGCCGGCGCCCAGCCACGTGGCGGACGCGGCCGCCTCCGCCCCGGCGGAGCTGCGCAAGACGGTCACCGTCGCCTCCATCGGCATCTCGGCCAGTGAGGCGGGCCGGCCGGTCGACCCGGAGTCACTGCATCACCTCGCGGGCCGCTACCTGGAGGAGGTGCGTAGCGCGCTGCTCGCCCACGGCGGGACGGTGGAGCGGCTCACCGGCCAGTCCGTCACTGTGGTCTTCGGCGTCCCGGCCGCCCACGAGAACGACGCGCTGCGCGCCGTGCGATCGGCGGTCGACGTCCGCTCGGTCCTCGAACGCGTCAGCACCGCGCTCGAGCTGGAGCGAAGGGTGCGCCTTTCGATGTTCGTCGGGATCGAGACCAGTGAGGTCGTGATCTTCGAGCCGGACGGGGAAGCGGCGCTCGCGGGCACGGCTCCCAGAGTGGCGGTGGCTCTCGAGCACATGGCCTCTGCCGGCGAGATCCTGCTCGGACCCGCAACGCTCCGGCTGGTGCGCGATGCGGTGCAGGTGGAGCAGGTGGAGCAGGTCGAGGCGAGTCACGAGGCCGCACGTTCGGCGTGGCGCCTGATCACGGTCAGGCCGGGCGTGCCCGGGCACGCCCGGCGCCTGGATGCGCCGTTGGTTGGCCGCGGCCCGGAGCGGGCCCTGCTCACCCAGGTCTTCGAGCGGGTGATCCACGAGGGTGCATGTCACCTTGTCACGGTCATGGGTCCGGCTGGGATCGGCAAATCGCGACTGGTGGAGGAATTCATCGCCGGCGCGGGCGGACAGGCCACGGTGCTCCGTGGCCACTGTCCAGACTACGGCGAGGGGATCACCTTCTGGCCGCTGGTGGAGGCGATGCGCCAGGCGATGGCCGGGTGCACCAGCCCGGAGGAGATCCGAATCGCCATGGCGGCCCTGCTCCATGGCGAACGGAACGCCGAGGCGGTTGCCGAACAGATCGCGGGCCTGCTCGGGGCGGCCGAAGCTGTCGGTGCGCTCCAGGAGCTTCCCTGGGCCATCCGCAAGACGCTCGAGGCGCTCGCACGCCGCGGGCCAGTCGTGCTCGTGCTGGACGACCTGCAATGGGCGGAGCCGCTGCTGCTCGATCTGATCGAGCACATCGCCGATCTGGCCCGCGGCGTCGCCATCCTGCTCTGCTGCATCGCTCGCCCTGAGCTGTACGACGCCCGGCCCAGCTGGGGCGGGGGCAAGCCGAACGCAACCTCCATCCTGCTGGAGCCGCTGGGAGACAAGGAATGCAGCGAGCTGGTCGACAACCTTCTCGGACCCGTCGACCTCTCTGTCGCGGTGATGCACCGGCTCTTCGAGGTGACGGGAGGCAATCCACTGTTCCTCGAGGAGCTCGTCGGCATGCTGATCGACAACGGCGCGCTCGTCCGTTCCAGTGGCGCCTGGACGGCAGCTACCGACGTGACCGCGATGCCGGTGCCAGCGACCGTCTCGGCGCTGCTGGCCACGCGCTTGGACCAGCTCGATCCCGAGGAGCGGGCGGTGCTGGGGCGGGCGAGCGTGATCGGCAGAGTGTTCCAGCAGGACGCCGTCGTCGAGCTCTCTCTCGGCCCGGAGCGCTCCAAGGTGGCCAGCCAGCTACTGTCGCTCACCCGTAAGGAGCTGATCCGTCCCGACGGCTCCGCCGCCGACGGCGGGGATCGGTACCGCTTCCGTCACCTGCTGATCCGCGATGCCGCGTACGCCGCGCTGTCCAAGCGGCAGCGCGCCGAGCTCCACGAGCGATCCGCCACTTGGCTGGAGACTACCGGCGCGCCTCCTGGCGAGACCGATGACCTCGTCGCCTACCACCTCGAGCAGACCTGCCTCTACCGAGCTGAGCTGGGCCTCACGGAGCCGCAGCTCATCCACCGGGCGGCCGACCGTCTCGCGCGGATCGGCCAGCGGGCCAGCGATGAGTGGAACCACCGTGCGGCGATCAGCTCCCTTGATCGCGCACGCACGTTACTGTCTCCAGGCGACCCGACCAGCCTCGAGCTGTTGCCGACGCTGGTCGCCAACCTCGGCTACCAGGGAGACCGCAGAGCGGCCGGGGAGCTGGCGGCGGAGGGCGTAGAGCTGGCCCGTGCGCACGGGCGGCGCCGGCTCCAGGCGCGGATCTGGATCGAGCAACAGCTCATGCACTCGACCGACGCCGACGTGTGGGCCGCTGATGCGACCCGGGAGGAGCTCGATCAGATCATCCCCCTCTTCGAGGGGGACGGTGACGCGCGTGGTCTCGCCGCCGCCTGGCTGCTGGCCGGCAGGCTGGAGCTGATGCTGCTGCGCTGCGCGGCGATGGACGCTTCCCTCCAGCGTGTCGTGTCCTACTCCCGCCAGGTAGGCGACCATGGCCGTGCCCGATCGGCACTGGCCCTGCTTGGCTGGGGTCATCTCATCGGGCCGACTCCAGTGCCTGAAGCCATCCACCACTGCGAGCGGCTCAGGGACGAGGCCGGCGACAACCGCGTCATGAGCGCCGCGACACGCGGGCATGTCGCCTGCCTGGAGGCGATGCGTGGAGACTTCGTCCGGGCATGGGCGTTGCTCGACGAGGTATCCGCCACCCTTGACGAGCTCGGGCAGACGGTCGGCTGGGTGCCGTGGATCACCCATCGCGAAGACGTCGCCTTCGTGGCGAGCCTGCAGGGCGACCATGAACGGGCTGGGCGGTCGCTGCGTCGCAACCGCGCGCAGCTCGAGCGGGCCGGTGCGACCGTTCTGCTGTCCACCCAGGCGGCGTTGCTGGCGGACCTTGCCTACGGCCAGGGCCACATCGACGAGGCGGAGGAACTGGTGGCGCTGAGCAGGCACCTCACAACCGCCGACGACACGATGTCCCAATTGCTCTGGCGGAGGGTGTGGTCGAAGGTGCTCGCTCGGCGCGACCGGATAGTGGAGGCGCTGGAGCTCAGCGGCGAGGCCATCCAGCTCGCCGAACGCACCGATGCCCTGAACGAGCAGGCCAACACATGGATGGACCGCGCTGAGGTCCTCCGCACGGCAGGCGATCCGCCGCGGGCGATCCGCGCCGCGATCGAGCAGGCGCTGGACCGCTACACGCGCAAGGGGAACCTGGTGTCGAGGAGGCGCGCCGACCTGCTGCTCGCCGGCTGAGCGTCCCGGAGATCTGCCCACTGCGGATATTCCGAGAGGTTGACGTGAGCAAGGCAGGCACGGACCATACGTGCAAAGGGAAGATCATCCCTACACGGCTGGCCACCTCTACAGGACAGCGAGGGGAGCTTGCATGCCCGACGAAGGCGATGCCGCGGGGCTCGAGCAGCTACGCGAGGAGCTACGGAGGGACGTCCGCGACGAGGTGCGCAGGGCACTGCGCGAATTCCGGGAGACGGGTGACACCACGGCCAACTTCGATGGTCTCGGCCCGCTGGGTACGAGATGCTTCATCATCATTGCCGTGCCGGTGGGCTGCTCGGCGGAAACGGCCGTGCAACGCTTCCGCCGTCTGGAGGACGAGACCTCCGAGCAGTAGGCGGTCGCGCCGATGGACCCCCTGCGCTCGCATCTCGAGGCGACTGGGCTGACGGTCTCTGAGGCGCGCCACCGGCTCGCCGGTGTCCGGGTCGGTGTCATCGGACCTGAATGGCCGGGCGCCCATGCCTCGGCGATCCTGGCCCGCTGCGGGGTGGAGGTGAGCGGCCTGGCGGCGGTCACCCGCGAGCGCGTCCATGCGCTCGTCCGGGACTGCCGCCTGCTGGTGAGCTGCCTCGACAAGGGCTTCGCCGCTGCGCACCACTGGCTCAACAGCGCAAGCCTGCGTTGGGGCGTACCAGCGGTGTATGCACAACTCGATGGCGACAGCGCGCTCGTCGGACCGCTGGTCGTACCGGCCCGCACCGCCTGCTACCTCTGCTGGCGCATGCGCACGGTTGCCTGCGCGGAGGACTTCGGCGAGGCCATGGCCCAAGAGGAGGCGCTCGCCACGCGGCGGCTCCCGGCCCTGATTGGACAGGCCGTGCCGCGCGCCCTGTCCACGCGCGTTGGGGCTGTCCTCGCCCAGGCCGCACTTGAGCAACTGCTCGGGCTCGACCGGCAGGCGCTGGCCGGGCAGGTTCTGGAGATCAGCGCGCGCCGGTCGCGAACGAGGTCGCACCGGATCCTCCCGGTGCCCGCATGCCCATCGTGCGGAGACAAGGATCCCGTCCGGCCGCAGCCGCGCCTTGCCGAGCTGGCCGTTCCCACGCAGGCGTCGCGCGATTGCTTGCGGGCTGCCCCTTCGCTCGTCAGCCGGCTGTGTGGTGTGGTCACCTCGCTCCAGGACGTCCGGCTGATCGGCGTCGAGGAGCCGGCCACCGTCCGTCTGGCAACGGCCGAGCTGGCCAATCATCAATTCCTGGAGGACTGGAGCCCGGCGCAGCGCGTGTGCGTGGGCAAGGGGCTCACGCACGCGGCGGCCAGGCGCGGCGCCCTCGGCGAGGCGGTGGAGCGATATTCGGGTGCCGCCTGGGGCGAGCGCGATGTCACCCATGGTCGCCGCGGAGACCTCGACGGGCCGTCGCTGGACCCGCGCTCACTGGTGCTGTACCGACCCGAGCAGTACCAACGGCTGCCCTACGCTCCCTACACCGATCGGGCCAGGCTGGGATGGGTCCAGGCGCGCTCGCTCGTCAGCGGCGCACGGCTGTTGGTGCCCGCCATCGGGGTGTTCCTGGGATATCGCCCGGCCGGTCGCGAGGAGGTCCTCTGCCCGACGACCTCGAACGGCCTGGCTGCCGGAGCGACGCTCGCCGATGCCGTGCTCGCGGCGGCGTACGAAGTGCTCGAGCGCGACCTCTTCCTGGTGACCTGGATGAACCGGCTGCCAGCCCAGCGTGTGGACCCACGCGAGCATCCAGACCGAAGGCTCGTCCGGCTGTGCGGTGACTATCGCCGGTGTGGCGTCGAGCTCGAGCTGTACCGGCTCACGAGCGACCATCCATGCCACGTCTTCCTTGCCCTCGGCATCCAGCACGCTGACGGTGACGGTCCAGCCGCGGCGGTCGGCCTGGGATGCGACCTCGACCCGAGCCGGGCGGCCTACAGGGCGATCCTCGAGGTCGGCCAGGCGCGGGCTGGCATCCGCGTGCGTTCCCCATCGCTGCGGGCGCGCATCGACCAGCTCGTTGCCGATCCATGCTCGGTGACCACCGTGCAGGATCACGGCCTTCTGTATGCCGACCGTTGTCGCCTGCCCGCGTTCCACTTCATCAGGAGCAGCCCTCCGGCCGATGTCGACTGGACGGCGCCGGACCCACCAGACACGCCCGTCCGACTGCGCCGCCTGGTGGAGCACCTGGCATCCCAGGGCGACGACCTGCTGTACGTCAACTGCACTCCGGCGGACATGGCCAGCCTCGGGCTGCACACCGCACGAGTCCTGATTCCCGGATACCAGCCACTGCATTTCGGAGCGGGCGAGCCGCGGCTGGCGGGACGACGCCTGTATGAGCTGCCGTACCAGCTCGGCCTCACGCCGACCCCCAGCACCCCGGAAGACCTGAACGTCGACCCACATCCGCTCACATGAGATGTCAGCGGGTCACCGCCGCCGTCTCCTCTTCGAGCTCGCCAAGCTCGACGTCGTGCTTGCGGTACAGGCCGCTCGGCCACCAGATCCAGCGGCCGACATCAAGCGTCAACGCGGTGACCAGCACCGAGCGGACCACGAAGGTGTCCAGCAGCACCCCGAACGCCACCGCGAAGCCGATCTCGG
>WNFU01008273.1_pt1 | contig 12050 bp, 5 predicted proteins | sample 5400121 | NCBI WGS metagenome assembly WNFU01 (sample SAMN13153360, study PRJNA577476) | soil metagenome | isolation source: 100 cm soil or saprolite under grassland replicate 1 | place: USA:California | collected 2016-06-15 | reverse complement strand
CATGGGTTTGCCGCAATCCATGCAGAACTGCGCGCCGGGGTCGTTATCGCGGCCGCAGTAGGTGCAGGCGGTCACTGGCGGAGGTGCTCCACAGAGCGCACAAGTTACGGTCTGCCAATCTATTCGGCAAATTGACGGGTCGAAAGGGTCGATGCTAGCTTGCGCGCCTGTGCGATCGGTCGGCGTGCTGCTCGTGAGTGTCGCAGCCGGATGCGCGGGCCCGCGCTCCGGGGCGCCGCCCGCGCCGGCGCGCGCCGCGCTCCACATCAGCGTCGTCTATCCTGACTCCGCCGACGTCATCCAGTCCCGCGACTCGGCCTTCTTCTTCGGCGCGATCCGCGGCGGCAGCGGGCTCGCGAGCCTCACGGTCGACGGCCAGCCCGTGGCGGTGCTCGCGAACGGCGCCTGGATCGCCTGGGTCCCGCTCCCCGACGACACCGTCGCACCGTTTCGCCTGGTGGCGCGCGCGGGCCCGGACTCCACCGCCACGATCTTCCCGGCGCGCCTCGCGCCGCGATTCCATCCGCCGCCCGGGCGCGCCGCCTGGATCGACACTACGAGCTTCGAGCCGGCCGGCAGCCTGGCGCTCCCCGGGGGCGAGGGCATACGGCTCGCCGTGCTGGCCGCGCCGGGCGCGGCCGTCCGTCTCGTGCTGCCGTGGGGCTCCACCGTCCCGCTCCTCCCCGACACCCTGCCCGCCGAGCCCCCGTGGGGCGTGCGGGCGTTCGTGAGCGACTCGGCGGCCTACCGCCTACCGCCCGCGACGGGGCGCTATGTCGGCTGGCTCCCGGCCGCGGCGCTGTGCCCCGACGGGCGGACCGCGTGCGGGGCACTCGAGGTCGCCGTGGGTGGGGACACCGCACGGGCGCGTTGGCCGCTCACGGTCGTGCTGGCCGACCTGGCTGTTCCGGCCGTCGTCGTGCTCAACGACGACACGGCCCACACGGGGGCGACCGACAGCCTGACCGCCGGCCGCGCGGTTCCGGGCGGCACCTACAACTGGTTCTTCCCGACGGGGACGACCGCGGCAACCTCGGGCCGCTGGAACGATCAGGTCCGGCTCCAGCTCTCGCGCGCCGCGGTGGCGTGGGTGAACGTCGCGGACGTGGTCCCCCTAGTCCCGGGCACGCCGCCCCCGGGCGGGACGGTGGGATCGGTGCGGCTCGTGGCCGGGCCGAAATCGGTGACGCTGCGCGTGCCATTGCCGGCGCGGCTCCCGTTCCAGGTCACGGAAGGCGACAAGAGCCTCACGCTCCGGCTGTATGGCGGTGTGGCGGACATCAACTGGATGCAGTACGGAGGAGGCGGCACCGACCCGCTCGTCACGCGGATGCGCTACGCGCAACCCGCGACGGACGAGGTGACGATCACGCTCGAGCTGTCACGGCGCGTGTGGGGCTACCGGACGCGCTTCGACGGCCGTGATCTGCTGCTCGAAGTCCGCCGGCCGCCCGCGATCGGCGCCGCGCATCCGCTCTCCGGGAGGACGATCGTGCTCGACCCCGGGCATCCTCCGCTCGGCGCGAAAGGCCCGACGGGGCTGTGGGAGCCGGTCGCCACGCTCGCCGTGGCCCGGAAGGCACAGCAGCTGCTGGAGGGCGCCGGTGCGACGGTGCTGCTCACGCGCACCGACTCGACGCCGATCGACCTCTTCCCCCGCACCCGGTTCGCCGAGCTGCACGACGCGGACGTGCTCGTCTCGATCCACGCCAACGCGCTCCCCGACGGCGTGAACCCGTTCGCGAACAACGGCACGAGCGTGTATTACTTCCACCCCCGCAGCGCGGCGCTGGCGCGGCAGCTCGATCGGGCGCTCGTCGCGGAGCTGGGCGTGCGCGACCTGGGGATGGGGCGCGGGGATTACGCGCTGGTGCGCCCCACCTGGATGCCGGCGGCGCTCACCGAGGGCCTCTTCATCATGATGCCGGAGCAGGAGGCGATGCTCGCGAGCGACGCGGGGCAATGGCGCTACGCCCGGGGGATCGCGCGCGGGATCGAGGCGTTCTTGCGCGAGCGGGCACGGGAGCCGTGAGAGTGCGCATTCTCGTTCTCCTCCTGCTCGCCGGCCGCGCCGAGGCGCAGCTCGACCCGTCCGGCGCCTGGCGCACCCTTCACACGGCGCACTTTCGCATCCATTTCCGGCCCGCGTACCGCGACGTGGCGCTCACCGAGGCGCGGGAAGCAGAGCGGGCGTACGTGCTGCTCGCGTCGGAGCTGCATCCCCCGCGTGGCAAGGTCGACCTCACGCTCGCCGACGACGGCGACGTCGCGAACGGTCTCACGAGCGTGTTCCCTTCGCCCCGCATCGACCTCTTCCTCACGCCGCCTGCCACCGATCCAGGGCTGCAGCTCTACGACAGCTGGCTCCGGCTCCTCACGACGCACGAGCTGACCCACGTCTTCCATCTCGACCGCGCCAGGAGCTTCTGGGGCCTCGCGCAGCGCGTGTTCGGCCGGGTGCCGGGGCTCTTCCCGAACGAATATCAGCCGAGCTGGGTGACCGAGGGGCTCGCCGTCTATTACGAATCGAAGTTCACGAACGGCGGGCGCGTGCGCGGCAGCTTCCACACGCAGATCCTCGCCGCGGACCACACCGGCGGCGCGTCGCGCCGGCCCGCGGACGCGCTGCTGTACACCCGCTGGGCGGACGGCCTCGTCCCGTACGCCTATGGCAGCCGCTTCTTTCATTATTTCACCGGCGTGGCGGGGGACTCGGTCGTGCCGCGCTTCGTAGAGGCCACGGCCGGCCAGCTCATTCCTTATCGCGTCGGCCGCCAGATCGGCCGCGCCGCGCCCGGGCGCTCGCTCGGCGTCGAATGGCCGCACGCGACCCGGCCCGCGCCCGCACCGGGCGACGGCGCCCCCCCCCCGGCGCGCGTGATCGACAGCCTGCTCCGCACGGAGCCGGTGCCGCAGGTGTCCCCGGACGGCCGGCGCGTGGCGTACGTGTGGGACGACGGCAGAGGCGCCCGCGAGCTGCGGGTGCTCGACGCCGCATCGTTCCGGCTCGTGGCGGCGCACGCCGTCAACGCCGGCGTGAGCTACGACTGGCTCGGCGACACGCTGATCGTGGCGCAGCTCGATTTCACGACGCGGTGGCGCGTGCGGAGCGACCTGTACCGCTGGATCCCCGGCGGGGCGTGGCGCCGCGAGACGCACGGTGCGCGCGTCGTCGCGCCCCGCGCGGGCGGCGGGCGGCTCTCGACCATCATCCTCGGACCGGCGACCAACCATCCGGCGCTGCCCGTCCCCCCCGGCCCGCCGGGCCCGCCGGGCGCGACGTGGGGGGAGGTCGTGCCGTCGCCCGACGGGCGGCAGGTGGCCGCGACCCGGAACGCGGGCGGTCACTGGCAGCTCGTGCGCTGGCCCGCCGACTCGCCCGCGGCGGCGGTGGTGCTCGTCGAGTCGCGCGGCGTGATCACCGATCCGACGTGGGCCGCGGGGAGCGAGCTGTGGTTCGTCGCCGATCCGACCGGCTTGCCGCAGGTGTACCGCTGGCGCGCGTCGGGCGGGGGTTGGGCCGAGCCGCTGACGGCGGAGCCGCTGGGCGCGCGCGCCCCCGCCGCGCTCGGCGACGGTACGCTGCTCTACGCGGCCCTCACGGCCCGCGGCTGGGAGCTACGGCGTGCGCCGGTGCTCGCCGGCGCGGCGCCGGCGGCATTTCCCGAGCCGCTGCCGTTCGAGCCGGCGCCCGCGGTGCCGGTGCGCGAGACCGGGTACGCCCTGTGGCCGTCCCTGCGGCCGCACTTCTGGGTGCCGTTCTTTCTCGACGCCCGGCCCGCGGGGCGGTTCTTCGGCGCCGTGACCGCAGGGACCGACGCGCTGGGCCGCTTCATCTACGCGGGCGACCTGCTCGTCGCGCCCCGCCCCTTCCGGGCCGTGGGCGATTTCGTGCTGGTGTCGGAGGTGCTCGGCAACCCGACGCTCGATCTGTCGGGGTCGAGCTCGTGGCACAACGTGGCGCCCCCACCGTCCGCGCCCACGCTCGCGATCGCGGAGCTCGATCAGGACGCCGCGCTCGGGGCGTCGTTCGTGACCCGCCGCTGGCGCACCGCGGCGAGCGTGCGGTTCGCCGCGGAGCTCGAACGCACCCGGTTCGTGACGAGCCCCGACACGTCCCTCGCCGCCGTCTGTCCGGGGTGCGACGCGCAGGACCTGATCGGCGGCTCGGTGACGCTCGCGCTGTCGCGTCTCGTGGCGGGTGCGCTCTCGGTGTCGCCGGAGAACGGCTTCACCTGGTCCGCGACCTATCGCCGGCGGGAGGAGCAGGGCGGCCCACGCTGGTCGAACGAGGTGCGCTCGCGCCTCGGCCTGTACGCTCGCCTGCCGGGGTTCGGGGGCTTCGCCCACCACGTGCTCGCCCTGCGCCTCGCCGCCGGCGCCACCGGAGGGCCGCTCGGCGGGCTGTTGAACGTCGGGGGCGTGTCGTCGGCGCCCCTCGGTCTCACGTACGGCCAGGTGATCGGCGGCACGCGCGCCTTCCCGGTGCGCGGCTACCGCTCGGGGGCGCTGAGCGGCGCGCGCGTCGCGACGGGCTCGCTCGAGTATCGCCTGCCGCTGGCGCTCGTCGGCCGGTCGCTCGGTCACCTCCCGTTCGGGGCCGACAAGCTGTGGCTCAACGCGTTCGCGGACGCCGGCGACGCCTGGAACCGCGGCGCCGCGCCGCGGCTCACGCGGCTGCGTTCGACGGGGCTCGAGCTCGCGGGCGACTTCGCCGTCAACTACGACCTACTGCTGCAGCTGCGCCTGGGCGTCGCGCAGCCGCTCGCCACGCCGCCGTCGGGCGATCCGCGCCGGCCCCGGGTGTACGTCGCGCTCGCGTCCGACTTCTGAGAGAGCCAGGTCTCCGGATTCCCACCCTGAAGGGTGGGCTCGGCGAAGCATCGTCCTGAAGGACACCGGAGTGTGCTTTAGCACAGCGCCGGCCGAGCCCAGGCTTCGAGCCTGGGTACTCCGGAGGTGAACGTGTTCGAAGAGCGGCGTATAATAGTCCTATGCGCCGGTTGATCCTCCTGAGTGCGGTCGCGCTCACTGCCGTCCCGCCCTCCCCGCTCGACGCCCAGTCACCCGGCGCGCGCGTGGCGCTCGAGCGCTTCCGGGATTCGCTCGCGGGCGCGCGCGACTCCGCGGCGCTCAAGCGGCTCGAAGCGACGACGATCGAGATCGCGAAGCGGGACCGCGGCGACTCGCTGATCCACCTGCGGCTCGGATTCATCGCGTACCGCCTCGGCGAGCTCACGGGCGTGAAGAGCCATTACGAGGATGCGGCGGGGGAGTTCGAGTGGGCGGGGGAGGTCACCCCCGACTGGCCCTATCCGTGGTACGGGCTGGGGCTCGCCGAGCTCGGCCTGGGCGAGCACGCCGTGATCGCGATCGAGAACCTCCGCCAGCAGCTCGGCAAGGACTACCTCAGCAAGGCCGCGGCCGCGTTCGCGCGCGCCGTGGAGGCCGATCCCGGGTTCGCCCAGGCCACGGTCGACCTCGTGAGCACGGCGCTCACGCAGCGCATCGGGCCGCGGCTCGACGTGGCGCTGAAGGCGGTGCGGCTCGCCGCCGCCTCCCCGGCCGGCCGCACTCCCGGCGTGGCGCTCGCCCGCGGGCGCGTGGAGCGCGCGGTCGGCGACGTGGACTCCGCAATGGCGGGGTTCCAGGCCTACGTCGCGGCGGGCGGCGACTCGGGGCTCGGCCTGCTCGAGCTGGCGCGCACCTCCTACCTGGCGAACCGGGAGCCGGACGGGTGGCGCACCTATTTCGCCGGGGCGCGGGTCGCCCGCTCGCCCGAGGCGATCGCGCTCTACCGGGTGGACTTGAGCGTCGTGGCGCGCCCCGAGGAGGTCACCCCGTTCGACGGGTTCACGTCCCCCGGCCCGCGGGCCGAGTGGCTCGAGCACTTCTGGCGGCGGCGCGACGTGGTCGAGGCCCGCAACCCCGGCGAGCGCCTCGCCGAGCACTACCGGCGCTGGTTCTACGTGTGGCGGCACTTCCGCCTCGTGAGCCGCCACCGCCACTACGACATCACGGAGCGCTACCGGTCCGACCAGGAGGAGCTGGACGATCGCGGCATCATCTACCTGCGGCACGGCCCGCCGGACAAGCGGGCGTCGTACCCGCGGATCGTCGACCGGCTCGAGCCGAACGAGACGTGGCTGTACCGCCGGCCGGCGGGCGATCTGATCTTCCACTTCGTCGCGCGCGGCGACGTGCAGGACTACAAGCTGGTCGAGAGCCTCGCCGACGCGCTCACCGCGGGCCACGGCGGCGCGCTCGCGCTCCAGGTGCGCCGCGGGCTCGACCCGCTCACGAGCGACCTGTTCGCATCGCGGGCCGACATCAGCCCGGTGTACGCCCGCCTCGGCAACACCCTCACCTCGGCCAACACGGCGGGTGCGCTCACCGCGGAGCGGAGCCTGGGCCAGCGCAGCATCGCCCGCGGCACGACCACTGACAGCTACACGCGCGAGTTCGCCACGGTGCTCGGCGTCGTCGCGTCGGAGTTCGTGGTCGGGGCCCGCGAGGGAACCGGACAGGAGCTGCACGTCGTGTTCGCGATCCCGGCGCAGCAGCTCACCCCGCTCGCCGACTCGGGACGCGTCGTGTATCCGCTCGCCTTCCGCCTGTTCGCGGCGGACACGGCGGAGAACCTGGTGGCGCGCCTCGACACCACGCGCACGTTCCGGGCGCGCGAGCCGCTGCGCGGCGGCAGCTTCCTCACCGGCCAGCTGATCCTCGCGGTTCCCCCCGGGCGGTACCGCTACCACCTCCTCGTCGAGCAGCTGGGGGAGAGCGCCGGCGATCTCGTGCGGCGCGATTCCATCGCCGTCGAGCGGCTCGACGGCCGGGCTTTCGCGCTGAGCGATCTCGTGGTCGGGCGCCGCGGATCGGGGCTGGTGTGGGTCGTGCGCGGCGACACCGTGCCGCTCAACCCGCTCGAGGAATTTCCCGCGGGCGGCTCGGCGGAGCTGTACTACGAGGTGTACGGACTCGCCGCGGGCGCGCCCTATCACACCGTGGTGCGCCTCGAGCGCGCGGGCGGGCGTTCGTTGTTTCGCCGGCTGTTCGGCGGGCGCCAGGCCCCGCTGGTGCTCGAGTTCGACGCGTCCGCCGAGGGCCCGGTCAGCCGCGTGCGCCGCGGCCTCGACCTGCGCGACGCGCCCAAGGGCACGTACCGCCTGAGCGTCGAGGTGCGCGATCCCGCGACGGCGGTGTCGCTCACGCGGCAGCGCCGCTTCGTCGTCGTGTCGCGCGAATGAGTTGACACCCGCTCCGACCGGTCCCTAGCTTTCACCGTCTCCGCGGAGAATGGATGTACTGCTCCCGCTGCGGCACCCAGAACGAGGACGCCAGCAAGTTCTGCCGCTCGTGCGGACTGGATCTGACGGCGACGACTTCGGTCGGCGCCGCCCGCGACCACCAGTCCGACGTCACGGAACTCGATCTCGTGCGGGATCAGCTGAAGGACGAGTACGAGATCCTCGAGGAGCTGGGCCGCGGCGGCATGGCGATCGTCTTCAAGGCCCGCGAGCGGCAGCTCGAGCGCGACGTCGCGATCAAGGTCCTGCCGTTCTCCCTCGCCTTCGACAAGGAATTCGTCGAGCGCTTCCAGCGGGAAGCGCGCACCTCCGCCAAGCTCGAGCACCCCGGCATCATCCCGATCTACCGCGTCGGCAAGAACGGCCGCGTCATCTACTTCGTCATGAAGTTCCTGCGCGGCAAGCCGCTCTCGAGCGTGCTGGCCGCGCGCGGATCGCTGCCGCCGGGCGAGATCCGCCAGGTGCTCGTCCAGGTCGCGCGGGCCCTCGCCTATGCGCACAAGAGCGGCATCGTGCATCGCGACATCAAGCCCGACAACATCATGTTCGACGAGCACGGCATGGCCGTCGTCACGGACTTCGGCATCGCGAAGGCGGCGACCGGCGGCAAGCTGACGGGCACCGGGATGTCGATCGGCACGCCGCACTACATGAGCCCCGAGCAGGCCCGGGCCCAGCCCCTCGACGGCCGCTCGGACGTCTACTCGCTCGGCGTGGTCGCCTACCAGTGCCTCACCGGACACGTGCCGTTCGACGGCGAGGATTCGTTCTCGATCGGCTACAAGCACATCATGGAGGAGCTGCCGGTCCCGCCGATCGAGAACTACGACCAGCGCACGCTGTTCGAGGTCATCAAGAAGATGATGGCCAAGTCGCACGACGACCGCTTCCAGACCGCGGACGAGCTCGTTCAGGCGCTCGAGGCGGGAGGATCGTTCGCCGCGGTGGGCCTCGCGACCGCGCCCACCAAGGCGATCCCCTCGCTCGCGGGTGCGCGCCTGGCGGGCGCGCTCACGACGCCCCTGCCGGGCGTCCCCGGCAAAGCGCCGGCCGAGCCGAAGCACCGCTCCGTCGCCGCGGGGGTCGCCCTGTGGGTGGTGGTCGTGGCGGTCGGCCTCGGCGCCCCGGGGCTGTACGCGTACAAGAAGGGCCTGCTCTTCTTCACCCACGGCGCGGCGCACGACTCCGCGACCGCAGCGCTGCAGCGCGACACGCTGGCGCAGCGCCTCCTCTCCGACACGGGGAGCGAACAGGCCACGGCGGCCGCGCCCCCCGCGTCGCCCGGCGCCGCCGACACGTCCCGCACCCGGCTGCCTCCGGTCGCCCCGGGCACCCCGGGACACCTCACGCTCCAGGGGCTGCCGCAGGGAGCGCGCGTGACCCTCAACGGCGTGCTGTTCCGGGGCTCGCAGGGCGACGTGCCTCCCGGCGTCTACAAGCTGGCGGTACAGGCCGGCGGGTACTCCCCGTTCGAACGCCAGGTCATCATCAGCCCGGGCGCGCCCTCCACGATCCGGCTGGACCTGCAGCCGTCGGGCGACTCGCAGCTCGGCCCCTGCGAGCAGTACGGGCCCGCGTACAACCAGGACAACCTCTGCTTCGATACGCGGCCGGTGCCCCTGTCCTCCACACGGATCCCGCTTCCGGCGGACGTACCCATCGTCCCCCGGCCGGCGATCCTGCTGTGTCACGTGTCGCGCAACGGCGAGACCATGGAGGTCCGCGTCTTCGTGCGCTCCAACGTGGAGACCTTCAACGATCAGGCCCTCGATCTCGCGAAGACGCTGCGCTGGAATCCGGCCCAGAAGAACGGGGAGCCGGTGGACGCCTGGGTGCAGTGGCAGTTCCCGCCGGAGAGGCAGTAATCGACATCCATCCGACGGCGTTCATCGCCCCCGGTGCCGTGGTGCTGGGCGACGTCACCCTGGGCGCGCGCGCCAGCGTGTGGTACGGCGCCGTGCTGCGCGGCGACATGGCCGCCATCGTGGTGGGCGAGGCCACCAACCTCCAGGACGGCACCGTGGTGCACGTGGACGAGGGCCGGCCGACGCGGATCGGCGCGCGCGTGGGGGTGGGGCACCGCGCCATCCTGCACGCCTGCACCGTCGAGGACGAGTGCCTCATCGGCATGGGGAGCATTCTCCTCAACGACGTGCACATCGGGACCGGCAGTGTCGTGGCAGCGGGCGCCGTGGTGCCGGAGGGCACACGGGTGCCGCCGGGCTCGCTGGTGGTGGGCGTGCCGGCCCGGGTGACGCGCGCGGTGGACGCGGCGCTGCGCGAGCGCATCCGGGTCACGTGGGAGCACTACGTGGCGGAGGCCGAGCGGCACCGCGCGGGCCGGTTCCCGATCGCGCGGACAGCTTTGTGATGTGAATTGTCGGAACCGTCGTCCGGGCGCCGCTCTGCGTGAGTGTTGCCCCGACGCGCCCGCGGGTCTACCTTGCCCTTCCGCGCTTTTCGGTCTCGCGCGCTGTTAAATTCCATATACGCAGACCGTGTGTGAACAAGCTCACTCCGTGAGGGACGAGCCAGCATGACCGCTTCCACCCGCAAAGGCGCGCTCGACCTGAGCCCCAACGCCGTCACCGTGCTCGAGCGGCGCTACCTGGTGAAGGACGACCAGGGCCGGCCGGTCGAGGGGCCCGAGGATCTGTTCTGGCGCGTCGCCCGCACCATCGCGGAGCCCGACCGGCGCTACGGCGCCTCCGACAAGGCGGTGGAAGGCCTCGCCGAGACGTTCTTCGAGCTGATGGCCACGCGGGCGTGGATGCCCAACTCGCCCACCCTCATGAACGCGGGCCGGCCGCTGGGGCAGCTGTCGGCGTGCTTCGTGCTCCCGGTGGACGACTGCCTCTCGAACGGCCAGAGCGGCATCTACGACACCCTGCGGGCGATGGCGCTCGTGCACCAGTCGGGGGGCGGGACGGGATTCTCGTTCTCGCGGCTCCGGCCCAAGAACGACGTCGTGCGCTCCACCATGGGCGTCGCCTCGGGCCCCGTGTCGTTCATGAAGCTGTACGACGCCTCGACGGACGTGGTGAAGCAGGGCGGCACGCGCCGCGGCGCCAACATGGGGATCCTGCGGGTCGACCATCCGGACATCCTCGAGTTCATCACCTGCAAGGACGACCTGACCCAGGTCACGAACTTCAACATCTCCGTGGCCGTGACCGACGCGTTCATGCGGGCGGTGGAGGAGGGGACGAGCTACGACCTGATCCACCCGCGTAGCGGCAAGGTCGTGGGGCAGCTCGACGCCCGCGAGCTGTTCCGCAAGATCGTCCACGGCGCCTGGAAGACGGGCGAGCCGGGCGTGTACTTCATCGACCGGGCGAACCACTACAACCCGGTGCCGCACCTCGGCAGCTACGAGGCCACGAACCCGTGCGGCGAGCAGCCGCTGCTGCCCTACGACGTGTGCAACCTGGGGTCGGTCAACCTGGGCCTGTTCGCCAAAGACGGCGACGTGGACTGGGAGCGCCTGCGGACCGTGGTGCACCTGTGCACGCACTTCCTCGACAACGTCATCGACGCGAACAGGTACCCGCTGCCCGAGATCGACAGCCTCGCCCAGCGGATCCGCCGCATCGGGCTGGGCGTGATGGGCTGGGCCGACCTGCTGGTGCGCCTCGGCATCCCGTACAACTCGGACGAGGGAGTGGCGCTGGGCCGCCGGATGATGGAGTTCGTGGACGAGGAGGCGAAGGCCGCCTCGGAGAAGCTCGCGGAGCAGCGCGGCGTGTTCCCCGAGTGGGAGCGGTCGATCTGGGGTCCGGACGCGACTTGCGCCCGGGGGCCCAAGGGCGAGCGGGTGCGGCCGATGCGCCGGCTGCGCAACTGCAATCTCACGACGGTCGCGCCCACGGGCACGATCTCGATCATCGCGGGGTGCTCGTCGGGGATCGAGCCGATCTTCGCCGTCGCGTTCATGCGCAACCAGGCGGGCGTGCTGATGCCCGACGTGAACGAGGACTTCGTGGCGATCGCACGGCAGGAAGGATGGTACTCGGACGAGCTGATGCAGCGGATCGCCGAGGCGGGCCACATCCACTTCGACGAGGTCCCGGCGAAGTGGCAGCGCGTGTTCGTGACCGCGCACGACGTGACCCCCGAATGGCACATCCAGATGCAGGCGGCCTTCCAGGAGTTCACCGACTCGGCGATCTCGAAGACCTGCAACTTCGCGAACGACGCGACCGAGGAATACGTCGAGACGATCTACCGCTACGCCTACAAGCTGGGGTGCAAGGGCGTGACGGTCTATCGCGACGGCGCGCGCGAGATGCAGGTGCTTTCGACCGGCGCGACGGCGAAGAAGGTGCAGGCGCAGGCGGCGGGGGGAGGGGGAGGGGGAGGGGGAGGGCAGGACGCGCTGGCGGAGGCGCTGGGGCGGATCGCGGAGCTCGAGGCTGAGCTGGAGCGCACCCGCGCCCAGCTGCACGACGCCGAAGCCGAAAACCTGCAGCGGCGCGCCAAGCGGTCCCGCCCCGACCTGCTCAAGGGCGCGACGCGGCGGATCGAGACCCCCCTCGGCACCATGTACGTGAACATCACCGAAGACGACAAAGGTCAGCCGTTCGAGGTGTTCATCTCCCTTGGCAAGGCGGGTGGTGCCCTCATGGCGGATGTCGAGGCGATCGGGCGGCTCATCTCGCTCGCCTTGCGCTCGGGGATCCCCCTGCGGGAGGTCCACCGCCAGCTCCGCGGCATCTCGTCGGACCGCGTGGTGGGCCTGGG
>WNFU01014422.1_pt1 | contig 12052 bp, 12 predicted proteins | sample 5400121 | NCBI WGS metagenome assembly WNFU01 (sample SAMN13153360, study PRJNA577476) | soil metagenome | isolation source: 100 cm soil or saprolite under grassland replicate 1 | place: USA:California | collected 2016-06-15 | reverse complement strand
ATCAGGTAGAGCCGCCCATCGACCACCGCGGCCATCGTGTGGTGGAGCGGCAGCGGCAGCGGCGGCCCAAAGGCCCAGCTATCCGTCCGTGAATCGTACACTTGAACTGCGTCGGAAGTGATGCGGCCACCTGGGTATCCGCCCAGCGCGTAGATTCGCCCATCCAGTTCTGCGATGGACATCTCCGACCGCGGCAGCAACATTGCCGCCCGCTCACCCCAGCCGTCCGATTGGCCCTGCGCGGAAGCGGGCGTGGGTGGCGGCCCGCCTCCAACGACGAACGAGGTCCCCGCGGCGAGCCAGGCGAGGAGTGCTAGCAGGTACGTCCGGCCCAAGATCTGCTCCTTGTATTCTGGTCCGCCGAATGCGGGAGATCCGCGAAGGGCAGACCCTTCCTCAGGTCGCGCACCAGGCCGCGTGAGAAAACAGGTCGCGCTGTTGCGTCTCCGATTAGCTCGAAACAGCGGCCATGGCCTTGGCGCCCGTATTCCAGCTTCAGGAGATTCTAAAGCCCGCCGCCGACGCGCAACCAATCGGTGAGTTTGGCAGCGGCCATTGGGCTACGGTCGGCCTACTCGTCCTCGAAAGCGCGCTCGGCCCACGAGACGCCGATGACATCGGCCCACCAGTCGCCGAAGCGGACGGTGCGCATCGCCTCGTAGAACATCGGCTCCCAGTGCTCGAAGGCCTCGACCGTCGCGGCCTGGGCCACCAGCCGCACCTGGACGCGGCCCTGGTACAGCAGGCGAACCCAGCGCTTGCGGAGCGCGTCGCCGTCGCGGTAGGTGTGGCGTGCCTCCAGCGTGATGAGCTGACCGATTGCCTGGGCCTCGTGGTGCTCGATCCGGCTGCCCGGCAGCTTGCGCAGGCCGCGCAGAAAGCCGCTCCGCAGCGTCGGCAGGTCGGCGGGGCGAACCTTGGTCCCCAGGTCGCGCCCCTCGACCGCCAGGCCGGTCAGTGGGTCGTTCCGGTCCGGCGCGTAGAGAACGCCACTGCCGCCCTCCAGCTCCAGCAGGTACCAGTCGTCGGGGACCAGCAGCGAGTAGCCGAGGCCAGGGTCGCGGTGCACGATCAGGCCGGTGAAAGCGGGCAGCGGACGGGGCTCGGCCACGGTTGGATTCCAGGGTGAGCTTGCAGACCCGAATTAGCTGGTGTACTGTGAATCACCAGTGTACCGCGGGCACTAAGCGACGAGCCGCACAAACCGCACACAATGGGAGCCAACAACCGCATGGCACGGGAGGAGGGCAGCACGATGTCTGCGCGCGTGAACCGCCGTCGTTTCCTCAAGCTCTCGGCCGCTGCCGCGGCAGGAGGCGCCATCGTTGCCTGCGCCCCCGCCGCGCCGCGCACCGCCTCCAAGCCCACCGAGGCTCCCGCGCCGAAGGTGGGCGCCACGGCCCAGACCGCAGCAACGCCACTGGCCGTCTCGCAGCAAGTCGCCACGCCGGTCCCCGCGGCGGCGCCCGGCAAGTACAAGGAGGCGCCGGAGCTGGCCCAGCTCGTCAAGGACGGCAAGCTGCCGCCGGTCGAGCAGCGGCTACCGGTGAACCCGCGCGTGCTGAAGCCGCTCGAGGAGACGGGGCAGTATGGCGGTGTCTGGCGGCGTGGCTTCCGCGGGCTTTCCGACTACCTGGGGATCGGTAAGCTCATGGAGGAGCGGCTGATCGAGTGGGATGCGCCCGACCCGAACACGATCCGAGTCGTGCCCAACGCCGTCGAGAAGTGGGACCAGACCAGGGACGCGACCGAGTTCACGTTCTACTTGCGCAAGGGCCTGAAGTGGTCAGACGGGGTCGAGGTCACGACTGACGACGTCAAGTTCTGGTGGGAAGACATCCAGCTCAACAAGGACCTCGTGCCGGCCCCGAGCTTGTTGGTCCGCCAGAAGGTCGGGAACGACTACAAGCTGGCGACGCTGACGATCGTCGACAAGTACACCTGGAAAGTGAAGTACCCGGCCCCGAACCCATTGCTGCCCATCTGGATCGCCAAGAACGGGGGCAACAGCGGCCATCAGAACGTCGTCTTTCCCGGGTTCATCGCGCCGACGCATTACCTCAAGAACTTTCTGCCGAAGTACGCCGGCAAGGAGGATCTGGACAAGCTGGCGCAGGACCAGAAGCTGCAGAGCTGGGTCGACCTGTGGGGCAAGGGTGGGGTGATGGACGGTCCGATCGGCACGTTCATGATCAATTCCGATCAGCCGGTCCTGACCGCCTGGAAACCCGAGAAGATGCTGCCCAACGACCCGATCCGGATCGTCCGCAACCCGTATTACTGGCAGGTCGACGAGCAGGGCAATCAGTTGCCCTATATCGACGCGGTCGAGCACTCGTTCTACGAGAATGCCGAGGTCTTCAAACTCTGGATCGCCCAGGGCAAGATCGACTGTCAGAACCGGGGTGTCGACGTCGGATCCTATACGTTCTTCAAGGAGAATGAGAGCAAAGGCGACTACCGCGTGCTGAACTGGCGCCAGGCAAGCACCGAGACCTATTTCCCGAACATGAACTGCCCGGATCCCGTGCTGGCTGAACTGTTCGGTAAGCCCCAGTTCCGCGAAGCGCTCAACCTGGCGGTCAACCGCAAGGAGATCAATGACGTCGTCTTCAACGGCCTCTTCAAGCCCCGCCAGTACTCACCCGTTAACGGATCGCCCGAGTACGACGAGGGCATGGAACAGCGCTGGACGCAGTACGACCCCAAACGGGCCAACGAGGTGCTCGACCAGCTCGGACTGAAAAAGGGCCCGGACGGCGTGCGGCTACGGCCCGACGGCCAGCCGCTCGAGCTGACGATCGAACACTCGACCGCACCCGGCTCGGCTATCAACGACATGCACGAATTGGTCCGCCGGTCATGGACCGCGATCGGCGTGAACACCTCAGTTAAGGGTGTCGATCGCGCCCTGTACATGGAGCACGTGCGTGGCGGCGAGATCGAGGTGGGCTTCTGGGGCTGGGATCGCGCCTCGGTCAACAAGGCCGACCCGGGCCGCTGGCTCGCCACCGTCAACGACGGTCCATGGGCGCCGACCTGGGGCCACTGGTACGAACAGCAGCCCTGGAAGAAGGAGGAGCCGCCGCAGGGCCACTGGATTCGCAAGATCTGGGATCTCTGGGAGAACGTCCGGACGGAGCCCGACGAGGTCAAGGGCCAGGCGCTCTTCATGGACATCATAAAGATCCATCGCGAGGCGCCGGTGGCGGTCGGCGTAGTCGGCGAGAACGTTTCCCCCTGGATCGTGAAGAACAACTTCCGCAACGTCAAGGCGGGCTACATCAACGACGACACGCTCCGCGACTACGGGCTGGTCAACCCGGCGCAGTTTTTCTTCAAGCGATAGCGGGACAGCGGATAGAAGCTTCCGGGCTCGTAACGCGAATTCGTACATGCTTCGGGCGAGCCAAACCTTGTTGTCATCCTGAGCGAAGCGAAGGGTCTCATGCTCCCCAACATGACATCTATATTCCACTCAGTCCGCATGCTGGACGGACCAGGAGCATTTTGTCGTTCGTAGTCAAGCGAGAGGTCCGCTGGTGAGGGACATGAGATCCTTCGCTTCGCTCAGGATGACAATAGCGAGCCTCGAGATCGCCGTCCGCCTGGAGTACTCCTCGCGCGACAGCGTGCTTCTCCCCAGAAAGGGCGCGAGCGCACTGGCCCGGCAGCTCTACGCGCTGCGCAACGCGCTGAAGTCGAAGCTCACCCCCTTCCCCCTTCCCCCTTCCCCCGACGCCCCATGTTGACCTACATCCTCCGCCGCGTGCTCCTGGCGATCCCGACGCTGTTCGCCATCTCCGTCTTGTCGTTCGTCGTGATGCAGCTTCCGCCCGGCGACTTCCTCACCAGCTACGCGGCCCTGCTGGCGCAGATGGGCGAGGGCGTGGCGGCCGAGCAGCTCGAACTGCTGCGCCAGGCCTACGGGCTAGGCGAGCCGGGCGACGCTATCTCATCGCGATGCCGATCGGCGTCTACTCCGCGACCCATCAGTACTCGAAGCTCGACCACCTGATCAACGCCTGGGGCTTCCTGGGCCTGGGCGTCCCGAACTTCACCATGGCGCTGGCGGTGATGTGGTTCGCCTACGCCTACTTCGGCTACGACCTCGCGGGCCTCTTCTCCGCCGAGTTCCGCAGCGCGCCCTGGTCGCTAGGCAAGGTGGGCAACATGCTCAGCCACCTCTGGCTGCCGGTCCTGACGCTGGCCTGGCACGAGGTCGCGACGCTCCAGCGGACGATGCGCGCCAACCTCCTCGACGAGCTGCACAAGCCGTACGTCATCTCGGCCCGCTCCGGCGGCTTGAGCGAGCCCCGGCTGATCTGGGAGTACCCCGTACGGGTGGCGCTGAACCCGTTCGTGAGCGCGGTCGGCTTCGCGCTCCCCGAGCTGATCTCGAGCGCGACGATCGTCTCGATCGTGCTCTCGCTCCCGATGACCGGACCGCTCTTCCTCTCGGCCCTGCAGTCGCAGGATATGTACCTGGCCGGCGCGTTCGTCCTCGTCGTCAGCGCGCTGACGATCATCGGCATGCTGATCTCCGACATTCTGCTGGCCTGGCTCGACCCACGGATCAGGTACTCACGGTGACCAGCGAGGGCATCGTTCGCGCCCAGCCCGAGCTGGCCCAGCCGGACCAGTACGCCCTGCCGGCGTCCGAGCCGGTCGGCCAGGCGATGGCTGAGGACGAGGTCGTCGACGCGCGCCTGACCGTCGCCTCGCAGTGGCAGCTCGTCTGGTGGCGCTTCAAGAGGCACCGCGTCGCGATCGCCAGCGCGGTCGCCCTTGCGCTGTTCTACCTGGTCGCCATCTTCGCCGAGTTCGTCGCGCCGTACGACCCGAGCCAGGTCAACGGCCGCTACAAGCTGGTCCAGCCAGCCGCGATCACGTTCTTCGACCCCGACGGCGACTTCACCCTCTGGCCGGGGGTCAACCCGCTGACGGCTGAGCGCGATCCCAACACGCTCCGGCTCACCTACCTGCCGGACGGCTCGACCTGGTACCCGGTCCAGCTCTTCGCGCGCGGATCGAAGTACAAGCTGTGGGGCCTCTTCGAGACGGACATCCACCTCCTTGGGCTCGGCGCCGAGGCCCCGGAGCAGACGCTTTTCCTCTTCGGCACCGACCGACTCGGGCGCGATCTGTTCTCGCGCGTCGTCTACGGGGCTCGCCTGTCGCTCTCGATCGGCCTGGTCGGCGTCTCGCTAAGCTTCGTCCTCGGCATCGTCTTCGGCGGCATATCCGGCTACTACGGCGGCTGGATCGACACGATCGTCCAGCGCGTCGTCGAGTTCCTGCGCTCGATCCCACGTATCCCGCTTTGGATGGCGCTCGCGGCCGCGATCCCGCCCAAGTGGCCGGTCGAATACACCTACTTCGCGATCACGCTCATCCTCTCGTTGATCGGTTGGACGGGCCTGGCCCGGGTCGTCCGTGGGCGCTTCCTCTCGCTGCGCGAGGAGGACTTTGTGCTCGCGGCGCGGCTGTGCGGCGCCAGGCAGCGGCGGATTATCTTCCGCCACATGCTTCCGTCGTTCACCTCACACATCATCGCCAGTCTCACGCTGGCGATTCCGGGCACGATCCTGGGCGAGACCGCCCTGTCGTTCCTGGGACTGGGACTGCGCGAGCCGGCGATCTCCTGGGGTGTGCTGCTCCAGGACGCGCAGAACATCCAGGCCGTCGCTCTCTCACCGTGGATGATGCTGCCGGCGGTGCCCCTGATCGTGGCGATCATGGCATTCAACTTCTTCGGCGACGGGCTGCGCGACGCGGCCGATCCGTATGGCCGGTGACAAACCTAACCCCCCAACCCCGCGAAGCGCACTTGTTCCCTTCCCTTCAGGGAAGGGGGAGTACGACGGCTGATCCCCCCCTTCCCTTCAGGGAAGGGGGGCCAGGGGGGTTAGGTTCGCTGCTGCTCGAGGTGCGAGATCTGCGCGTGGACTTCCCGCTCGACGAGGGGACCGTGCGCGCCGTCGACGGGGTGACCTATTCGCTCGAACGTGGGCGGACGCTTGGCGTCGTCGGCGAGTCGGGCTGCGGCAAGACCGTGACCGCCCAGTCGATCCTGCGCATCGTGCCCAGGCCCGGCCGGATCGTCGGCGGCGAGATCCTGTACTATCCGCCGAACGGCCCAGCGCTCGATCTGGTCAAGCTCGACCCGTACGGGCCACGGATCCGTGCCATTCGCGGCAAGGAGATCGCCTACATCTTCCAGGAGCCGATGGCTGCGCTCAGTCCGGTCCACACGATCGGCCATCAGATGGCCGAACGCATCCGGCTGCACCTGGGGCTGAGCAAGGATGAGGCGCGGGCGCGTGCGGTCGAGACACTGGCGCGCGTCGGCATGCCGCGGCCGAGCCAGACGATCGACCGCTACGCTCACCAGCTCAGCGGCGGGCAGCGCCAGCGTGCGATCATCGCCATGGCGCTGGTCTGCGGCCCTGGCCTCCTCATCGCCGACGAGCCGACCACCGCACTGGACGTGACGACCGAGGCGCAGATCCTCGAGCTGTTGCGGGAGCTGCAGCGCGACTTCGGCATGGCCATGCAGTACATCACCCACAACCTGGGCGTCGTCGCCGAGCTGGTCGACGACGTCATCGTGATGTACTTGGGGAAGCCGGTTGAGTACGGGCCGGTCGAGGAGATTTTTTACAACCCACGCCACCCCTACACGCGGGCGCTGCTGCGGTCGATCCCCAAGCTGGGCAAGAAGTCGCACCAACGCCTGGAGTCGATCCGCGGCATGGTGCCCGATCCTTACCGCGTCCCGGCAGGCTGCGCCTTCCACCCACGCTGCCCGCGCTACCAGCCGGGCGTCTGTGACGACCCCCGCTACGTCGAAGTCGGCCCCAACCACTGGGCGCTCTGCAACCGGACGGAGGGGATGGGGGATGGGGGATAGCCCCAACGTGCTCCCCCATCCCCCATCCTCCACCCTGCTCGAGGTCCGCGGCCTCGCCAAGTTCTTCCCGATCACGCAGGGCTTCTTGAAGCGCGAGGTCGGCCAGGTCCGGGCGGTCGATGACGTCAGCTTCGCGATCCCCAAGGGGAAGACACTCGGCCTCGTCGGCGAGTCCGGCTGCGGCAAGACCACGACGAGCCGCCTGATCCTGCGCGCCTTCGATCCGACCAGCGGTGAGATCTGGTTCAACGACCGCCGGCTCGGCTGGGTCGACGTGACGAAGCTCGACCAGGCCTCGCTCCGCCGCATCCGGCCGAACATGCAGATGATCTTCCAGGACCCGTACTCCTCGCTCAACCCGCGAATGACGCTCCTGGAGGTCGTCGGCGAGCCGCTACTCGTCAACGACATCGCCAGGGGGGCAGACCTGCGCGACCGGGTCGCCTACCTCCTGCGCCGAGTCGGGCTGCGCCCGGAGTACGTGAACCGCTACCCGCACGGCTTCTCGGGCGGGCAGCGCCAACGCATCGGCATCGCGCGTGCGCTTGCCCCTAACCCGCAGCTCCTCGTCTGCGACGAGCCAGTCTCGGCGCTCGACGTCTCGATCCAGGCCCAGATCCTCAACCTGCTCCAGGACCTGCAGCAGGAGTTTGAGCTGACCTACCTCTTCGTCGCCCATGATCTGAGCGTGGTCGAGCACATCAGCGACCGCGTCGCGGTGATGTACGTGGGCAAGCTTGTCGAGGTGGCTGACACCGAGGACCTGTTCCTCCGACCGCTGCACCCCTACACCGAGGCGCTGCTCTCGGCTGTGCCCAAGCCAAACCCACGCCGGAGCGAAGTCAAGAGTCCAAAGTCCAGAGTCCAAAGTCCAGGAAGGCCGAGTTGGGACCCTGTGGCCGCGACGGACGGCGCGCCGAAGAAGCGGATCGTGCTGCGGGGCGAGGTCGCCGATCCGTCGAATCAGCCCTCGGGCTGCTACTTCCACCCCCGCTGCTCGTACGCGCTCGAACGCTGCAAGGTTGAGCCGCCCACGCTGCGCGAATTGCGTCCGAACCACTTCGTCAACTGCCACCGCGCCGAGGAGCTCGAGCTCCAGGGCGTGCCGGCGGAGGAGTAGTGCTCATCAAGTCAGCCATGGGCAGACCAGGATGGCTGTGACCGTGAGATTGCCAGACGGATGGGAGGGGGACGCGGACGAGGTCGACGTACGGCGTGTAGTAGTATTCCTTACCCGCGCAGACGTGCCTTACATCGGAGCAATTGTGAGAGAGATCCTTTCAACCATCACGAGCAAGGGGCAGGTCACCATCCCCGTCGAGGTGCGCCGGCACCTGAACCTCAAGACGGGTAGCAAGATCTCCTTTGTCATCGACGACGAGGAACAGGGGACGGTCAGGCTGAGACCGCCTCGATACCCCGATCTGAAGCCGCTTCGCGGCGCTGCCGGTTCTCTAGCCAAGCCTGTGCCCTGGGGCCAGGTGCTGCAGGTCACGCGGGAAGACCGTCTCAGAGTGAAGCATGCCGCGCACGAGTAACGACGCGTTCGTCGATACGGACGTCCTGATCCGCTTTCCGACCGTACACGAGACGACGCCACGAACCGGCCGAAGCCGTGTCGCTACGATGGAGCAAACTGGCGCCTCGATCTTGTACTCGTACGACAGCGATTTTGACCGCATCCCGACAGTCCGTCGACAGAGCCCCGGCGCCCACGCCGAGGCATAGCCCAGCAGAGGCGTAGTCCAAGAGTAGAAGGAGCCGTCGTATGCCCAAGTCCGTCAGGATCGGCGTCATCGGGGCCGGCAGCGGCGTGTTTTCGCTCGGTCTGGTCAAAGACCTGTGTCTGACCGACAACCTGCGCGACAGCGAGGTCTCGTTCATGGACGTCAACCCCGAGCGGCTCGAGATCGTCCACAAGCTCGCCGTCCGCTACGCCGACGAGCTTGGGACCAGCATGCGCTTCGAGAAGACGCTCGATCGCGCGGCCGCGCTGCGTGACGTCGACTTCGTCATCAACACCGCCTCGGCGGTGAGCCACCACGCCCAGCGGCGCGAGCGCGACGTGACCGCCGAACACGGTTACTACTACGGCGGCGCCAACCTCCACGCTGGGTTCCAAAACTTCGACCTGATGCTCTCGGTGGCGCGCGACGTCGAGCGGATCTGCCCGCACGCCTGGCTCATCCAGTCGGGCAATCCGGTCTTCGACGGCTGCACGCTGCTGCACCGCGAGACCGGCGCCAAGGTGATCGGCCTCTGCCACGGGCACTACGGCTACCTCGACATGTGCAGCGTGCTGGAGCTCGACCCGGCCCGCGTGACCTGGGAGGCCCCGGGCCTGAACCACTGCATCTGGCTGACCCAGTTCCTCTACGACGGCCGCGACGCCTACCCGATCCTGGAGGAGTGGATCGAGACGCGGGGCGAGGAGTACTGGCGAACTCACATCGCCGACCGCACCCACGACAAGCAGATGTCGCGCGGCGCGATCCACCAGTACAAGCTGTACGGCCTGATGCCGATCGGCGATACGCCACGGACCCAGGCGACGACCTGTAACTGGTGGTACCACACCGACCTGGCGACCAAGAAGCGCTGGTTTGGCGAGCCGTTCGGCGGTCCGGACACGGAGATCGCCCGCCCGTTCTACGTCGCCAACCTCGAGAAGCGGCTTCAGCAGATGGGCGAAGCCGCCAGCGATCGGACCAAGCGCGTGACCGACATCTTCGGCGTGGCCAGGACGCGCGAGCAGCACGTCCCGATCATCGACGCATTAGTCAACAACGTCGAGGGCCGGTTCCAGGTCAACTGGCCCAACCGAGGCGTCATCGACGGCCTGCCCGGCGACGTGGTCGCCGAGTTCCGTGCCGCCATCGACGCGGCTGGGGTGCACCCGATCAAGCCGACCCCGCTGCCGCGCAAGATCATGCTCGAGCAGGTCCTTCCGTTCTGGCTCGACGTGGAGCGCACGCTGGAGGCCTACAGCAGCGGCGACCGCTCGATGCTGCTGTGGAACGTGCTCCAGTCGCACCAGACCCAGAGCTACGAGCAAGCGGTGGAGGTGCTCCAGGCGCTCCTGGGCGACCCCGAGCACGCCGAGCTGGCCGCCCGCTATTGCGGCTTCGACGGGACCGGCGAGCGCTGGAAGGCGCCCAGCTCGTTCCGGGCCGAGGCACGGGCGAGCCGACCTTAGCGGCGAGACTTCTACGACCCGGCGGAGTGGACGGCGAGATGCATGCGGCTGTGGGCCCGATGGCAGCACCTGCAGGGCTCGCCTGACCCGATGGGCCACCAGTGACGCTCGGCACCGACTACCCCTACGACATGAGCGACCCCGATTCGACCAAGAGCGTAGCCGCGCTGCCCACCTCTCGGACCGCGAGCGGGCGATGATCTACGGCGGCAAAGCGGCCGCGCTGTTCGGGCTCGAGCGCTGAGCGCGGGCAGACGCGAGAGAACTTCAGATGCCATTCGTCGACATCCCGGGAGCCCGGATCTGGTACCAGGACAGCGGCGGTCACGGCACCCCGGTCGTCTTCGTCCATCCGGCCGCGGCCAGCAGCGAATGCTGGGTCAATCAAGTTCCGGCCCTCACGGCGGCTGGATTCCGCTGCGTCACGTACGATCTGCGCGGCTGGCACCGATCGAAGCCGCTGCCGGACGCCCCCGATCCCGGATGCCTGAGCGACGATCTCGAAGCGCTGGTTCAGGGCCTGGGACTCGGTCGCTTCGTGCTGGTAGCGGCCGCGTATGGCGGATTCGGGGCGTTCGACTACGCCCTCCGTTTCCCCGACCGACTCCAGGCCCTCGTCGTGGCCACGAGCCAGGGTGGCATCGCGGATCCAGAGTACATGGCGGTCCTCGGGCGGGTTGTCACCCCGCCGGTCCGGGCGCTGCCGATCGAGATTCGGGAGCTCGGACCTTCCTATCGGGCCGAGAACCCGGATGGCGTGGAGCGCTGGCTCCAGATCGTCCACGAGGCGGGCGGCGAGAAGGCAGGCCGCCAGCGCCCGGCCCTCACGCTCACACTGTCGCTGCTCGAATCGCTCCGGGTCCCGTCGTTGCTGCTGGCGGCCGATGCGGACCTGCTCGCGCCACCGGCGCTCATGCGCCTGATGGCGGCGCGCATCCCGGGCTGCGAGTTTGCCACCGTCGCGGACGCCGGCCACTCGGCTCATTGGGAGCGCCCGGAGGCGTGGAACCGGATCGTGTTGGACTTCGCCAAGCGGCGCGCGGGACGTCGCGGTTCTTAGCCTGCATTTTTCACCGGCGTAGCCGCTGTCGCGGGTGGCAGGGCCTGACGCCGCCCGACTCGGTGAACAATCCAGGTTAGGCGGAGGCGGCGGTCAGGGCCTTGGCGCGGAGCCCGAGCCGCTCCAGGCGGGGCAGGACTTCCTGGCCGAAGTACGGTGGCTCTTTAAGGTAGTCGACGAAGTTGAGCGCCAGGCCGTCGAACCCCACCGACCGAAGCCGAGCGAACTCCTGCGCGATGGCGTCCGGGTCGCCGATGACGCAGTAGGCCCCGCGCGCCACGACTCGGCGCTCGATCGGGCCGCGCCCTTCGCGCCGGTCGACGCCGTCCGGGTCGGTCCGATCGCGGGCGTCGCTGGCGTGGAGCTCGGCCAGGTGGCCGATCGATCCCCAGTCGGCGTGCTCGACGAGGTAGCGGACGTACGCGTCGGCTTCCTCGCGGGTGGCCCGACAGACCACGCCGACCGGAGTCCAGACCTGAACGTCGCGGCCGCGGGCACCGGCGAGTCGCTTCGTCTCGGCGATCCGCTCGATGCTGGCCTCGGGCGTCTTGATCCCGTCGAAGTGGAGGTCCGAGAAGCGGATCGCGAAGTCCCGCCCGGCCGGCGAGCTGCCGGCGTTCATCATCAGCGGGTCCTGGTCACCCCAGGGCCGCGGCGATCCCTCGACCCCGTGGAGCTGGTAGTGCGCCCCCTCGAAGTCGAACGGCCCGTCGCCGGCCCAGATCCGCTTGACGATGCTCCACCACTCTTCGCCCTGGGCGTAGCGCGCGTCGTGCTCGAGCTTGGTGACGCCGAACATCTGGAACTCGTCTTCGTTCCAGCCGCAGACGAGGTTCAGGCCGAGCCGTCCCTGGCCGACGTGGTCCGCCGTGACCATCTGCTT
>WNFU01011409.1_pt1 | contig 12055 bp, 9 predicted proteins | sample 5400121 | NCBI WGS metagenome assembly WNFU01 (sample SAMN13153360, study PRJNA577476) | soil metagenome | isolation source: 100 cm soil or saprolite under grassland replicate 1 | place: USA:California | collected 2016-06-15 | reverse complement strand
CCACCATTGCGAGCTACTTTCCTTCGCTCTTTGCGTCTGCGTTCGAGACGGAGGCGGATGTCGGGGTCTGCGGTCAGCGCGGGCACTCGGAAATACTCCAACTCCGGCAACTCAAACATCGACGCCACCTGGATGATGTTGTGAATGTTGTACGAGAAGCCAAACGCTTCGGCTTTCTTGCTTGTTGGGTTGTTCATGTTTACTTTCCTCTCTTCCGTTGGTAATGTGGTTTTCTGCTTGTCTTTGTTCCAAATCCATCTGTCAGCCAATAAGTAGCGCAGCAGCGTCATCACAAATAGCGAGGTCAGGTTGGCGATCAGATAATGGATGCCCATCTGCCCCACCATCAAGGTGATGATCGGTCCGCGCAAGATCAATAACAGGTTGTTGACCAATAAGAAGCTCACCAAGCGCTGCAGGAACGGTCGCTCCGTCTCCCGCTTGCCAAACACCCAGGTCTCCGTCAAACCAAAGTTCCAGAGCGTGGAGACTTGCGTGGCAATCGCAGCCGAGATGACATAGTGGATGAAAGCTAATTCAGTGAAGGCATACAGCGCCAGGCTGTTGACCACCAAACCCGTCAAGCCCACCAGCAGGAAGCGGAGGAAGTTCTCATTGCCGACCATGCGCAGCCGGTACAACCCCCGGAAGAACTTGATCGTCTCCTTGAGCGAGGCTTTGCTCTCGCCCGCATGGCGATGTCCAAATTGGATCGGCACTTCACTGACCTTCAAATGCGGATGGGACACCAAAATCTCCAACAAGATCTTGAACCCATCCGGTTTCAAGTCTTCCACCTTCAAGGCGCCTCGCCGGGTCAGGAAGAAGCCGGTCAGCGGATCGGTCACATTCCACAGCCGCTGGGGGAAGGCCATCCGGGTCGTCAAGGCAAAGACATGCGAGATGAGATTGCGAGTGAACCCCAGGCTGCTCGAATCCCCTCCCGGCGCCAGCCGGCTGCCCATCACGATGTCTGAACCGCTCTTCTGAGCCTGGCGCAGCAAGCGCGGGATCATCTCCGGTGGGTGTTGCAGATCGGCATCCATCACGCCCATCCAGCTGCCTTGCGTGGCTTGGAAGCCTTCCACCACGGCCCCACCCAGACCGTTCTTGCGTTCTTCTTTCGGACGATGGATCAGTTTGATCGGCAGCGGGAACCATTCCTGGAGTTTGCGGATGACCTCGGGGGTTTCATCCGTGCTGTCGTCCACGAACACCACTTCCGCCGAAATCCCCTTCAATGCCTGGTGGATCCGCATCAATAATGGCTCGATGTTCCCCGCCTCATTCCGCGTCGGAATCACCATACTGAGGTCGTACACAGGTTGAAATTCTGGCGCTACTGATGTAATACTCTGAGGTAGCTTGTTTTCAATCATATTAATAACCTCTCAATTAGCGATAATAAAAATTTAAAAAAATGTTAATGAAATAGGGTAAAAAAAATTGCACGGTTGTAGATAAATGGTTACTCACCTCCTCAACGGATGACTTCACGGCGGTCAAAGTATTGCCCAGCCGGAAATTGCCTCGGTTTTTGTTCGAGGTGCGGTATAGAACGACAGTGGAAGTAGTTAGGGAAGGTTTCATTTAAGTAAACTTGGCTTACATTTCTGAAAGCCTAGTAGCAGGACGAACGTACTGTCAAAAGGTTACAAAAGATTGTCTGGTTTCCACCAGAGAAATGTGAACTTTATCCTCTGTCTAGCGCAGGATGTCACTAGTTTTGACGGATTTGGAAATAGAAATGCTAGAATGATTTGATAATCATTCTCTATACGGCTAACATCACCATGAAGCGTCTGATTCCAATTTCAATTCTCACAATATTCATTCTTTTCCTCTCCCCTCTTTCAAATGGGACAGCCGCGCGTTCTACAGAAACAGCGCTTAATGTTGATTCAAATATCGCCCCGGGCAGCGTCGTCCAATTTGAGCATCTCAGCATTGAAGATGGGCTCTCTCAAAACGCGGGGTTAGCCATTTTCCAGGATAGCAAAGGTTATCTCTGGATTGGTTCACAGGATGGCCTCAACCGCTACGATGGATTCGCGTTCAAGATTTATAAACATAATCCAGAAGATCCCAGCTCGATCAGCCATAATAGTATTCTTGCTATTACAGAAGACAAAGATGGTTATTTATGGATCGGGACTTGGGGCGGTGGGTTGGATCGTTTTGACCCCATCACAGAAACATTTGTCAGTTATCGCTCTGATCCAACCGAACCTGCCAGTCTCAGTAGTGACACAGTCACCTCTATTAAACAAGATTCGAGTGGCGCCCTTTGGGTGGGAACTCTTGCAGGTCTGGATCGCTATGATCCATCCAAGAACGGATTTGATCATTTTAGAAATGATCCGAATGACCCGGATAGCTTAAGCAGTGACGCAATCTCTGTCATTTTCGAGGATTCAAATCATCGGCTGTGGATCGGTACCGGGGCAAACGGCGTCGAAGGGTCCGGCTTGAATCGGCTGGATCCTGCTACAGGAAAAGCTTTTCGTTATCAACATGATAAATCCGATTCTCAATCGCTTGCAAGTAACAACATCGCTTCCATTTATGAATCATTCGATGGAACATTCTGGATCGCAACTGGAGGATTCAGTTTGCATGGAGCTGGACTCGATCAATTCGATCCGCGCACAGGGACTGCCCGGCATTTTTCAAACAACCCAAAAGTCCCCGATAGTTTAAGCGCCAATGATCTCATGACATTGTGGGGCGATTCGAGTGGCATGCTCTGGATTGGTACTTGGTCAAATGGCTTGAACTTGATGAATCTTTCCAACCCTGGACATTTTTTGCATTATCAAAACGATCCGTTTTTTTCCGAAAGTCTTAGTGGCAATGAAGTCTGGTCAATCTATAAGGATCGCTCCGGCATATTATGGATTGGGACATCGCATAGTGGCATCAACAAACTCCCCTCAAACAGCGGGCAATTCAGTTTATACCGAAGCAACCCCAGCGACCCAGCCAGCCTAAGCACAAACGCAACCGGCGCGTTTTCAGAAGACAAGCATGGAAATATTTGGATCGCGACCTGGGGCGCCGGGCTGGAACGTTTCGATCCGGATGCCGGGCAATTCGAACATTTCCGCTACGAACGGGATAATCCTGACAGCCTCTCCGATAATTTATTTATGGCTGTCTATGTCGACCCATATGATACGGTCTGGGCGGGCACGCTTGGCAAAGGAATGAATCGCCTCAGCCCCACCATCAGTCGTGTCCTTCATTATTTACATAATCCGGAAGACCCAAATAGTCTCGCTGATGATAATGTCGCATCTATCATTCCTGATAAAAAAGGTGGCTTGTGGATTGGCACATTCGGTGGCTTGTCTCATTACAATCCCCACACAAATATCTTTACAAATTACAGCAACGATCCCGAAAATTCTTCCAGCCTGCATGAGAACAAAATTGTTAATCTCTATTTGGACTCAACCCAAAATGTGCTGTGGATTGGAACCTGGGGTGGCGGACTGAATCAACTTGATCTGAACGACCCGCTTTCCACGGATCCAAAACTTGCCACCTTTATCAACTATCGCAACAATCCCGACGACCCTTCCAGCCTCAGCGAGGACTCGGTCTGGGCAATTCATGAAACGGCTGATGGCTATTTGTGGCTGGGAACGCAAATGGGGTTGAATCGCTTTGATCCAAACACAAAAACATTCCAGCATTACACCGAGAAAAATGGGTTGCCCAATAATGTGGTGCTGGGAATTCTTGAAGACGATCATGGAAAGCTTTGGCTCACTACCAATAATGGTCTGTCGCATTTTGACCCACAGACAGAAACGTTTACCAACTATGATTCATCTGATGGTTTGCAAAGCAATGAATTCAATTCGAATGCCTACTTCCGCGCCCATAATGGGACTATGTACATTGGCGGGATCAATGGCTTTAATCTCTTCGACCCGCAGAACGTCAAGCCAAATCCTGTTGCGCCACAAGTAGCAATGACTGGTTTCGAAGTTTTCAATGAACCAGTAAAAGTTGATCTTTCCGGGCGCGAACCAATCCAACTCTCCTACAAACAGAATTTCATCTCCTTCGAGTTCGCTGCATTCGATTTTCAGGCGCCCCAAAAAAATCAATACGCCTATAAACTGGAAGGCTTCGACAAGGATTGGATCCAGGCTGGCAATCGTCGCTTCGCCACCTACACCAATGTTTCCGGTGGACAATATGTGTTCCGTGTGAAAGCCTCCAATAGCGATGGGGTTTGGAATGAAAAGGGAGTCGCCATCCCGGTCTTCATTACGCCACCTGTCTGGCAAACCTGGTGGTTCCTTGGCTCACTAATTATTGTTGTGGGCGTGATCGTTGCAGGTGGATTCAGGTGGCGGTTGAATACGATCCGTGAACAAAACGTTTATCTGGAAACACAGGTTTCCGAACGGACATCTGAACTGCGCGAGACAAACAAACTGCTCGAAAAGGAAGTGGAGCAGCGCAAACGTGCTGAAGCGGAACTTGAAAAGCGCGCCGCCAATGAATTGAAACAATCTGAAGCGCGTTTTCAAGCCCTTTTTGATAACGTCGCGGTGGGAGTCGCGGTAATGACTCTTGGGCGCAGACCGATTGCTTTCAATGCCGCCACAGAAAGAATTATCGGCTACAACGCCGAGGAAATGCAAAACGTCGATCCACGTTCATTAGCTTTGCCAGAAGACCGAGGCATGGATGTTGAATTCTTCAAGGAATTGATCGAAGGGAAGCGCAATTCCTATGTTATGGAAAGACGTTACCGTCATAAGGACGGCCGCGTGTTCTGGGCACGTATCAATTATTCGCTGGTGCGCGATCTCGATGGCAATCCTGATTATCTGATTGGCATCATCGAAGATATCGATGAGCAAAAACGGGCGGAAGAACGGTTTGCAGAACAGGAAGCTGAATATCTCCTCACCCTCCAGCAGCGTGTGACGGAACGTACACACGATCTAGAGGAAGCCAACCAGCGTCTCCAGAAAGAAATTGAACAGCGCGCAAAGATCGAAAAGGAACTTGCGGAAAAAGCCGCAAATGAAGCAGTGACCGCTGACCGCACCCGCCTGGCGCGCGACCTGCATGATGCTGTCACACAGACATTGTTTTCCGCCAGCCTGACCGCGGAAGTGTTGCCTGATTTATGGGAAATGGACGTTGATGAAGCAAAAAGATCAACAGAGGAATTGCGGCAACTCACGCGCGGCGCATTGGCAGAAATGCGGACACTTTTACTCGAGTTGCGCCCTGCCACACTGACTCAGACTCGTTTAAGTGATCTCATCCGGCAGTTATGCGAAGCCTTCATTGGGCGTTCAAGATTGCCCATCATATTGAAGATCGAAGGCGATTGCAAACTTCCGCCAGAAGTACAGGTCGCCTGCTACCGGATCGCGCAGGAAAGTTTAAACAATGTCTTCAAATATGCGCGTGCAACGGAAGTGAAGGTTGATCTGTTCATCTCACCGGCCTGTGTACGCTTTGAAGTATGCGATAACGGGATCGGGTTTGATCTGTCTGGCACCAAGCCGACCAGCCTCGGCATGCGGATTATGCGCGAACGGGCCGAAGCCATCGGCGCAGACTTTCGTATCTCCAGCACTCCAGGCTCCGGGACTTGCGTCGAGGTGACCTGGAATGAAAACCCAAATGTAAAGTTGCATGTTTTATAAATCAACTCGCGCTCCCGAAAATCCTCGGGACTGTAGTGAGCGGAGCGACGAATGTTCTCCCTGGCGGTGCCAGGGCAGGTGTTGAGGAGCGTAGACGAAGCGCCACTGTTCAAGCAAAGATAAAATACGGAGACACTCATGATCAAAATCCTTCTTGTCGATGACCATACCGTTGTACGAAGCGGTTTATCCAAATTCCTGATGGTCAATAAAGACCTCAAGCTGGTCGGCGAAGCCTCAGATGGCGCGGAAGCCGTTCAGATGGTTTCGCTTCACAAACCTGATGTTGTGCTCATGGATTTGATGATGCCGGGCGTGGATGGGATCACTGCCACGCGCGAGATCCATAAGAAATATCCGCAGGTCAAAGTCATTGCACTGACAAGCTTCGCCGAACAAAATATGGTGCAGGGTGCGCTCCAAGCCGGGGCGATTGGGTATCTGCAGAAAAACGTGACTGCCAAGGAATTGGGAAATGCCATCCGCTCGGCCTATGTCGGGCGAATGACCCTCTCGCCCGAAGCAACTCAGGTGCTGGCGCAATCTGTCGCACAACCGCAGATTCCCGGGGAACAATTGACGGATCGCGAACGGGACGTCCTCAAATGCATGGTGGATGGACTCAACAATAACGAGATCGCGGATCGTCTTGTTGTCAGTCTCGGAACGGTTAAGTTCCATATTTCGAATATCTTCCACAAGCTGGGCGTCGATAGCCGCGTGGAGGCCGTCAAACTGGCGATCGAACAAAAGCTGGCGTAGCCCCAGCCCCCACCGCCCTGACGGGCACCTCCCCCAAATCCGCCAGAAAAAAAGAATAATTATCTAAAGACTTCATGGCGTATTTGAGGGAGACTGGGAGGGGGCTACTATCCGTTCGGCTAGGTAAAATACTCAACTAGAGGCAGATACACTTGGACCTCGCTTGTCATAAACTACAAGCGAGGTCCCAATGATTCGAATTCTTATTGCTGATCCAGATTCTGCAACCCGCAAAGCACTCTCCCTCTTGCTTCACCGCAAACTAGGCACGAATGGCATTATTGAAGTAAAAGATGTTGAGACGTTGATCCGTTCACTCGCAGATACCCCTCCTGATCTACTCCTGCTTGATTGGCGACTGTATGGCTCTCCTGCCACGGAAACCTGTCGGCTGCTTCGAAAGGCATATCCTCATCTGAAGATCGTCCTGCTCAGCGTGGATGCCAATGATGCGACCGCAGCCAAGGAGGCCGGCGCAGATTTCATCCACAAAGGCGCATCTCCCGATGAATTAATTGCTACGTTGACGCCGCTTTTACGTAAAGAATAATAAGTCTTACAGAGTACCGCATAATTAAGTAAACTTCATATTTTGATTCCAGCTTACAAAACAGTTCAATAAGTTTACTTACGCATGTTCCACATGCGTGAGACAAGCGGTAATAATCGCCGCCGGGGACGGCGGCTTGAGCATAAACTTGTACTGTGAAAGGAGAATGAAATGCAAACAAATCGCTCTAATGCTGGCGCGCTGATCGCAGGCACGCTTTTGATCCTCTTCGGTCTCATGGCTCTGGCAGGCCAATTTTTCCGCACGGTGGATTGGGGTTTCCTGTGGCCCTTCGCCATCATCGGATTTGGGGCCCTGTTTTTCGTGGCAATGTTCGCAGGTGGGAAAGGTGCCGCGGCATTCGCCATCCCCGGCAGTATCGTCGGTGGGATCGGCCTGGTCTTGCTCTTCCAGAATATTACTCAACATTGGGAATCCATGTCCTACTTCTGGACGCTGATCATCCTGTTCGTGGGTGTCGGCATCTATGTTATGGGATGGTATGGTGGTGACGAGAATCAAAAACGTTCAGGGGTGCGCGTGATGAAAGTAGGTTTCATCCTCTTCATCATCTTCGGCGCCTTCTTTGAGATGATCTTCTCGTCATTCAGCAACATCATTTTCCCGGTGCTGTTAATCCTCTTGGGTGCCTATTTGGTCTTGAGCCGCTCAGGGCTGCTTGGCGCGAAGAAAACCGATGAGCCATCGGATCATTCGATCCCACCGGCAAGTTAGAGAATCATCCTTAGAAAGAAGGAAACCATGGAACACAGAAGATCGTTATTCGGTCCGCTATTGCTGATCGCGGCCGGTGTCGTTTGGCTGCTCGTCAAATCGGGAACCATTCCCGCTGCAAATTTGTGGGCACTCACTCACATCTGGCCCTTCCTGCTCATCGCGGCAGGCCTGGGTATAATTCTGAGATCGTACTGGAAATACACATCCCTGGTATTGGATGTGCTTATCATCGGGGGCGCGGTATTGGCAATCCTCTACGCTCCGCAATTAGGATGGACGAATCCGTCTATATTCGCTATGTTCAATAATGGTGAACCCTTCATTGGTCCCGGGGAACGTGGCTCTGGCAATGTCATCTCACAGACACGCGAAGTAAGTGGTTTTGAGGCGGTCAGCGTGGCATACCCCGCTCAAGTTTTGATCAAACAAGGCAATGCCGAATCCCTCAAGATAGAAGCAGATGACAATCTTCTGCCTAACCTGAAAACACAGGTTAAGAACGGCACGCTCGAAATTTTCTATAAAAGAGAGAATGGCAAACACGTCAACCCGACGAAGACCGTGAAAATCACAATCGTGGTCAAGGATTTGAAAAATGTAGATTTCACAAGCGCTGGTGAACTGACTGTAGAAAATCTTAAAACGGATGCTCTGGATGTTTCACTGAGCGGCGCGGGCAATATGAAGCTCGACAAGATCCTTGTAAAGGCTCTCAGCGTAAGCTTGAGCGGTGCGGGTAGCTCGACCGCCTCGGGCACAGCCGATGATCTCAACCTGACCATCAGCGGATTCGGCGACTTCAAAGGTGCCGACCTTCATAGCCAGGATGCGCGGGTGGACATTAGTGGCGCAGGCAGTGCCACCGTCTGGGTAGATAACGACTTGAATGCCCAAATCTCAGGCGCTGGCTCCATAAGTTATTATGGTTCAGCATCGGTAACCAAACAGGTCAGCGGTGTTGGCGGTGTTAATCATATCGGCAACAAATAAGAAATTGACTCCAATCCAAACTGTCCACCTGGATACACTATCCGTTCGGATAGCGAAAACTCCCCTACTGGTAGGGGAGTTTTTTGTTTGTTATGGCTACTATGTAGCTATATTCAACCTTGCGAAGGCTTGCCGTTCGGTGAAAGTGAAACTCTAAAGATCGAAACCCTGGCAAGGTTCACTAAAAAGGAGACTGCCATGAAAACAATTTCTCAACCCGCTGTTATTACCCCAAGCATTCTCATTTTGGCTTTGCTTGCGGCCGCAGTTGTGTTCATCGGTGCAATGGGCAAGAGAGTGCCTCTGCTCTCCAACATTCGCGTGGATATTATCCTGCTGGTCATTATTGGAATGACCATGTGTACCCAAGGTGGGATTGGATGCGTGGCCGCGACTGGTCAGTGGTCGCATCCACTTTCGATCATCGGATACATTCTCGGCGGTTTGATCCTGCTCATCACGCTGGCAGTCTTTGTTGGCTGGAAGCTCCCCTACATCCAGACGGACCAACAGGCGCTCATCGCCATTGCGATTCTGGCTGGACTCAAAATGGTCAACGCAGTGACACATTATCTTTTATCCCGAGCCTAACGGGGCCTGAAGCCTTGCGAAGGCTAACGGATCCTTCGACTACGCTCAGGACTAACCTTTGGTGCTAGTTGAGTCATGGGGTATCCTCAGGTTGCGAAACCCAAATGAGGAGAAACCCCATGACTACAAACGACATTATCCTACACATCTTCTGTCTTGTGGATGACAGGCTCTCCGACCTTCCCCGGCATTCACAAGCGAAGTTGTATCCGAGTGAATTGGTGACAATTGGCATCCTGTTTGCTCTGAAAGGCGGTTCCTTTCGAGCCTTTTACCGCTGGCTCAAACGGGATTACGGCGATTGGTTTGGAGAGGGCACCTTGCCTGAGCGAACTCGCTTACAACGATTGCTCAAAGCCCATCAGGATTGGTGTAGTTTGCTGATGGCTGATCCAACTTTCTTTACGGTCATTGACAGTTATCCAATTGAATTGATTTTTCCAATCCGTCAAGGTCGTAGCCCACACCAAGTTGGGAAAAAAGGTCGAGACAAGGGTCGCTGGAGTGTCGGGATCAAGTTTTGCTGGCTCTTGAATGACTTGGGTCGGGTGGTGGCTTGGGACTGGAACACCCTGAATGTGAACGATAAACGCTTTAATCCGCTCGTGAAGCCATTCCTCGGCAAAACCATCGTCTTGGCCGATTACGGTTTTCGAGATCAAGACGGTGTTCCAGAAAACATGAAGATTTGCAAGAAAGGCACCTGGAATGAGCGCATGTGCGTCGAAACAGCTTTATCTTTGGTAACGGTCATCTGCGCTTTGAAACGAATTCGGCATAGACTGGCTGGATACATCCAGACGCGTCTGGCCTTTGTGTCAGCCATGTTCAACGTACTCATGGATTTATTTCACGCCATTCATCCTGAGGCCGACCCTTACAAAATGAGCATCGCTGAGTTTTCACTCTGAAAACTAGCACCATTGGTTAATAGCTCATTGTGCCCGAAGGATAGGCTCTCGAGATAAACTCTGAACTAGTTTCAAAAGGAAATTATGACCCTATCTCTTTCACAACTGATAAAGGAAGAATATTGCTACCTCACCACATCCGGACGCGTCAGTGGTCGTCCGCATGAGATCGAGATTTGGTTTGGAGTTCAAAATAGCAGCATTTATCTGATGGCTGGTGACCACAGATCAGATTGGGTGAAGAACCTGCTCAAGGCCCCAAATGTGACCGTGCGGATCGCAAAGCATAATTTCATAGGTACAGCGCGCCTCGTGAAAAATGAGCCGGAAGAAATAACGGCGCGCAACCTGCTTGCAGATAAATATAAGGAACGTGAGGCAGATGGCTCACTCAGTGAGTGGGCGCGTACAGCCTTACCGATAGCAATCGATTTAAAGGAAAGAGAATAATTTATGTCAACACAGATAGATATAAGACCACATGCTCTTGTAACTGGTGCATCATCCGGGATTGGAGCTGTCTTTGCCGAACGCCTCGCGCACGATGGCTACGACGTGATCATTGTCGCCCGCCGCCGTGACAGATTGGAAGCTCTCGCGGAAAATTTGCAAACAAGTCATCAAGTAAATGTCGAAGTGATCGTTGCTGACTTAAGCAAATCTGATGATTTGCGCGTCGTTGAAAAACGCATTGCGGAAAATACTGCTCTGGAGTTGCTCGTCAACAACGCAGGCTTTGGTGATAATATGGCATTTGTCCAACTTGATCCGGATAAGGCTGAAGAAATAATTAACGTACAAGTACTAGCAGTGGCTCGTCTCACGCGCGCCGCGCTTCCAGGCATGATCGCACGCGGACACGGTTCGATCATCAATGTTTCGTCGGATCTGGCGTTTAGCGGTCCGCTGGGATCATCGCAACTGCCCAAGCGCGCCACATATGCAGGCACAAAGGCCTTCATCGTTACGTTTACTCAACTCCTCCAAAGCGAGTTGGAAGGCACAGGAGTACAAGTGCAGGTACTGTGTCCCGGTATGGTGCGGACCGAACTCCATGAACTAGTAGATATGGATCCAAGCGGATTTCCCCCGCCAATCATGATGGAGGCTGAAGACCTCGTTGGAGCATCGCTGGCTGGTTTGAAGCTGGGTGAGGTCATTTGTATACCCGCACTCGAGGAGGCTGATTTATTAAAGCAACTTCAAGAAGATGAACGGCGGCTCTTCGAGACTGCTGCAACCGGCAAGGTTGCGACGCGATACAGTGTCTAAAAGGGAATGGAACATAAAATCATTGAACGGTGTATTCTTGTAGGAACAATTTTGCTGATAACGAATAATAGACCTCACTCAAGAAATTCCTGAAGCGCGGTCACAAGAGGGATTGATGCAAAAATCTTATTCATAGACTGTGGGGCGACATCGCTTGCGAAATACATTGTATTTTCACTGCAACGAATTGAATAGCTATGCCTATTGTGAAGGAGGATACCTATGTATTTCCGATTCTCATCTCTCACGCTCACAGTACTCTTAAGTACAATCCTGTTGAGCGCGTGCCAACCAGCAACGTCCGTACCGACTGCGCCCTTAGACAATGTCCCAACAATTACGGCAAACGCTTCATCCGCACCACCGACCTCGAATCAGAATCGCATTGCTGCAATGCTTGAGGTTGCCAACCCATCCAATATGACATCTGGCGATGGATTTCTCTGGATTAATTCCGGCAGCTCCATAATACGGATTGATCCCAAGACGAGTCAAGTTGTTGGAGATCCTATTCAGGCTGGCATTCAAGCCGAAGACATTGCCTTTGGTGATGGTGC
>WNFU01010527.1_pt1 | contig 12055 bp, 10 predicted proteins | sample 5400121 | NCBI WGS metagenome assembly WNFU01 (sample SAMN13153360, study PRJNA577476) | soil metagenome | isolation source: 100 cm soil or saprolite under grassland replicate 1 | place: USA:California | collected 2016-06-15 | reverse complement strand
AATGGTGTCGATTTCCAAATGGAAAGTGAAGGTCTTCGACTTGACTCGACGCGATCGGTTTGAAGAAGACAAAATTCTCAATCCCCTCTGAAGGAGGCTCCTCGACCTCGGGGTGTTGGTCCTGAGAACTAGCGAAAACGTTCACATTTAAACCAACACTTTTGGCCAAAGAACAAGAATAGCCCGCAATCATTAGAATCCCGCTACAAACTAGCCCCGCGGATATTAGGAGATGACCGGAACAATGCAGCGCTGGCTTGAGATGGATATATCAATACGAAAGGATGGTTCCAAAGTCAAGGGTTCCAAGTCTTGGATTCCCGTTATCGGGTTCAGCACAGCATATTCAAGTCGGAGGTTTCGGCTCTGCGATCGTGCCTTCGTTAGTGAAATGAAGATGAGGCATCTGAACAACGCACTGACGTGTTGGCATTGATCCAACATCGCTACCATCCCATGACATGCGCTCCGCGTTGAAGACCGGTGTTGCAAGCGGCGCTTGACAGCATAACTCTTTGCCTGATCAGGCCGAATGAGCCGTCGTTATTACTACCTTAATTAATTCCGGACTGTGATCGTAACCTGTTGATCGCTCTCGACCGTGTCCACTTTCAGATTCAAACGATTGAATAGAACCTTCGCCATCTCGGCGTAGTATGCTGATGTCCTAGGTCCTCTATCGTGTTTGAAAATGATTGTGTGCATGCTCCCATCGAAGCTGTGTTCGAATTTGAAAGATCGGGCGTACTCGCTACCTAGAAGTTCCAGGGCCTTTACCGTAGTGTCAAAGTCAATCTTCTTGAACCAGAAGTTTATAAACTCAGAATACTCGTTCTCCGCCGACTGACTGCCTAATTCCCTGGCTTCCGCGTCAGTGAGGCTCTCGAATATTCTCCTCATCTTGGATGTAAACGCCATCATGAACCCAAACTTCTCCGCATAGATCTCCCACTCAACATGTCTCCTGAGTGCTTTGTTTATTATGAAACTAATACTCACGTTTTCTTGGTTCGCAAGCTCCTCCAGCTTGAGTAGAATGTCCCCCTCGAGTCTTATGGTACGCGTCTCGCTCAGGACACGCGCGGGTTCAGCCTTTTCGACTTCAAACATTAGTTCGGTCAACGAGTGTGCCATGATTGATTACCTGTGCCGAGTTGGCGGTCATCCTCCGTAAGAGATCGGGATTTCTTCGCGTATTCGACTCTCAGAGGGTTGCCTACGGTACGATTCTGACCAGGTTGACTTGCCTATTTCGCGGGGAGTCTTTAGACGGATTACTACTTGGTCTTCGGTGCGTTCGGATTCTGGGTCTAGATTCAGAAGGCCCTTGAATATGCTGGTCAAGAATTGTTCGTTGAAAATGGACCCTTTTGCGCCAAGTCCGTGTTTCACTATTATTGTATGCACTCTGCCATCGAAGGTGTGTTGCAGACTGAAAATTCGGGCGTACCGGGAGCCGAGTAATCTTAGAGTTTCGAGAACGGTGTCCAGGCTTAGCTTCTTGAACCGGAAGAGTATGAAATCTCTTCCAAAGTTCTTTGCCGCCCATTCGCCTAGTTCCCTCGCCTGTTCGACCGTAAAATAACTGTACATTTTCGCATGCAGGAATCCTGGTATAGCGACGAAGCCGAATTTCTCCGCTGCGATATCCCATTCAGTGAGCTTTTGGAGGGACGAGGTCACGAGATAGTTGACGCTGACACGCTCTTGTCTGGCCAGTTGTTGTAGCTCCAGATCGACTTGGGGGCTAAGCCGTATCGTCCTTGTGATCGTTTCGCGTGGCGTAAGGGTTCCCTGGTGGTACAACTGGCATTGGCAGGTGCGTATATTACTGTTCTGTGGTCTAATCCAATCACTTAGAACACCGCCCACTCTGGTGGATATCTATTCATACACTTTTCTCTCCTGCGATTTCCCCAGCACGGCTTGATAGGTGCTGTCGATGGCAATCAGCTTGTTAACGATGGCGGCGAGATACTACATATGAGCACGACAGAACGGTTCGGATGCTTTTCGAACATATATCGGATAAACGCCCTCTACTTGGTACCTAGTTCACCAAATCAATGGCCACCAGGTGTAGGCGAGCATTTCGCAAGCGAAGCCAGTCCAACGAATTGGACGAGCTTCCAATATTACACGTTGGAAGAGCTTTTGCTCTAGACACATGATTCTTATCAAATCTTAACTCAACATCGTCCTGCGCGTTTCTTCTGTCGCCAGCTGGAAGCGTATTCGCTTCACATGATCAATTATCGCGGATTGACTTGCCAATTGAGTTGCGATCATTTCCTCTGTTGTTGTTCCTAAACGTCCAGGCTATATGCAACAACGGTACTTACTCAGTAATCTCGGGATAGCTACGGAGTGAAAGTAGATGTCGGTAGAATTTGAGATGCGAAAATGGTGCGCGATCGTAAAGCTCGAAGGATACACTACGCCAGCTAGCGCACGTGCACTAGTTCAAAAGTTTCACAATATCGTCGAGAGCTTCCGAGATGAGGGGGTCGACCTTGACGTCTTCATGCTCGTGGAAGATGAAAACGAACTTCGATCCGTGGACGAATCTGTCACTCGCAAACCCGACAGGACGAAGGAAAGGTAAGCCGTTACACTAGAGCATTGAATTGTGGGTGAACGCGCATTAAGTCGTTGATGTTAACTTGGGAATTCCCGCCGAGAATCATAGGCGGCATTTCGACTCACGTCTACCACCTCTCAAGGGCTCTGGTGGAAAGGGGAACCTCGGTTCGCGTGATAACTTGCGACTTTCCCAATGCCCCTTCCGAAGAGATTATTGACGGGGTCTCAGTATCGCGAGTGGATAGCGGCCGGGTTCCCGAGTCCAACTTTCTCCTCTGGATCTATCATCTGAACTCTCAGATGATCTCGAAGACGATTGAGCTATTCGAGACTGAGAGATTCGACTTGATACACGCTCACGACTGGGTTGTGGGAAGGGCGGCTGTGGAACTCAAGAATCGACTCGGTCTTCCGCTAATCTCTACAATTCATGCGACCGAGATTGGAAGGGGAGGTAGCTTGGACGGTGAGTATCGCAGGAAAGTGAGGGACATCGAACGGCTACTAGTGGAGCAGAGCGACGGGATCATCTGTTGCAGCAACTACATGCTCGACCATATTCAACACGTACTCGGTGCGGTCAAAACCAAGATCCGCGTTATCGCAAACGGCGTCGAATCATCTAGGTTCAATGGCGGTCGCCAGCCACAACTCATCCTGACCGGAATTTCTGAAGACAGAAAAATCATACTCTGCGTCGGCAGGATTGTTCGCGAAAAGGGTATCTTCACACTCCTGGATGCTTTAGAGGAACTACGAAAGCAGGGGAAGGATGTCAGCCTCGTCTTCGTAGGTGAAGGCCCACTCAAAGAGGACTTGGCCAAGGAGGTCCTCCGGAGGAAACTGAGTGACCGTGTTAAGCTCGCAGGATTCGTTGACGAAAAGAAACTAGTCTCGCTTTACAATTCAAGCGATGTGTTCGTTCTAGCATCCCACTACGAACCCTTTGGAATGGTCGTACTCGAAGCAATGGCGTCACGGATACCAGTTGTGGTCTCAGATGTTGGAGGACTCTCCGAGATAGTTGAAGATGGAATAACCGGAGTAAAGGTTCTGGCCTCGGACCCTCGTGCTCTCGCAGAAGGTATTCTTCGAGTGCTCAACAATCCAGAACTGGCTGAACAGATGACAGAGAATGCCTACCGAGTGGTTCAGGAGAGATACAAGTGGGATCTGATCGCTGAGAAGACACTCAAAGCCTATAGAACAGATTCTGTCAAACCACCTTCTTCGACAGCAGTAGAGGATGTTGAATTTCTCAGCGACCCAGCACTAGTACAATTCCTCCTGACAATAGGTGCAACAAACGGGGAGGGAGCCGTCAGCGCCGGGGAGATAGCGTCTCTAATCAAATCCCCCGAAACTCCTGTGAAGCTCAGCCTTGGAAGGCAGGCCTCGCTGGGATATGTGTCAACAAAGCTCGCCCCAGACTCAGCGAGAGTTCGCTACCACTTGAGTCCAGTCGGCATAATCAAAGCCTGCAGTGACATGTCTTGAAAAACGCTCAACTTCTGTCTTCATCTTCTCTCCATCAGATCATCGTCAGTTACTCTCTACTCATCAGCAGACTCAGTCTCGAAGGAACTGCAAAGGACTCAAATCAGGATGAGCGATGAAGACTGAAAACAAGCGTAGAAGCAGAATCATCGGGCTGGTCCTCCTGATGGCAGTCTTGGCTGCTTCGCAGACCATCCGCTTCGAAACATCATGGCAATTGCAGACAGTCAATGCAACCCTGTCGAGCGGTTCTGCTTTCCAGTACATAGTCACGATCCTATTGGAGAACAATGGGCTCTGCGAGGTCACTCCAAGCGTTGTCTCTGGCTGCGGCTCCTCGTCAATACCCGCACCATACCTAGCTACACTGGCTCAGACCTACGGATTCAGCACTCACTACACGGCTGTAGATCATCCCAGCGAGCCTAACTATGTTGCGTTGTTCGGGGGAAGCACGTTCGGCGTCACCTCTGACGGCTACTGTTGTTTCCAACTTAATGCGCCAAATCTTGTTGACCGACTAGAGGCGGCAGGGCTCACCTGGAGGGCTTTTGCCGAGGACGCTTCCGGTTCTGGAACCTGCAGCTTCACGCCGCCTAGGGCGGGTGACCATTATCCGTTCATCGACTTTAGCGACATGAAGACATCCGCGCGATGCGCCAACATGCTCACCACAACATCGCCCCTCGACCCGGAGTTCGTAGGCACACTCAACGGAGCAACACTACCGAACTATGTCTGGCTCACTCCCAACGACACTGACAACATGCACGGTTCTTCAGTTGCAGTAGGGGACGCCTACCTAGCAACCCTAGTCCCGCTGATCCTGTCCAGCAGAATGTTCACCACCCAGAAGGCGGCACTATTCATCGTATTCGACGAGGGACACGACTTTTGCCCAACAGGCAACAGCAACAGTGACTGCGTCGTCGCAGAATGGTCCGGCCCAGCGGTGAAAAAAGCTTACAGCTCAAGCACGTCCTACAACCACTACTCGTATCTCTCAACTCTCGAAGCGAACTGGAATCTTCCAAGTCTAACTTCGAACGATGCTTCAGCCACTCCGATGACAGAGTTCTTCGGAACCTCGCCTCCACCGACGCTCTTAGCCAGCTTCACCTACAATCCATCTTCTCCCCAGACAGGACAGACCGTTTCGTTCACCGGCTCAGTTTCAGGAGGAAGCCCGCCCTACAGTTATTCCTGGAGCTTCGGTGACGGATCGACTGGAATGGGATCGTCTCCGCAGCACACCTACTCCTCTACGGGAACACTCACCGTGGCCCTCACAGTGAAAGATAATGGCTCGCCTCAGCAGACCGCGACATCTCAGCAATCCCTAACCGTCTCGGGTGCGCCTCCTCCGCTGACGGCTAGCTTCGCCTACAGTCCTTCTTCCACCCAGGCAGGACAACCGGTCACGTTCACAGCGAGCGCTGGCGGTGGGACGTCTCCTTTCACGTTTAGCTGGTCCTTTGGAGACGGATCGGCCGGAACAGGCTCTCCGGTAACGCACACGTACTCGTCGGCAGGATTATACACGACTTCTCTGACGGTCAAGGATAGCAGTATCCCACAGCAGACAGCTACCTCTCAGAAGGCAGTCTCCGCTACTAGCCCGCCCCCTCCCATATCTGCGATCTTCACAGTCAGTCCGTCTTCGGCTGACGTTGGACAATCTATCTCGTTTACAGCCTCTGCTTCAGGAGGGGCTCCGCCTTACAGTTACTCGTGGAGCTATGGAGATGGTTCTGCGGGGACAGGTCTCCAAGTGACCCACACTTACAATAGTGATGGGAACTACCAGGTAACACTGACAGTCGCCGACTCACTGGGCAATACCGGAACAGGAGTATCGCCGGTCGTTATTGGAACGGCTCCCCTGCAAGATGGATTCACGTACAGTCCTACTAGCCCGCAACCAAGTGATAGTATCAACTTCACAGCGTCTGCGAGAGGCGGGAATCCACCATACTCCTACTCTTGGGATTTTGGAAACGGAGCCTCAGCCTCAGGAGTCTCCGCAACCTATTCCTACGCATTGGCCGGGTCCTACGTAGTGACCCTGACAGTCATCGATTCTGCGAACCGTTCGAACGATACTTCCCAGAGCCTAACCATCTACTCGCCCGCTCATCCAGATTTCAGGTTGAACACGGATCAGTCGACCCTCGACGCTCAGCCGGGTTCTGACCAATCACTCGCTATCACGGTAACGAACTACGGGGGTCCTTCGGGAACAATCAGGTTCAATGCGACAATCTCACCAGCTGGGCCTCGAATCTCGCTCAACCCAGCGAGCATTACTCTATCACCTGAAGGTTCAGGCTCTACCAGTCTGAACGTAAACGTCGCTCCAAACACTACTCCCGGACCTTACTGGATACAAGTGAATGCTACCAACGGATCCATAACGCATTCTATCACTGTACAAGTCGATGTCGCTCAGCATGGCATGCCGCCAACGTCAAGTCAGTCGTGCCAGTTCTGTCTCGTCTCAGTTGCGATCATTGCCATCTTGGGAGTCGCAGGCACGGCCACACTTGTCACCCTTCAAATGCGTCGAAGACGAAGAATCCCAACGGTTCGAATCGGCACAAAGAGCGAATACGATCCAAACAGAGCTGGTCAGCGTCTAGGGAGGGGGCTTCAGTAGCTTGAGAGTGTACATGGAGCAGCTTCGGCCCGATACTCTCGAAAACCTAGCTACGAGTTACAGTCTGGGCAGCGCTATTCAGTCAGGAAAATCTGCCAGAGGCGCACACTACGTTGTGTACCGACTCCGCACACCGCGTGGTGATTTTGCCCTACTCAAGCCGCGACCACTCTCGATCAACGAATCGTACGGAACAAGCCTTCTGGAGGAACTCCGCCGAGCGAATAGGATCTTTCATCATCTTGCCCGCCACGGGTTTCCCGCGCCCGCTCCTCTGTTAACGAGCGCAGGGTCGACGATAGTGACGATCAACGGAGAACACTATGCTGTCTATCCCTACGTCCACGGCCGAGCCATGGTCAGAGGTAATATTCGCCAAGTAGCGAAGGCCGGTGTAACCCTTGGTTCTTACCACCGCATAATGGCAGACTACCCGAAGAGAATGAGCCGATCCGAAGAGCCGTTCCCCAGCCGATTCCAAGACCGAGTGGACTTGTTCACCGAAAACGTCGAGGCCTTGGACGGACAACCCTCGGCTCTTGGGATAGAGGCAACTCTGGATTACTTCAAGGACAGTCTGCTGGACATCGAGCTATCGCTGCTAAGGCTTTCGTATGAGGATCTGCCGCAGCTGACTATCCATGGAGACTACCGACGCCAGAACATTCTGTTCGAAGGCGACAGGCTAGCCGCGGTCATAGACTTCCATCGCTCTAGGATTGAAGCTCGGTCCTTGGACCTTGCGATAGCGCTCGCGGACATTCTACCGAGAACCAGTAATGGGCACGCTCTGAGCCTGGCTCGCAGCTTCATCAACTCCTACGAAAGAGTCCAGCCACTGTCGAATGACGAGCAAGAAGCTCTCCCTGTCCTGGTAGAGGCCAGAGTGGCCTGGAGAGCTCTTCGCAGGATTCGCAGAATCGTCAATGCCAAAGACAAGAAGAAGATGCTGAGACGGGCTCGAAAGTTTCAGCTCTACGTCAGCCACCTTCGGAGGGTCAGGATGATCCGGTCAAGCTGGAAGCACATATTCGCGGAGGCAAATAGCCAATGATGAATACAGCCGTCACGGTTCAACGCGAGGTCGGGGCTCTAGCAATAGTCCACCATGCAAACCAGTACGTGGTCACGGATGGCTATGATAACCGGGTTGGAATATCCGGGATCGTCGGGACCTCCTCGTCTCAAACAGGCCTCCTTCGAGTCCTGAAACTCCACGAACGATACAGTGTCCCGTTCAGCCTCCACATCAGCGGCACATTACTCGAATCTCTAGCATGGCACAACCCTGACTTCCTTTCAGAAGTAAATCGGCTGGCAGGGCTCGGCCTGCTGGAACTCATAGGTGGATCTTATGGTCAGAACATGATGCGGTTCTTCTCTCCCGAACATAATCTGAGACAGATTAACGAAGAGCTACTCCTCTACCAGAGGTACCTCGACTGGGACCCGAAGAGGATCACCACGTTCTGGCCAACAGAACGCCTCTGGGAAACCGAAGCTATGGCTCCTGTCCTGACAAGCGGCCAACTAATGAATGGAGGCTATCGGCATGTCGTGATAGACGATAGGCTGCTTTATTCTACCACAGGAAGCCCGAGCCCTCGCCAACTCTACGACTACAACCACTCTTGGGACCCGGTCAACTTCCAGATGCATCGTATCAAGAACGGCCTGGGACTCTCCGCGTTGCCTATCTCATTTGGACTCCGACGAAATATTCCGCCGCGGACACGCGAAGACTTGGAGAAAACTCAAGCCCAGCTCGAGTGGGTTCTTGACATCAGCCCCAACTATGACAATCAGCTCGTCGCCATCTATGCGGACGACATGGAGAAGGTCGCGGGGGTTGGCTGGGACGTAAGAGGTCCGCTCCAGTTCGAGGCGATGCTCAGATGGCTCTCAGAAAACCCATTTCTGCAGCCCGTCAAGCTGGCCGAATGGGCTGCTACACACAAGGCAGGCTCCGAGAGGCAGATCGACACAGGCGCGTACTCAGAGTTAGTCGATGAGTTCGGTGCCGGGGAGAACTACGAGTCGTGGTACTACGACCCGCGATGGTCCCTCTACCGCAACTACTATGCCTGGTCAGAAGAGAGAGTCGGAGAGCTCGATTCTAGAGGAGCGGACCCGGCTCTCATACAGCTCGCCTGGAAGACTCTGCTGGCGACGACATGGCAGACGGCATGGCACACTCCCCGGACCGGGGCCCATGGAGAAAATCTGAGCGATGAGGGGCCTAGCGCCTGGACCCGGGCCATAGCGAGTCACAGTCGGATCGCTGCGATAATTGCTGAAGCAGCGTACTGGATGACCCACAAGAGCGACCAGGCCTATGCTGATCTAAGGGACCTGGACTCGGACGGAGAAAACGAGTTAGTTCTCAAGAATGACAAGCTATACGCAGTCTTCTCTCCAAGGAACGGCGGTCGACTAGTCTACCTTTTCACCGTCAGCAATCCACCGGGCAGACTGGTCATCGGGAACCCCATCGACGACTGGAATCTACTGGAAGACCTCCACGCGTACATGGACGTTCCACCCAATCATCCCGGAGCACTCGCAGACGTCGGATACGAACATGACAACTACTCCACAGAGATACGCGTGCCATATGGCGACACGGTGTGGGCAAGACTCTCGAACTCCGAGAAGAAGAGTGCCGGCTTTGGAATACTGAAGAATCTCAGCCTCGGAAAAGGCGAGGGTGCAATCCGCACAGAGTACAGCCTTCCCAACTCTCTAACCAAACTCTCCACAGAGATAGGATTCTCACCAGATTATCAGCAACTCCTCAGAATGGGGCCTTCGGCCGTCGAAGAATGCTCCCCGGCCATGGGAATCAGGGGATGGTCCAACGAAGGCGTGACTGTGGGAGCCCGGCTCGACGGGGGATCTGCCATATGGGATAAGCCGAGACAAGATCGGTTCGGACATGGCTACCTCTTGAGGGTGACAGGATTCCGCGGTTTTACCGTCTGGATAGGAGCGGAGGACTAGGACCAGGTATGACTCAGACAATTCGAAACGATCCTAATAGTGCATCTTTCAACGAGCCCATTCTCCAAGGGCTGACCGAGGTCGAATTCGTAAAGGACATCCTAAGCACCGAGGCATTCGGCGACCCAGGATTACGGCAGCCGCTGCAGGGGTTCGAGACGCGAATCCTGAAGAGGCATCTACGCAAGGTAGTAATCGACTACACTCTAAAATTCAAGGACTCGACTAGAAACTACATCGGCAGGGCCTTACGTGAAGGGCACGGCAAGATGGCTCGCAAGACTGCATAACAGCAACATTAGACTAGACGGCGAGTTCTCCCGTGATGATGAGATCGAAGCCTCTCGGAGATACGCGAGGGCCGGATCGTGGCTTCTTCCCACTCTAAAATGGGATATACAATCGATTTCAATCCAGCTGATCGACGCGCAGAAAACCCTCCCGCTCCACGCGAGGAGGCCGATTCATGGAGACTACCACCCGAGGAACATCATCGTCTCTCCAGATCTGACAACCGTCATAGACTTCGAAGAAGCCCGGATGGGGGATCCTGCGTTTGACGTCGGCTATTTCGTTGCTCAGACCAAGATGACCCATGGACTGGGAGACGCCACCGTCCGAGCCGTCGAAGCATTCATGCAAGAATATCAAGATAACCAGCCGAGCATGGACCCGGATCTTGCGCAGCGAGCAGCAGTGTTCGAAGCACAGACATACCTTCAAAGAATCTACCACACCTACTACCTACTTGCCCTAAGGCCAGACTTTGATCTAATCTCGAAATGGCTGAACGAGTGCCAAGGCTGCCTTCGAAAAGTACAGAGCAGTCGCCTGGAAATGGGAAGGCGCAACCAATGATTTCCTCAACACTTGAAAACCCGAGAGGGTCCGTATCCAGACTCTCAACCCGTACAACTCGTAACAAGCGAATGGTTGGAAAGGCTCTGACAATCATAGTCATCTGCCTAGCCCTAAACCCTCTCGTACATCAGAGCAAGATTCTCTCTCTTCCTAGTAACCCCGCCGGTTCCATCACCGGACACGAATGGCAATCGGGGATGCCAACAAGCTCCATCCTTGCTGCAGTAGCCCAGCCTCCCACAGCAGTCCTCACTTTCAGCCCGTCCAGTCCAGCAGCTGGATACCCGGTTACTTTGAATGCCACGTCTAGCGGCGGAGCAGCACCCTACACCTTCGAATGGACTTTCGGAGATGGGACAAACGGGACTGGCAACCCGGCCTTTCACACCTTTGCAAGTGGAGGCTCGTATAACGTGACGGTGGCAATCAGGGATAGCACAGGGGCCATCATCCAGGCCTACAAGATCATCAATGTCAAATACGACGTGCCTCCCGTACCGCAGTTCACCTGGACACCTGCAATAGTCTTCGTTGGAGAAACAGTTTTCTTCGACGGTTCCACTAGCTCTGACCCCGACGGTGTAATCGTCGCCCATGTGTGGCAGCTCGGAGAAGGAGACCCCCAGACGGGGATCGGCGTTCTTCACACCTACTCCTCCCCCGAAGTATACCAGGTCAGTCTCTCGGTGACAGACGACAGCGGAGTCACCGTGGTCAAGCCCGTAGCAGTCTGGGTCCATCCCGCGTTGGCCCTAACCGCCTCGTCCAACGCAACCCAAGGACTCACCCCGTTAGGCCTCTCGTTCAGCACACAAGTTTCAGGCGGACAATCTCCGTACACTTTCTCGTGGGACTTTGGAGACGGCCTTACATCTGCCCGTCCAAACCCGATCCACAACTATACAATTCCCCGCGTTTATCGAGTTGAGGTGACAGTGACCGACTCGCTAGGCCACACTGCCTCGCAAGTCCTGAACATAATAGTCAGCGCTCGGCCGGTCGAACTCAGCTTCCTCGGATTCTCGGAGACCACTCTAAAAGTCGGAGGCCTTCTCACGGCAATGAGCGCGTTCCCACTGATGATCTTCATGATCGTACGCCGTCGGAAATAGCGAGAGCGGAGAGTCTTGGGACAATCAGTATCCACTATGACAGGCCAGACCGGGACCGCTAACAGAGTCTCTGGCCGTTCGTACAAGCCAGACCATGTCTACGGCTGCAGACACCAGGGAGACAAGTCGAAGTGGGAGCCAGATTCAAGGTTCTAGTTCTGGGGCTCTGCCTCGTGTTCGGAATCTTGATAGCATCCTTTGCGGTGTCGACGGATCACGATAGGAGAAGTTATTCAACTATCCAGGCAACAGCCCTCAGCCAGGCCCCCTTCGACTACATAGTCGTCATCGTCATGAACAACGCTAGCGCCAAACAGGTCTCCGGGTCCTCGGCTGCGCCCTACCT
>WNFU01017751.1_pt1 | contig 12056 bp, 9 predicted proteins | sample 5400121 | NCBI WGS metagenome assembly WNFU01 (sample SAMN13153360, study PRJNA577476) | soil metagenome | isolation source: 100 cm soil or saprolite under grassland replicate 1 | place: USA:California | collected 2016-06-15 | reverse complement strand
GCGATCTTGAGGCGCGGAGGGAGGCGGCCGCAGTACACGGCCGCTGACCGTGCGTTGCTTGCTGCGGTGAGCCGGCTGCTTCCGCCCGAGCGGTGGTCGTCCTTTGCGGTCAGCCCGCAGACGCTCCGCCGCTGGCACCGGGCGCTGCTGCAGGGCAAACGCCGACGCGGCCCCCGCCGGCCTGGTCGTCCGCCGCTTGCGGCCGAGACACGCAGCCTGATCCTCCGGCTGGCGCGGGAGAACCCTCGCTGGGGCTATATGCGCATCCAGGGTGAGCTGCTGAAGCTCGGGATCAACGTCTCCGCCACCACGGTCGCGACCGCGTTGCGCGTCTCGGGCCTCGGGCCGGCGCCGCGCCGGATCGGCCCCAGCTGGTCCCAGTTCCTGCGTGCCCAAGCGCAGAGCATGCTCGGCGCCGGTCTCCCCTCTGAGCCCGCCGGCAGACTCGCGGGCAACGAGTCCGCGCGGAGCGCTCCGACTCCGGAAGCGGCCCGCGACGTGGAAGCCGAGGTGCTCTCCACCAACGGTGCCGAGGAGTGGTCCTCTCGGCCGGTGCCAGGTCTGCGGCGGCTGTCGGCTGTCGCCGCTGTGCCGTCTCCCTGCGACTCGACGGCCGCGCCACTGCGGTCATCGCAGCAATGGCACGCGCGCGATGGACCAAGGGCACGCCGGCGCTCTTCGCGCGCGCGAACGGTTCGGACGGGGAGTCAACGGCGTCGGCTGCTCGCAGCAGGCCCGCGAGTAGCAACCACGGGTCGGGTGTTCCCCGGGGCCGCCGCGAGACTCTTCACCCTAGCCGCGCAGCACAACGGGCCGAACACCGCTTCGACCCGGCAGCTGAACCGAGTTTCTTTACCCCACACGATCCAAGGCGAAACGATTTTCGTCCTGCGAGAGCTGACGACGATCGAAGCCGCGGCCGCAGCAGATCTCGGTTCCAGCGCCAGGAGGCGCAGTTCGTCAGGCGCTTTCCGTCCGATCTAGCGGAAATCGAGCCCTCATTTCGACACTTCGAGCGCTGTGCAAGGGCAAATGTTGGCTCAGAACGCGCGGCTCGAACCGGTCCCGTGGCAATCCGCACTGACAGTGGTGTGCGTGCCGGAAACTCAGTTTCGCTGCTGATAGCCGAACTCGAGGCTTCGATCCAGCACGTCCGGTTGCGCGACCCGCTACGCGGCGAGGGTGTATTCGTGGAGCAGCCCGCCGAGCCGGTCGCGACGGCGGAGACGATCGAGCAGCGGCGGTGCGAGGCTCCACACACCCGTTCGCGTATCGGCGGCGGTTCGCGTATCGGCGGCGCCTTCGCGAGCGGCGGCTGCTGGCCAGGCGAACGATGCTTTGCTCCTTTAATGCTTCGCGTCGACGCGAACCACGCTCTCGAGGTGACCGCGGCCGAGGATCAGCAGCCGGTCAAGGCACTCGCGCGCCGCAGGATCGAGACCCAGCGCTCGGCGTGCGCCGCGCTCGCGGTGCCCGCACCGGCGCCTGGATGACGCTGATGCCCTCGGTGCGGAAGACGTCGGTGCGCAAATTCGGTCAGCGCGCTGATCCTCAGAACTTGGTAGGGAATCGTTTTCGAAGCCACGTGCGTGGCCTGGCGCCGAACCCGGCGTAGTTCGGCTTCGATCAAATCCGCGCAGTCGGCGTAATGTCGTGGCGCACGCGTAGGGGCCGAGCCTGGATGCCGCTTCGGTTTAGGCGTTAGTTCGGCGGGGCGGTGCGGCGGTTGTGTCGGCCGCGAGCGCCAGGATCGTGGCGTGGAGGCGCTCTGGAACTTCGCTCTTTTCCAGGTAGGCGTCCGTGCCGCGCTCGTCTGGGTGAGGTCGCTTGTCTTCGAAGATCGAGCCGCTGATCAAGATCACGCGCGCCTTCGGGTAGCGCTCCTGCAGCAGGTGTGCGCATTCGATCCCGCTCATCGTGGGCATGAGCACGTCGATGACGGCCACGTCGGGTTCGGCACGGGCGGCTACCGCGAGTGCCTCCTTTCCGCTTGCTGCCGTGCCGACGATCTCCAGCCCTGGTTCGCCTGTGAGCAGGGCCTCGAGCGAGTGCAGGAAGGACGCATCCGCGTCTGACCCTACCCGGCTTTAGGCTACCTTCAGACCCGGGCCCTGACGACGGAAAATTCCTGCAAATTGGGAGTTTCGAGGTTACGGCCAGGCGGCCAAGTTCCTGCGCGTCGAGCGCGTTGGGCTCGAAAACTCGGTCGCGCCTTCCGATTCTCCGGATTTGCAGCGGGATCGAATTAATGAACCCTACGGCCTGGTCAGTCGGATAAGCGGGCGTACACTCGGCGGGATGACCGACGAAAAGCGACCCGATGTCCGCCCGCAGCTCCGCGAGTTCCTCGCGTGGTACGAGGAGGTGTTGGGGAGGATTGAATCGGGGGCGATCGTGGCGCCAGGAGAACAAGAGCGCCTCACAGAAGAGGCGTCAGCCGTGGCTCACCTTCTCGATCTCCTTGATTCCAGGGCGGACGCGCCCGCCAGCTAGACGACCGGTGCGGCGAGTTCCCGCCACTCGTGCAGAACCCGTGGCAACTTAGGCGGAGAAGAATGACGAGCTGCAAGAGGCGTGCCGGGCGCTCTGGCATCTCGTTGTGGAGCGGCTGGCGATCGACATGGGGAAGGTGGGGGTGTCCATGTCTGGGCCGCGGATTGGTCGGGCGCGAGGATCGGTTCCCGCAGTCGCGCCTTGTCACCGCAGTCGCACGTAGATTCGGGCCTCGGCCGTCCCGAAGCTGTCGTTCTTTCCTCGAACTGCGACGGTGACCCTGTGGCCGGCGCTGTCAGTCCTCGCTCTCGTAGGCTGGTGAGTGCCGAAAGCCAACAGTGGCCGGCGAACCTTGTTCGGTGCAGCGCGCGGCGCTCGATGCTGCCGTTGCGGCAGGTCATCCGCTCGTCGACGACCACAACCGTCTGGGCGCGGTCGGCGCCGGAGTCGCGCCGATGAACGCGCGGGATGGCGTTCGCATCAGCACCGCCCTGGCGTATCTCGCTCCGGCGCGAACGCGGACGAACTTGACGCTGCGCGCGGACGCGCTCCGCGGCGCGCGCCCGCGTCGAGACGTACCACCACCCGGTCGGCACGTGCGGCCTGGGGGCAGTCGTCGACGCCGCGGGCCGCGTCCACGGCGTCGAGGGAATCCGCATCGGCGACGCGTCCGTGATGCCGAACATCTCCTCCGCGAACACGCACGTCCCGACGCTGATGGTGGCCGAGAAACTCTCGGCGCCCTGCTCACCAGCTAGCCTCGCGGCCCCGGCCGATTCATCTGCGAATCTCCGCGTCGAGCTCGACCGCAAGGACGGCCCGGTCACGCTTTGGTTCGAGCAGTGCCTGCCGCATGCCGAAGCCCTGCCGCCGCAGATGTGGATCGATGACCTCTGCGGGCGTGAGGCCGCTAGCCGTTCACAACGTGTTGAGGCACGTCATCTAGAACCGTGCGCCCGACGCTTGCCACTCGCGCACGCGGGCGGCGTCGAGGGGTGCGTTTGCTTCGCGACAGTCGAGGCATCGCAGTGACCCTGCCGAGGAAAGGGACGCCTGAAGTAGCTTGCCGCATGCTAGGCAGTGGAGCTTCTGGGGAATCCGATCATCGTCGTGTTGGTGCTCAGGGGACGACCACGTAGCCACGCTCGAGATGTAGGTGTCTCAGCTGCGAACCGCACGAGACGTTCGTCGCATGTGTGCCCGCTCATCGAATAGCGGCGCCGGGCGCGCCGTGTGACAGTCCCAACAGGCCTTCCGCGCGGCTACACAGCTCACGGCATCCATACGAGCCAGTCTTGCGAGGGCGCTCGACGAACACCGTTATCGGAGCAATGCGGCACATCGGGCTGAGGCCGTCACGGAAGAGCACGGCAGATGATCTTTGCGCCGCCTCCTGACCACAGCGCTTCGCGCTCAGCAGAAGCAGCAACCGCTGTCCAGGCTATGGCCTCGCCTGATGGCCCGGGGCTGCGCGGCGTCTACTTCTGCAACCACACCCGCTTCACTTGGGCACAGGGCGGGACGTGGTTCATCGCGACGCTGCACTACTTCGGCAAGGCGCAGACCCGTGCGCTGCTCGGGCGCTTGATCCGCGAGCTCGACTTGGTGCGGTAGCCACGAGAACGTAGCGGCGAGGGTTGGGGGACACGTTCACGGACGAGCTCGCGCACCTGCTCGAGGCGATCGCCGTCGATTACACCTTTGCGCCGCGCGGTGGGACGTTCGAGGACGGCTACTGGTGCGACGAGGTCGTTGCTGCGATCCTTCGCTCGTCAGAGAGCGGACGCGAGGAGATGGTCGAATACCGATGAAGACGAGTCTCGGCATCTGGGCGTTCGGCCCGATGATCACTCGGTTCGTCCCCGGCGGCTACCAGCCGCAGCACACCGGCGAGTCGACGGTGGAGCGCGTGCACCGCGCCGTCGAGGGACTCGGCGACCTGATCGACGGCTACGAGTTCCACTACCCGCAAGAGCTGAACGAGGACAACGTGGACGCGATCCGCGATGCGCTCGGGGCAGATCACGACATTTACTGTCTCGCAGGTGGGCTCCACCTCGATCCGCGTTTCGGTCGCGGCGGCCTCACCAATCCCGATCCGGTGACACGCGCGGAGGCAACCCGCATCGCCGTCGCCGCGGCCGATCTCGCCGGCCGGCTTGGGGTCGCGCTGATCGTCTGGCCCGGGATCGAGGGTTACAACTATCCGTTCCAGGCGCCTTACCGCGAGAGTTGGGCGTGGTTCGTGGATGGCCTCGCGCGGGTTGCCGCCAGGTGCAGGGAGCACGGAGTCCTCCTCTTCCTCGAGCACAAGAATTCCGAGCCCGCGATGAAGATCTTCATGCGCAACGTCGGCATGACGCTGCACGTGATCCACAAGCTCCGCGCCGAAGGCCTCGACAACGTCAAAGTCAACATGGACTGGCAGCATCTGATCATGAATGGTGAGAACCTGGCGGAATACGCTGCGCTCCTCGCCTCCGAAGGTCTGCTCGGGCATCAGCACGCCAACTCGGGCTGGGGAACGTTCGACGACGACAACATCGTCGGTGCGACTGCGTTCATGGAGACGCTCGAGCTTGCAATCGAGCTTCGTCGCGCAGGCTACGGCGAACGCGGGGAACGGCTCGGGTTCGATCTCTATCCTTATACGGAAGACGCGGTCGCCGCCGTGCAGCGGAGCGTCTTCCAGTGGCGCTTCATCGAGTCCGTCGCGTCGCGGATCGACGACGCCGCGCTGCGTGAGGTGCAGCGGAACAAGGACGCCGTCGCCGCGTACGAGCTCGTGTATGCGGCGCTCGGCGCGTGATGCAGGCGCTGATCTTCGATCTCGACGGAACGCTCGTCGATACCGTCTACGCGCACGTGTTCGCGTGGCAGCGCGCCTTGGCGGAGTCGGCGCTTCCGATCGACGCCTGGCGCATTCACCGCCGTATCGGGATGAGCGGCGGACTTTTCGCGCGTGCGGTCGCCCGCGAGGTCGGACGGCCGCTCGACGAGGACGAGGCGGAGCGGGTCCAGCGACGCCACGGAGAGCTGTTTCGCGAGCTGTTGCCGGAGCGACGTCCGCTGCCGGGCGCCGTCGATCTGCTGCGCGAGCTTCGGGAGAACGAGATCGCGCACGGGATCGCGACGTCGGGGCGGCGACCGGAGATCGACGCGTCCTTGGCTGCGCTCGCCGTGCCAGCCGAAGCCGTCGTCGTCGCCCGTGGCGATGTCGTGCGTGCGAAGCCTGAGCCGGATCTGTTCGTCACGTGCGCGGAGCGGCTGGGTGTCGCTGTCCGCGACTGCTATGTCGTCGGCGATGCTGTTTGGGACCTGCTCGCAGCGCGACGGGCCGGCATGCTGAGCATCGGGCTCCTCAGCGGCGGCTACGGCGAGGACGAGCTGACGCGTAGCGGCGCGTTCCGCGTGTACCGCGACGCCGCCGAACTTCGAGATTCGCTCGACGAGCTCGGCATGGTCCTGTGACGGGCGCACTCGTCGGCCTCGATGTCGGCACCACGGGCGTGAAGGCGGTTGCGATCTCGCCCGGCGACGGGGCCGTGATCGCTCGCTCGGAGAGCTCGTACGCTCTTGCCACGCCGCAGTCGGGCTGGGCGGAGCAGGATCCCGACGACTGGTGTCGCGCGAGCGCGCAGGCGCTGGCGCGGCTCGGCGTCCAGGCCGCAACCGTCGGACTCTCGGGCCAGATGCACGGGCTCGTCGTGCTCGACTCAGCCGACCGCGTCCTCCGGCCCGCCATCCTCTGGAACGACCAGCGCACGGCCGGCGAATGCGTCGAGATCGAGGAACGGATCGGTCTCTCGCACCTGATTCAACTCACCGGCAACCGTGCACTCACGGGCTTCACCGCACCTAAGCTCCTGTGGCTGCGGCGGCACGAGCCCGATGTGTACAGGGAGATCACGTCGATCCTGCTTCCGAAGGACTACGTGCGGCTGCGGCTCTTCGGCGAGCGCGGGATCGATGTGGCCGAGGCTTCCGGGACCCTCCTCTTCGACGTGGCCCGACGGCGCTGGAGCGACGAGATGATGGCAGCGCTCGAGATTCCAGTCGAATGGTTGCCGCGCGTGTTTGAGTGTCCCGACGTTCCCGGCGCCCCGGGCGCCGGCGATCAGGCAGCGGCGGCCCTCGGCGTCGGCGTCGATCGGCCGGGCCCGGTCTCGATCGTGCTCGGGACCTCCGGTGTCGTCTTCGCGGCGCTGCCGGCTTTCGCCGCGGACGCGGAGGCGCGCGTCCATGTCTTTTGCCACGCGGTGCCGGGCACGTGGCACGCGATGGGCGTGATGCTCTCTGCGGCGGGCGCCCTCCGCTGGCTTCGCGACGCGCTTGGCTCGACGGACGGATACGACGCGCTGATGATCGAGGCCGAGCGCTGGTCCCCAACCGTCGAGGGACTCACCTTCTTGCCCTACCTTGCTGGCGAGCGGACACCGCACGCCGATCCCGCGGCGCGTGGCGCGTTCACCGGCCTCTCCTTGCGCCACGACCGCGGCGCCCTCGTGCGCGCGGTGATGGAAGGCGTCGCCTACGGCCTACGCGACTCGCTCGAGCTCCTGCGCGAGCTCGGTGTGGACGCCACCGCCGGTCGCGTCTCGGGAGGAGGCACGCGCAGCGAGCTCTGGGTGCGAATCCTCGCTTCCGTGCTCGGCCTTCCCCTCGAGCGAACGGTTGTCGAGGAAGGCTCCGCGTACGGCGCCGCCCTCCTCGCCGGCGTGGAAGTCGGCGCGTTCGCAGATGTGCACGAAGCGGTCGCGCGTTGCGTCCATGTTCGCGACGTGCGCGACGTCGATCCGAGCTGGCGCGAGGCGTATGAAGCCGGGTATCAGCGCTTTCGTTCTCTCTATCCCGCCCTTCGACCCTTGGAGGTGACATGAGCGCGCTGGACGGCAAAGTCGCATTGGTCACGGTCGCGGGTCCGCCGAAGCAGCACGCGTTGCCTGGGTTGCTGCTCCTCGGCGCCGAACAAGGTCGTTCCGCGCGAGCTCGCGATCGACGTGGTTTGGGCGAGCAGCCCCGTTCGCCGAAGCGCCGAACCACGTCAGCCCACGCCGTGGTCCGGCCCGCGAACGCGATCGCCGCGAAACATTGAAACGTCGTCCGACAGCGGGCACGGTTCTGCGACGCCTTGACGCGTTTCCGCCATTCTGCGACACGCGTTTGCGCCGGCACTCGTGCGTTTGGCTAGCCGTTGTCGTCGTCCGCTGGAGTTTCGGGTGCGGCGGCTAGCTATTCGTCGTTCTGGCGGGCTTGTTCGAGGATCGCCGGGTCGATTAAGCGGAGGACGTTCTCGAGTGTGCGCAACCCAGTCGCCTTGACCACCGCTTCGAGTCCTCCACCGCCGTCAACCACCTGGGCGGCCGTTTTGTCGTTCCCAGTGGCCCAGGTCGGCGGGGGTAAGTGGACCCCAGTTGTCGTGCTCGTCCAGCCATCCTCTAAGGCCTCCGGGGAGGAGCCGAGCGTGCCGTCGCCGCTGATGCGGCTGTCTTGGTCGGGTGGAGGCCGCCGTCGCGTCGCGGTCTTGCTGGCCGGGTGCTTGCTGCGCGGGAGGTCGGGTCTGGCCGCGGGGTTGTAGTGTGAAGGCGCGCGCAATCGCGTTGGCCTGTACCTTCTTCTCAGACCTCGAAAGGATTCACCGTGAGCGCGGTTTTGCTCATCCTCGCGGTCCTGCTCTTGCTGCTTGTGCTGTTTCTGATCTCGGCGATCAAGGTCGCGCGCGAGTACGAGCGCGGAATCGTCTTCCGGCTCGGGAGGTTGTTTCCAGAACCGAAGGGTCCCGGCCTCTTCATTCTGATCCCGATCGTCGATCGGATGGTGAAGGTCGACCTGCGCACGGTCACGCTGAACATCCCGCCGCAGGAAGTGATCACGAAAGACAACGTGCCGGCGCGGGTGAACGCCGTCGCTTACTTCCGGATCGTCGAGCCGAAGGCGGCGATCGTCCAGATCGAGAACTTCATGGTCGCGACCTCGCAGATCGCGCAGACGACGCTGCGGGCGGTGCTCGGACAGCACGTGCTCGACGAGCTGCTCTCGGAGCGCGACAAGATCAACGCGATCTTGCAGGAGATCATCGACGAGGCGACCACGCCCTGGGGGATCAAGGTCGCGCGCGTCGAGGTCAAGGACCTGGAGATCCCGTCCGGGATGCAGCAGGCGATGGCACGCCAGGCCGAGGCGGAGCGCGAGCGACGCGCGAAGATCATCAACGCCGAGGGCGAGTTCCAGGCATCCCTCGAGCGCGCCGACGCAGCTTCGAGCTGACGAACTGACCGGTCGCCGCGTGCCGAACGCGCCCGGACGGTGGCGCATCTAGGAGACCTAGACCCGTGCCAAGCGCCTCGAATCTGTCGGCGCACCTCGCGGACCGACCCCTTTGCGGTCGTTTTTGTGGCGCGACAGAGGCTCGTGCCGACGGGCGTTTTGGCCGACGGCTTCGTGACCGCTACTGCGGTGCGAGCTTCCCCCACCAGCTGTTGTTGACCGCGAGGGTGCGACAGCTAGCTAGTAGCTGATCGCGCAGTACTTCCCCGGCGAGCAGGTGACGACGGAGGCGCAGTCCTCCCAGGTGCTTTCCGACCTACGGGATGCCGGGTTTGTGGAGGACGTACCAGCCGATTTGGGCGCTCGTTTCGGGGGGCGCCAGCGCCCGCGCGCGCTCGCGCTCGTCGCCGTGGCAGCCGGCCAAATCGAAGCAACGGTCGAGGTCGCGCTCCTCGGGCACGATCTCCGCGTGCCGCAAGACGAGGCCGTTCGCGTCGAAGAGGCCGCGTAGATCGACGTCGGCAAGGATCCGCGTCGTCGACGGGTCTCGGGCGCGCTCGAACCGATTGAGCTCGATCGCCGCGAGCGAGTCGACCGGCGCGAGCTGGTCGACGACGAGCATCGTGCCGCCCGGCCGCAGCACCCGGCTCATCTCGGCGAGCACGAGCTCCGGTCGCGGGACGCGATGCAGCGTCCGCGCCGTGCAGACGAGGTCGAACGAGCCGACCTCGTACGGAAGCGCGGTCACGTCCGCCTCGACGAGCACGACGTTCACCGGCGCCCGCTTGCGGCCCTCGTCGAGCAACTCCGGGACGACGTCGACGCCGATCACCTCGCGCACAAGCGGCGCGAGCGCGACCGCGAACGCGCCGGCGCCGGTACCGACATCAAGCGCGCGCTGCTCGCCGGTCAAGATCAGCATTCGGCGCAGACGCTCCCGCGTCGCTGCCGCGCGGCGGTCGTGCTGCTCCCCAAGCTCAGCCCTCTCGCCGAAGCGCTTCCGAACGGCATCTGACAAGGTCCAGCGTCTCCTTCCTGTTCGAGATCGTTGCCGCGGCGCGCGCCGCCGCGATCAGTTCCAGCATACGACCGACCTCGTCGCCACCGCACGCGGCCGTCAACGCCGCGCCAGCCGCCGAACACACGCGCCGATCGCCGCTCGAGCGGCGCGTGGGCCGCGCGAGATCTGAGGATGCATGCGTCTGCAGGTCCGGCTCTGCGGGTCGGCGACCCGGACGTAGATCAGACAGCTAAGTGGTGCTACTCGAGGCGGATGGTGACGCCGCGCCCAAGCCGCGTGGGGCTGATTGTCAAACGGATCTACGGAGCTTGCGTACCGAGGCTCGCCGCGATCTCCGTGATCGCGGCTCGCTCGGCGACACTCACACTGTCTCCGCCCTCCCGGTGAGCATTGGCGACCTTGTCCACAAGGTTGAGAACGAAGCGCTTGTACTCGGCGAGCTCCTCTGGTGTCACCTTGCGCTCAAGCAGCTCAACCGCATCACGCAGATGCTGCAGGCCCTGCTCTTTCAGTTCCTCGGCAGAGTGGTAGCGGGTGTGATCGATCTCGGGTTTCGCTGACACGATCTCGTCGAGCAGCTCGCTCTCTCCGTGCTGCTGGCGCGCTTCTCCGTACGCCTTCGCAATCGCAATCGTCTCCCGGAACGTTCCTCCGCGCTGCGCCGTGACGACGAGCATGCCAGCGCTCGGCGGGCCCTCGAGCACGAGCCGCCACTCCTCTTCTGTGAAGTCGGCCTTTCCAGTCATGCCACGTCTCCTCTCACTCGCCGCGACGATGGCCCATCGCGGGAATCGCCCGATCCGACCACGCCGGTCTCCGTCTCGAAGCAGCATCGCGCATAACGAACCTCCCAGCCGAATCGATCGCTTGCTCAAACGAGCTTGCCAGGTGAACAAAGACGGTCGCCCGTCCCTGCACGTCGCTCTCCGCACGATCCCGCGGATGTCGCAGCGCGAGCGGCGGTTCACCCTGCTCGCGTCGAAGTGCGGAGCCGTCGCAGTTTGGCGGAAACGCGACACGCTGACTTCTGTGGTGCCGATCCGGCCGAGGTACTGGCGAGTTCGACGTTCAGTTCCGACAAGACCCTTTATATGTCGAGCAGCCGGACTCAGTGCATCGGCCAGGCGATCAGGGAGGGGCGGCGGGTTGCGCGAGTGAGGCTTGCGGGACTGGCCCGCCATCCTGGCGCGTCGCGTCGGGGGGAGAAGCCGAAGCCAAGGTCGCCGGGCCGCAGACCCGCTGCGGTTAAATCTTCGCTCTTTGCGAGAACGAGCGCAAGCAGGGCCCGAGCGCTCACGATCTCCCCGGGGCTGTCTCCAGCCCCCGTTGTCCGCGAGCCGCCCGGACCCCACTGAGAAGATCGACCCTCGCGCTGAACGACTTGAGGTCGAAAGGGTTCTGAAATGGATCCCGGGGGCACGGCGCCCGGAATGGCGAACGGTGAACGTGCGCGCGTAGCGCGATGTTGCTAGTGCGAGTACCCACCCGCCGCCCTTTGTTGGGAGCGCGACAAGGCGCTTGGAGGGACGGGCGCCTCGATGGCAAAGGAAAGGCGCCCCGTCGGGCGAAGCCGCTCAGCGGTCCCGCCCGACCATCGGCGCGATCGAGATTTTCGATCCCTTCACGGAGGGCCGTGGGCTGCGGCGCATCAATCGCCTTGAAGCGATCGCGGCTAGGCTGTGACTAGCCGGAGGCGTCTCCTAGTGCGCGCTTCTCTCAAGGGCACACCGCGCGCGGAGTGCGTGAGGTCTCTTCTCTCGGTCTGGTGGTCATGTCGAAGGAGGAGCAGTGGACACTCTCGGGGAGTTGAGACTGGCGGTGGACGATCTCGTCGTCTATGCAAGTCATGGCGTCGGTCGTGTTGCGATTCGGCAGCCGGAGACCGTCGTGCTCGAGTTCGCGGAGGGCGGTCTCTCGGTGAGCTTGCCTATCGAGCGGGCCGTCGAATGCGTGCGGCCAGTATCGACCGAGGTTGAAATCGCGAGCATCGGCCGGACTCTGGGCGGAGTTGACGCGGTCGGCCAAGAGAACTGGCAGCGGCGCCTGAAGACCACGAGAGGCAAGGTGACGGGCGGTGAGGCCGCCGCCCTTGCAGAGGTGATTCGCGACGCCAGCCGCCGTGACGAGCGTGCGACTGCGCGGAAAGAGCCGGGCAGGCTGTCTCTGACCGAGCGGCAGCTCTACCTGAAGGCACGCAAGCTGCTCGCGGACGAGATCGGCGCCTCGCGCGGCGTCGACGCGCCGGCGGCAGACGCGTGGATCGGCGATCAGCTCG
>WNFU01016985.1_pt1 | contig 12056 bp, 12 predicted proteins | sample 5400121 | NCBI WGS metagenome assembly WNFU01 (sample SAMN13153360, study PRJNA577476) | soil metagenome | isolation source: 100 cm soil or saprolite under grassland replicate 1 | place: USA:California | collected 2016-06-15 | reverse complement strand
AAGCTTCTACAAAATCACGGTCGGCAATGCGAAGCCGGCCCACTCCTGCTCGGGCAAGGCTTTCCGCATGGGCAGTACCCAAAGCTCCACAACCAACGATGAGAACTTTCGATTGCAATAGACGTCGCTGGCCTTCGGCGCCAATCCCGCTGAATAAGACTTGCCGGCTATAACGTTCGTTCATATCTCAAATCCCAGATCTCAAATCTCAAATCTCAGATCTCGGATCCCAGATTTCAGATCTCAGATCTCAGATCTCAAATCTCAGATCTCAGATCTCGGATCCCTTTCAGCCCCCGCTGGGCCGCCTCGTACATCACCACTTCCGGGGCCGGACCGCCGGTCCACAATCGGAATTGCACGGTCGCTTGAGCCACGAGCATTTCCAGGCCGCCAAGCGTTTCGCATCCTGCCTCGCGAGCTTCGCGCAAGAATCTTGTCTCAACTGGATTGTAAACTAAGTCGTATGCTAAGCGCGCACCGCGAAGTTGTTGGGCGGTCGCGGCAGTTTCATTCTCAAACTGTCCTGCGCTGCCCAGTGGGGTGGCGTTTATCACAACGTCGAACCCCGCAAAGCTTGCCGAGACAAGCTTCATCCAGGTTGTGGCAAAGCGTGCTGCCAACAAGTTGGCCGCCTTACCATTTCGCGCAAAGAGAGTTGCCTTCGCCCCAGCTTGTCTGAGTGCTGATAACGCTGCGCTTGCTGCCCCTCCGGCTCCGATGACTGCACATCGTGCTTCTCGTATATCACCAAACTTTTGCACGAGCGGTTTGATGAAACCTTGAGCATCAGTGTTGTAGCCGCGCAATTCGTTCTCCTCGATCGCGATCGTATTCACGGCTCCAATTTCCTGGGCAGCTGGTTCGATCCAATCCAGCTGATCCAAGGGAGCAGACTTATGCGGCGCCGTAACACTGAGGCCACGCACGTTCCAATCGAGCTCACGAGTCTTCGGGTGAATCATGCGCTTCATAAATGCCTTGACGTCGTGTACCTCAAACGGCAAATAGACCGCATTTAATCCCGCTGCCGCAAACGCGGCATTGTGCAGGTGAGGAGAAACTGAATGAGATACCGGTAGGCCGACCAGACCAAAAATCTTTGTCTGCTGATCGATTTCTTCCAATCGATAAACTTCACGTAGTTCGCGGACAGACACTTGTCCGGGCGCTGTGGCTGTCGCACCGTCCAGCGAGGCGTAAGTGAGAAAAGCGCCACGTGACGGGCCAAGAATGCGAGTGGCGATTCCTGCTGGTCCCATGGCGATGGCTATCATCTCTCGGCCCTCCGTGCGCGCACGTTCAAGGAGATTGAAAAGGGAAATACAATCGGTTGCGTCATGGGCCAGCACAGCAATTTTCAAAACGCGCGCAGGAGTGCTTGCCAAGCGGTCATAGATCTCATCCAGATTTCTGGGAACACAGCGGAAATCATGGTGCGAACAGATCGTACGGCTCCAATCAACCGGGAAGGGCGGCAAACTCTCAATAGAATTCAAATCTTCCGCGACATCCAGTTCGACGTCAAAAAAGCTGTCCGAAAAAATGGCGCTAGACCAGAAGGCCCGACGCGTCTCATGATTAAGCTGGCGCCGACCTCCCTGCTCCACCGGTCGGAAAGTCAAAATTGTCTCGCAAGACGATTTCTCAAGCAGGCTGGTAATTAAACTTACGCCATTTTCCAACTCGGCAGGCGCAAGACAATCGAGTCGTACTTCAGTCAGATCGCAGACCGCCGCGGCGGCTGGTAGCGTGTGTTGAAGCGCGGCGACGGTTGGTTCACATATTGAAATGCAGATGCGCGGCTTTTGCGGAGAATCCATTAGAAAGGTTATTGCGGCGCTGTGAGCGGTATTTGCGCTGGCTGTTCTCGGAACATTGCTGTGATGCTGTTGCCGCCAGTTAGTCAGCGCCAACTAGTTTGACTCGTCGAGATGCCGTGTAGGTGTCTCCGCGCCAAGATGGCGTGTCGTTCCTTCCGTCACGCTAGGAGGCGGCGGTACAAGTTCGCCCGTATTGCGAGTGGGGAATGAATCAACTCGCCGAGGAGGCATCATTGAGCGCTGTCCCATGGTGCCTGGGAGAAACGATTTTTTTTCGCGTTCCTTGAGCCGAATATATTGGGCAATGCCGGTTCCCATCATTGAGAACGCGGGAATCAACATCCAAAACCACCAACCCGCTCCCATTCGCGAAAATGCGAGCGCCATCGAGATAATCAGGAATGCGATGCCCATAAAAACATTCTTGAAGGCATGATCCAAACTGAGCTCGCGCCGGCCATGCCGCCTGCGACCACGTCTGCGGACATCGATCTCGTCGTCTTCACTTGCCTGGGGCAACTGACCGGAGAGCGCTTGCGGAATCAGGCTGATATTGGCCCCACAAGAGCGGCAAAAGCTTGCGCCCTCCAAATTCTGAGTTGCACATTTAGGACAAAACATTCTTACCTCCGATCAACTACTCGCGTGAACAATAGAACAGCCATGGGTGTTTTCGAATTCACTCTTCCGGCTGACGTCGCGTTCTTTGCCTTAGTGCTTCATAAAGAATGATACCCGCTGCTACAGAAACATTGAGTGATTCGATGTGTCCACGCAAAGGAATACGAACTAAAGCATCACACCGTTCCCGAACAAGTCGATGTAACCCAGTGCCCTCGCCTCCCAGGAAAAGCGCGCTCGGCACCCGCCAGTCCCATTCGGTGTAATCAGAAGCACCATCGGCTGCAGCGCCAATAACCCAGATGTTACGTTCTTTCAATTGCTCGATCAATTGAACAAGATTTGTGACACGAGCAATGGGAACGTGCTCCAGGGCCCCTGCTGCCGCTTTTGCTACGGTTGCCGTCAACCCCACCGCGCGGCGCTCCGGAATGAAAACTCCGCCTACGCCGGCGCACTCAGCTGTTCGCAAAATTGCTCCAAGATTGCGCGGATCCTCCACTGCGTCCAACCCGAGAATCAGTGGGGGCGTGTCCGTGCCGACCTGGGAACTCAACTCATCCAGAAGCTCGCCGGCGTCCCGATAACTTGCGGCGGTAGTTTTGGCGATTACTCCCTGATGAGCCACTCCCGGCAGTGCGCGATCAAGAGCGAGGCGTGGTGCACGATTTACCGGCACACTGGCCTGCTTCGCCAAGTCCAGCAACTCGCGTAAGCGGCCGTGCCTGGCACCCTCAGCAATCGTTATCTGTTCGAGCTTCTTGCCGCCGGCGCGTAGAGCTTCGAGCACCGGAATCAGGCCGTAAATCGTGTTGACTGCATTCGATTGGTTGTAAGCCTCAACCTTTTCAAAATCATTTCGCGCGGCGAATCGCGGATTAGCGGATTTGTGTTCGCCGGCGGGCTGTCTACGTCCAGTCGGCTTGCGCATAATCATCGGTCGGTGTCAGCTTCTCGGTTGAAATAATAACGAAGTCGTGAGTATCGAAGAAATTGCATTTCATTGCTCAGCTCGGTGACGCTCCCGATACTGTACTTCCCTGGTCGCTCTCGGCGCCACCCGCTCGATTCGTTTTGTTGCTCTGAGGGCCATACGGCTTTTAAAACTTTTCGCACTGAATTGAAGGAATCATCGAATCCCGCAGAAGGAGCATGCTCGCGAAAGACATTAATCAACCTTGAGACGTTCTCACTCGCCAGCAACCCTTTGTTCTTCCCGAGACATGAAAAATCAAAACTGTTTGCCATTATGCGATATGGCGTCGTTTGTCCTCGTGTATACAGGTCAACCGCCGTTTCATCGGTGACGAACTCGCTAGCATCGAGAATCCGATTTTCTACTCTGGCGTTCTTTTGCTCTTTCAACTCGACGCGCTTGACGGTTAATCTACCAACGACCAATAAGACAAAGTCAGTCCACAAAATTCTGAGGGCCGGAGCTTCGGGAGTTTGAAACGCAAATATTTGTGTTTCATCGATTTCAAGTGCGCGCACTTTGATAGGCGCTGTGGTACCCGTGCCCGGTTCCGTATCTGACATAATGCGTGTATTTAATCCAAGCTTACCAAGCCGGCGCTCGACCAATGATGCTTCTTCAATCGTCGCCGCACGCGCGAGTGGTAAAGGTATGTGCAAAGATAGAATTAGAGCCAAGTCTGCGGGAGGCAACCGCAAAACATCAGCCGCTTCCCGCAGCGTTTCATTGGCCAGCTCATCCGGGAAATTTGCGGGTGAAGACAGCAGAATGGTGTTATATCCCTGTTCCCATTTTTCCAGGGGCCTTAGCGCGGGCTTTTGCAAGTTGACAGTAGCTTCATTGATCGGAAGAACAGCAGCGCAATATAGGCAATTGACACGAGTGGGCGGATTCGCTCGCAAGCATTCGTCGCATCGAACCATCTGCTCGGGCGCAAATGGTTCGGGAGTGGCACAGCCCGGCCCGTCGGTCGTCAGAATGTGAAGCGGAACGTTTTCGTTATCTTTGGGCAACAGCTCCTCCAAGACTTTTGATTATACGACGCGGTAAACTTCTATCGAAATATTACTCGTAATGCCGATGACTTCCACTCTCGCTTTTATGGCGAACCACAAACTGAGGTTCTTCAACCAGTTACCGCAACCATTCTCAACTTCACTCCAAAAGCAAACAGCAGCTTGTATCTACCGAAAGTCGGTGCTACAGCAATTATGAGTGAGGAGGAAACCAGAGAATCACTGCGAAGATTTATTAAGGAATGGCAGGAACTAATTGGCGCCGACCCCGCGAAGCTTTCACTCGTCGAACGCGTCGACCAGCCGGACGGTTCGAAACTTGCAAACTACGAACAACGTCCGTTTCGCTATCCGATCCGCGGAAACTTCGGCAAATTACAAATTCGCTTCACCACCGACCGTCACCTTCTAAATCTCACCAGCACCTGCATCCCCGACGCGGATCGAATGCAGACAGCTCTCTCAGCTGTCAATGTTCGTCTCAAAGCGGAAGACGCCGTACAGCAAATACGTGACAAAGGCCTGGACTATACGGATCCTCAAGGAAAAAAGTTGGCTTTCAGAATACCGGCAGGCGGCGCAATAAATCCTCGTGGTCTGGTAGCCTACATTCTTCCATCGAAAGATACACCCGACGCGCTGGAGTTTCGCCTTGCCTGGGAAATAGAACTGAGCAACGCTCCCGTCCAGATGGCCTATATCGACGCGATTAACGGCGACACAATAGCCGCCGAATAAGCCTACGGCCTGGCATTCGCTCCTCGTGTGCTTGACCAATCATCCACAAAAAAGCATTCTAGAAACGATTTTAAAAACTTATTCGGAGTAGGCTTTCAGATGAATAATTTCGATCCTACAAACAATATCTCATGGCAACTCGGGCATCGCGGTAGAGTGGCAGTTTTCATCGACGGTAACAATCTGTTTCATGCTGCCCGTTTTCACAATATCGATATCGATTACAACAAACTCCTGCGCGTCCTGCTTGGAGACGGACGATTGCTTAGGGCCTTTTTCTACACAGGCGTCGACATTGGGGCAGAAAGACAACAGGGCTTTCTGCTTTGGATGAGACGCAACGGCTTTCGAGTAATTCAAAAAGAGCTGAAGACATTCTATGACGGAAGTCGCAAAGCAAATCTGGATGTCGAAATTGCAGTTGACATGCTGTCGCTTGCCGGTCGTTACGACACAGCCGTGCTTGTTTCCGGAGACGAAGATTTCGTGTATGCGGTCAACGCAGTTGCCTATAAGGGCTGCCGGGTCGAGGTTGCTGGTTTTCGTTCGAATACCGCGCCCAAACTAATCGATGTGGCTGACTATTTCATTGACTTGGGTGAAATAGCCGATCGAGTACGCAAGGAAGCGATACATGGCGCTCGCTATGACGAGCGAGAGATCCACGAGCAACAGCCGAGCCAATACTTACATGAACAACTTCAAATTCAGGAAAGCGCAGACGATGGGTATCAGTCGGCCTTGCGAGTGGTGCTTGAGACAACAATTGACGAAGACGCAGAACCATTTGGAACCGCTGCAGACTTCATACGCATAACAGACGAGCACTAGACAGCATCGACAACCTCGGTGGTTTTTTGTGTCAGTTGACGTGTGCCCTGGTTCCCAGCCTTGGATTTGAATATGAAGCTATTCACCGTCGAAGAAGCGAATGCGCTTTTGCCATCGGTGCGCGAGATTTTGCAACGAATTCAGCGCTCTCGTCGGCGGCTGGCCGCGTATCGCGAGAAGGCAAAGCTCGCGGCCGAAGCAGCGGACCAGGGAGGCGGCGGAATGGCTAACGGGATGCAATACGCCATGATCCTCATCAACTTCACGGAGGAAATGTCGGAATTGGACACTTTGGGTGTTCAGTTGAAGGATTTCGAGCGCGGCCTGGTCGACTTTCCTTCGCTGCGAGAAGGTCGGGTGGTGCTCCTTTGCTGGCAACTTGGCGAAGGCGATGAGCTCGAATGGTGGCACGATGTGGACACGGGCTTCAGCGGTCGCACGCCACTTTGAGAGTTTTGCACAGTCTCAGCTCCTTGAATGTAGTTACCTCAGCCCGACGGACAACTCCAACGCCTCTTATATTTTCTGATTGACCACTTAAAGTAATTCCTGATAGGATGCGCCCCGACTGCGCAGGACCCTGGCCGGTTTTCGGTCAGTTTCAGTTAGGCCCTAAAGTTAGACTCATATCGTCTGTTTCGGAGGCAGTTAGTATGCGATGTCCCGCGTGCGGCGTGTTTTACGAAGAGCGTTCTGCGAGGTGCCCGGAATGCGGCGCACTCCAGAATGAAAGTTCGACGAACCCTTCACAGAAAGCTCAGTTCGACCAATCAATTATGTTGGAAGAAACAGCCAGGTTGGAAAAAACAGCGCCTGTTACAAGTACGCAACAGAGACAAACAACTGCCAGGAATAATCAATCTTTGATTGAGTTTCCCGGCGTCAACAGAAGCGCCGTGCCTGAGTGGCGCAAGGAACTAGGGGAACGCGTACGTGAAATACAGGAGAGGCGGGCTCGCGAAGCCACTTTAGACGCAGGAATTGAACCGCTGTTTAATGAACTCGAATCCAAAACAGCACCGCTGCTGGAACTACTTCCGCAAGCCGAGGCGGCGCCGCTAAACCCGTTGGTTGTAAACGCCTTGCGACGAATTGAACGAGCCCACTCCCAGGCTGCCGCCAATGGCTTCGGAGCTACCGCAGTGGCCTATGAGGAGCAGCCGGAGTTTGGACTTGATCTGGAGCCCGCTGAGGATCTGACACCCGCAACAAAACCGGAAAAAGTTCACAACCTTGCTGTTGTGCCAACTCCCGCGGTCATCACCGAAATTCCGCAGGAACCCAGAAAACCCCGAAGGATCATTGACGATCAAAACGACCCCGCTCTTAATTACCTGGACTCCATTCCGACGTCGCTAATAGTTGAGACTCGCGAGTACCGTTCTGCGCCTCTCTACTTGCGAATGCTGGCAGCCATAGTAGATCTACTGGTTGTTTCTTTTTTCTCGTCGCCGTTCTTGGCGCTTGCGGAGTTAACAAATCTGGACTGGCGCAACCCGCGGGTCATTGGTTTTGCTGTGGGCACCTTTATGGTAGTTGGATTTCTGTATCTGACTGTTAGTATAGCGTTCACCGGGCGGACCTTCGGACTGAAACTCTTTTCATTAAGGGTCGTTGATGCGCGAACAGGTTTGATCCCAACAGGGAGCCAGTCGGCTGGACGCGCATTGTTCTACATGCTTTCGCTGGCCACCGCTGGCGTCATGTTGATGTATGTGTTTGTCGATTCTGAAAAACATGCTGCTCACGATCGTTTCACGCGTACGGCTGTAATTCGAGTTTGACCTCGCTTTGTCCTTATAATTGGCTCTGCTCTGCGGCCAGAGCAGGGCCTTTTTTTGCTTTAACAGGAAGAGCCGAATTCATTCGAGCCTAAATTGCCATCCGGCAAACCGAATCGCCCGTGCACCAGGACACACTCAAGGAAATTGTCGAAGAGCTCGACAAGTGGCTGCCGGGCCGTTTTCTCGGGAAGATTTTCCAATTGTCAGCCTTTTCGTTGGCGGTAGATTTTGGGATCAAACATGAGGGTTATCTCTTCATAAGTATCGAACCGGTAGCGCCTCGTCTGTACTTGATCAAACGAAGCGTTCGGGAGTTGGAAAAAGCTTCTACATCACTTACGCCATTTGCTCAGACGATGAAAGCCACCCTGAGCAGCGGCAAATTGCTGTCGATAACCAGGGATGAAGGCGAGCGAATAGTAAGATTCTCATTTTCAGTGGCAGACGACCTGGGTGATTCTCGGAAATACCTCCTTGTGGCTCAACTCACCGGTCGCTCAGCAAACCTGTTCTTGTTGGATGAGGCAGGCAAGATTATGCAGGCTTGGCGTATGCTGAAAGGCGAGGGTCAACAAATTGGCGATCTTTACCGGCCGCCAGCTATACAGGCCAAAGCTCTGGCCGAAACGCCGCGAATTACGCGTGGAGAATCTCTCAGCATTTCCGCGGCGGCTGACAAGCACTATCGTCATCGTGACATCGAACATGAATTTGAAAGTCTGGCAGGAAGTCTCACAGCTAAGCTGCGTAAGGAAATCAGCAGACGGAAAAAGCTACAGACCAATCTCAGGGAGGACCTCATCGCACACGGTAACCCTGAAGAACACAAGCGTCTGGGCGATTTGCTTCTGGCCAACATCTCAAACGCGAGACGCACTGGCAACAAGGTCATCTTAACCGACTACTACGCGGAAGGAACGCCTCCGATCGTAATTGAGGTTGACGAAAACCAGTCTTTGCAGGAGGCGGCGAGCGAATCTTTTTCCCGTTATACAAAAGCCAAACGTGCGATCGAAGAGATTGGCATAAGACTAACTCGGCTTGATCAGGAGTTGGAACAGTTTGAAGAGAAGCGAGAGAACCTGGAAAGGGCGATAGCTAGTCGTGAGATCTCAAGGCTTGCCGAGTTTGAGGAACGGAAAAGCAGCCCGACGGCCGGTGGGAGGAAGAAAAAAGCGACGCTGACCATGCCAGGCCTGCGACGCTACCTGTCTTCTGATGGATATGAAGTGTTGGTGGGTAGAACCGCGCGCGACAACGATCAGCTGACTTTTCGTGTAGCACGTCCGAACGATCTTTGGCTGCATGCCGGCGACTATCCTGGATCGCATGTCATCGTGCGGAACTCGAGCCGGACTGAGGTTCCCCATCGAACGATACTTGAAGCGGCACAACTGGCGGCGAAATTCAGTCAGGCGAGCAGGGATTCCAAAGTTGCGATTCACTATACGCGACGCAAATTTTTGTCGAAGCCAAAGGGCGCAGCGCCAGGACTTGTTCGACTGTCCAGCTTCAAAACAATAACAGTTGAACCCGCCGAAAGCATCGAGCGAATAATGTGAGTCACCTCGCCTTACTCAAACACTGCTCACCGCTCACTTACTTATACCGGTAGGTAATTCTGCCTCGCGACAAATCATACGGCGACATTTCAACGCTTACGCGGTCACCGACCAGAATACGGATTCTGTTTTTGCGCATCTTACCGGAAATCGCTGCCAGCACGACATGCTCAGTGTTGTCGAGTTGAACTTTGAAAAACGCGTTGGGCTGTTTGTCGATGATGGTACCCTCCGCTGGAATCAAATCGTCTCTTGCCAATATGGTCTCCTTTAAGAAAGTTTCGAGTTCCGTGTTTCGAGTTCCGTGTTTGCGCAGCCCAGGCTTCAAGTTTCCGGTTTGGGACCGTAAACTTGAAACCCGAAACTTGAAACTCGAAACTACTATCTGCTGGCGCGTCGCGGCCGGAATGAACGAGTAAAAACGGCACGCGGTGCTGTCGCACGCGCAAACGGCTTGCTAACCGTTTCAGTCTTTCGCCCGCCAAACCCAGGCAATAGCACGCGCGCCACAGTCTGTCCCGTAAGTCGTTCAATTGCATTCATTGATAGCTCGTCAACGGGAGTCACGATCGTGATCGCGCTTCCTGTGTTTCCAGCTCGTCCCGTGCGTCCAATGCGATGCACGTAATCTTCCGGCGCCGCAGGCACGTCGTAATTTATGACGTGTGAAACCGCGTCAACATCCAAACCGCGCGCGGCAATGTCAGTTGCAACCAACACGCGTGTGCGACCATCGCGGAATCCGCGTAGCGCCGCCTCACGCTGTGGCTGCGTGCGATCAGAGTGAATACGATTAACGCTGTGGTCCCGAGCGGAAAGAATGTGCGACAAACGTTCTGCGCCGCGACGTGTGCGGGTAAACACCAGCACTCGCTCAAACTTTTCACGTTCGAGCAGGTCCAGCAATAAAGCCGTCTTCGATTCCTGAGCCACCGGGTAAGCCGTTTGCTCTACCATTGTGGCAGCTTGTCCACGCGGGCTGACTTCAATCAGCTTTGGATCTTTCATTGTTGTGCGCGCCAGCTTTTCAATGTCTGAAGACATTGTCGCCGAGAACAAAAGGGTTTGCCGTTTTGTGGGCACCATTGAAAGGATGCGGCGAATTGCCGGCAGAAAGCCCATGTCGAGCATGCGATCCGCCTCGTCAAGCACAAGCACCTCAATAACGGAAAAGTTGATTGCTCCGCGTTCAGCGAGATCAAGCAAACGTCCTGGCGTGGCAATAACTATTGCCGCACCGCGCCGCAGATCCGCGATTTGCGCACGAATGTTGGCGCCGCCGATTACCGTGACGCCGCGATTGGTCTTCACACGATTTAGTTCGCCATAGTTTTTTTGAATCTGCAGCGCCAGTTCGCGCGTCGGCGCGAGCACAAGAACACGCACGCCGGGACGCGGCTTTTCTGTCATCCTTTGAATGATGGGAAGCAGAAATGCGGCGGTCTTGCCGGTGCCGGTTTCAGCACAGCCGATCAGATCCTGGCCGTTCAGGACTACAGGTATTCCCTGTTGCTGAATCGGTGTTGGTTCGGTGTATCCGAGAGACTCGCAACTCCGCACTTGAGCGGGCGCCAGTCCCAGTTGAGAAAAATTCATAAACTCCTACTTAGTTTCTTTCTGCGCAGACTTTGCGCAGATGTGATTACGCCAAAGCGTGATTTAAATCCAAACCCAGGGAAATTGCCCTGGAAAATAAGGAAGGTCCAACAACATCGACGCGTGAGGGCGTTGGCGAAAACTAGCCAGTGACGGTTTGTACCCGCCAACGCCCGCGCGTTAATTGAGGCGTTAGGAAAAGATTACCAGCGGGGCTCGCGATTGCCGCCACCACCACCGCCGCCATAACCGCCACCGCCGCCGCGATTACCACCGTAACCGCCGCCGCGACCACCGCCACCGCCGCCGAAGCCGCGACCGCCACCACCGGAGCGATTTTCGCGCGGTTTGGCTTCATTGACGTTCAGCGCACGACCATTGACTTCCTTGCCGTTAAATTGAGCGATAGCTGCCTCGCCCTCTTCCTTGGTAGACATTTCGACGAAGCCAAAGCCGCGTGAGCGTCCAGTGTCGCGGTCTTCCACGACGCTCGCCGATTCAACCGTGCCAGCCGATGCAAAAAGCTCCTGCAAATCCTGACTTGAGGTCGCAAACGCGAGATTTCCTACGTAACGAATCGGATTGGCTTCGGTCGAACGGTAGGAGCGAAGGGCCGGTTTTCGGATGCTCTAAGAGCGCTTCTGAAGTTGAAATCAGCCTGCTCTCGAACTATCCAAAACGCCAGCGCTAACTGTCTTATGCGCGGGGCGCACCACCGTCGATGCGCGAGAGAAGGATTAACCGTGCGTCACTATGCACTATTCACGGCAAACTAGCAAGGCGTGACGGGGTGGCATCAGGTTGAGTTCAGTCGATTGGACTTACCGGGACCGCGCCATCACAGCGATTGCTACGCAGGCGCAAAGTTCCGGCGAATAGTAAGGACCAGCCTCAGTGATTCGGCCTTTGAGTTTGGCGACCATTGCGGGCGAGAACACCGCGGTCCCATTTCGGGCGACAAATTGCCACGACCTGGTAGTTGGCTAAAGCTGAAAAGTGGACCGTTGTTTACTGCGCATCACGCAACAAAATCACGTCGTCGGTTTGACTGCCGCGTGATAGGGCGATCTGTTTGCCATCACGCGACACCTGGAAAGCGAAGATTAATC
>WNFU01008268.1_pt1 | contig 12056 bp, 2 predicted proteins | sample 5400121 | NCBI WGS metagenome assembly WNFU01 (sample SAMN13153360, study PRJNA577476) | soil metagenome | isolation source: 100 cm soil or saprolite under grassland replicate 1 | place: USA:California | collected 2016-06-15 | reverse complement strand
CGACGTCCGCGATCCCGTCGCCGTTCATGTCGCGGACGTCCGCCTTCGTGCGCGAGCTCCCCCCGCCGATGCTGAGGCCGGCGAAGAGCGCGTTCAGGCCGCCCTGCACGGACGTGCCCACGCTCGCGCGCGACATCTTCCCCATCCTGAAGCGGGCCGCCACGGCCTCTCCGCTGCCCTCCTCCTCGCCGCCTTCCACGTACCCACCGTCGCGCGCGGCGTGCATCGTGCCCCGCTGCGTGATGAACACGTTCCCGTCGCGGCTCACGAACGCGGGCTCGCGCGGCACGAGCCCGGGGCGGCCCTTCCCGAAGTACGATCCGTTCCGGCGCGGGATGAGTGGCTGCACGCGTTCCGCGCGCTTGCGGTCGGCGCTCGTCTCGGTCGCGCCGTCCGGATCCATCCGGTCGAGGCCCTGATTGACCGCGGTGTCCTCGTCGGAGCTCATCTCCGCGCCGTCGGCGCTCTGCTCGAACAGCGCCGGCTCGATGGGCCGGTCGAGCGGACCGCCCCAGACGCCGTAACGCCAGCCGTGGAAGCCGCCGCCGAACGGCGAGAGGATCCCGAGCGGGCCTTCGGACCGCGACAGCCCGTCGACCGTCGCGTTCACCGTGATCCCCACGGCGCGCGTCCCCGTCAGCCCCTCGAAGGTGGCCGCCGGTGTCCAGGCGTAGTACTGGAACCACCTTCCGGGGTCCGGGCAATTGACGATCTGGCACCAGGTCGGGTCCCACACCGGCTTCGAGAGGGCGAACGGCGTCTCGCCGTGGGCCTCGAAGAAGACGTGATCTCCGGGCTCGACCTGCACGTCGACGAACTGGGCGAGCTCGTCGAGCCGGCCCTTCTGGACGGCGCCGCCCTGCTTCACGAGGCCGTCGAGCTTGCGGATCGCGAACACGACTCCGGTCGTGCTGTCCTCGAAGCCGCGGTAGTCGCGCTTGTTCTCGACGTGCAGCGTCCCCGGCTCGGTCGCGACGAACGCGAGCACCGGGGTCGCCCTCGGACGCGCCGACGCGAGCTTCTCGCCGTTCACCGCCGGATCGACATGGAGGTGGAGCGGCAGGTAAGCGTCCGCCACGAAGGAGTATTCGTCCTGCTGCTCCTCGGGCGTCGGCCCGCACTCGCCACCATCGCCGACGCAGATCGTCGTCATCCGTCCGGTGATGTTCCAGTCGACGGCGGCCGGGTCGATCGAGAGGTCGGTCTCGGCGCGGAACACGAGCTTGTCCCCGGCGGACACACTCACCGTCACGTCGACCGGGACCGTCTCGAGCGTCGAGCTCTCGAGCTCGCGCCCCCAGAGCTGCTCGACGGGCGCCGTGACGGACCTGCAGGAGACGTCCCTCAGCTCGTCGTCGGGGCCGAACTTCTGGACGCACACGCGGACGTCGTCGGCGCACGGGGACTTCCGGATCACCGACCGGATCTCGAGCGTCCCGTCGGCGGGGACGGTGACTGCGGAGAGCGGGGAGCCCGCGAGCCTGAAGTCCTGGAGCGCCTCGAACCGGTAGAGCGGCGCGTTCGTCGGGTCGCGCAGCTCGAACCCATCCGCCGTCGGCGTCCCGGGGTACGAGATCGTCGGGGAGAAGCTCACCTCCTCGAGCGGGAACGGGCCGGGCTTCGCGACCGGGAAGCTCGCGAGCGTCGAGAGCACGAAGTAGAGCCGCGAGCCGCTCGTGATCTCGACCGCGGGCACGTAGATCGGGGTCGGGACGGTCAGCTCTCCGAGCCGGATGATCACCGGATCCACGACGGGCTCGGTGTCGTACGTGGAGGTCCCGTCGGCGGCCGTCGTGACGGTCACCTTGTAGATGGTCAGCCGCACGCCATCCCAGGACGGGTCGATCTGCGCCGCGGCGGCGCGCGAGAAGGAGAGGCTCCCGGCGATGTCGACGACGCCCGAGTACGGCGCGAGCCACTCGAGCAGCGTATCCGCGGGACGGAACTGCGCGTCGAGCTCCTCGACCGTCGCGGCGATCTCCTGATCCGCGGAGAGGTCCGCGGTGAGATCCGGCTCGAGCGGAACGGACGAGATCTGGCGCACCCACTTCGTCGGATCGAAGCAGAAGGTGGTCGGGTTGTTCGCGGGCAGCGTGCAGCCCGGGACCGGGTTCCCGTTGCGCGTCTGGTTGAACAGGACCTTGCCGCGATCGAGCACGTCCACGAGCCCGTCGCCGTCGACGTCCATGAGGAAGTCGGGCGTATCCGAGCTGAACCAGCTCTTCCCGTAGCTCAGCGAGAACGAGAATGCCTTCGCCTGGAGCGCGAGGTTGAAGCTCGTGCTGGACGAGTGCCCGAGCGTCGGGATGGGCAGGCTCGAGATGCGCCGGCCCGCGTACGGGTCGGACGGGGGCGCCATCGGAAAGAACTGCTCCCCGTCGTTGAAGCGGACCTGGGCGCCCGACGACGTGAGCCGGATCCGGTCCGGCAGCGTGTCGCCGTTCACGTCCATGAACGTGCTCATGTTCGTGGACTTGCTCTGGTTGAAGCCGGCGCGGATGCCGATCGAGACGGACGACGGGACGATGGGCCCGATCCCGACGTAGCCGTGGACGCCGTAGCCCCACGACTCGGTCCGCGAGAGCGCCTGGTCGTCGCCGCCGTCGGCGAACTCGAGCGGCTGCGGGGCGGCGAACGGCCGCGCGTTGTTGCCGTCCTCGGCGTTCCAGTACGCGAGGGCGTGCTCGTAGAACATCGGCGCGGTCTGGCCCGGCTCCCACGCGCCGTAGACCGCGATCTTGGTGGGGCGGGACTTGCCGTAGTTCCCCTCCTCGTACGACAGCCGGTACTCGCGGATTCCGCGGGTGCTCGCGCCGTCGACGAGCGAGACGGAGATCGAGGCGAGCCTCCTGCGGGTGAGCACCTTGAACCCGGTGCGCGCCGACGAGATCGCGTCCGGGCGCAAGACGTGATAGCGCCCGCTGAGCTCGCTGCGGAGCTCGACGCGGTACGCACCGGGCTCGTCCACCTGCGTCAGCGCCGTCGCGTCCGTCCGGGGGGCCCGGCCGCTGTACGTGATGCTGCGCAGGTACGCCTGCGTGAACGCCTCGCCGTGCACCGTTCCGTCCGCCTTCCCGTCGGCACGGACTACGGCGAGCTTCTCCGAGTCGAAGTCGTAGCCGTAGACGGTCAGGTTCCCGTTCAGGTCGATGACGCGGTCCAGGTACCACTCGGCGATCGCCTGCACTCCTGGGTTTTCGGCCGGCCGCACGAGCCGCTTCGACCTCGTGGTCCCGTACAGGAAGAGCACGCCCGACCGATCGGTGACCTCGAACCAGTAGGCGTCGACGCCGCCCCCGCAGCGAACGATCCGTTTGTACTCGCGCTCGACGCGCGCGTGGTAGAGCCGCCCGTTCGTGTGGTCGAGGCAGGCGCCGGGCGCAGCCTCCCCGGGGACGAGTTGGGCGCCGTCCAGGACGTAGCGCTCGGTTCCGTCGTAGAACGGGACGCCGAACTTCGTGTCGATCGCGACGCTCGACGCGGGCAAGTTCCACCCCACGCCGAGCCAGCCGTTCCCGGCGCCCGAGTCATACGAGAGCCGCAGCGCCGGCTGGTACGCGCCGCGCGCCTTCGGCAGCCGGATCGGGAACGAGAGCTGCGCCGTCCCCTGGTTGTTCGCCTGCGGCGCCTCGATGAAGTCGACATTGGACGTCGGGTCTGCCGCCTTGAGGTCCTTGATCGAGTTCGGATTGAAGGACGCCGGGCCGGGGTGGTCCGGCAGCACGAGCACCGCGTTGATCATGAACGTGAAGTGGGTCGTCTCGCTCGTGACGCGCTGGAGCTCGCGCGAGACCTCGACGCGCGGCAGCGCCTGCCAGCGCGACGTCGCGTCATCGTAGAAGTAGGTCTGGATCTCCTCCGGGGCGGTGCCCTCCGGGAGGAACGCCGGGTCGTACGGGATCTTCACCTTTACCGGCTTCGCGAACTTCTGGCCCTTCGGCAGGAACCGATAGGCGTTGTGCGCCGGCGCGGTCACGTTGACCATGCCCGCGTCGAGCGGCGGCATCACCTCGGCGCCCTTGCGCACGATGCCGATCGGCGTCCGCCCGGGGACCGCACCGGGGGGCGCCTCGAGCTCGACGTCCGTGCCGAGCTTCACCTTCCCGCCGTTCTCTGCGTCGATCTCGCCCCAGCCGACCTGGCCCTCGCGGCCGAACCGCTCGTCAATGGTCCCGGCGCTCGGGGCGACGGCCGCAGCGACCTCGGCCTCGTGGTCGTCGTCGAACTCGATCGTCCGGGTCAGCTCCGTCCCGTCCGGAAACCGCGCCCGGACGATCACCGCCCACGATCCCGTCGCCTCGATCGGCCGGTCGACCTCGGTGGCGAAGACGCCCGCGTCGCCCATCCTCGCACCGCCGACCTCGACGAGCCCCGGCCCGCTCGGCGACTCCGCCCACCCGGCCACGAACGCCTTCCCGCCGAACCGCTCGCCGACCTCGCGCCCGTCCACGACCTGCGTCTCGGGGTAGGTGAGGACGATCCTGGGCGCGCCCACGCGGCGACCGACGCCGCTGCCCGCCAGCCGGATCTCGGCGAGCTTCGCGCCGGGCCCGCCGGTGGCGCCGCCGAAGGTGACGTGCGCGCCGCGGATGGTGCGGCCGGAGATCCCGAGCGGCGCCGGCGAGCCCCACTTCACCGTCCCGAGCTCCGTCCAGCCCGTCGCCTCGAGGACGCCGACCTCACCCTGGGGCTCCGTCGCCTGGAGGACGCGCGCCTCGTCGTCGTCAACCGACACCGAGCGATCGAGGACGAGGTCGTGCCTCCCCGCGCCGAGCTCCGCGAAGGTCGCGCCGTCGCCGTCCGCCGCGGCGGCGAGCAGGCGCCGCGTGCCGCGGTCCCACGCCTCCCTGCCGTCGTCGAGCAGGAGGAGTAGCCGCAGCCCCGAGACGTTCACGGCCGCGCTCGCCTCGCCTGGGACGCAGAGCTGAATCTCGTCGCTGCCGGTCAGCCGCTCCGGGTCGAGCTCGTCGCTGACGGTGCGCGTCTTCGCGCCGGACGCGATCCAGAATCCGCCGATGGGCGCGGCGCCGTTCAGGCTGCGCGAGAGCACGACCGCGCGCTGCACGTTCGCCTCGTAGGCCAGGTAGGCGCGCCGCACGGCGCGCGGGGCGAACGACGGGAATCGGGTCCGGACGCAGCTCTCGCCCTGCTGCGCCCCGGCGGGCTGGAGCGTCGCGCCGGCGACGCTGCCGCGCAGCACGATCGCGTTCTCGAGCTGAGGGTCGACGAGGGCCGACCCGCGCGCGAGCGCGGCCAGGTCGCTCGGCGCTCGCGGCTGCCCTCCGCCCCACGCCTCGACCTCGCCGATCCACGCGCCGTCGCCGGCCGGCGCGACGGTGAACGCGAAGTGCCGCCCGCGCGCAGGCCCGGGGAGCGGGTGCCGAACCCACTCGCCGCGCCCCGAGAACGCCATCGTTCCGAACGCACCGCCACTCACCTCGACGTCGCCTTGCATGAAGAGCTTCAGCGCGCGGACCTCGACCTCGTGGTCGAAGTCGAGGTGGATGGCGACGGGGCCGGCGACCTGCGCGCCCGTGGTCGTGTCGCGGTCCGCGAGCAGCGCGCCGTCGATCGGCGCCGCCGTGAGCGCCGCCTTCGCGAGCCGGATGTTGGCGCCGTCGACCTGCTGCTGCGGCGGGGGAGCGTCTTTGCACGCCGCCAGCAGGGCGACGATGGAGGCGGCGAAGGCGCGCGTTCGGCGATCCATGAATTCTCCCCTCTACGCTCTCACCGAGCCACGAAGCCGACCGACTGGTACGTGTTCTCGGTGATCGCGAACGGCGCCGGCGGGCTGCCGCCGACCATGTGGGCGTCGCTCGCCGCGACGAAGACGTCGTAGGTCTCACCCGCGACGAAGGTGTCCGCGGGGAACGACGCCGCGGTGGCTGCGACCCACTGCGTCGAGCCGTAGCCCTGGGTGGCGCGGTGGCGCGCCGTGACCAGGTACGTCGCCGCGCCGGGCACCGCGTTCCACTGGACACTGGCGGAACCCTGCGCGCCCGCCGTCACCGAGATCCCGGTCGGCGCGGCGATCGTCGGCAGCGCCTCGATCGCGAAGGGCCGGGCGATGCTGCCCGCGCTCGAGCGAGCGACGAGGCCGTAACTGCCCGGGACCGCGGGGACCTCGGCAGCCCAGATCATGAGCCGCGAGAAGTTCGCGGGGTAGGTGAAGCGCAGCGGCGCGGCCGCGGACAATCCGGGCCCGACGACCTCGACCGTCCAGGTGACGGCCGTGGGCGTGCCGTCCGCGTTCAGGATCGAGGCCCACACCGCGAGCCCCCGGGTGGGCGACGAGGTCCCGTCGTCGAACGCGCCGCCGGCGACGCGGAGCACGGCCGGCGCGGGGCTGCTCGCAGTGCGGGTCATCGCGAGCCGCGCCTCCGAGACGTCGAAGCGGCCCGGCATCGGCGGGCGCGGCGACGTCTCGCCGGCGAGGGCGGCGAGATCCGCGGAGTAGGCCAGGACGGACGCCGTGTAAGAGCCCTCGGGCAGGGCGGACAGGTCGCAGCCAGGTGCGCCGACGAGGGCACGGAGCGCGACCTCGACGCCGGCGTAGACGAGGCACTCGTACGACGCCGCGCCCGGGACGGCGCTCCAGGAGAGGGACGAGTCCCCGTCGGCGACCGACGGCCGGGCCGGCGCGAGCCCGGTTCCGCTCACGACGTCGAATCCGGTCGAGAGCCCGTTCCCGTCGGGCGAGCGGAGATCGAGCGTGTAGCTGCCCTCGAAGCTCGGCTCCTCTGGCCACCACGCGGCGGACCACGAACCCGCGCCCGGGACCGCGTACGCGACGCTGCCACCGACCGCGCCCACGGGGCCGACGATGGAGCCGGTCCACTCCCCCGAGGGCCCGGAGCCGTGTGTGTCTCTCAGCGTCGAGAGGACCGCGAGACCGAGGCGGCCGGTTCCGTCCACGTACGTCCCACCGCGCGCCTGGAGCACGTAGCCGGAGTCCGAGCGCGCACACCCGGTGACACACGGGGCGGCGAGCGCGGACGCGACAACGATGGTGGCGAGACGAGATCCGCGCACTTCAACGACCCTCGCAGTGACCGGAGGGCGCTGACGCGCTCGCCGGCATTCGGTAGGCCCTAGGGCCGCGAGGGTCCGGGCTGTTGCTTGCTCGCCTTTCGACGAGGTCGCTCTTGTCGTGCCGTACTGTGGAGCTTTCCTTTCACGTTCCGCGAACGACAGTCAATGTAAATTCGCGAACGAAGCGCACCGTGAGCGAAATCGCCGCGAGCCTGGCGCGCACACGCCGGTGGCGCATCGCGTCACCCACGGTGATGCGCGGTGAGTCCATGTGAGATGCGCGCCGCACTTCGATCGACCTAAACGTTTCCCCACGGTGCACCTCTCCGCGCGTGTAGACTGCGCGTCTGCCACGGAGGAGCGCTCCGCTCGGCTTCGTCCTGTTCCAGGGAGCTTCCATGCACAACCGCCTCGCCGCCGTCGCAGCGGCCCTCGCCCTCGTCGCGTGCGGCGCCAGGACCGAACGTGTGCCCGCGGACAAGGCCAGGAGCGCTCGGTTCCTCCTCAGCGCGACGCCTCTCCCGGACCGCTACGTCGTGGTGCTCGACCCGGCGGTCGAGGACGTCGGCGCTGCCGCGCGCGAGCTCGTCGGCGCGAACGGCGGCACGCTCCGGCACGTCTATGGCCGATCGATCAAGGGGTTCTCGGCGACGCTCCCGCGGGCCGGTGCGCTCACGATCGCGAACGACCCCCGCGTCCGCTGGGTCGAGGAGGACGGGCCCGTGCGCGCGACCGGCGTGCAGGCGGGCGCCACGTGGGGCATCGATCGAATCGACCAGGCCGTGCTCCCCCTCGATCAGACCTACCGCTGGGGAGCGACCGGAGCCGGCGTGACGGTCTACGTCCTCGATACCGGAATTCGCACGACGCACGCCGAGTTCGGCGGTCGCGCGCGCGCCGCGTTCGACGCGATCGGCGACGGAAACGGGGCGACGGACTGCAATGGCCACGGCACGCACGTGGCCGGGACCATCGGCGGCGCAACCTGGGGCGTGGCGCGAGACGTCGAGCTCGTCTCGGTGCGCGTCATGGACTGCTCCGGGGCGGGCGTGGTGTCCGACGTCATCGCGGGCGTGAGCTGGGTGACGGACAACCACCTCGGCCCGTCCGTTGCCGACCTGAGCCTCGCGGGTACGCTGTCGGCCTCGCTCGACGCAGCGGTGAAGGCCTCGATCGCGGCCGGGGTCACCTGGGTCGTCCCCGCGGGGAACGACGCCGCCAGCGCGTGCAGCCATTCGCCGGCGCGTCTACCGGAGGCGATCACGGTGGGTGCGACCACCCCGGCTGACGCCATCGCGCCGTTCTCGGATCAGGGCGCCTGCGTCGATCTCTTCGCGCCGGGCGACTCGATCACGTCCGCGTCGAGCGCGGACGACGTCGCGTCGGCGACGATGAGCGGAACGTCCATGGCTGCGCCGCACGTGGCGGGCGTGGCGGCGCGGTTCCTCGAGCTCCATCCCACGGCCGCGCCGGCGAACGTGGCGCAGGCGCTCACCGGGAACGCGACCCCCGGCGTCGTGACGGGCCTGACCGCGGGCTCTCCGAACCTCCTCCTTTACGGCGGGTTCGCCGGCACGGCCCCGACCGACGACGTGCCGCCGACCGCGGCGCTCACCGCGCCGGACGCGGACCTCGTCGTATCCGGGACGATCGCGCTCTCCGCCGACGCCACCGACGACGTCGGCGTGGCGCAGGTGATCTTCCTCGTCGACGACACGTTCGTCGCGTCCGACGCCGCCGCGCCGTACGAGGTCTCCTGGGACACCCTCCTCGTGGACAACGGCGCGCACGCGCTGGTCGTTCGCGCATTCGACGCCGCTGGCAACATGACGTCGAGCGACGCCATCACGGTCACAGTGGCGAACCCCGGGTTCGCCACCTGGAATCCGACCCTGAAGGTGCCCGCCTGCGCCTCCGTCGGCCCGGTGTGCCGCACCGGCCCGCTCACTTTCGGTCGCGGTCCGGTCGGCCCCGAGGCGCACGCGCCGAACACGCTCGACGCGTGTGCCGACGGCCGCTCCGGCGCTCTCCACCTCGACGAGTCCGTGGACTCCATCAGCGTCGCGACCCTGGACGGGAGCGACATCGCCGTGGGCAAGCCGGTCGCGATCGACGTGCGGGTCTGGTCGTACTCGAACTTCGCCGCCGACCACCTCGATCTCTACGCCGCCGCGGACGCCGCTCATCCCATCTGGACGTACCTCGCCACGCTCGACGCACGGGCCGGCGGCTCCCAGACGCTCTCGGCGAAGTACTCCATCCCCGCCGGCGGCAACATGCAGGCGATCCGCGCAGCGTTCCGGTACGCGGGCGCGCCCTCACCGTGCTCCACGGGGGCGTTCGACGATCGTGACGACGTCGTCTTCCCGGTCGGCCCGGGCAGCCCCGACACGACGCCTCCGACGGTGAGCATCACGGCGCCGGCGGACGGCGCCACCATCACCGGCCCGATCGCCGTCACGACGTCCTCGTCGGACAACGGGGCCGTCGCGCGCGTGGATCTCCTCGCGGGCGACACCGTCGTCGGCACGGCGCAGGCGCCGCCGTTCTCCGTCCCGTTCGCGCCGACGGTCCCGGGGCCGTACACGCTCATCGCGCGTGCAGTCGACTATGCGGGCAACGTCGCCGTCAGCGCACCGGTCACCGTGACGCTCGTCGACGTGACGGGCCCCACGGTCGCGCTCACGTCGCCGGGCGACGGCGCAGTGCTGCGCGGCACCGCGTCGCTCGTCGCGTCCGCGAGCGATCCGGGCGGCGTCGCGCGCGTCGACTTCCTGGTCGACGCGGCCGTCATCTCGAGCGTGACGGCGCCACCGTACGAAGCGTCGTGGAACACGACCACCGCGACCGCGGGCGCCCACACGCTCGCGGTGCGCGCCTTCGACACCGCCGGGAACTCGCGCCTGAGCGCCGCGATCGGGGTCACCGTCGACAACGCGGCCCCGGTCGTCACGATCGCGTCGCCGGCGGGCGGAGCGACGTTCTCGGGCTCCGTCCCGGTCCAGGTATCGGTCTCGGACGCGAGCGCGATCCTCCGGGTCGAGCTCCGCGCGACCGGGACGGTGGTCGGCACCGACTTCGACCGCGCCCTGGGCGTTCACCTGGGCGACGGGAAACGTGATCGGTCCGGTCTCGCTCGTCGCGACGGCGAAGGACGCAGCCGGCAACGTCGGGACGAGCGCGCCGATCCAGATCGTGGTGCGCGACGTGGCCGCTCCGTCCGTCGCGCTCTCGTCCCCGGTGGACGGCGCGCATGTCGCGGGGACGGTCACCCTGACGGCCGCCGCCACCGACGACGTCGGCGTGGCGCGCGTCGAGTTCTTCGTTGACGGCACGCTCCTCACGACCGACGCCGCTTCCCCGTGGACTGAAACTGGGACGCGAGCGCCCTCTCCAGCACGCACGTCCTCACCGCGAAGGCGGTCGACGCGAGCGGGAACGCGCGCACGTCCTCGGCCGTTTCCGTCGTCGTCGACAACGTCGCTCCGACCGTCGCGCTCACCGCACCTGCTCCCGGTGCGGTCCTCGCGGGCGTGACGACGCTCTCCGCGACCGCGTCCGACGACGTCGCGGTCGCGCGCGTCGACTTCTACGTGGGCGGCACGCTGATCGGCACGCCACGGCCGCGCCGTTCACGGCGACGTGGGACACCACGACGGGCCCGAACGTGTCGTACTCCGTCCAGGCGCGCGCGATCGACGCGGCCGGAAACGCCACCTCGTCGACGCCCGTCACGGTCACGGTGGCCAACCCGGATCCGGAGACGGCCATCTACTACGCACGCCTCCGTGTGCCCGCCTGCGGCGCCGCCCTCGCCGGGTGCTCCAGCGGGACGCTGCTCGACGGCCGTGGGCCCCTCGGGCCCGAGGCGCACGCGCCCAACACCATCGGCGGCGGCTGCAGCGACGGCACGGCCGGCAGCTACCACGCGGACGAGTCCCTCGACGGGCTCGCCGTGGCGACCCTCGACGGCTCGAACCTCGCGCCCGGGAAGCAGGTCCGGATCACGGCGAAGGCGTGGATCTACAGCACGTCCTTCGACCGGCTCGATCTGTTTTCGGCCGCGGCCGCGACGTCCCCGTCCTGGACCTACCTCACGACGGTCACGCCCACGGCCACCGGCCTCCAGACGATGACCGCGACGTACACGCTCCCGGCGGGCGGGCCCCTGCAGGCCATCCGCGGCGTACTCCGGTACCGCGAGTCGGTCGCCGCGTGCGGGGCCGGCAGCTACACCGACCACGATGACCTCGTGTTCGCGGTGGCCCAGGACACGGCGGCTCCGACCGTCACCCTCACCTCCCCGGCGGCGGATTCGGTGCTCGCCGGGATGGCCACGCTGACGGCCGACGCCGCCGACAACGTGGGCGTCGCACGCGTCGACTTCTACGCCGGCGCGACCCTCATCGGATCCGCCGTGGTGGCGCCGTACTCCGTCGATCTGAACACCGCGACGCTCCCGAACGGCACGTACACGCTGCTCGCTCGCGCGGTCGACCTCGCCGGGAACTCGAAGGACTCCGCGAACGTCACGGTCTCCATCCTCAACGTCGCGCTGCCGTTCGTCGCCGACGCCATCTACGATCCGACGCTCGGCGCGCCGACCTGCGGGACGACGGCCTTCGGCTGCACCACCGGCACGCTGGTGGACGGTCGCGGACCGATCGGACCCGAGCCCGGCCAGCCGAACACCATCCGAGGCACCTGCGCCGACGGCGGCGCGGGCACGTACCACGTCGACGAGTCCCTCGACGCGCTCACCGTCTGGACGGTGGACGACTCGGCGCTCGCGTCCGGGAAGACCGTCCGGATCGCGGCGAAGGTGTGGGTCTACAGCAAGGTGTCCGACCGGCTCGATCTGTACTACGCCAGCGACGCCTCCTCGCCGGACTGGAGCTACATCGAGACGCTGACACCGGACGCGACCGGCGCGCAGACGCTCGAGACGACGTTCACGCTCCCGGTCGGCGGGACGCTGCGCGCCATACGCGGGGTGTTCCGCTACGGCGGCGTCCCGGGCTCCT
>WNFU01013647.1_pt1 | contig 12059 bp, 9 predicted proteins | sample 5400121 | NCBI WGS metagenome assembly WNFU01 (sample SAMN13153360, study PRJNA577476) | soil metagenome | isolation source: 100 cm soil or saprolite under grassland replicate 1 | place: USA:California | collected 2016-06-15 | reverse complement strand
TGGTGACGAGATCCCACTGCATGAAGACGAGCGCCAGCGCGAACGCAATCGGGTAAACCGCGAAGATGAGAAGAAACGCAGCGTAGGGTGCCGCAAGCAGGGAACCGGATCGCTCTTCAGCGCGCACGAACGATATTCCTCGCTTCTGCCGCCGCCTTAGCCAATGCTTCGCGGACGGGCATTGTGCCGTAGATCGCGGACGCCTCGTACGCTTCCGAAATAAGGTCGAACATCTCGACGACGTCGGGATCGATGTCGATGTCGCGCGCTCGTTCGACGTAGGTTGCATAAGTTGCGAGGGCCCGCCACCGCGCGAGCGAGCGAGTGAAGCGCGCATCGGTGGAGAGGCCACGCCTGTAGGGCAGCTGGCTTGCCTCTTCGATCAGCAGGCGGTCGGCAGCAGGCGATGTGAGATACGCGACGAAGCTCGCGGCGGCGTCGGGGTGACGCGTGGTGGAGAAAATCGCGATGCTCCGCAGATCGGCAAACGCGAAGCGATCAGCCGGAGCGGTTCCGTCGGCGGCAGGCACCGGCACCACGTCGTAGCGAAGGCCTGGAACCTTGAGCTCGTCCATCTCCTTCACGAACCACGGCCCTATGATCTTCATCGCAACGGTGCCGTCCGCGAATGGGTCCCGGCCGAGAGCAAAGTTGGAGCGAGGCAGCGACCCCTCGGCGAATCCGCGGCGCAACAACTCCAACGCCTTTACGGCCGCATCGTTGTCGAAAATCACTTTCCCATTGGTGACGAGCGTTCTGCCCCCCGAGCTCGCGAGATACAGAGGGTAAAAATCGTAGAAGCGCTCGAACCAGGTTGTCTTGAGAGTGGCCCACATTGCCCAGCGGTCGTTGCGACCATCTCCGTTGGTGTCGCGCGCGAGTCGCCGCCAGACATTCAGCAGCTCGCTCTGTGTGCGCGGGGGGTCGAGATGCGCGGCCTTGAACATGTCGACGTTGTACATCAACATCTCGGGATTGGTCTTCCAGGGGAACGCGTAGATTCCGCCGTCGCTCAGCCTGAGTGACGCGAGCATCGCCGGCGTCATTCGCTCCTGGAGACGCGCCGCCGTCGCCACGCGATTGTCGAGTCGCACTACGCCTCGTGCGCGGACAAGCCGCGCGAGCAGCGCAGAAGAAACGTTCGAGCTTACATCAGGCGTTGCCTTTGCAACTATTGCTGCGAGCAGGACTTCTTCAGATGAGCGACCCGCCGGCAGCGGCTGCACGCGAACCTGAACGCCCGGGTGCTCGAGATTCCATTGAGCGGCAAGCCGATTGGCGAGCCGCGTCTCTACGGGATTAGCCGCCGGCCAGTATGTAAGCGTGATCGGAGCGGCGACGGTGCCTGATGAGGCGATCTCGATTCCTGAATCTGCACGGCGAAGCACGATGCGCTCACCGCCGGGCGCAGAGTATTCGCGGCGATCCGGAATTGCGGTAAGCGAAGTTGCTGGATCTCCCACGGGCCGATAGCGCATGTATTGCGCTGCTTCGGGATTGCTCGTAACGCGCTGCAGTGCCAGCAACGACTCGATTGTGGACTCTGCTCCCGCGTTCCTGTTCACATGAACGGGCGACGGTCCGTCGATCCCGTCGAACGTCCGTCCGGTCTTCTCGTCGTACATGCTGACGTGCGCGGCATTCGCGCCGACAAACCAACCGGCGGCCAGTCCCGCAAAGATCGCGTAACGCCGGTCGCCCGTCGCGTCTGCCAATGCCAGATAACCCTCGACGATTGGGCCGACCCCGTATGCGATCTGGGGAAACCATTTCGCAGTCCCATCGGGCGAGATCTCCGCCGGCACCTGTCCAGCGAGGAGAAACCTTCCCCACAATGCGTCCGCTTCCTTCCCGGCCGCTGCCGCAAAGTCGGGACGGTTCAGCACTACGGCAGCTTCAGCGAGTGCCTCGATGGACCGTGCTCCCCAGGCGTGCCAGGACACACCCGGATGATCCACGCGAGCGCCCCACGGTGGACTATTAGTCGTACCTGCCGATAGCGGAATGAGCAACATCGCTGTCCGAGTCGCCAGCGCCGCTCGCGCTGGCGAAGGCTCCGCTCGTTGCAATGCCACCAAGCCGAGCAACGCCTCGGCCGTCGCTGTAGCAGATCCGCCAATCAATCGCCCAGCGTCTACCTAGGGCCCACACGCTGCGCGCTCCCCAGTACGACATGCTCTTCCGGCTGCTCGGCGCTGTCAGGTTCTGCCGGCCATTCGCATCGATGAAGTTGACGAATTCTCCATCGCCTTTTTCCATCGCCGAAACGAAGCTGAGAAGACTGAGGGCCTCATCGCGCGCGCGAGCGTCGCCCGTTGTCTCGTACGAGCGCAGGTACGCCACCGCCGCCCGTGCTGCATCGTCGACGCTCGCGATCCCCTCGAATCCATCCCGCTCCGGCGATCCGGTTGGACGGTAGTCCGGTGCTTCCGCGTAAAGCGACACGACGCGAACCGGTCGCGCGTTGACCGCTGCGTCCAGGCCGAGATGATGCAAGTAGTCGAGTCGGACGCTCAAAGGCGGTTGACCCGCAGGTGCGGCAACGGATTCCGACTGGCGACCGCAGCCTGCTGAGATTGCGGCGACGCCGAACAACAAAGTGACGACCGTTCCCGTGCGTGTCATCATAGAGGAATCCCGCCCTGGCGCAGCGTGATTGCTTCCTCGAGTGAGTCGATTAGCGCGGTTTTGCGAACGCGGGCAACGGCGACCGAGACGTCCGCCGCGCCGTAATAGACATAGAAATGTTCTCCCATCTCTGCGAATCCCTGCGGGAATACCACACGCACACCGGTTCTAAAATTCGCCGGATCTACCTGCGGAATCTCCGCGAGCTCGATCTCATAGGAGGCTTCGGGAAAGAGAGCGGGTAAATCCGAAACATAGAGAACCTTTTCCGGATTGTTCGTGTCGAGCACGCACCACCCCATCGAATAGACATTTCCTTCCTCGATGGAAGTTGCGCCGTGAAACGGAAACAGCCAGCCGAGCCTCGTTTTGATGGGCGGCGCGCCTGCGCCCACGCGCGAGCTGCGCCAGGTGCCCGGCCGCGGTCCGAGCAGCGGAACACCATGAGACGGCCACTCCGCTTCCAGCGACTTCACTCTGATGCATTCGATGCGGGGCATCGGCCGATGAAGAATCACGTAGCTGCCGTCGATCTTCTCGGGGAGGATTACGCAGTTCTTGTTTTCGCCGGCGATGCGCGGGCCGTGTCGGCGGTACGTCTCAGGTGTGAGAAGGTCCCCGGTGGTGATCAGGCAAACGCGCGGACCAGCCGCAGAGTAGCCGGTATAAGTGATGGCGTAACACGCCTCGTCGTCGAGCCAGGTGATGCGCGCATCCTCGACGCCCCATTCTTCGTATGTCGCTTCGCGCGAAACAGCAGGGCGGTCACGAATCTCGTCGATGTGCTCGCCGTCGGAGGAAAGCGCCAGGCCAAGGCACGATCGACGAGTGTCGTTCTCGAATACACGGACGAGCAGAACGATGCGTCCGCTTGCGCGATCGATTGCCGCTCCGGGATTGAACGTTCCGCTGGCTCGAGTGAAAGAAATATCACGCGGTGACACGACTGGATTTGAGGCGAGACGTTCCAGTGGTGCGATCATGCACGATCCTGCGAGAGCCAGTTGCCATAAAGTCGCCCGAAATGGGCTCCAGGGGCTTTGTAGTACTCGTCAGCGCTCACGTCCAGCACGCGAGGGATAAGTGCACCCGGACCAACGAGCGTTCCCGCATCCCGGCGCATTCTGAACTGGTGGAACACAGCCACCGCCGGTTTCTCACTCCCGTCGGGACGTACGAGTCCGAACGTGCGCTCGCGCACGGCGGTGGCAATCGGCGGTCTATCGAACAGTCGCGCATGGTAGTCCCCGTAACACCAGGCATACGCTCCCGCCGCGCCGGTTTTGACCAATCCATCGAGCACAGCTTCATAGTATGTGGCCGCCTCGTGCTCCGACGCGAGATACTGCGAGCGCGGAGCGCCGAGAAAGTCATCGGTGATCGTGCGGCCCACAGCTCCCTGCGCAGCGGTGCACAACCCGAACTCCTGCATCAGCGGGGCGCGGCCGCTTCCGGAAAGTTCGGCGGTAAGGACGCATGAGAACGGCACGAGCTGCGGATCGAGAAACGATCGGGCGACATCGGAGTAGAGCGGGTAGGCGTGCATCACATCCTCGTCCGCAGCTGCGGCGAGATCGTCGATCCGCATGTTGTTCGATGTCGTCAAGGATTCCAGATGCGCTCCGATCTGAATCGGCACACCGGGCGCTGCTCGTCTGATTGCATTCGCCATCACCGATGCCCACAGCCAACCGGCGTCCCTCGATTGCGGCCGCTGAGCGTCGTCTATCTCGTTGGAAACATCGAATGCGCGGATTGTATCATCGCCCGAAAGTGCGGCGGCGCATGTTTCGACCAGAAAAACTTGCGAGCGCACCATAGCCGGATCCGAGAATAAATCAGCGGGTCGGCCTTGAGCGTCGAGCATCCAATCCGGCCACCACATGCGGCCGCTCATGTTGATGACGATCAGCGTCGGCACGATCTTTAGTCCGGCATCCTTTGCCGCCCGAGCCACCTCGACTAGTCGTTCGACGTTTTTCGTGTCTACCGCTTGCGGGCCTGGGAGGAAGTCCTCCGTCAGCGCGAACATTCGCACGACGTCAAATCCCATGGCGGCGATGTGCGCCATATCGTCGCGCACCTCAGCAATGTCGAACTCACGCCACATGTACATCGCGCTTCGCTTCGGCCAGTAGTTGACGCCTAGCTCGAAGGTCACGATTCGGCCAACCCTTGCAGTATCTCCTCTAGTGAAAGATCAGCCACCGCCGTAACGCCGTCCGCGGCACCATAGTAGATGCGCACCACATCCGCCTCGGCTAGCAGCCCGCACGTGAACACGACTCCGCCAAAGAAACCCTCGCGCTCGTATAGTGTTTCCGGTCGCAGGATCGGTTCACGCGAGCGAGCAATCACCACGGCGGGATCGTTTGGGTCGAGCAACAAAGCTCCCAGTGCGTACGAGGGCGGCGACTCGGTCACACCGTGGTAGACGGCGAGCCAGCCGTCGTACGTCTTCGATCGGACGCGAAATGGGACTGCTCCGCCACCGACCTTCGAATCGTCCCACTTTCCATGCCGCGCTCCCGCGACGTATCGGTGGCTTCCCCAGGAAAAGAGATCTGGGGACGACGTCGCCCAGATTGCGGGGTGTCCTATTCCCATGGGCATCGGACGATGCAGCGCCGCGTAGCTGCCCGCGATTTTGTCCGGAAAGATCGTCACATCGCGGTTGTCAGGGGGAAAGATCACTCCGTGACGTTTGAACTCCTTGAAATCGGTCGTCGACGCAAGAGCTGTTGTAATTCCGTGTCGCGAGACAGCCGAGTAGTTGATCCAGTAGGTGTCGCCCAGGAGGGTGATTCGGGGATCTTCGAGCCCGAAGGATTCGTATCGAGTAGCAGACGAAAGCGCTGGCGCCGGCTCGACCTCGAAATGAATGCCGTCTGTGGAACGGGCGACGCGCAGATGAGAGATCGATGTAAGCCAGATGTGGTCGTCGACCGTAATACTGCGCGGATCGCTGACGTCGATACCTTCCGCATCCAGAGACCACCGCTTGATCTCCAGGTGTCGGGAGTCCGCGTGGTAAACGGGAGAGGCAACTGAATCCGCCGGTCCTTCCCGCGGCGCCTCGGCCACCCGCAACAGCAGTACGACATCTCCGTCGTGCCGCGCTACACCCGGATTGAAAACACCAACTACCTCGAGGTCCGGCCGCGAGGGCTGGACCATCGCCGGCGTGAGGATCGGATTGTCCGGATGCCGATACGGCGTCACGAAGCGTCGCTCGTGAGTCTCACCGCGGAATCGATGATTCCGGCCATACTGTAGGTCTGCACGAAATTCCCCCACTGCTCGCCTGTTTTCGGATCGATGTCCTCAGCCAGGAGACCGTGTTGGTTGCGGCATGAGAGAACATGCTCGAACAGTTTGCGCGCGTCGTCGTGATCGCCGATTGCCGCGAGCGCATCGATGTACCAGAAGGTGCAGACGAGAAACGCATTTTCCGGACGACCGAAGTCATCCTGCTCCGCGTAGCGGTAGATGAAATTCCCGCGCCGCAGGTCGCGGCCGATGACGCGCACGGTACTGCGAAAGCGCGCATCATCCGCTCGAATGAATCCAAGAGGAAGCATCAACAACAGGCTTGCATCGAGAGTATCGCCTTCCATGGCCGCCGTAAATGCACCGAGATGGTCGTTCCAGGCGCGACGGGAAACGGTCTCGTGAATATGTTGGGCGCGGTCACGCCAATGCGATGCTTTATCGCTGAGGCGCAGGCGCTCCGCGATGTCGGCAAGGGCATTGCACCCAGCCCAGCACATCACGCTCGAGAAGGTGTGCACCCGTTCCACTCCGCGCAGCTCCCACAGGCCCGCATCGGGCTTGTCGAAGAGATTCGCCGCTTGATCGCCTAGCCTCTCGAGTGTGCGAAAGAGGTCGACGCCTGAGCGGTCCGTGAGCGTGTCGTCAACGAAAAGCGGTTTTGTCGCGAGAATGATCTCGCCAAAAACATCGTGCTGGCGCTGAACTCGGGCCTCGTTTCCCACGCGGACCGGACCCATGCCGCGGTATCCCGGAAGGTACCGCGCCTCGCGCTCCACCGGGACGGCGCCGCCGCCAATACTGTACAGTGGGCGGAGTTGAGCAGGTTCGGTTTGAGCGACGAACTTCGTCAGGAATTCCACATACCGCGCGGTTGTGGCCAGGTCGCCGAGTCGTTCGAGAGCAGCTGCAACGAAGTAGGCGTCGCGCATCCAGCAGTAGCGATAGTCCCAGTTGCGGCCACTGTCAGGCGCCTCGGGGATGGATGTCGTCATCGCGGCGATTATTGCGCCGGTTTCTTCGGAAACGTTGAGCTTGAGTGTGACCGCAGCGCGGATGACGGCATCCCTCCACTCCGAGGGAAGCGTCAGGGAATTCACCCAGTCGCGCCACCACGCCAGTGTCCGCTCGAGAAACTCGCCACCAGCCTGGGACGGACCACGTTGTACTTCCTCGTCAGGTCCGAGGATGAGCGTTATGGCACCATCGAGGGCGAATGGAGTTTCGGCGACGATTGAGTCGATCGGCGCATCGGTCGTGAGTCGCAGCGAAACTTGTTCGCCCGCGTAGCGCATATGATCAGAGCCGACGAGCGGAGTGATCCGCATCGCTCCGTACTCCTGCATCGGCCGGACACGAATGCGGATTTTCGGCTCTCCGGAGAGGCGCACGATCCTTCGTACGACCATCATCGGAACGAATAGCTTGCCATCTCGCAGAAAGCGCGGCGCGAAATCGGTGACTTCGATCACGCCTCCGGTCGCATCGACAAACCGCGTTACCAGAACGGGAGTATCGGGCATGTACTCCTGCTCGGTTCTCACCGCGTCGACCATCTCGACGGAGAACGTCCCGTCTATTTTGGGCTGCACTTCACCACGGAGCAGAGAGCAGAAGATCGGGTCGCCGTCGAATCTCGGCACGCACATCCAGACGATCTCGGCCTCGCGGCTCACGAGCGCGCCAAGCGCGCCGTTTCCAATCAGGCCGAGATCGAGGGACGTCATGGCGGATATTGGCGGAATTGTGGCTGGTTGCACAAGTTCAGCCGCTGCTGACAGGCACGCACACACGTGATGGGCCGGAGACAACAGGTGGGACTGCTATGATGACTATATCCCAAGGTTTTTGCATTGCCGCGCTGACGATCCTGTCACTGACGCCGAATACAGGATTCTCGCAAAGGCGCGCGATTCAACCGACGCTCGCGTTTCCGGAGCCGGGTCTCGACGATCCTGCGGCGTATCAGGGCTACAAAACCAGATTCTTCCGCGACGCGAAAGGAAATGTCGTGCAGATATACCTCGACGCGCGTAGCGGACGAGTGGTCAATCTCCTCGCAGATGCACTCAATGAAAGTGTTGGCTTCACTGTTCGTGATCCGTCAGGCAAGCCGTTGCTGGTTGAATGGGGATCGGATACAGGCGTGGTCTCGCTCTCGGGCGGACGGCGGACAATCGAGTACCAGCTCTCCGTCAACGCGCCGCGCATCGACATCGGCTGGATTCTCCTCGGCTCGATGCGTGTCGAGCGCGATCTCGTCTATTCCGGGCGCCATCTCGAGCCATTCGGCTCGCCGACGTTCAGGCTGCCAGAGCAGGAGGAGCTGATCGCCAATCTCGAGCGGCTCGAGCCCGCGGAACGCGCAAGGCAGCTGCGCCAGCTTTCCGCGAGTAGCGTAACCGAATTGCGGCGGCGACTCCAACCCGGCCTTCTGTCCTTTCGGTCGGGCGTGCGCATCGCGGAATCGAGCCTCGACGACAAGACCCATCTGCAGCTCGAAATACAGGTCAACCCTCACGAGGCTCTCACGGCCACCTCGGACCGTAGTGACTTCAAGCCTACCGGGGTCTTCACAATCTCGTCTCTGAGCCGGGGACCAATTCGATTCACGGTGCGGGTGACCACCGATGCTCCGTCGCTCACGCCGCTTTCGCGCAACGAAATCTTCAACGCGGCTTTTCTCCGCTTTCTCGCCAACGCACGCACAGCAAGGGGTACATCGACATCTAACGCCTCCAGATACCGGCGGCTCGAGCGTGAGGCGCGAAGCGTCGAGCTACTCAGCTCTAAAGAGAAGTTGATGGCTGGCCTCCCGAACTACGGAACGTATTTCGGGCGTGACATGATGATGACCGCCCTGATGATGGAGCCGATCTGGACGGATGCAATGTCGGAACACGTAATCGCCAGCGTTCTGAGAAAGCTCGGCCCAGCCGGCGACGTCAGTCATGAAGAAGCGCTCGGCGGCCAGGCAATCCGCGAGAACGTTTCCGAATACAACACGCATCTCAAAGAGTATTTCCGGCTACGGGGACCGGCTCCGGCGGCTGCCGACACGGCGCTCGCTCACGCGCGCGCACTTCTGGTGAATCTCCAGAAAGTGCGCGAGAACTATCACATGCTCGACGACGAGTTTCAGCTGCCGCTGCTCGCCGCGCGATATCTCACGAATCCAGCAGTTCCCTCCGCCCGCAAGCTCGCGTTCCTTATGGATTCCTCGGACGGAAGAGGACCGCGTGTCGTATTGTTACTGCGGGAGCTCGCGCTCGTGTCGAAGCTCGCCACACCGTATGGACGTGAACCAACAGTGCAGAATCTCGTTGGCTCGCCACGCATCGACTCCACACACTGGCGCTCTGTAAGCTGGAGGGACAGCGGCGCGGGTTACGCGAACGGACGCTTTGCGATGGACATCAACGCCATCTGGGTGCCCCGCGCGCTCGAGTCGGTGTCGGAGATAATTGTGGCACTCCGGAAGGTTGGATTTACCCAATCTGAAGAGACGCGGCTTGGTGAGGCGATCGCCGGGACTCAGCTCCACGAGTTCGCGCGGGACCCGGCCGTGCTGCACCAGGCAATCGAAAATTGGAACGGGGCGGCTCGTCATTTCGTCGTCTCACTGAGCGCGGACCAGATTCGCACCGCCGTTCAGCAGAAGCTCCAGTCACTGCCTGCTGAGGAGCGCGCGTACTGGCAGAGCGTCCTTGCCGCGAGCGGAGCTGATCGGCAGCCGCTCGAATTCCTCGCCATCTCACTCGACGCCGACGGTCATCCAATACGGGTGGTGAACTCGGATCCTGCAACGTGGCTCCTGCTTCGCAATCGGCAGGATACGAGCGCGGCGGCGCGCGACCGGGCAACGCGCGATGTGCGGGCGTTCATGCGAGCCTATCCAGTCGGTCTGTTCGTCGACCGACTAGGGCCTCTGGTCGCGAATGATGCATACGCCTCACCTGCGGTCTGGGAGGCCTTTGAAAAGGATCGCTATCACTCACCTCGCGTTGTGTGGGGCAGGGAGGTAAACCTGTTCATGCTCGGCCTCGCAAAGGAGATCAGCGGCTCCGGCGATGCAGGTCGGACTGCCTATCGCAACGAGCTGCGCGATGCGCTCCGCCGTACCAGCGCGGCAGTAGAAGCATCGGGCTTGAAGCACACGGAGCTGTGGAGCTACGAGATCAACGGTGGTCGCCTTAACCCGATTCGCTACGGAGCCGCCACTGATATCCAGCTTTGGAACGTCACCGATCTGGCCGTGCAATTCGTCCTGGCGCAGCTCGAGCGACAATAGATGATGCGATGGCCGTTGTTCGCAGCGTTCGCGATGGTGGTTCTCCTCAGCGCGTGCGCGGGCGGTTCCAAACGCAGCGCGAACGATCATCAAACAGTACTAAGGTTTTCCGGCAGCGCATTGGGGGCCGAGGGAACCCTGGTCGCGCGGCAGCTCAAGAAATTCATGCAGCTGCATCCAGACATCAGAGTCGAGCTGCAACGCACGCCGGACGACGCGAATCAGCGACATCAGCTTTACGTGCAGTGGCTCAACGCGCGTGTTGGGAATCCGGACATTCTTCAGCTCGACGTAATCTGGACGCCTGAGTTCGCAGCCGCCGGCTGGGTGCTTCCGCTCCAGCGTTTCGGCCCCTCTGCCGCCGATTTTTTCCCGGCGACGATCGAANNAGTACCGGGCGAGCCGAAGAATCTGCCGGAGCTTGTCGCGGACGCGCGTACAGCGATGGCGCGGCCCGGCGGACCCCGTTATGGCATCGTCTGGCAGGGCGCCCGCTACGAGGGACTCATCACGACATTCGTCGAATACCTCGGCGCGTTCGGCGGGCGCATCCTCGACGAGCGCGGCCAGGTGGTGGTGAATCGCCCTGAGGCTGTGAGAGCACTAGAGTTCATGCGCGACGAGCTCTACGGCTCGCGCGTGGCGCCACTCGATGTCCTGACGTGGCACGAGGAGGAAGGCCGCTTCGCATTTCAAAACGGAAACGCGGTGTTCATGCGCAACTGGCCGTACGCGTACGAGCCGATGAGCGACAGCGCACAATCGCGTGTTGCTGGCAAGTACACCGTCTCTCCCATGCCTGCCGCCGGAGGCGGCGTCGGTCACTCCACAGCGGCCCTCGGCGGCGGACAGCTGGCGATCAACGCCTTTACGGAGACACCGGATGCGGCGTACCGACTGATCGAATATCTGACCGCGCCCGAGCAGATGCTCGAGCGGGCACAAGCAGTGGGGCAGTATCCAACGCGTCGTGCGTTGTACGATGATGAGAGGCTGCGCTCGTCGCTGGCGATTCCGCTCGATCAGGCGCGCAGGGCCATCGAGAGCGCCACCCCGCGCCCCGTGACGCCGATCTACACCGAGCTGTCGGAGATACTGCAGATCGAGCTCCACCGGGTGCTGGTTCGACAGGCGGAGCCCCAGGCGGCGCTCAATTCCGCGGCGAGCCGGATCAACACACTCATCGACCGCACCGGGATGCGGAAGCTGATGTCGGCGAGCGTTCAATGAAATCGGAGTCGCGACTCGGCTTGATGCTGGTTGCTCCCGCCATCGGGGTCATCGCGCTCATAGCGATCTTTCCGCTCGGGTGGACCGTCTGGGAATCGGTGCATCTGCACGAGCTGCGAATGCCGTGGCTGGGAAAGCCCTTCGTCGGGTTTGACAACTATGTCTAGCTCGCCCGAGATCCCCGCTTCTGGGCCTCGCTCGGACATACGGCGTTCTTCACGGTCGTCTCCATCTCGCTGGAGCTTGTGATTGGACTCTTTCTAGCCCTGGCGATGAACCGCGCCTTCCGGGGACGAGGATTTGTGCGAGCGGCCGTGCTTGTGCCGTGGGCAATTCCTACCGTCGTCGCAGCGCTGCTCTGGCGTTTCATATTCGAGTCGCAAGGCGGGATCGCCAATGCGCTGCTGGTCAATGCCGGCATCCTTCAAAAACCAATGGTGTGGTTCATCCAGGCGTCGACGGCGTGGGTGCCCGTGATTCTGGCCGATGTCTGGAAGACGACGCCGTTCGTGGCGCTTCTCCTACTCGCCGGACTCCAGAACATCGACCTTGCTCTCTACGAAGCGGCGGCAGTGGACGGCGCGAATGCCTGGTGGCAGCTCCGGCACATCACACTTCCCTTGCTCAAGCCGGCGATCCT
>WNFU01010785.1_pt1 | contig 12061 bp, 7 predicted proteins | sample 5400121 | NCBI WGS metagenome assembly WNFU01 (sample SAMN13153360, study PRJNA577476) | soil metagenome | isolation source: 100 cm soil or saprolite under grassland replicate 1 | place: USA:California | collected 2016-06-15 | reverse complement strand
AAGGAGAAGAGCCGGCTTCTTGGTTCGCTTACCGAAGAGAACCGGGTGGTTGTGGCGCTCAGCGAAAGGATAGTCGAACTCCAACAGGAGAAGAAGGCGATGGAAGTGGAGTTTCCGCAGTTGTTGGGGGGCGGAGTGCCACCAGCAACAGCGCCTGTGCCAGGCACGAGGCGGGGCATCGACCCGGCCGTCGAAATGGCTGAGATCGCGGCTGCCCAGGCAGCGATCAATGTCCTGAGCAACCAATGGGAAACCATTCGCCGGGAGGCTGCGGAGGTGGAAAACGTCGAAGCGGAGATCAACCGGCTGGAGCGGCAGCGGGCACTTCAGCAGACGAACTATTACTATTTCAAGGCCAGCCTCGACCAAGCGAAGTTCAACCAATCACTTGGGGCGACCGACTCAAGCATTTCAGTGATCGAGAACCCGACCGCGCCTACCATTCGCCTCTCCGATACATTGAAATTCGCCGGAATCACGTTGGCAGGAAGTCTGTTTATCGGGTTGGGACTGGCGTTTTTGATCGAGCTGGTAATTGATCGTCGGATCAAGCGCTCTTCGGACGTCGTCTCGAAACTGCGCCTGCCGCTCCTGATGAGCATTCCTTTGCTCAAGCTGAACGGCAAGCCGCAGAAGGAGTTGGGCGAGAGCACGCCTGTCCTCGTCGAGAGTGAAGACGCTGCGGTCAACAGCAACCATCAGACCTCTCCGCGGGCAAGTCATTATGCAGAGCCAGCGCACCAACCGGTTCCAGCCGGCGCATCCAACCCATCCGCCGCGACGCGGCCTCGAGTGGCAACAGAGCCAGAACCTGCGGTGCGCACGCTGAGCGGAGAGGAGGGTGATGCGCGAGTGGCCTTCAGCCGTCTGTTTAAGCTCAAGTCACGAGGCGTCTTGCCAGGCGATGATCGGGGCCAGGACACGATGGGCAACGACTCGCCGGAGCCGGCTGATGTAAAGGACGATGCCGGCATGACTCCGGTTGGCTGGCGCGCGGACTCGGAACTCCGGGCATATTATGAAGCGCTGCGGGACCGGATCATCACCTATTTCGAGTCGCGAAAGATGACTCAGAAGCCCAAGCTGCTGGCCATCAGTGGCTGCCACGAAAAGGCGGGCGTCAGTTCGATCGCTGCGGGGTTGGCAGCGGCATTATCCGAAACCGGGGATGGCAAAGTTTTGCTCGTGGACATGAACCTGGAAAAGGGGATGGCGCATCCGTTCTACGAAGGTCGCCCGGTGGTAGCAATGTCGGAGGTTCTGGATCGACAGAAGAGGAATTCGGGAGCGGTGAACTCCAATCTTTGTCTGGCGACCTTCAATGAATCCAGTACGATGAAGTTGCCAAGCATTCTGCCGAGGCGCTTTCAGCGGCTGGTTCCGCGGTTGAAAGCGAGCGATTTTGATTACGTTATTTTTGACCTGCCGCCGGTGGACCAAACCAGCGTGACTCCGCGGCTTTCCAGCTTGATGGACCTCGTGGTGTTGGTGTTCGAATACGGGAGAACCGGAATCGATGCCGCCAGGGAGGCTAATGTGAGGGTCGCCGAGGTGAATCCGAATGTCGCCGCTGTGTTGAACAAGACTCGAAATTACGTGCCGTCGTGGTTGAGCGGTGAGTCGTAACCGGGTGCGCGGGAGTCGATTGGCTCTGATCGCCGCAATCTTCACCGGTCCTGGCGTGACCGGGCGTCCTGTCGGGTGGAATCCAGTGCCTTACCTACTCGTTCGCGTGACGGTTCAAATCCTGGAGTAGCGACTGACACGGGGCCAGTCGCCTTCCAATACAAGCGAGCCGCGAGGTCCGACGGTTCTTGACGTTGAATTGGACCGCACTCTGCTGGGGTGAGTTGTTGCAGAACCTGATGTTGATCGCCGTGGGGCGAATTGACGGGGACGAAGTCTGCCTGGAGTATGAAAGCATTTGAGAGGAATGTTTACTACCTGCTTAAGCCGGTGATCCCCTGGCGGGTGCGCCTGGCCCTGCGCAGGTGGTCCGCCCGGCGGTTGCTGCCCAAAGTCGGCGCCGTTTGGCCGGTCAAACCGGGTTCAGACCAACCTCCGCAGGGCTGGCAAGGCTGGCCCAAAGGCAAGCAATTCAGCTTCGTGCTGACGCATGATGTCGAATCCCAGAAGGGTGTTGACCGCGTGCGGCAACTCGCGGAGATGGAAATGGCGTGCGGATTCCGTTCGTCCTACAACTTCATCCCGGAAGGTCCCTACCGGGTTCCCGTACAACTGCGGCGCTGGCTTGTGGACAACGGGTTCGAAGTTGGCGTGCACGATCATCGTCACGACGGCAAACTTTTCAGATCGTGGCGGCGCTTTAAGACGAGCGCCGGGCGCATCAATCATTTCTTGCGGGATTGGAATGCAGTGGGTTTCCGCGCGGGCTTCATGTTGCACAACCTGGAATGGATTCGTGAATTGGGCGTGCTCTACGATGCGTCCACATTTGACACCGACCCGTTCGAGCCGCAACCGGATGGGGTGGACACCATCTTTCCGTTTATCGTGCCGCGGCCCAGTGGCGCCGGTTATGTTGAACTGCCTTATACCCTCGTTCAGGATTTTAATCTTTTCATTGTGCTGCGGCAGCACTCCATCGACATCTGGAAGCAGAAGTTGGACTGGATCGCTTCTCGAGGCGGCATGGCACTCTTGATTGTGCATCCTGATTACACCAGCTTTTCAGCGACGCGACCGACGGAGGATGAATTCCCTGCGTCCCTGTACGAGGAATTCTTGCGTTACGTGAGGAATAGCTACTCCGGATCGAGTTGGTCCGCGCTTCCACGGGAGGTGGCGGAACACGTCGTCAACAGGAAAGGTTTGCTTCGAACCCCTGCCAGCGACTCGCATGGTCCCTAAGCATCGGATTTGAACACCCGTGAATTATGAAGGGCTCTCCCGGTAAAATCTTAATGTTCGTCGAGAATGTGTATCCCGGCGACACGCGGGTAAGGAATGAGTCTGAGCTCCTGACGGAGGCGGGCTACGCTATCACCGTGGTGGCCATGCGGGGGAAAGGACAGCGTGCCGCAGAAGTGGTAAACGGGGTTCAAGTCTATCGCATTCCGCGTTTGGAGTTGTTCAAGAAAACCCCAGCACAGAATCCCACGCGGCTGCAGCGATTTTTTACCGTGACGAAGTCCTTCGTGGGATACTTCAGTGAATACGTTTACTTTACCGGAACCTGCTTCGTGATGAGTCTCTACGTCGCGTTGAAGCATGGATTTGACGTGATTCATTCCCATAACCCTCCGGACACTTTATGGTTGGTCGCAGCCCCGTATAAACTGTTGGGCAAAAAATATGTCTTTGATCATCACGACTTGTGCCCGGAACTCTACCGGTCACGCTACGGGTCCGCCAATGGCCTGGTCGTCGGGCTGTTGAAATGGATCGAGTGGGGTAATCTAAAACTCGCGGACGTCATGATTGCAACCAACGAATCTTATCGCGAGATCGAGATGCGCCGAGGCAAGCGAAAGGCGGAACGCATCTTCGTCGTGCGGAACGGCCCGAATCGGGGTCGAATGGGGGTCCCGCAGCCGAGCGAACGACTCCGGGCGATGAACAAACACATTCTTTGCTACGTCGGCGCGTTGAATCCCCAGGATGGTCTTGATTACCTGCTCCGATCACTCCGTCATCTGGCCTTCAACATGAAACGGCGCGATTTCTACTGTGTCGTCATGGGATCGGGCGATTCATTGGACGACTTGCGTGTCTTGGCCCGGGATCTGGACTTGAATGGCCTTGTGGAACTTACCGGCTATGTTTCGGATGAGGATCTGCTGGCTAATCTGGCGGCGGCCGACCTTTGCCTGGATCCAGACCCTTCGAGTCCGCTCAATGACGTCTCCACCTGGATAAAAATAATGGAGTACATGGCTTTCGGAAAGCCGATTGTCGCCTATGATCTCAAGGAAACAAGGTTTTCGGCGCAGGGCGCGGCAGTCTATGTTGAGCCAAACAACGAGGCAAAGTTCGCCGAGGCGATCGCCGCTCTGCTGGATGAACCCGCCAGGCGCGCCAAAATGGGCCAACTGGGGCGGACACGAGTTGAATCCGAGCTTCAGTGGTCCGTCGTGGGCAAGAACCTGCTCGCTGCATACGATACGCTCCTGTCCAAAAAGTTGTCATAGCTGGCACATTTCTCGGCGTATCCGATCCGTCGGCCGGATTCGGGGCGCGGCCTCCCTCAACACACCTCGGGCCCGCGCTTGGCCGACCGGCAGTGGTCCGAGTCGAGTCGTTCCCCTATGTGTCTGGTAATCAATTGGATGTTGTGAACGCAGTTTGAGTGCTTCGGGTTTGCGGCGTGCTAAAGGACCGGGACAACTCGCCCGAGTTTCAAATCCCGGCCGGCGGGGAAAGGATTCTGGGCATTGGCACGACTCCCGCTTTTCGGCCGGTAGCTATGTTACTACTTAAGAAATCGGTGGGGGCGGTTTTATCCGTCACTGTTTTGGGTCTGCTGGCCTTGTTGAGCGTAGCCGCCAATGCCGCGGACTATTACGTGGACAACGGACGCTCTACAAGCGGCGATGGTTCACAAGGCAATCCTTGGAAAGACGTGTATAACATCAATTGGGGCACCATTCAGTCGGCGCTCAATAACGGGCCGGTGCGGCTCTTTTTCTCTTCGCGCAGCACGTGGAGCAGCTCGGGTAACTTGACCATCGAAGCCAGCGGCACTGGCCCGACGAAAATGCTCACCGTGATTGGCGACCAGCAATTCAATACCACCTCTTCCGGCACAGCCACCTGGCAGTCGGAGACCACTGGCCGACGTGCGTTGCTTTCCGGTACCGGGAGCGGGGGCGGCACCGCGTATATTGATGCGGGGCGAAGCAACATTGTTTTCCAAGGCTTTGAGCTGAATAAGCCGACGTGGGGCGGAATTGTGATTGGGCAACAAAACCCGGCAAATAACATCCAGTTCATTACGATCACCAATTGCTTTGTCCACGATGTCGTCAATAGCACGGGCATCTCGATGCTATTCGCTGAGGCGGGCTGCCACGACGTGACCGTGAGCCATTGCGTGGTGAGCAACAGTCCCGCGGAGGGGATTTACATGGGCCACTACAATTGGATGGCGCCGACGATTACGAATATCGTTGTGGAGTACAACACCGTGGTTGACACCGGACGAGAGGGCGAGGGAGACATTGATATCAAGCCCGGGGTCAAAGGGGCCATTATCCGTTATAACAAACATTATCGCAGTGCAACTGGCCTGGGTGGCGCCAACTGCGGGGTCGTGGTTCTCGCCAACGATTGCAAAATCTACGGCAATACGTTCTATCGCACCGCCATGGGGCCTGACGGGGACTGGGGTTACGGCGTGTATGTGTGCGCCGACGGCGATGGGCAGGGGAACGGGCAGTCGATTACGAGTTGCCTGATCTACAATAACTTGCTCTATTCGAACGGTAAGAATGGAATTCGTTTGCTGGCTACCACCGCGACGACCGGCGCAGACGTTCGCGGCGTTCGCATCTGGAATAACACGATTTGGGGCAACTCTCTTTACGGCGTCGAGGCGGTCGGTCATGGCGGCCGAACGATTGAGATTCTGGACTTCAAGAACAATCTCGTTGGCGGCAACACCAGTTATGATGTGTATCTGTCGGGCACCGTGACGTTGGTCTCCGCGAATAACAATCTCTATTACCGCACTTCCGGCAATAGCTGGTACTTCAACGGCGAAAAGACGCTTTCGACGTGGCGCTCCCTGGGTTTCGATTTGAACGGCAAAGTCGGCGATCCGCTGTTCCAGGACACCTCGGTTGCGAATTATCAGTTGCGCAGCGGTTCAGGTGCGATCGACGCCGGCGTTGCCTCGTCGTTGTTTACGACAGACATTCTCGGCCGGACTCGTGCAGCGACCGCTTGGGACATCGGGGCATACGAGAGCGGGGCGTCGGGACCGTCGGGTCCGTCCGCGCCGCTGAACCTCCGGGTCGTGCAGACAGGCCCGTGATCCGGCGGGGCTCTGGCCGGCTATGCTGCGAGTGATGCCAAACGGTGGCTCCCGGCGGAGGCGGCTTCAGGTTCGGGTGGAACAAAGAATCATTTGAATGGAGCGGGGCAGTGCGCCCCGCTCCTGTGCTTCGCGGAATCAATACAAGCAGGGAAAAATCTCGCTGAGTTGGACCTTGGTTTCGCTCTGCACTCAACGTCGCTCCCTCGATGGAAGTTCCCTGGGCTCGCCGATTTTTTGGGGAAGGATCCTGGTTGCGGAACCGCCGAAATTCAGCCGGACGGCAAGTCAACTCGCCCGGATATTTCTAACGAGTGTGGATTGGGGAATTCACTATATTGAGTATGCAAAAGGAAGCAGATCTTGAAAACTGCAATAAGGAAGGCATGACAAACACTGTTTCGCGGGAATGGGATTCCGGGGAGCGTTTCCGTTTTGGAGAGAACTGGCGGCAGTTCTTAGGGGTCCTCGACGACAAGCGTATCGAGGGGGCAGTTGACTCTTTGAGAGCAATGCTCGGTGTGGAGCATTTAAAGGGGAAGCGGTTTGTGGACGTCGGCTCGGGCAGTGGTTTGTTCTCGTTGGCCGCGCGAAAGCTTGGGGCGACGGTGCACTCCTTCGATTATGATCCGACTTCCGTGTGGTGCACCGGAGAGCTGCGCCGGAGTTATTTTCCATAAGACGCGTCCTGGACTGTCGAGCAAGGATCGGCCCTGGATGCCGAGTACCTGAAGCGGCTTGGCACGTTTGATGTGGCGTATTCCTGGGGAGTCCTGCACCACACCGGCCAGATGTGGAGAGCCCTCGAACTGGTTGGCCAATTGGTCAAACCAGGGGGCAGACTCTTCATCTCGATTTACAATGATCAGGGACGCAAAAGCAGGCAGTGGAAAGTGGTGAAGCGAACCTATTGCCGATTGCCCCGACTGCTCAAGCCGCTGGTACTCATCCCCGCCGGATTGGTGATCTGGGGACCGAGATGCCTCCTGGACGCGCTTCGACTAAAGCCGTTCGAGGCCTGGAGCAAGTACCGCGAACGGCGTGGAATGTCGCCCTGGCGAGACGTCGTCGATTGGGTGGGTGGGTACCCGTTCGAGGTGGCAAAGCCCGAGGAGATATTCGACTTTTACCACAAGCGAGCGTTCATTTTGAGACGGCTTAAGACGACGGACAGTTTCGGCACGAACGAGTTTGTATTCGAACGGCCTTAGCCCTCGGGTCAAACGCTGCCTGACGCAACCCGATGGTTCGATCGACCGAGCCGTTCGCAACGGCCCGGCCCGTCATTGAGCGGTGCCAGTTTTGAGGAGTGATCGAAAGAGAGCCCGAATTTTCCACACCGTCGCGGTTCGTTCGCTCAGGACGAGAGCGAGGGCATGTATCAAGTGACGACGCGGAATATCTATTGGCTTTTTGGATTCTGGCTCGCCGTTGGCATCATCTGCAACGACGTCACCAATTTTGGCAGTGTTCGGCTGGGTATTAACGTTCGGCCGGATCGGATCTTTTATGTGATTCTGGTCCTGGCGGCGCTGACCAACCTCGCGCGGCGCGGCCGGCTTTTGGCCTTGAACCGGGTGGAGAAGCTGATGGGGGTGTTCTTTGTGATCTGCCTCCTCTCGTGTATCATTGGTGGAGCAATAAACAACCCGCGGAACAAATATCTCAGCAACGTCTTCAACTTCGCATTTATCCCACTCACCCTTTTCGCGATAACGAGGCGATTGGGTTATTCGCCGGAATGCGCGGGAACGCAGTTTCGTCTGTTTCAAATCATCGGACTTTACTTGGGGTTGACCGGCATCTTCGAGCACTTCGGCACGAGCAGTCTTATTTGGCCCAAATATATTCTCGATCCGTCCATTGGTTACCATTTCGGGCGGTCCCGTGGACCCTTCGTTCAGTCGGTGGCAATGGGCGCGGCCGTGAACCTTTTGTTCTTCTGGCTCCTCTGGTATCATCGTTTCGTCCGGAAAAGCTGGCTGAACATCGCGACGATGCTGGCCTGCATGGCCACGGCATACTTTACGGATACGCGTTCGGTCTGGCTTCAATTTGCCGGATCCACGGCGGTCCTCGTGATCTTTTCCAAGCAACTCCGTAAACCCGCGGCCGGGGTTTGCCTGCTCCTTGCCCTGGTGTACGTCTCAGGGATTGCGTCGAAGTTTTCTCCTTACCAGACGTCGTTGTTTTCGCGACGCGATGGCCCGGTCGATGACCGCATCAACATCGCGTACGCCAGCATGCGAATGTTCGCCGAACGGCCGGTCTTCGGCTTTGGCTATGGAAAGTTTGTCGATTGTAGTGATCCCTATTTTAAGCAGATTGAGGGAGTCAAACTGCGCGGACAAGGCGAAGGCCAGCATCATACCATCCTTGGCCTTCTGGCGGACATGGGGCTCGTTGGAACGGTCCCTTTCCTGACCATCTACGCCGTGCTCGCCCTGAGCTGCTTCCAACAGGTCCGTCAGGCCGGCGGGAAAAGCGGCCCGCAAACCGAGCTCCTCGTTGCGCAAATGGCGGTTCTCGGTGGCGTGGCGATTCTCATGCAGTTCGGCGATATCCGCGATTTCAATTTCGTCAACGACATGGTCTTCTGGATGGCGGGGATTACCTACGCCGTGCGCGAGCGCCGCGGCGTCAAAGCTCGTACCGTGCCGGCGCCCCAGACGGTTGGCAACCCGGCCCTGCTCGGGGCCAGAGCCAGAGCCGCGCGAATGGCGGCGTCCCACTGACGGAGGTGGACGCAGGTGCCGCTCTTAAGCTGCGGGAAAGAGGCAATGACGGATGTGATGAGTCAAACGGGGTTGCGACGCGCGGCCAGCGATTGGTTTCTGAAGCTGGCATTCGGTGTTCGAGGACAGTTCCAACGGGGACACGGGCCGTCGCGAAAGAGCTTCGACGACGTGGTCGTTTGCCCGTTCAGAAATGGCGCGCGAGCCGCAGTGATCGTGTCGGCTGACTTTGAATTGGGCTGGGCATGGCAAATTCGCGAGCGCGAGGAATGCGAAAGCATCGGCGTCCGGGAACGGGAGAACGTGCCCTACATCGTTCAGGTGCTGGAGCAATTTGGCATTCCGATTACGTGGGCCACGGTTGGGCATCTGTTTCTGGAAAGTTGTACCCGGGGCGCCTGCGGACGCCCGCATCCGGAGATGCCGCGGCCGCCGCGAAACGATCTTTGGGCTGGAGAATGGTATCGTTATGACCCCTGCTCCGACCTGAAGAAAGCGCCGGGATGGTATGCGCCGGACCTGATTGCTCGCATCCAGGAGAGCAAGGTCCCTCATGAAATCGGGACGCATTCCTTCAGCCATATCGATTTTTCTTCGGCTACCTCCACGCCGGAACTGGTGGCCCGCGAATTGGAAGCCTGCCGCGCGGCGATGCGCCCGTTCGGCGCGCAGCCTCGGGCCCTGGTCTTCTGCTTTAACCATATGGGCTATCAGCACTCGGACGAGCTGGCCCGCCTGGGTGTCACCGCCGTGCGTCATCGCGACCGTCGCTTCCGCCTGGCTTATCCCGAGCGAACGGATTCGGGTATGTACAAGCTGTACGAGAGCATGAACTTGAGGCTGGCCGGCCGTTACAACTATGCGGATAAGGCTCGGCTCTTCATCGATGAAGCAATTCGAAGCGGCGCCGCGTATCATCTCTGGTTCCATCCCTCCGACGAGCGAGCGGTGTTTGAACAGGCTTTCGTCCCCATCCTGCAGTATGTCGAGCGCAAGCGGAGGGAAAACCTTGTCTGGCCGGTCACGATGGGCCAATTAGCCGCCTACTGCGAAGCACGCGAGCGAGTGCAGATCCGGGTTCGGCGGGAACAGCAGCGCCTCCGCCTGGACTTGATGTGTGACCTGGACACAGCACGCTACGGCGAAACGGATCTCACGCTGCTCATTCCCCTGGAACGACCGCCGAACGCGAAAGTCCTCGAGGTTGGCTTCGTTAATTGAACTATTCTTATGTGTGGAATCGCCGGATTCTGGCAACAAAAAGCCGCGTCCACTGAGTCACTGAGTGAGGTGGCCGCGAAGATGAATGCCACTTTGGTTCATCGCGGGCCGGACGATGGCGGCGAGTGGGTAGATGCGGCAAGAGGAATTGCGCTGTGCCATCGGCGGCTGTCGATTATCGATCTGTCGCCGAGCGGGCATCAGCCCATGACGTCGTCATGCGGCCGGCACGTGATCGTGTTCAACGGGGAGATTTACAACTTTGGCGAGCTGCGCCACGACCTGGAGAAACAAGGACGGACTTTCCGCGGGAGCAGCGATACCGAGGTGCTCCTGGAAGGGCTTGCGGCCTGGGGCCCTGAGGAAACGCTCAAGCGAAGCAACGGGATGTTTGCGTTCGCAGTCTGGGATCGCCAGCAGCGACAACTGACGTTGGCCCGCGACCACATTGGGATCAAGCCCCTGTACTATGGGTGGGCTGGACAGACGTTTCTTTTTGCCTCGGAGCCGAAGGCGTTCACGCGGCACCCGGACTTCCAGGGTCGGATCAACAACGCCAGCGTGGGGTTGCTGCTGAAATACGGATACATCCCCGCTCCGCATTCGATCTGGAAAGGTATCCACAAACTTCCTCCTGGCCACCTGCTGGTGGTGAAGACCACCGATTCGAAGCCCGATTCGACAGCGTATTGGTCGATCGGGGCGCTGGCGGATTCCGGGAATGGCTGCCGGGATGAGCACACAATGCAGGAAGAGCTTCATGCGCTTTTGCGGGATTCCATTCGCCTGCAGATGGTGGCCGATGTGCCGGTGGGCGCGTTTCTTTCGGGAGGCGTTGATTCCTCGGCGGTGGTTGCCTTGATGCAAAGTCAATGCACCCGGCGGGTGCGGACTTTTGCCATTGGCTTCGACGAGAAGGAGTACAACGAAGCGGACCATGCGCGCCTGGTGGCGGAGCATTTGGGAACAGAACACACGGAGTTGAGGGTGAGTCCAGCCGACGCACTGGCCGTCATTCCGAGACTGCCGAGCATCTTCGACGAACCGTTCGCCGATTCGTCACAGATCCCCACGCTGTTGGTGGCGCAGCTCACACGCCGACACGTGACGGTTTGCTTGTCTGGCGATGGAGGCGACGAGCTGTTCGCGGGTTATGCGCACTACCCGCAGGCGCAGAGGCGCTGGCGGACAATCCGTCGTCTGCCGGCCGCGATACGAGAGGGATGCGGCCGTATGCTGGGAGCGGTCGAGGAACGCCACTGGAACAGGCTGCTCGGTCGGCTGCAGTATATGCTTCCGAAGTCGGTGACGCGCGGATTGTCGGCGTATAAATTGCAGCGATTCGGCCTGGCGTTAAGAGCCGTGGATGCCACTGCGTTTTACGACGTGCAGGTCTCGAAGTGGCTCGCCCCTCAAAGCATCATGGCGTCGCCCTTTGAAGAGAACTGCCGCAATGCCGCTCTCCAGGGAGTCCCCCGGGATCGGGACGTGATCGAAAGCATGGCGTGTTTCGATATTCTCAGTTACCTGCCCGAGGATGTCTTGACGAAAGTTGACCGGACGAGCATGACAGTCGCATTGGAGGCACGGGTTCCACTCCTGGATCATCGGATCGTCACGCTTGCCTTGGGTCTGCCGACGCACCTGAAACTCCGGGATGGCGAGAGCAAATGGCTCTTGCGGCGGATTCTCTACCAGTACGTCCCGCCCAAACTCATCGAACGACCCAAAATGGGCTTCCGTGTCCCCGTCGCTCAATGGCTTCGGGGACCTCTGCGTTCGTGGGCGGAAGACCTGCTGGACAGCAGGAAGCTGGAACAAACTGGCTATCTTGTCAGCGCGCCGATTCGCGCGAAATGGCGGGAGCACGTCGAAGGCAAGCAGAACTGGGAGCATTTGCTCTGGAGCGTGCTCATGTTTCAAGCCTGGCACGAACACTGGGCGAATTAGCCGGGCGCCGATCAGCGCGTGCCCGGAGCGGCCGGCATGCTTCCTCCGGGTTACCGGCGGCCGTCAGTGTGAATGCATGACGGGGAGAACGATCGGGGTGCTGGGCATCGTTCGTTGTTGCGCGCGCCCCTGACGATGAAGATTGCATACCTAGTCGATG
>WNFU01008257.1_pt1 | contig 12065 bp, 9 predicted proteins | sample 5400121 | NCBI WGS metagenome assembly WNFU01 (sample SAMN13153360, study PRJNA577476) | soil metagenome | isolation source: 100 cm soil or saprolite under grassland replicate 1 | place: USA:California | collected 2016-06-15 | reverse complement strand
CTCGATATCGTTGACTGGATCGAAGGCTTCTACAATCATCAGCGCTTGCACTCGTCGATCGGCTATCAGATTCCGGCACACATGGAATCAAAACTCAAGGCTGCGTAGCCTGGTGTACGTCAAATCGAGGCATGGTCACATCGAGCCACCGCTGCACCCCATACGCTTCGATGTCCGCAAAGTCCTGACCGTCCACGCCCGGTGCACCCTTGTTGGAGCGGCACTGATCCCAGGCATGAGCCAAAATGTCATCGCGGCTAATCTTGTCGTACAGCGCGTAGAAGCGGTAACCCGGCGCTGACTTCGCTTTCGCGTGTAACGCCATCTGCAGCTTCTGAACACTCTTCGGAGTTGCTAGGTTGCCCAATCTCCGCGTCCTCGCTACTTGTTGCGTTCGTCTTGAACTGAGGTCCCTTCCCTCCACCAGCGTTACCCGGCTTCAGCGGTACTACGAACCTCTCCGTCACCCCACGGCGCCCGGCCTGTCCGTCACCGGCGTCCGGTTGGTCGTCCCCGACCACGCCTTGGGGCTTCCCGTGTTGCGTGCGCTTTCCTTGTGTACATGCTGTCGCCACTACCCCGGCGCAGCGACTGGGCTTACTGTTTCGCTCATTCGCCCAATCGTGTCAGCCTTCCCCGGTATGGCAGCCGGGTCGACCTGCGCATCGTCCTTTTCGAGGCTTGCTCGGCGTTCACTCGCGTTACGGCCTGCACACTCGCGCTGTCACCAATTCGTGACACGCTCATCCGAAGGCTTCAGCCACTTCGTTTCCTCCATAGCTGCTCCGGTTGCTTCCGGCTGGAGCGTTCGCCGGGTGGGGCTTGCACCCACTGGAAAAGCGCCGCCTTATCACGGCGCACGCCAGATGCAGACGTCCGGCCATGTCAACCGATCGCGGACACATTCAAGCGCGACTCCTGGAGTAATGTTCCCCTACCTGCGGAGCGGCTGCAGATCGTAAGAGGGGAAACCTGCTCTCGGTGATTCGTCGCTGAATGGAACTTGGCTTGTAACCCAGGCGCCGACGATCAGTCTTGGGAGCTCAGGCAGGCGCCCGAACAGTCCGCTGGTGCAGGGCCGGCGCAAGCAGCGGGAGTTCGTTGGCGCGCGTGGGCGCGCCAACCACCTCCCGTGGCTCGTTCCGAGTACGCTTGCGCGCTTAATTCTTCGCGAGATACGCCTTCGCTTGCCGGATTTCGGGCCGGTCGCTATCTGCGCCCTTTGCGAGCTCCGCGAGCTTTGCGTAATAAGCTGCCGCTTTGTGCTTGTCGTTCGACATTTCGGCTGCTCTGGCCGCGCCATAGTAGCCGCGCAGCCGGTTGGGTTCGCGCTGCGCCGAGGCCTCGAATTCCTTCAGCGCCTGCGCCGGCAATTGCAGCTCCAACAGCATGTCGCCCAGCAGTTCGCGAGCCGGGATGAGAGGGCCCGGCACGACAGGATGTTTCTCGGTGGCGTCCTCCATATTTGCTGCCGTGCGCATCAATGCCAGACCTTCTTCCTTCTTGCCCTCGGCGAAGGCTGCCAACGCGGAAGCCGCCTGGATCTGGATCTCCACCTGCTCGGACCAGTAATTGTTCTTTGCTTGCACGAGGTTTTCTTTCAGAGTCTTGAGCGTGGCGATGTCGCTGCGCGCCGCGGTGACGTCGCCGCTACGAGCGGCTCCGATGGCGCGAGCGAATGTCAAAACGGCTTCGGCGTGCGGAAAGCTTGCCCACGGGTAGTCGAGCTCGTTCGGGTGCAGGGCAAGCTTCGCCGCTTCGCTCCAACGGGCCCGCTCAAGTGCAAAGCGGGCCGGGATCGCTGCCAGCGCGAACGCGGTGGGGAAGCTCTCCGAATTGACCTTCTTGAGCGCCTCGACTTCATCGCGCACCGCACTCGCCTTATCGTCCTGGCCCGTCTGCAGGTAGGCATAGACCAGGTAATCCAAGGCGTGCAGACGGTCAAAATGGTTGTCGGTGGAGTTCTTCGATTTCAGATTGCTTTCGATTGAATCCTGCCAGAATCCCCGGCGCGTGAAGATGTGCGAGGGCATGTGCAGTGCGTGCGGCGCGGACGGCGCGATGTCGGCATAACGGCGCGCGGCCGGAAGGCCTTTTTCGGCGATCGGCGGATAGTCGTAGCTGTGGATCAGGTAATGTGCCGCGCCCGGATGATTGGGTTGGTCCTTGAACACTTCTTCGAGTATCGCCGCCGCCTTGAGCTGGTTCGCATACGTCTTGTCGCTCGCAAGCGCCGTCGTGTTCAGCGCCAGCGCATAGAAGATCGATGCTTCGGTGTCGTCGGGATAGCGCTTTGCAACCTGTTCCATCGCCCTCTCATACGCGAGCGCACGCGTGCGGTGGTCGATCTTGTCCGCGTCTTTGTAGAACGCCTCGACGGCCGCGATGTAGTCCTGCTCGCGTGCGGTCTTGGCGCCGGCTGCCTTCGCTCTTTCCACTGCCGCCCAGCCGTCTGTAAGGGCTTTGCCGGTTAGCGGCCAGGTAAACGGGTTTCCGAACAGCGTCACGGCGCTGCCCCAATGCGCCATGCCGCAACTGGGATCGGTCTGCGCGATGGCGGCGAAGGCCTTGTTCGATTCGGAGAACCAGAACGAATGCAGTAGCGCCACGGCGCGCTCGAACTGCCGCTGCGCCGCCGGAGTGCAGGAGGTAGGGAAACGTACCGTCCCGAGTTTTTCCCCGACGGGCTTGAGGTCGCCGGATTGCTCGTCAGCCCATGCCGGCACGACCGTTAGAGCGACTTGCACGGCGGCGAGCAGCAGTAGGCGTGGGAAGAGTCTCATGATCATGCCCTCCATCATCGGATAACGTTTGATATTGCACAGACGCATTGCATCCTGAACGAATGCCTGACTCGGCGAAGAGGAAATCTCAAGTCCTTGTCTACCAAGTGCGTACATGCCGTGAAGAACATAGATTTATAGACACTCTCGACACGCAGCGCAACACAAGCGTCCGGTTTCACTCGATGCAACTGTTGCCCACCGAATATTCCTTGGTTCGTGTGTGGACAGCAAGCGGCCGACCCTACGGATGCGTGCGAATATTTCTGCTTCGTTGAACAAGCAAGCTGAACAGGGCGGCTTTCACGCCGCCCTGTCGCGCAACGCCGAATGGCCGGCTCGCTCAATCGCGCACGTGTGCCAGGATCGGCGAAAGCGCCTTGCCGATCCGATCCATCTGCGCCGGCGTCACCAGTGCCTTCAACACCTCGGCGAAGCGCGGCTCCTGCACGCCCGTGACGATGTATTGCCAGCGATAGGCCTTCAGCAGCAGGTCTTGGATTGCCGTCTGCTCGGCCGACGAATATGTCCGGCCGGCACGCAGAACGAAATAGCCGGCATCTGCCTGTGCCTGCATCTGCACGATGCCATCGACGGCGGCGACGAGCTCGATCAGATCGGTCACGCCCTGGTCGCGCTCCATTTCGGTCAGCCGCGCATGCTCGCGCCGCCATTCCAGCTCGTCCATGATCGCGTGCTGCGACTCCTCCTTCCAGTGAAACAGGAACACGTCCTTCCACAGTTCAGACAGGTTCGCGTCGGGCTCGATGCTCGATCGATAGTGCGCCTGCGTGAACAGCTCGATGTCAAGCGTCAGACCGAGCACGGCCCACGTCGATTTGCTGAGCACAACGTGGGCGACATCGTTCGCTTGCGGCTTGAAGCTGTAGCCTGCCGGCATCCCCGTCGCGGCCATTTGCTCGAGCCGCCGGAACATCTCCTGATGCTTCAGCTCCTCGTCCGTGAAGCGCACCAGTGCCTCGAGCGCAACCTGGTCGCCGAACCAATAGTCCTTGCTGATTTCAAGAGTCTTGGCGCCGATGTAGCGTTCCACCAGCCCGAAGATGTTGGCGTAGGTTCGGCCCTGGATCTGTGACAGGAACCGCATTTCGGCCGGCCGAAGAAATGGCAGTTCGGCGACCTTCGACAATCCGTCGGGCAGGAACTTCTTGTCGAAGTCGAACGGGCGCCCGCGGATCACGTCGCGATCGATGTCCCAGCGGATGCGCTTGGATGCCTCGATGCACTTTGCGTAGCGCTGCGTCGTCTGCGGAGCGGCTTGACGGGTCGGTTCGAGTATGGCTGCGTCCATGGTGGTGCTCTCCTGTGGAGGTCGAGTTGAAGACGCGCTATAGCGGCAGGCCGTGGACGGCCCGCTCGATACGCGCGCGGGTGGAATCGGCATCGCCGGCAATTTCGACGGCAACCGACAAGATTTCGCTGCGATCGAATCCGAGGTCGCGCAATGCGCCGGCGTCAAGACTGCGCAGCGCGACAACAGTGGCTCTCGCCAGCTGTCGGCGCTTCGATCGGGCGACCATTCGGCGCACAGGGTCACCGATGGCCTGAAGCGTCGCTTCGATAATCGGCGTCAATCCGCTCGAGCGGTAGGCGAGCCGCGGCAGGTCAATCGTTGACTGGCGCGGCCTGATCGCGGCAAGTCTCTGCGATGGATCGACGGCGATTCCGTCGTGCAGTGGAGGTGTGTCGCGCACGTTCGTCCTTTCGATGGGCGAACTGTGCGCAAGGCGGCGTTGCACGAGCGTTCCTCGTGCTCGCCCTCGAGGCAAGACGATGGCTTCGAAAGACCGGACCCGGTGCGGCTGGGCTAGTGCACGCCGCGCAACGTGGCGATCAACGGCGCATGCGCAATGTTGCTTTCAACGACGATGCGATGGACGAGCTCGTCGAGCTCGAGCCCAGGCCAAGCCGACTGTGCGCTCGCCGCCAGATGCCATTGCGCCAGCCGCGCACGAATCTCGGCGCGCTGTGCGGCGCTGGCCGAAGGATGGGCTGCCGCGAAAGCCATGATCCGCTGTGCGCATTCCGATTCGCCCTGTGCCTCGAGAACCTCCGCGAAGCAACAAGCGCCCGCAAGCTGCAGCGACAGTCGGCCGACGGCGATCGCGATCCCAAGCGATGCTGCAAGATCGGAACGCGCACCGGCCCAGTCGCCGCGCCGCAGCGCGAGACGCACGAACAGAAGCTTCAGCCAGCACGCGAGAGCCCGGTTCCCGATGCCCTCCGCGACTTCGAGCGCGTGCCTGGCATGAGTCTGGGCCGAGTCATGGTCGTCCGTCTTCATGGCGAACTCAGCCAGGTTCGCGAGAATCAACCCGCGCGTGCTGACAAGCCCATGCCGCTCACAGATGGCGAGCCCCTCTCGCAGGTGCGCGCCGGCGGACTCGTATTCCTGCTTGTCCAATAACAGCGCGCCGAGATTGTTCAGACACAGGGCCTCACCGGCGACGTCGCCGAGTCGCTGGTGCTGTACCAGCGATTGAATCGACAGGCGCGCCGCTTCACCATAGCGGCCCATCGCCTTCTCGACCAGCGCCAGGTTGTCCAGCATGGCGGCGGCATTGCGTGGATCGATGCTCGCCGGCGCCTGCTCCAGGGCCTGCTTGAAAAAGCGCTTTGCGTCGTCATGCCGTCCGAGCCTCAAGCAGCACGAGCCAAGGACCTTGAAGCACTGCAACCTCGTGTCGTGTTCATTGGTCGTGCGCGACGCGGCAAGCGCGCGTACGGCGCTTGCCTCCGCGTCCGTATAACGATCCATTCGGTATTCGAGGTGCGCCGCCGCGGCGAGCAGCAGCGCGCCCAGCTTCGGGTCAGCCCGGACGGATCGCGATTCGAGGGTTTCGCGCAACAAGGTCAGGCCCTCTTCGAGGCGACCGCGGTGATCGCAGAAGTGGAGCAACGTCGGCGCGCTCTTCGTCAGCGCATCGGTCGCCTGGTGCGCGAACGACCAGCGCCAGGCGATTCGGCAGTTCTCGAATTCGGTCTCCACCCATTGCAGCGCTTCGCGATCGCCGTCCTCGACCGCGCGCCGAAGGTGAGCCAGCAGGCGATGAAAGTAAAGCGCGTGCGCCCGTTCGGTCGATTCTCGGGCCTCGCCCTCGGCACGACGAAGAGTGGCCAACTGCTGTACCAGAGGGTGCATGAAGATACGTGCGCGATCCTTGCGCAACAGCGACTTGTCCGCGAGTGCGCCCAGAACCGGCAGCGACGCCGCGGCGACCGCGCGTGCTGCTTCGGGCGAGAAACCACCGCGAAAGACCGACAGGCGCGACAGAGCGTCGCGCTCGATCGCGTTGAGCAGTCGCCACGACTGGTCGAATACGACCTCGATGCTCGCGTGCCGAGTCGGGCGAGCGGCATCGACGGCGTGCAAAAGCTCGGTGCCCTGACGCAGCTCGGCGGCGATCGCATCGCAGGACAGCACGCGCGTCCATGCTGCCGCAAGCTGCAACGCCAACGGCAATCCTTCGACCTGCCGACAGATGTCGACGATCGACGCCGCCTCTACCGCAGGAACCAATGCGGGCTCGACACGCTGCGCCGCCTGGACAAACAATCGCACCGCATCGAACGCTTCAATGCGGTCCTGATCCTCGTTCTCCGGACAAGGCAGCCCTTCGACGGGCACCATCCACTCCATGGAGAGGGCCAAGCGCACGCGGGAAGTGACGATGATCCTCAGCCGTGCACAGGCTTGTATCAACCTTTGCAGAATCGATGCGTCGGCCACCAAGTGCTCGAAGTTGTCGAGCACGATCAGCACGTGCCGCTCGCGCAGAAAAGCGATGACTTGATCCAGCGGTTCCTCGCTGCCGACGAGGCCGACGCCCAACTCACGCGCAATCCGCCCGCCGAGCTCGCTCGACGCGGAGATATCTTCGAGCGGGACAAACGCCACGCCGTCCGAATAACCCGGCGCGAGCTCCTGAATCGCTCGTCGCGCGAGCCGCGTCTTGCCGACGCCACCGGGTCCAATCAGGCAGAGCAACCTGCAGTCGTCCTGCGCCAGAAGTGCGGAAATCCGACGCAATTCGACGGTGCGTCCGACAAAGCCATCATCGGGCGTCGCGGGCGCCGTCGACACCGCAGGAACAGAAGACCAGACAGTTGTGCCGATCGAATCGTGCAGCGCCCGCAGCTCGGCTCCCGGAGCAAGCCCAAGGTCCTCCGTAAGGCGTCCGACGAATTCGCGATAAGCCTGCCGTGCGCGTGCGCTCTGGCCGCCGCGCGCAAGCCAAGACATGTGAGCGCGCAGTGCGGCTTCATCAAGCGGGTCCGCGTCGAGGAGCCGCGCCGACAGGTCGATCCCCTCTCCCGTATCGATGTCCACGGCCAGGCGGTTGAGGGCTGCGTCGCGCCAGGCAAGTCGCAGGCGGTCGCGCTCGAAGCTCAGCCAGCTCGACCATGCTTCACCGTGGTCGTCGTCAAATCCGGCCAGCAGCTCGCCGCGGCGCAAGGCCAGGGCATCGGCGATACGATGTTCGCGCAGGGCCGACTCGAAAGCGAACACATCGGTGTCGACTTCGAAGCGAACGGCACCGCCCTGCAATTCGATCTGGCCCGCCCACGGCAATGACTGCAGGCGAAACAAGGTCTTGCGAAGGTTCGTGTAAGCGAGCTTGTTTTCCTGCTCCGGCCACAGCATTGCGGCCAACTCCGCGCGCCCGACCCAGCAGCGCTTGAGCGCAACAAACACGAGCAACTGATTGCGCCGCTCGAAAGGCAGAGCGAAACACTCGCCGCCGTATTCGATCGTCGGCGAGCCGAACAGGGCCAAACGAACCGTCATCTCTGCGCTGCGGGGAGTGCGTCAGCATGCGCAAATCCATTGCCGACCGCAAGCGATGTGCAGGGTCCCGTGGGCGTCTTGCGCGCTCCAAGCCGATCAACGCTGGCTCGGCCTATGCGGCGTCTGTCCCTTGCACTGTCTCGTTTGGGACCAAGACACCGTACACACTTTGCGCAGCCCGCATCAAGCAGCCGGCCAGAAGCGGAACCCGCCATTCAATAGCACGTGTGCTCAGTCTATTCTTACCCCGAGCGCCATAACAACCGGTGACCAGAGAGCAACATCAGCTGCGAGGGAGCGCCGGAAGTGCTCTGGATTGGAGTCGACGATGGGCTCTATGCCTGCGTCGATCAACATCTCCTGCCACGCGGGTTCGGCGACCGCCGTCCGCGTCGCCTGAGTAATCTGGTCGATGATCTCGGGCGGGGTGCCGGCGGGGGCGAGGAGCCCAATCGAGCCTCGCACGATCAACTCGGGGAATCCCAATTCCGCCGTCGTTGGCAGGTCTGGCGCAGCGACAAGCCGCTTCGAGCTGGTCACCGCAAGAATACGCAGCCTGCCGGATCGATGGAGCTCGAGCACCTGACGGGTGACGCCTGGCGTACCCATCGGAATTTGTCCGCCGATGAGGTCTGTAATTACGGGGCCCGTTCCCCGATAGGGCACCTGGACGATGTCGGGTGTTCCTGCCAGCGATTTGAATAACTCGCCCGTCAGATGCTGGATCGAACCGAGACCGGCGTGCCCATACGACAGTTTGCCGGGATGGGCTTTCGCATAATCGATGAGCTCCTTGAGGTTATGCACCGGCACCGAAGGATGCACGGCGATACAGAGAACATTGGCGGCCACGGCCGCAATCGGGTCGAGGTCTTTGACGGGATCGTATAGCGGGCTGCTCTTGAGCAGGGCCTCGTTGACGTGCGGCAGCGTGCCGCCTAGAAGCAGTGTGTAGCCGTCGGGCTTGGCGCGGGCGACGACGGCGGCACCTATCGAACCGCCACCGCCGCCTGTGTTTTCGACCACGACGACGCCAAGCAGAGGCTTCATCTTGTCTGCCCAGGGTCGTCCGACCGCATCGAATGCACCGCCCGGGGGAAAAGGAATGACGAGGCGGATCGGGCGCCTTGGATAGGATTGGGCGTGCGCAATCCAGGAGGCAGCAGGCAGCGCAGCAACGCCGACAGCCCGCTGTAAGAATCGACGGCGAGAAAGCTTCATCAGATGTCCCTCCTCTGAGTTGCTAGCGCGGCGTGCAAGGTGGACATGCGCCGTGCGCTGCGCAAATTGCGGGCCTTCTGACGGGTGCTAGTATCAACGACGTCCTACCTTGAGTCTTGGCCGAAACTCTGCGCTTGTTGACCGAAACGCCATGGATGCGTTGTCAGACGTTCTCAAATCCCTGCGCCTCGAAGGTGCCGTCTACATCAACGCGGAGTTCACCGCGCCCTGGTGCGTGCAATCGAAATTCGGCCTGGGGAGCGTCAGGGCGCGCCTTGCGGGGGCCGAGCACGTGCTGTTCTTCCATTTCCTCACCGAGGGCCGTTGCAAGGTGCGGCTGGCTGACAGCATGGAAGCGCTCGACGTGGCCGCCGGGGACCTGGTCTTATTTCTGAACGAGGACAAGCACGTAATGGGCAGCGACCTGCATCTCGCGCCCGTGGAAGCGGCCAGTCTGATCGGTCCCGATGCCACAGTCGAGGCCGACCTGATCCAGATGCGCCATGGCGGCGGCGGCGCGGCCACGCGTTTCGTCTGCGGCTATCTCGCGTGCAGCCGCAGCGTGTGCCGACCACTTCTCGAAGCGCTGCCGCGCGTGTTGCGCATCCCGATCGGCGAAGGACCCGCATCGGCGCTGCTGCGCGAACTGTTGCGGGTGGGCGTGCTCGAATCCTCGATGTCACGGCCGGGCGCCCAATCGATGCTCGCGAAGCTGTCCGAGCTCATGTTCGTGGACGCCTTGCGTCGTTACATTGAAAACATGCCGCCCGGCGGCAAGGGTTGGCTTGCGGGCGTGCGCGACGCACAAGTCGGCCGCGCATTGGCCTTGCTGCACGCTAAACCGGACAGGCCGTGGACAGTCGACGAGCTGGCGCGCGAGGTAGCGCTTTCGCGTTCTGCGTTGGCAGAACGTTTTGCTGCGCTCGTCGCCGAGCCGCCCATTCAGTATCTGATGCGCTGGCGCTTGGCGCTGGCCGCGCAAAAGCTGCGCTCGGGCCGGGAAGCCATCGCGCGCGTCGCCGAGCACAGCGGTTACGAGTCAGAAGCCGCGTTTAGCCGGGCCTTTAAGCGCGAGTTCGGCATGTCTCCCGCCGCTTGGCGCAAGGCCGGACCACAAGGAACTCACTTTCAACAGACGCATTGACGACGACGCTGCAGCTGTTCGACAACGGTCTTAAGTACTGTGAGCCCGTTCCCGCTGCCGAATCGTCGTTCAACTGTACTGCCGGCGACCTGATTACACGCGTATTCTGATTCGCTCATGACTCGGGCGCCAGCGTAAACGGAGCCGTCTATGAGAGGGGAAAGTGGTCAGCGCGTCGGCAACTTTTTCGGGCCCCCAGTACTACAACGACTGCCTCGGTCCTGTCTGGTTCGAGTCTTTCGCAGCCGATCTCGTGCAGCGTCTTCCGGAACAGCCTGCGGCCGACGTTCTTGAGATCGCGTGTGGCACCGGCCTTGTTACGCGGAGGCTTCGTGAGCGTCTGAAGCCCTCGGTGCGGTTGGTGGCCACCGATTTGAGCAAAGCGATGCTCGACTACGCCCGCGCGAAGCTCGAAGGTTGCCGGGACATCGAATGGCACGAAGCCGATGCGCTGAAACTGCCGTTCGAGGACAGCGAGTTTGGTGCGGTGGTCTGCGGGTTCGGCATCATGTTCACGCCGGATCGACAGGCCGCGCTCAGAGAGGCCCGGCGTGTGCTCACCGAAGCCGGAATTCTCCTGTTCAATGTCTGGGACCGCATCGAGGAGAATCCGCACGCGCTCGCCAATGCCAAAGTCCTCGAAGCCATGTTTCCGGGCGACCCGGAGATGAAGTTCAGGACGCCATACGACATGGGCGATCCGGGTCTTTTGCACCAGCTGCTCGCCGGTGCCGGCTTTCGTGCGACACGGATTGAAACGAAACGAATTGCGATCGCGGGGGCGGATCCGCGCAGCATTGCTACCGGTCAGATCCGCGGCACGCCGAGGGCAACGCTTATCGAGCAGCGAGGCCTTCAGCTCGAGGCCGTAATCGACAAGGTTACAGACGCTCTCACGATCACAGGCGGAGATCCGTATAGCGGCCAGGCGCAAGCTGTCATCGTGCAGGCTATGGCGATCTGATCGAGGCCGGTCACTCACGGTCCGCTACGGGCGCGGTTCGCGCGCCACCACGGCCGCGTCAACGTCCGCTTTGGATGCCTCGGCGACAAAAGGGGGACGCGTCACGCGGCGCGGTGGATCAACTGAGGCGTGAGCCTATAGTGCCGCCAGGCGCAGCACGACATTTGATGGTCACGCCACTTCGAAGAGCCCCGCCGCGCCCATCCCGCCGCCGATGCACATCGTCGCGACGACGAACTTGACGCCGCGGCGCTTACCCTCGATCAATGCGTGGGCGGCAAGCCGCGACCCCGAGACGCCGTACGGATGGCCGACCGCGATCGCGCCTCCGTTCACGTTGAGGCGCTCATCGGGAATGCCGAGCTTGTCGCGACAATAAAGCACCTGCACGGCAAACGCCTCGTTCAGCTCCCACAGGCCGATGTCGTCGGCGCGCAGGCCCGCGCGGGCAAGCAGCTTGGGTACCGCCAACGCTGGCCCGATCCCCATCTCGTCGGGCTCGCAGCCGGCGACCGCGAAGCCGCGAAAAATGCCCATCGGCTGCAAGCCCTTGCGCGCCGCCAACGCGTCGCTCACCACGACGCACACCGACGCGCCATCCGAGAACTGGCTCGCGTTACCCGCCGCGATCACGCCGCCCGGCAGCGCCGGCTTGATCTTCGCGACCGCGTCATACGTCGTGTCGCTGCGGATGCCTTCGTCGGACCGGATGACGGTCTCACGGACGCTCAGTTGACCTGAATCCTTGTCGAGCGCACCCATCGTGACGGTCATAGGCACGATTTCGTCGTCGAACCGCCCGGCCGCGGCCGCCGCGGCGGCGCGCTGCTGGCTTTGCACGCCGTATCGGTCCTGCCGCTCGCGAGAAATGCCGTAGCGCGTGGCGACCGTTTCAGCGGTCTGCAGCATCGTCCAGTAGATCTCCGGCTTGTGCTCGGAAAGCCAGCGCTCGTGCAGCATGTGCTTGTTCGATTCGTTCTGCACGCATGAGATGGACTCCACGCCTCCCGCGACGAACACGTCGCCTTCGCCTGTGAGGATGCGTTGCGCAGCAATCGCGATGGTCTGCAACCCCGAGGAGCAGAATCGGTTCACCGTCATCCCGGGCACGCTGACCGGGCAACCGGATCGCAGCGCGATCTG
>WNFU01008255.1_pt1 | contig 12065 bp, 9 predicted proteins | sample 5400121 | NCBI WGS metagenome assembly WNFU01 (sample SAMN13153360, study PRJNA577476) | soil metagenome | isolation source: 100 cm soil or saprolite under grassland replicate 1 | place: USA:California | collected 2016-06-15 | reverse complement strand
CAGCTTCGGATCGAGCTCAATAGCGCGATTGACGTCGGCGATCGCCCCAACCACGTCGCCTTTAATGCCCTTGAAGCTGCCGCGGTTGTTGTAGGCGTTGGCGTATTTCGGATTAAGTTCGATAGCGCGAGTGCAATCGGCGATGGCTCCGTCCAGATCGCCCTTGGCCTGCTTGGCAATGCCGCGGTCGTCGTAGGCAACGGCGTATTTCGGATTGTTCGGATTGATTTCGATGACGCGAGTGTAGTCGGCTATGGCTCCGTCCAAATCGCCTTTATCCTTTTTGGCGAGGCCGCGGTTGTAGCAGGCTTCGGTAAATTTCGGATTGAATTCGATCGCGCGAGTGTAGTCGGCTATGGCCCCGTCGATGTCGCCTTTGCCCCACTTGGCGACGCCGCGGTTGTAGTAGGCGTTGGCGTATTTCGGATCGAGTTCGACGGCGCGGGTGTAGTCGGCTACAGCTCCATTGAGATCGCTCCGAGCTTGCTTGGCAATGCCGCGCTCGTTGTAGGCACCGGCATTTTTCGGATCGAGTTCGATCGCGCGAGTGTAGTCGGCAATGGCCCCGTCGATGTCGCCTTTGGCCCCCTTGGCGAGGCCGCGGTTGTAATAGGCATTGACGTATTTCGGATCGAGTTCGACGGCGCGGGTGTAGTCAGTGATGGCCTCATTTAAATCACCCTTGTTCTTCTTCGCGAGGCCGCGGGTACTGTAGGCGGGTGCGTATCTCGGATCGAGTTTGATAGCGCGGGTGCAGTCAGCGATGGCTCCTTCCATGTCGCCTTTCTCTTCCTTGGCAATGCCGCGGTTGGCGTAGGTCTTAGCGTATTTCGGATCAAGTTCGATGGCGCGAGTGTAGTCGGCTATGGCCCCCTTAAGATCGCCCTGAGCTTGCTTAGCAATGCCGCGGTTGCTGTAGGCGCCCGCATCTTTCGGATCGAGTTCGATAGCGCGATTGCAGTCAGCGATGGCCCCGTCCAGATCGCCCTTGTTCTTCTTGGCGAGGCCACGGTTAGTATAGGCCGTAGAATATTTCGGATAGAGTTCGATGGCGCGAGTGAAGTCGGCTATGGCCCCGTCGATGTCGCCTTTAACGCCTTTGGCAATGCCGCGTTCGTTGTAGCCGTTGGCCTCTTTCAAATTCGGCTGGCCGGCCTGCCTGTCTTCGGGCGTCTTCTTCAGTTTTCGTAAGGCCTCCTTTGCATTCTGCGCGTACTGGCCGTTCGGCTCCAGTTTTAAAGCGTCTTCGTAGTATTTTCGTGCGCTTACGAAGTCTTTCATCTCAGCGCTGATCTGTCCGAGGCCAATCAACGCCACAACAGATTTCGGATCGAGCTGGTGCGCTTTTTCGAAGGACTCGCGCGCCTTTTGCCATTCGCCAATATCGGCCCAATAACCGGCTGCATCTTTGAAGCCTTGCGGGTCATTTGGATATTGATCGGTTGCCACTGTCGAAATCTGGAACCAGCGCTTATCATCCTCCGCGTTTTCCTTTTGCTCGTAATACGAACCGTACTCGTGCAGTTTATCTGGAATGAATTTGTCAGCTGGCTGGCCTAGCGGCTCGCCTTTCAACCACTTGAGCTGAGTCGGGTGACCGCGGGCGTACGCAACCATCTTTTTCAACGTCGACAACTCATTCTCGAAATCGCCGGAGTCCTGGTAAAAGAACGCGAGCCCGCACCAGATATCGAGGTGATCGGGAAATTTCGTCGTCGCTTCCTGCAGAAGCTCGACCGCCCGCTTCATACCCGGTTTATCTACCTCGTGGACAATGATTCCCACCTTTCCTGTTCTCGGATCCGTCATCGTAATGTCACCTGGGCGGGGCTCCTTCATCTCGATCCTCATCTGGCGTTGGTTAAAATAATAATTCGCGCTCGTGATCCATGCGTCGGGATCGTCAGGCGCCTTCTCCCGCCACTCGGTAAGCAGCGGCTCGATCTGTCCCTCCGCATGCTGATCCAGCAGTTGTCTGTAACGGCGAGCGTATTCCTGGCCGCTCGCCGCCTCGGACTTCGGCTCGACGTAGACCAGGGTTTTCAGAACTTTCTCGAGTTGACCGGAATCTTTTTGGTAGCTCGCTTTATCGCGTGAGGTGAGAACGATGTAAGCGACTCCCTGCGGAAGTTGGACGTAGCCCACCCTTTCCCACTGCGAATAGGTCTTTGTGGCAGGGTATTCGTTGATGAAGTAATCGTGGCCGTCCTTGGTTTTGCCGGACGCAATTTTCTCCTTCGGCGTGCCGTGCTGTGCCTTCATGCCTTGAATGGCCCATGCCACGAATGCGTTCACGCCTTCCCATTGAGGGCTCGCTACCTTCGCGTACATCACCGTCTTCGCATTCGACCACGATTCGCCTTTTGGATAAAGAACGCACGGCATGTCCTGTCCTTTGCCCGACTCATTGTCGACGACCCAGCCTTCGGGCGCACTGATGTTAAACCCGGCTTTCGGTCCATGAACAATTCCGCCGGGATACTTGTCCTGTGCAGGAACTCCTGCGGGCAGAAACAACAGCGCCAGGCAAACAGCTCCTGCTGATTTGATCATGTCGATCTGACGTTCTGCATGTTTTCGGCATGGCCCACAAGCAAACAATACTCGGCAAAATGTGGCGGTGCGGCTAAAACGATCGTTGTGGATTTGAGCGCGATTCTCAAAAAGCATTTCGGCTACGATGAGTTTCGGCCGTTGCAGCGGGAGATCATTCGCGACGCCCTCGCCGGGCGGGACGTGTTTGTGCTGATGCCGACCGGCGGCGGCAAGTCGCTTTGTTTCCAACTGCCGGCTTTGATGCGCGACGGGCTCACGATTGTCGTGTCGCCGCTGATTTCGCTAATGAAAGATCAGGTCGATGCGCTGCAAACCAGCGGGATCCCGGCGACATATTTGAATTCAACGCTGGATCGGGACGAGGCAAAGGCGCGCTGGCGCGGCTTGCATCGCAGCGAATACCGGATGCTTTACGTGGCTCCAGAGAGGCTGATGCTTGATACCTTTCTGGAACGCGCGCTCAACTGGAACATTGCCCAGATCGCGATCGACGAAGCGCATTGCATCAGCGAATGGGGGCACGATTTCCGTCCCGAATATCGCGAGCTGAAAAAACTGCGGAAGCATTTGCCGGACGTGCCGACCATGGCGCTCACCGCGACAGCGACCGAGCGCGTTAGGAGCGACATCGTCAAGGAACTGAACCTGCGTGAGCCGCGTTGTTACGTCGCCAGCTTTAACCGGCCAAACCTGACGTACCGCGTCGTACCGAAAGCGGCGCCCTACGAACAACTGCTCGAATTCATCCGGAGACGGCCGAACGAGAGCGGGATTGTTTATTGTGCCAGCAGAAAGCGCACCGATTCGTTGGCGCGCAATCTCAACGAAGATGGCGTAAGCGCGAAGCCGTATCACGCCGGCCTTACCGCCGCAGAACGCACAAAAAACCAGGAATCATTTTTGCGTGACGACGTTCGAGTGGTCACGGCAACGATCGCCTTCGGAATGGGTATCAATAAGCCCAATGTGCGCTTCGTCGTGCATTACGATCTGCCGAAAAATCTGGAGAGCTATTATCAGGAAACCGGGCGCGCCGGGCGTGATGGATTGCCCAGCGAATGCGTGTTGCTTTTCAGCGCCAGTGATGTCGCCAAGCAACTTCATTTCATCGACGAAAAGAGTGAAAGCGAAGCGCGCATTGCGCGGGCGCAGTTGCGGCAGATGGTTCATTACGCTGAGACGCGCGAGTGCCGGCGCGCGGCGCTGCTGCAATACTTCGGCGAACAATATTCGAAGCCATCGTGTGAAGGCTGCGATAACTGTCTTAATCCGCGCGAGACGTTCGACGGCACAATCCCGGCACAAAAATTTCTTTCCTGCGTGCATCGCGTCCAGGCGAAAAGCGGTTTCGCATTTGGATTGAACCACATTGTCGATGTTCTGCGTGGTGCAGACACGGAGGCGATGAGGCAACGAGGTCACAATGAATTGTCCACGTACGGCATTGGCCGCGACCTAAAACGCGAAGCCTGGCAGGCGATCGGACGCGAGCTTCTACGCCTTGGATTCGTCGAATGTGCGCCTGGAAAGTTCGCAACGCTGGCGCTGACGCGTAGCGGCCAAGACGCCTTGCGTCAGCGCACGCTAATCACACTCACGAAGCAGATCGAAGTTGTCCCGCGGTCGCAGGATCAAAAGGCTCGCGCCGGCATGATTGAATGCGACGAAGTGTTATTTGAGCGTTTGCGCGGCCTGCGTCGCAAACTCGCCGACGAACGCGACGTGCCGGCTTACGTCATTTTCTCTGACGTATCGCTCCGCGAAATGGCGAGAAATTATCCGACAAACGCAGCCAAGTTTCGTCGCATTGCCGGAGTGGGCGAGCAGAAGCTGAAAGATTTCGCGGAGCCGTTCCTTAGCGAGATTAAAAATTATCTCGCGACGAATCCGCGGCGGACGTTTTCTGAAAACGCCGATTCGCCGTTCCCGCAACGCAGACCCCGCTTAAATGACAGTCAATCCGAAACGCTGCGGCGATTTCAAAAAGGTGAATCGGTCGATGAAATCGCGCGGACCCGCGGTTTTGTGCGCAGCACCATTTACAGCCACCTACTGGCTGCCATCGAATGCGGTAGAATCGTCCCGGAATCGCGTGATCGATTCTTTACGCCTGCGCAAGAAAATGAAATCGCCGCCGCATTCGGGCAAATCAGTGATGGAAAGCTTGTCGATGTGAGCGCGCTTCTTGGTAACAAATACGACATTGGGCTGCTGCGGGTCTTCCGCGCATTTGCCGCTCGCGAAGCAATCGTAAGTTGAAGGGCAACCAAGGACCGACGGCTGCCGCGTCATTCATTAACATTGTCGAGGCCGCTGAATTTCCAGCCGCTTTTGGTCTGTTCAAAGATGAAGCGAATCGGTGCGTTTTCCCAGTCGTTGGGTGTCTCCTTGAACGGGCAGTAAACGTCGTACTGCCGGGCGGATTGTTGGTGCGGTTTGGCGCTGGGAAAACATTGGGCGGCACTCGCCTCGCCTTTAAAGATCTCGTCATAACGGCGCAAAAACTGCTGCTTGTTCTTTACGGGTTTCTCCAAATAACCAATCGACAGCGGGAATTTCGTCATCTCTGCGACCGCGGCTTTATCGCCGGCGATAACCGCAGACTTAAATTTCTGCCAGAATGCCGAAAAGTCGGACCCCGCAAAGGCACTTGGAAATGACGACAGAATTAGAATTGTGGCTAACCAAGTCTGCGCGCTGATCACACGCCACGGCCGGCAAGCGCGAATAGATGCGAATGAATTTGATTCCGACGTTTTCAATGTTCCTTTAATCACGGTGTTTTCCTTTCGATTGGATTTCCTGCGCATTTGAAAAACAACAGCTAATCGTGCATGCGACGATCGCACGTAAGGTGATAAACGATCTCATTGTTCCTCTTCGAGTTCTTTTTTCGACATCTGATGCGCTTTGATGATCTTCCAATTGCCGGCGTCGTCGAACTTCAACGTGAAAAGAAATCCCGCTTCCAACTTGCCAGACTCTCGCCCATAACAGGTCGCGTACACGATCGCCGTATTTGCGTCGGACCATTTGCGCAACTTCATAATGTCCCATTCCGGTGCGCAATGGCGCGGGTCAAAATGCTTTGGCAAATGGCCTTTGCCGAACCGCGCCAACTGCGGGCCCTTTGTTTCATCCGCCGGTGAATCCAGCGCTACCCATTTATCGCCACGTAGCTGATAAAAAACGATCGACTGAAACGTCATATGATGCGCGTGCATCGGACTGTAATTGAAGCCAAACCGTTTTGAATCCGGCGCCCAGAGCAATTCCGGATCCTGACCTGCCGGCGCGGTACCCGGATTACGTTGCTCGAAGAAATCGATCACAGTTTCGTCTGTGGAGAGTTTAACAAGTTTCGGTGTATCCCCGCCGATGTACCCCCATTTTTTATCTGGAGAAATCGAGGGCTGCTCCTCTGCCGGAGATGGGGACTCCTGCGCATTGGAAAAAACAAAAGTGGTCGCGCACGCGACGAGGATCAGAACAGTGCCGAAGTATTTCATTCTCCCTTTTCTCTCTTTTCAACTTCCTTCTCCGACATGTCATGTCCCTCGATGATCTTCCAGTTGCCGGCATCGTTGAACTTCAACGTGAAAAAGAAACTTGCCTCCGAGTCCCGCGAGCCGCTGCCGTTTGAGACAGCATAAGCGTAAAGAACGGCGTTGACGTCGACAACGTCCAGCGGCCATAACGGCAAACTGCATGTTGGCAGTAGTGCAGTCCTATTGAACCACGTCATTTTTTTTCGCCCAGTTTGGGGTCAAGTTTCGCGGCGCGGTTGAAATCCCTGGCCGCTCCGCTCGAGTCGCCCTGGTCCGTCTTCGCGACGCCGCGATTGTAGTAAGCCTGAGCCAAATTCGGATTAATTTCGATGGCGCGGGTGTACTCGGCGATCGCTCCCTCCAGATCGTTGCTTTTAGCCTTGACGTTGCCGCGGTTGTAGTACGCTTCAGCGTATTTCGGATCGAGTTTGATCGCGCGATTGTAATCGGCGAGGGCCCCATCAAAGTCCCCCTTGTGGTGTTTCGCGAGACCGCGGTTGTTGTAGGCCTTGGGTTCCTTGGGATCAAGTTCGATGGCGCGAGTGAAATCGGCGATGGCCCCATCAAAGTTTCCTCGCGCAGCCTTACCGACACCGCGATTAACGTAGTTCGCGGCAGACTCTCCGCCCCGCAATTGCAGATCAAGTTCCGCCGCGCGAGCCAAGTCGGCCCTGGCCCCATCCAAGTCCCCTTTATCGCGCTTGGCGTTGCCGCGGTTTTCGTAGGCGGCGGCGAGTTTCGGATCGAGCTGCAGGGCGTGAGTGTAGTCGGCGATAGCGCCATCCAGATCGCCCTTGTCGCTCTTGGCGTTGCCACGATTGTTGTAGGCTGCGGCGAGTTTCGGATTGAGTTCGATGGCGCGGTTGTAGTCGGCGATGGCGCCATCCAGATCGCCCTTGCCGCTCTTGGCGTTGCCACGATTGCTGTAGGCTTCGGCGAGTTTCGGATTGAGTTCGATCGCGCGAGTGCAATCGGCGATGGCGCCATCCAAGTCGCCTTTCTCGCGCTTGGCGTTGCCACGGGCGCTGTAGGCTTCGGGATATTTCGGATTGAGTTCGATGGCGCGAGTGTAATCGGCGATGGCGCCACCCAGATCGCCCTTTTTCGCCTTGGCGATGCCACGGTCGTAGTAGGCTTTAGCGTATTTCGGATTGACTTCGATCGCGCCACTGAAGTCGGCGATGGCTCCATCCAGGTCGGCCTTGCCGCTCTTAGTGAGACCGCGGTTGTAGTAGGCTTTAGCGTACTTTGGATCGAATTTGATAGCTTGGGTGTAGTCCGCGATGGCGCCATCCGGATCGCCTTTATCGTGCTTGGCGTTGCCACGGTTATCGTAGGCTGTGGCGTATTTTGGATTGAGTTCGATCGCGCGAGTGTAATCCGCAATGGCGCCATCCAGGTCGCCTTTGTCGCGCTTGGCGTTGCCGCGGTTGTAATAGGCTTCGGCGAGTTTCGGATCGAGCTGTAGGGCGTGATTGTAGTCGGCGATAGCGCCATCCAGATCGCCCGCGGCCCCTTTGGCGTTGCCGCGATCGTTGTAAGCGCCGGCTTGTTTCGGATTGAATTCGATCGATCGAGTGCGACCGGCGTGGGCGCTGACAGGAGCCAAGGTTGTTGCCAGGCCGGCAACTGTTAGGGCGATGAATAATTTATCAAGTTTCATAGGACGGAAGAACAGAGACACGAATTACACTAATCACCACGAATTGCACAAGAGTTGAGGCAGTTGTCGGATTATTTGGTGTGAATTCGAGAATGGAGCTGAGGCGATTAGCGACATGGAAGGCAAAGCCGCGATGGGTAGCCACGAGCGAGCGGGGAAGCAAGCGAGTTTCAAATTCGTGTCTGATGGTTTTCATTCGTCGAGGGGCGCTTTTAGCTGTTTGATTCGCTGTTGAGTGAGCTCGGTCATGGTTCCGTAGCGGATTGTGGGAGCCATTGACACGCCGCGCGCCTGATCACTCGCAAAGGCCGCCTCGGCATCGCGGAAGGGGAGCCATGCTCGCTGGCTTTGCTTTAGCTTTTCCTTGCCCTCAGCATCCGGAAGCTTTTTCAGAAGCGCTTCATAAGTCTTGTTAAGTTCCACATCAGCTTGCTCAAACTCCGCGCGCGCCTGCGCATTCATCTCCGCTTGCGTCTGTGCGTGGACGGAACCTAGGGCAAAGCACAAGCACGCGGCCAATAGGCAACCTACCCTTGCTGTTGCAGAAGGCGGAGGCGAGAACCACTCGCTTAACCTTAAGATGCTCATGGGGCGTCCGGCTTGGTAGTGAGCAGCGCTTTGATTTTCTCCATATCGGGATGAGTAATGCCTGCGTCTGCGAATTCTTTGAAATCATCGAGGACGACTTGGCTAAAGGTTCGCTTGCCGTCGGGGAGTTTGGCATCTTTGTTTTCCAGATAAATGGTTTTTGCTTTGTCGAACTGGTTATCAAACAGGTAGCCGTGGGCAAGATTGGTTTTGATCAGCACTGCCTTATCGGGCCAGAGCTCCAGCGCTTTGAGAGAAGCGGCGATTGCCTCACGGGGTTTTCTATTGAAGAGCTGATACCACCCGAGGTTCAGGTAGTAGCCCCCATTCTTCGGATCGAGTTCAGTAGCCTTCAGTGTATCCGTGACCGCGGCGTCGTACTCCTTCTTTTTAGCGTGGGCGCGGGCGCGGTCGGGGTAGGCCCTCGAATCTTTCGGATTAAGTTGGATGCCGCGATTGTAATCCGCGATGGCCCCGGCCACGTCGCCTTTCATGCCCTTGAAGCTGCCTCGGCTGTTGTAGGCGTTGGCGGACTTCGGATCAAGTTTGATGGCGCGAGTGCAGTCGGCGATGGCTCCATCGAGATCGCCCTTGGCCTGCTTGGCATTGCCGCGGTTGTTGTAGGCGGGCGCGTATTTCGGATTAAGTTGTATGGCGCGACTGTAATCGGCAATGGCTCCATCGAGATCGCCCTTGGCCCGCTTGGCATTGCCGCGGTTGTAGTAGGCGTCGGTAAGTTTCGGGTCGAGCTCGATGGCGCGAGTATTGTCGGCAATGGCGCCGTCGAAGTCGTCCTTGTCTAGCTTGGCGATGCCGCGGTTGTAGTAAGCTTCGGCGTCTTTCGGATGGACTTCGGGTGCGGACGAAGGCGCAGGCGATTGCTGCGCGTTGGCTTCCGATGACAGCCGCTTAGCTTCTTCAGCATCCAGTTTTCGAGGAACAAGCTTGAACGAGCTGACCAATTCTTTTACCAACGGATCTATATCCTTTTTGACTGGTGAAACCGAAAGCGCAAAAACCCCATCTTTCGCCGCAAGTCCGATCAAATAAGATGACAGCTGTGCGCCTTTGTCGTTGTACACTCTTATCTCAGTCACCTTAACGTCCTTTCTTGTTCCTATTAGGTCTGCGCGATTATCACTTTCAACTCTGCTGGCATGTTGATTCCAGTAATCTATTTCCCATTGAGCGTGAGCGCTCAACAAATCCCTGTCGCTTTGAAGCTCCTTTTTATCGGCAAAAGAAACCATCATTCCAACATCCTTTCGTAGTAGGATGTGGTAAGGATCTTGAAGTTTTGCGCTGTTCCCTATTACCCGGAATTCAGCGTACTCGTTATCGTGTGCAAACGCGCCATTCCACCCGTTGGAAGTTTTCACGTAGATTGGATCTTTGGGAGGTTCTGCCCGGGCACCTTTAACTGGCGGCAGTATGAGCGCTCCCAGTAGTAATAATTGAGCAAGACGTTTCATAAATTCTCCCAGCGTCTGACGAGAGATTTCCGGCACCGACGCTTCTTGTCTTTCATATACGTTTCAACGCTGATCATCTTTCCACAGCACCTTCCTTTTCCAGCTCTCTCAATGGGGCTCTGATGGGATCTCACGGGTTTTGACAATTTTCCAGTTGCCCGCAGCGTCGAATTTCAATGTGAGAAGAAAATCCGCGCCCAGATGATTCCTTCCCTCGCCTTCTTTTTTCGATTGCACTTCTTCGGAAGACGAACAGTAAAGTATGGCGGTGTCAGCACCGACCCATTCACGCACCTCACGCACCGATGTAACATCGCTGAGGCTTTGAGGATCAAGTTTTGAAGGAAGACCAAGTTCCCGGAGTTGCGCCGCAATCGCGCGCTCGAGCGGTTTGCTCGTGTCCTGCGTTTCGGGTGAACGCAACGGCACCCATTTGTTACTGCGCAACTGAAAGAGCGCTGTCGTGTAATGGCGGCTGCCGGCGCGGTAATTGAACGCAAACCGCTTTGAATCCGACGCCCAGATTACCATTGCCTCACTCGCAAAGGGAAGATCCACCTTCAAGTCTTTAGAGAGATCCAAAACGGCTTGAGTTGTGCCTGCCTTTAGAATCCCCGGACTCTTACCAAGGGGCCACCGATATTCCCACTGTTTGTCCGGTGAGGTTGCGCCTTTAGGAAAGGTGCTCTTAGTCCCATCGGGAGCATATTCGAAGATCCTGTCGCTGTCGCCTTCTGGCGTAAGAAGATTGCCCAAAGGGTCACAGGCCAGGTCCGAAGGATTGATCTCGGTGACGAAGGTGCTCTTCTCTGCATCGGGTGTGAATTTAAGGATCAAGTGGTTGTCCATGTCCCCCACAAAGAGGTTGCCGGCCCTGTCAATGGCCATGGCATGAGGCCACCCCATCTTGGAGAAGAAGGTGGTCTTGGTTCCGTCGGGAGTGAATTTGAATATTGTACCATCGGAAGCGGTTACAAATAGATTGCCGCCGCGGTCAATAGCCAGATCAACCGGATGAGTAAGCCCCGAGGCGAAGGTGCTCTGCTTCCCATCGGGCGTGAACCTAAAGATCGAGTTGGAATCGCTGTCTAACACAAAGAGATTGCTCTTGTCGTCAAAGGTCAGGTCAATCGGATCCTTGATCCCGATGGCGAAGGTACTCTTCTTTCCGTCGGGTGTTAATTTGAGGATCGACTGGTTGTTCCTGTCTGACACAAAGAGATTGCCCGAGCGATCAAAAGCCAGGTGTTCAGGTTGAAGCCCAGAGGCAAAGGTGCTCCTTTTGCCATCGGGCGCTAATTTGAAGATCGAGCCATTGCCTGTCCCAACGAAGAGGTTGCCTGCCCCGTCAAAGGCCATGCCACTGGCGTGGGCGTTGATGGAAAGCAGGATTGCTCCCAGGCCAGCAACTGTTAGCGCGAGAAATAATTTTTGCATTTACTCGGACACCTCGGTCTTCGTTTTCTCGATCTTCTTCACAGACGCGTGGTGCTGCGCATCAAATGCAAGTGTAAACCGCACCTCTGCGGTGCAAGTGGCGCCGCTTTCACGACCAAGCATCATCAAGTCGCTCGACAGCTCCAAGTCTCCCGACCTTAACCACCTCACCGGCGTCGCGGAGCCGCCATAGTTTTTGACGGCACCGCAGCCCTTGGGGAGCTTGATATCGGGAGACGGTAGGTCCTTAGGCAAGGACGCTTCATCGAAAGTTGTGCCATTCCATAAATAAACTTTTACTTCGCCCCACTTGTCACCGCGGTTGGCGTAGGCAACCCGCTAGGAATCTGGCGACCATACCAGAACCTGTGTGCGCCAGGGTACCCCTAGACCGACTATGACCTTGCTGGTTGCTTTCTCGATCAACTCGCCCTTCCTTCGCCAAAGCCCTCGCCATTGGTAATCCGCAATGCGAACTTCCCATCGGGCGATGGATATTTGATTTCCTCCGCTGCCGCTAGCCACTGCCAGGGATATACGACACAGCAGGCAACTGCGATGGACGAGACCAGTCTGACTTTCATTCTTTGAGATGCGTCGCCTCGTCAATAATCGCGGTAAGGACTGCCTTGAGCGAGGCGTCATTTTTGGTATAAATGATGTCGTCAATGCGCCATCCGTTTTTCAACTGAACAAGTTGGAAAACGAGCACTTGCTCTTGTTCCGGTTTCCCTTCGTTAAATAATTTGAAGCGTGCTTCGAATCGGCCAGTTTGCGGCGGCGTTGCCTCAGTGATGCGAA
>WNFU01008254.1_pt1 | contig 12065 bp, 13 predicted proteins | sample 5400121 | NCBI WGS metagenome assembly WNFU01 (sample SAMN13153360, study PRJNA577476) | soil metagenome | isolation source: 100 cm soil or saprolite under grassland replicate 1 | place: USA:California | collected 2016-06-15 | reverse complement strand
ATCGGCTCGCGTCGTCATCGTGGCGGGGAAGGGTGGGGGCGGGAAGACGACGGTGACCGCAACCCTCGCCACCGCGGCCGCCGGCGCGGGACTGAGCGTGCTGATCGTCGAGGTCGAGGGCAAATCGGGGCTGGCGTCGTGCTTCGGCAAGCCGCCGCTCGGCTACGAGGAGACCGAGCTCGCTCCCGGCGTCCGCGGCCGGACGCTCACGCCCGACGAGGCGCTGCTCGACTACCTCGAGTCGCACGGGCTGCGTCGCATCTCGAAACGCCTCGTGCGCTCGGGGGCGCTGGAGGTCGTGGCGTCGGCGGTCCCGGGCATGAAGGACATCCTCGTGCTCGGCAAGGTGAAGGCGCTCGAGCTCGAGCGGGCGGCGGACCTCATCCTGATCGACGCGCCGGCCGCCGGGCATGCCATCACATTCCTCATGTCGCCCCGCGGTCTCGGTGACGCGGTGCGAGTCGGGCCGATCAGCAAACAGTCGACCGAGGTCATCGAGATGCTGTCCGACCCGGCCCGCTGCCAGGTGATGCTCGTGACGATCCCGGAGGAGACGCCGGTGAACGAGCTCGTCGACACCGCGTTCCAGCTCGAGGACCGCATCGGCGTGCAGCTCGGCCCCGTCGTCGTGAACGCGTGCTATCCCGATCCCGGCGCGCCTGCTTCCGTCGACGAGGTTCACCGTCTCGCCGACGAGCTCGGTGTGTTCGTGTCGCCGCGCGAGGCGGCCGACCTCGTCGCCGCGGCCGAGTTCCGCCGCGAGCGGTACGAGCTCCAGCAGGAGCAAGCCGACCGGCTGGCGGCCCGACTCCCGCTGCCGCAGGTCCGCTTGCCGTTCCTGTTCACCGCCGAGCTCGGGCCGCCCGAGATCGAGACCCTGGCTGGTCCGATGGCGGCCCAGGTCGGTGAGCTCCCGGAGGCGGTGCCGGGCCGCGCGACCGTCTCATGACGGACGGCGTCACCTTCGACGACATCGCGAGCGACCGACACATCGTCGTCTGCTGCGGCACGGGCGGCGTGGGCAAGACGACCGTCGCCGCCGTCTTCGCCGTCGAAGGCGCGCGCCGCGGCCGCAACGCCGTGGTCGTCACGATCGACCCCGCCAAGCGCCTCGCGAACACGCTCGGGCTCGACGCGCTCTCCAACGCCGCGCACGCGATCGAGCGGAGGCGCTGGGACCCGGCGGGCGTGGCCGCGCCAGGTGGCCGTTTGTCGGCGCTCATGCTCGACACGAAGTCGACCTTCGACCACCTCGTGGTCGCGCACGCCGAAGACGAGGAGCAGGCGACGCGGATCCTGAGCAACCGCTTCTACCGCAACGTGTCGACGGCGCTCTCGGGCACGCAGGAGTACATGGCGATGGAGAAGCTGCACGAGCTGCACGAGGAGGGCGGCTACGACCTGATCGTCGTCGACACGCCGCCCACGCGCCACGCCCTCGACTTCCTGGACGCGCCCCGCCGCCTCACGCGGCTGCTCGACAACCGCATCTTCCGGCTGCTGATGATGCCCACGCGCGCGTACCTGCGCGTGGCGAGCGCGGCCGTGCAGCGCTTCCTGCGCACGGTGTCGAAGGTCGTCGGCACGGAGGTGATCGACGACGTGGTCGCGTTCTTCCGCGCCTTCGAGGGCATGGAGGAGGGCTTCCGGGACCGGGCGACGAGCGTGTTGGCGTTGCTCGCCGACCCGTCCAGCAGCTTCGTGCTCGTCAGCTCGCCCCGGCGCGACGCGGTCGAGGAAGCCGCGTTCTTCGCCGAGCGGCTCGCCGAGAGCGACATCCCCGTCGAAGGGCTGATCGTCAACCGCGTCCACCCGCCGTTCGGCGACGAGGGCGTCGAGGGCCTCCGCGCCCGCGCCGAGACCCTCGTTGCGAAGGCGACGGACACGACGCCCGTCACGGGCGACGGCGCGGCGTCGGCGGACCGGCTGGCGGGGCTGTACGAGAACCTCGCCGACTTCCGTCAGATCGCCGAGCTCGAGCGTCATCACGTGGCCGGCGTGAAGGCGCGCGCGGGCCGGGCGGCGGTCGCGTACGTCCCGTTCCTCGTCCGCGACGTGTACGACTTCGACGCGCTGGCGGAGGTCGGGCGGTACTTGTTCACCGCCGCGCCGGCGCGGATCGGTTGAGCTGCGGTCAGGTCCGCTAGCTTTCGGGCCCGTGAAGGTCCTCGTCGCCGCCGACGCCCGCTGGGTCCGGGAGCAGGTGCGTGCCGCGCTCGTGGCGCCCGGTCAGGAGGTCGTCGAGGTGACGAGGGGCCAGGACGTGCGCGGCGCCGTCGCCGAGCAGCATCCCGACCTCGTCGTGCTCGATATGCAGATCAGCAACATGGGCGGCGTCGCGGTGGCGATCGACCTGCGTCTCGAAGAGTCGGGCGGCCGGCTTCCGCACGTGCCGATCATGTTGCTGCTGGATCGCGAAGCGGACCGCTTCCTTGCCAAACGCGCCGACGTGGACGCCGAGCTCGTGAAGCCGGTGGACCCCGGGACGCTGCGCCGCACCGTGAAGAACACGCTCGCCGCCGGCGCCGGCGCCGGCGCGTCCGCGTAGCTCCCCCGGACGCGTTGGTGCAGAAGCGTGCGTCATTTGCACCTGTTTTGCACCAACGGCGGAATCGGGGCCGACCTACACTGAGCGCCCTTCGGGATGTGGCGCAGTTTGGTTAGCGCGCAGCGTTCGGGACGCTGAGGCCGCGGGTTCAAATCCCGCCATCCCGACCACGACTTGTCAGGTCAGAGGCCACGTCCGCCGCGCCCGTTTGGTCCGAGGCCGCGGCCAGGCCGCGAGCAGGCCGCGGACGGCGCGAGAAGGCCGCGCCAAGTACGTCGGCCGCGCGCCGATCACCCTCGTTCGTCGACTGCGCGTAGACCGCCAAGGTGAGCCGCGGGTCCGAGTGGCCGAGCCTGGTCTGCGCGGTCTTCAGGTCCACACCTTCGAGCACCAGCGACGCCCAAGACGGGTCGTGGCGGGCGCTGCACGGCCATGCAGTGTTCGAGGAGGCCAAGACGGCCGGCATGCTCTACCAGGCCGGGCTGCGCGCCGAGCTGACCTGACGGCTCGGGGTGTCGTGGGGACCCGTGAGCGAGCATGGCCAGGCGGAACTGGCCGGCATGCCCCAGGAGCTGTTGGCCCGGTTCAGCACGCGCACCGCCGAGGTCGAAACGGCAGCCGAAGCCAAGGTCGCCGAGCTCGAGGGCGCGCTAGGCCGGGCCTTGGAGGCCGACGAACGCGGTCGCGTGTATCGCCTGGCGGTGTTGGCGACGCGGGCCCCCCAGCGGTTACGGCGGTAGCCGTCAAAGGCGCGCCAGGCACGAAGTTTGCCAAGGCCGCTCAGAGTCCAAGCGTGCGGAGATCGCTCGACTGCTCCGCACGAATCGTGGCCGTCGATGTCTAGGACCTCGGATCCACGTCTCCCGGACCTTGGCGTGTCACGCGCCGGTCGGATTCGAGTACACCCGTGTGGGGCGGACGAGGATGGCGGTATGCCGCTCTTGAGCGATCGCGGCGTCCCGTGCCACCCAATCGTCAGGTGCGCCGCCGATCGCGGCGGCGTAGATCTCATGGAACACCCGCGCAACAGCCTCGGGCGCAACACCACTCAATGGGTCATCAGGGCCAACGAGATCGACGTCGCCTTCGATGGCGACCCACTCCCAGCCTGACCGAAAGACGACCGTGGTCAATGGCCTGGCGCGTAGGTTGGCGAGCTTCTTCCGCGCGGCACCTTGCACTACGAAGCCGACCGCGAGCTCACCGGTCACGGGATGGTCGAGCACGCCCGCATTGACGACCGATGCCTGGGCGGTCCCATCGGCGCGATGCGTCACCACGACCGCCAAGCCCGCTTCGCGCGAGGCGAGCTCGCGGGCCTGGCCGAGCAGCGACGCGTCCATCTCCGCGAAGCCTTCCGTCTCCTACCGGTCCTTGCACCGGACTGGTCGCGCACCTCGTTAGCACGTCGCAGCGTGACTCGCCGCTGAAACTCGTGCAGTCAAGGCGCGGTCGCCTGGACGACGAGGAGGGTCTTGCGCGCCGGTCTGTGAGTCTCGACGCACGCGTCCACGAAGCCGGCGGTGCGACATCGATCGGCGAAGGTGACCCCTTGCTCGTCAGTCCAGCCGTGGCTCGCCAGACCGGTCGCGCCTTGCCGGGTGCGGCGTTCGATGGCGAGCAACCGGCCGCGAGCGGCGAGCACTCGGCGCGCTTCAGCAAGACCGCCGTCAAGGTCGGGCCAGTGGTGAACAGCCGAAATCGACCAAAGCACGGTTGCCGAGCCGTCGGGGAGCGGCAGCGCCTCAGCCGCGCCCTCGGCCCAGCAGATCGGGCTGCTGCGACGGGTGAGCCACCGCGCGAGCTTGAGCATGACTGAGGCCGGCTCGACCCCGGTCACGCGGGCTCCTCGGCGTGCTGCCACCCGAGCAGCGGTACCCGGACCGCAGCCCACATCGACGACATGGTCTTCGTCGGCCACCGCTGTTACGTCGGCAGCGAGGCGAGCAACGGCACCTCGGCCGATGATCATCGTGAGGCCCGCCGCCAAACCGCCGATCCCGGAGAAGCCCTGGTAATCCGCGTGGTGGTTGGGCACAAGAGCCGTGGGACTCGACTGAGTCATGCGGCGCCTCCGCTGAGATAGCCCGCCTCGGTCAAGCGAAGCTTGGCGAAGCCGCTGGGCCAATGGTTCACAGGTTGACCCTTGAACCCGGGTTCAAGTCAACTGGGGTCGTGGATGACAACCTCGCCACCATCGGTCAGATCGCTCACCGGGCAGGCGTACCCACCTCGACTGTTCGCTACTACGAACGCCGTGGCCTTCTCCGACCCGATACGCGCCAGTCCGGCCAGCGCCGCTACCGACCTGCCAGCGAACGCCTGCTCGTCTTCATCGGCATGCTCAAAGACGCCGGCTTGGCCCTTGACGACATCCACGGCGTCGTCAACGCCGCCGACGTCGCCGAGTGGAAGGCCATCGCGCAGCGTCGCCTCGACACGCTCAATGACGAGATCGCGCGGCTCCAGAACGCCCGGTCCTATCTGCAGGGCGCGCTCCTCTGCCGCTTCGACCACCCGCTAACTGAGTGCTCCATCATGGGCAAAGAGATCGATCGGCGCCTTCAAGAACACAGCTGATCACGGCGAGTACCAGGAATCGTTGTCCATGCCGCTTCCGTCATTCGTCCTCAATCGGTCCTCAGCACATCGAAAAATGGCGACGATCGACGCGCGACGTTGAGCAGCAAAACACCAGGTCAGAGTTCCTTTCGGTGGTCATGCGCAAGTGGCGCGAACCCCTTCGAACGTTCTACATGAAATTCTGGGGCCTGCGCTCGCCGCGACGCGTCCGGTTTGGTGCTCGCTCTACAACGCGATGGTGAGCGCACGCGACGACCGGGGTGCATCCCTTCGCGCACCCGACGCCCTCTACGCCGGCCCAACGTCGAAGGCGGTCTCTCAGCGGGCCTCAGGGAGTGGTCGTCTTGGCACAGGGTTCGGGACTCGGCCATGGCCGGCAGTTGACACCCGGACCGGCATCCTCAGGAGCAGCGATCACCAGGTACCAGGCGAGCACGGCACAAACGGCCACGATTGCTACGGCTAACAGCAAGCAACCAAGGCCCATCGACCGGGACGCCTTGGCCTTGGCCTCCCACCCCTCCGGTTCGGTTTTCATTTAGCGACCCTCCCCGGCTCTAGCGATTCGCGCGCCTGGGGGGAAATCGGGACACTCGCGGGATGAAGCGTCCGGCCTCGGCGATGTACCGGCGATACTCATACCCGTGCGACTCGGCCAGGAATGGTTCCTCGATCCGGCGGACCTGGAGGTCGAGCATGACCGCGACGACGACGAGCGCGATGAGGGACGCCGCGTTCGGCACGAGCAAGAAAAGCCCGATCATGAACAGCACCGTGCCCGTATAGATCGGGTTGCGTACGTACCGAAACGGGCCGCCCGTCACGAGCGCGGTGCGCTCAGCCGGATCGACGCCGATGCGCCACGAACTTCCCATCGCGAACTGAGACCACACGCTGAGTGCCAAGCCGAGCGATGCGGCCGAGATCCCGACGATTGCGACCGACCGGCCACCGAACCACTGGCTTGCTCCCGCCACCCCATCGAGGACCGGCCCCGCCGCGAAGGCGACGCCGAGCCCGACGATGGTCATAGCCCCACCCACACCGGCCCGATTTCGGAGCGGCGAATGCCCCGTGCGCCGAATATGGATCCCGGTGCGCAATCCGAGCGTGAGAACAGCAAGCGCCAGGCTGAAGGCCACCGAGACCGCGACCACGCGGGGATGGTACGTAAAGCCGGCCAGACTTGCCGACACCAGGCAACACGAACGATCACCGACCGCTATCACGCCCAGCTTCTGCGTCGTTGCGAAGGCGCATGGATCTTCGTTTGATTGGGCACCGCCACCCATGACCCGCGCGTCACCCCAGGCCGCGGCCAGGCCGCGGGAGGCCGCGAAAACACGATCACCAGCGCGAACTACAGAACAGTCTTTTCGCAGACCACGCCACATCTCGCGTGATCGCGCACGTGCCTGAATAACGTTCGGGACGCTGAGGCCGCGGGTTCAAATCCCGCCATCCCGACCACGACTTGTCAGGTCAGAGACTCCCGCGTGGCCGCGGCCCCGGCCGGGTGACGAGCGGCGTCCTCCGGCATGGGAAGGGTGAAGCAGAACACGGTGCCCCCGCCGGGGCGCGGCTCGCACCAGATGCGGCCGCCGTGTCGCTCGACCATGCGCTGGCAGATGGCCAGGCCCATGCCCGTGCCGTCGAATTGCTCTCGGGTGTGCAGCCGCTGGAACGCCTGGAACACCCGGTCGGCGTGCTGCGGGTCGATCCCGATCCCGTTGTCGGCGACGGAGAACGCCCACTCGTCGTCACGCCTCGCCGCCGAGATCTCGATCCGGAGCGGCTCCGGGGCCCGGAACTTGATCGCGTTGGCGACCAGGTTTTGCAGCACCTGCGCCAGTTGCCGGGCGTCGGCCTCCACGGTCGGCAGCGGACCGACGACGATGTCGGCCTCGGCGTCGTCGGCGGCCTGGCCCAGCGAACCGATCACGTCCTCGGCTAGCACGTTCGCATCGACCAATCCCATGCGGAGCGCCCGCCTGCCCTCCCGGGAGTAGGTCAGCAGGTCTTCGATGAGGTGCTGCATCCGCGACCCGCTCTCGATGATGTAGCCGACGAACTCCCGCCCTTCGGCGTCGAGCTGTTCGCCGTGCCGCCGCTGGAGGAGCTGGGCGAAGCCGGCCATCGTCCGCAGCGGCTCCTGGAGGTCGTGCGAGGCGACCAAGGCGAACTGGTCGAGGTCGGCGTTCGATTCCTCGAGCGCGCGCTGCGCGCGCCGCACCTCCTCCTCGACGTGCTTCTGGGTCGTGATGTCGGTGGAGACCGTTCCAACTGCGTACGGCGTGCCGTCCTCGCTCAGCAGCGGAAACCGCACCGACAGGTACGTGTGCGGTCCGTCTTCCAGCTGCACGACCTCCTGCACCTCGGTGGTGGACCGGGTCTCGAGCGTCTCGGTGTCGTTGGCAGCGAGCTGATCGGCGAGCTCGGGCGGTAACACGTCGTGCACGGTCTTGCCCTTCACCTCGTCTCGAGAGTGGCCGAACAGCCGCTGCCACTGGCGGTTCACGAGCAGGTACCGCCCGTCTGCGTCCTTCAGCACGATGACCGCGGTGGTGTTGTCGACGATGCTCTCGAGAGTGTGCGCGGTCTCACGCAGCGCCTCTTGCATCTTGGATCGGTCGCTCATGTCGCCGATCGTCATCCGCGCCCGGAGGCCCGATGTGAAGCGCACCGGGGCCAGGCTGATCACGACCGGGATCTCGACTCCGTCCCGCCTCAGCAGCGAGAGCTCGAAGGGCGCCAACGAGCGGATGCTCGGATCGGCGAAGTACGACTCGCGAAAGTCCTCGTAGTTCGTGCGCAGGTGCTCCGGCAGGATGCGCTCGGCCGGCGAGCCGATCAAGGAGTCGCCCGGGTAGTCGAGGAGCCGTTGCGCTTCGGCGTTGGCCCGCAGGACCCGGCCGGCCGAGTCGACCTCCACGATCGCCGACGGCGACGACTCGAGAAGGTTCGTCTCGGCCCGGCGGGCAGAAGCCAGCCGTTCCGACAAGCCGCCTACCAGCGCGCCGAGCAGCAGCAAGCCCCCCGCCCCGACGAGGTAGCCGACGACGCCGAAGAACTCACCAGTGACCGCGCTGACCGCGCCCTGGAGCGCCAGTGCGACGAGCGCGGCCGCGAGACCGCCGCGGATGCCGAACTGCGTCGCCACCACTGCGATCGGCAGCACGAAGAGGATGCCGATGGCGTCCTTGGGCGCCGGATACGCGACCCGAACAGCGGCGATCGCGGCGAACAGCACGGCGGCGACACCCATCACCGCGGCCGGATGCTCCAGCGAGTGCCCCGCCGCTCGAACCCAGCGGCCTGCCCGTTTGTCCACGAAACGCCCTCTCGGAAGTGAACGGGAAAACCGTAGACGTCTGCGGCCGGGTGTGCAGCGCGCCTCGAGCCTCAGCCCGTGGCCAGGTGGCGAGTCAGTGCCGGATCGGTGTCGCGGTCTCGTCGTGGCGCCCGAGCGTCCCGAGCCCGAGCGTGTCTTCGATGGTCCGCAGCAGGCTGTAGTGGTCGTAGCGCGCGCGGTCGCTCGTATCGGGCGTGATCATCGAGCCCAGCAAGACGGTGTAGATGGGACTGGTCTTGGGGTCGTCCGACTTGTCGCCGGACTCGTCGAACGTGACCACGACGAGGGTCCCGTTCATGAAGCGGGGATCGGCCAGCTTGGGCTCGAGGAACCCGCGGAACCAGCGCGCCGCGTAGCTCAGCGACTTGTCGTGCGAGTCGTGGTTCTTGTTCGGTGCGTAGAGCGCGAACGTCGGGAGCGTTCCGCCTGCGATGTCGGCGTCGAGACGCTCGCCGTCGACGATGCGCGCACATCGTTCGGGGTTGGAACGGATGTCGTCGAACGAGATGAACGGGTTGTGGGCTCGCGTGTACTTGCCGTCGTTGCTGTTGCCGGCCGCCTTCCCGGTGAAGCACGGCTCGGGGAGCCCTTCCTCGTAGGAAGTCCACGACATCCCCGCTCCATCGAGGAGGTCCGCGAGGTTGGTGGCCGCGATGTCGTGCGGCTCGTCGCCGCGCACGAACGTGTCGCCGCCCACCATCGCGAGGTAGTTCGGCTGGGACGGGTGCGCCTCCCCGACGAATCGAGGGAACTGCTCCCCCCGGCGTGCCAGCTCGGCGAAGTACGGCACATCGAGGACGTCACTGCGATCCTTGTTCTCGAAGACCACGACGAACACTCTGTCGAACCAGCGGCCGCTCCCCTGCGAGGCGGAACCGGTTGTCGGTGTTGCGTCGGACCGAGACGTAGGCGGTGCAGGCGGCGCGGCGGCGGTGCCCGATGGCACTGCGAGCAGGAGTGCGGCGGCGATGCCGACGGCCGCCAACGCGACGGGTACCCGATGCCCGCACCCTGCCCGGTAGGTCACTCGCATTGGTCGGTGATGCTACGCGCGTGCCCGGTTAGCCTGCCGCGCCGTGGCATCGGTGCGGCCCTTCATCGGCTGGGGGAACGGCGCACTGCTGTTCGTGACGTTCGCGGTCGTCGGAGTGGGCTTCAACGTCGCGCTCGACATGGTGATGCGGCGCTTCGTGACCCCCGAAGTCCGCGGGCACGCCGGCCGCACGGCGGCAGTGACCGTCCAGGTGCTTGCGACGATCTATGCCGTGCTCGTCGCGTTCGTCATTGTCACCGAGTACAACCAGCTGCAGTCGGCCAACAATCAGGTCGCGTCCAAGGCGGCCGACCTGACCGCCATGACCGAGAACAGCAGCGTGTTCCCGCGGGCGGAGGCTGAGCGGCTCCGTGCTGCGGTCAATGGGTACGCGCGCGCCATCATCCACCATGCGTTCCCGGAGCTGGCCCGCACCGGTGAGCCGGAGAGAATCACGGACGAGAAGCTCCGGGGCGTGTTTCAGGCCCTGCAGTCGATCCACCCTGTCACCCCGGACGAGAGCGCGGCGTACTCGCAGACACTCGAACGGCTTGACGGCGTGGCGGAGACCAAGGCCCGGATCGTGAACGCGGCGGGCGAGACGGTCCCGTGGCCTCTGGTCGTGCTGCTGGCGATCATGGGCATCGCCGTGGTGACCGTGAGCAGCGTGCTCGACACGGGCCACCGCAAGTCGCACCTATTGATCACGTCGGCGCTCGCGCTGCTCGTGGCGCTGACGCTGGCGCTCGTCGTGAGCCTGAACTACCCGTTCGACGGGATCCTGCCGATCAGCGACGCGCCGATCCGCCACTTCCTCGAGTTCCGAGCGGCGCGGTAGCGCGCGCTTTTAGTGGCGCCCCCGCCGCAGCGCCGCGATCAGCTGCGCCTTGTTCATCTGCGACCGCCCCGGGATGCCCCGGCGCCGCGCCTCGAGCTGCAGTTCGCTCACCGGGCGTTCCTCGTAGGGGCGGCTGGATCGGGCGCTGGCGTCGATGTGCGCAGTCGGCTCGCGGTTGTCGAAGCCGAGCTCGGAGTTGGCGCGCACTGCGGCGCCCCGGAACCGCCGGAAGGTCACCCGGGCCGAAAGGAAGTTCGCCACTCCGGCGAGCGCGATCACGACGACCACGAAGAAGGTGATCGCGACCAAGCCGACCAGGAAGACGATCACCCAGTCGCCCACGCCGTCGGCGGTGAACTTCGAGAAGCCGATCCGTCGCATCAAGCCCTCGACCGCCGCCGTCATCGCCCCCGCGAGCAGCCACGGCAGGAATGCGAGCAGGAACCCGATCAGGAAAACCCCGAGCAGGATCGCGGCCACGACCTGCGCCACCGACCGCAGGTCGAAGGCGCTCCTCGGCCCGATCACCGACGATGCGACGAGCTCCTGGTGGACCCGGTCCATCGCTTGCTTGCCGCGCGGAGGTTCTTGTCGTTCGATCACCACGATGACCTGCCCTGTCGACCCGACACGAGCCTACGTGACGTCAGAGGACGCGGACGTCATGCACCCGCGAGCAGCTCCGCGATCTGCACCGCGTTGAGGGCGGCGCCCTTGCGCAGGTTGTCGCCCGCCACCCAGAGATTCAGGCTCCCCGGTTCGGACGGGTCCTCGCGCACGCGACCGACGAGCACAGGATCGACGCCGGCCGACTCGAGCGGCGTCGGATGCCCGTCGCCCCCTTCGACCAGTTGTACGCCGGGAGCGTTCGATAGGAGCTCGACCGCTTCGGGCTTCGTCATCGGACGCGCGAACCGCAGGTTCGCGGACACCGCGTGACCGACGTACACGGGCACCCGCACGCAGGTGACGGTCGCCAGCAGGTCGTCGGCGTGGAGGATCTTGCGGCTCTCGTGGAGCATCTTCCACTCCTCCGACGTGTACCCCTGCTCACCGAGCGAGCCCGCCCGCGGGATCACGTTGCCGGCGATGGGCCGGTCCCAGACCTCGCCGGGGGTGATCGCACCGTCGATCGCGCCGGCGCGCCGCAGGACGTCGGAGCGGCCGTCACCTTTGGTCCACTGCTCGTCCAGCTCGCGCAACCCCGACTGCCCCGCGCCCGAGACCGACTGGTACGTCGAGACGACCATGCGCTCGAGCCCGGCGGCGCGGTGCAGCGGCGCGATCGCCGTGAGCGGCACCGCCGTCGTGCAGTTCGGGCACGACGCGATGCCCTTCGGCATGTGGCGGAGGTCGTCGGGGTTGATCTCGGTCACGACCAGCGGCACGTCGGGGTCCATGCGGAAGGCGGCGGAGTTGTCGACGACCTTGGCGCCCGCGGCCGCCGCGAGCGGCGCCCATTCGGCCGCGATCGGGTCGTCGACGTCGACGATGACGAGATCGAGGCCGTCGAACCCGCCTCCGCGCAGGGTCTCGCACGTGACCTCACGGCCGGCGTACGCGAGCTTGCGGCCCTCTGATCGCGGCGACGCGTACACACGCAACTCGTCGACGGGGAAGGCGCGCTCCTCGAGGACGCGCAGCATCTCCCGGCCGACGACGCCGGTCGCGCCGACGACACCGACCCTCACGCCGTCTCCTGGCCCAGCTC
>WNFU01025662.1_pt1 | contig 12070 bp, 8 predicted proteins | sample 5400121 | NCBI WGS metagenome assembly WNFU01 (sample SAMN13153360, study PRJNA577476) | soil metagenome | isolation source: 100 cm soil or saprolite under grassland replicate 1 | place: USA:California | collected 2016-06-15 | reverse complement strand
AGCTGGCTCTGGGTGCTCTTGATCATCACGAAGGCGATCCCGAGTTTCAACGACTGCTACTTCATTCGGCACTGGAAGGCCATGAACTGGCCGAGATGTTCTTCGAAAAATTTGTCCGCCGGGTCTACGAACTTTTGGCTGATTACATTGCCGAACGGCAACGTGACGGCGCGATCATCAGGATCGATCCATTGATCGTTGTTCGCTCCTTCATCGGCATGATTATTCACCATTCACTCAATAACAATCTTTGGGATCCCAATCGGCGCTTGCTGAACATTTCCAACGAGGAAGCAGCGAAGCACTTTACCGACATTCTCCTGAATGGAATTTCAACCAGAGACGAATCTACTCGCAGAAAGGGAAATGAAAGTAAGGGTTCGGAAAACGGTTTTCCGAGAAAGAAATAGATTCAATGTCATCTCCCAGAATACAAACTTTGCCTTTGCAGGTTTTGTCTCTTGCTGTTGCGCTGGCAGGCCTCTTGTTTCTGACAATTTCCTGCGGCGGCTCTAAGGCAAATGTCAGAACAGATGAGGCAAACACGTCCACGCAGCCTGCGATGGTACAGGTAACAACTGCCCCGGCTATCGTGCGGGAATTGCCCCGGTTTTTTGAGGCGACGGGAAGCTTGACCGGGGATGAGCAGACGGATGTTTCGTCTTCGACTGCGGGAAAAGTGGTTGCGGTCGCCGTAGAAATGGGTAGCTATGTTAAGCGCGGACAGACCATTGTTCGTCTCGACGACGTGGATTTGAAACTTCGTGTACAGCAGGCGCAGGCTCAGGTCGATCAAGCAAAGGCCTCGTTACGCCAGGCTGAAGAAAAGGTGGGAATTCGCCCGGGCCAGTCTTTCGATTTAAACAAGCTTCCGGAAGTTGCGAATGCTCGAGTGGCGTTGGAGCTCGCAGAGAAGAACCTGCGACGTTCTGAAAAGTTGATTGAGTCGGGAGACATCTCGCGGTCGATGTACGACCAGCAGAAGGCGCAGCGCGATCAATTGAAGGAACAGTATGAAGCCGCACTCTCGCTCGCGCGCCAGAACTTTGCTGCCGTGATGACGGCTCGGGCAAACGTCGCCAACGCGGAAAGCCAGCTTGATCTTGCCCGCCGAAATCTATCCTACGCAAACGTATATTCTCCGATCGATGGTTACGTTTCAGAACGCCCGTCGGATCTCGGCGAATATGTCTCCACAACCACGAAAGTTGCGACAATCGTTCGCATCAATCCTTTGCGTGTACGTATCGATATTCCGGAACAGGCAATTCCAGCAGTTACGGTTGGTCAATCCGTTTCCGTAACTACCAGTGCGTGGCCCGACCGAAATTTCAGCGGTCGAATTGCGCGCATCTCGCCAAACGTTACCCCAACTTCGCGCACGCTGACAGTGGAGGCAGAAATCGAAAATGGCAGCGGCGCCTTGAAGCCGGGACAATTTGCCACCATACGAATTCTCGAGTCACGACCAGCGCCGGCGACCCTCGTTCCCGTACGCGCTGTGCGTACGGAAACCGGAGTGAGTCGGGTGTTTGTAATCAAGGATGGCCATGCCGAGGAGCGTTTGGTGCAGACGGGACAAACCGAAGGCGATTTGGTCGAGATCAAAAGCGGTGTTGCCGCCAACGAAAACGTGGCGACCAGCAATGTCGAACAGCTAAGCGATGGGATGGCAGTCAAACAATAACAGTCCAAAGTCCAATGTCGAAAGTCCAAAGTCAAGAACTGGAAGCGGACATTGGACGTTGGACGTTAGACATTGGACTTTTATTTAAACGATGCAAAAGTTAGCTGAAATCTGTGTCCGGCGTCCGGTGTTTGCGACGATGCTGATTCTGAGTCTGACGGTCGTCGGGCTCTTCTCCTACAAATCGCTGGGCGTGGATCTTTTCCCCAAGATCGATCTGCCGACCATCACGGTCACGGTCGTTAACCCAGGCGCTTCTCCGCAGGAAATCGAGACAGAGATAACCGACAAGGTTGAAGGCGCTGTCAACACCATCAGCGGCATTGACGAACTGCGGTCGACGTCAGTTGAAGGCGTCTCCCAGGTTTTCATTACGTTCCTACTGGAAAAGAATCCAGATATCGCGGCGCAGGAAGTACGCAACAAGGTTGACCTGATCGTGAATGATCTTCCGGTCACCGCCGAGCAGCCTATAGTTCAGAAGCTGGATACCGACGCTGCGCCAGTCTTACGCATTGCGGTTTCAGCACCGCGCTCGCCGCGCGAAGTTACGGACGTAGCGGACAAGAAGATCAAACAACAGATTGAATCGATCAGTGGTGTTGGCGAGGTGACCATCATCGGTGGGCGCACCCGCGAGATTCAGATATGGGTCGATCCAGACAAGTTACGTGCTTTCAACGTGACAGTCGCGCAAGTGGCCGACGCTGTTCGCGCGCAGAACATGGAGCTCCCGGGAGGACGCGTAGATGAGGGAACGCGCGAGCTCACCGTCAGGACAATGGGACGCATTGTTCAGCCATCTGATTTCAATAACCTGGCGGTCGGCAACCGCGGCGATTATGCGGTCAAGCTCAGCGATGTTGGATACGCGGAAGACGGAGCTGAAGAGCCGCGGACGGAAGCACGACTCAATGGCCAGCCGGCGGTCACCTTGGTCGTCTCCAAACAGTCGGGACAAAACACGGTGGCGGTCGCCGACGCGGTCAAGGAACGACTGACGGAGATTCAAAAGAGTTTGCCGCCGGGTTATAAAACTGAGGTGGTGGGCGATCAATCGATCTTCATCAAGGCTTCAATCGAATCTATTCAGACACACCTTATCGAGGGCAGCGTGCTTGCGGCGATCGTCGTGTTTCTCTTTCTCTGGAGCTTCCGTTCCACTGTGATTGCGGCTCTTGCTATTCCCACTTCGTTAATAGCCACTTTTGGCTTGATGGCGGCAATGGGCTTCACGCTGAATCAGATCACGATGCTGGCGCTGACTTTAATGGTCGGTATTGTCATTGACGATGCGATAGTGGTGCTGGAAAACATTTTTCGTTTCATCGAAGAGAAGGGAATGCCTTCGTTCCAGGCAGCCATCGAAGGCACACGCGAGATTGGTATGGCCGTCACGGCCACAACCCTGTCGCTGCTGGCGGTTTTCCTGCCCGTAGGATTTATGGGCGGCATCGTCGGGCGGTTCATGTCGTCATTCGGTTTGACTTCTTCCTTCGCCATTGCCGTTTCCCTGCTTGTTTCTTTTACGCTAACGCCGATGCTTGCCGCGCGTCTCATCAAGCGCAGCAACGACGCTGAAGAGGGATCGTTTGAACGTCGCACCGAACCGGCTTACCACGGCTCGAAGGAATCGAGGTTTTACCGGCCCATCGATCGTACTTATACGCGAATGCTGAACTGGTCGATGGCCCATCGCTGGGTGGTTGTGGGCGCCTGCCTCGTCGTGATCATCAGTATCGTGCCGTTGTTCATGTTCGTTGGAAAAAACTTTCTGCCTGTTGACGACCAGTCGCAGTTTGAGATTAATGTGCGCGCGCCGGAAGGCTCCACGCTCGCAGCAACCTCTTCTTTGGCCGAGCGGATTTCCGCGGACATACGGAAACTGCCAGGCGCCACCGACACCCTGACGACAATCGGCGGCGGGGCGCAGGAGCAAGTAAATGTCGCGTCGATTTACGTCAAGCTGCAGCCACTCGAGGAGCGCAGCATATCGCAGAGTGATCTGATGGTGCGCGCTCGATCAGAAGTGTTGGCGAAGTATTTGAAAGAGTTTCCGGGGCAATTGCGAACGAGCGTACAGCCGGTCGCCAGCCGGTCGCAGCAATTTCCGGCGGCGGTTTCCGAAACGCCGACATTCAATATGTCATCGGCGGTCCCGACCTCGAGAAGCTGACGAAATATTCCGAAGCTTTTCTGGCGAAGATGAAGACTATTCCGGATGTTGTAGACGCCGACTCTTCGCTGGTTGCGGGAAAGCCGGAGTTGCGCGTGGTTATAGATCGAGCGCGCGCAGCGGACCTTGGAGTGCGCGTAGCCGATGTCGCGCAGGCTTTGAACACCCTGGTAGCCGGTCAAAAAGTTTCCACCTTCAATGCCGGCACCGATCAATACAACGTGCGCGTGCGCGCGACCGGACAATTTCGATCGAGCGTCGAGGGTCTCAAGCAGATGATCGTGTCCTCGTCAAAAATCGGCTGGGTGAGTCTCGACAATCTGGTGCGAGTAGAAGAGGGGACGGGTCCCTCGGCTATCGATCGCCTGAACCGCCAGCGCCAGCTAACGTTGCTAGCCAACGTAAAACCAGGTGGATCACAGGCGGCGGTAATTCAAAAGATGAACCAGTTTGCGACAGAAGTGGGCATCGACGCTGCTTACAAAACCGGTCTGGCTGGCCGTTCAAAAGAACTTGGCCGCGCCGGCTACTACTTCGTGCTCGCGTTCATCCTGTCGTTTGTATTCATGTACATGGTCCTGGCCGCGCAGTTTGAATCGTTCATTCACCCAATCACAATTTTGCTGACGTTGCCGCTGGCAATACCTTTCGGCATCCTCTCGTTGCTGATCACAGGACAGACGGTAAATATTTTCTCCGGACTGGGATTACTGCTGCTTTTCGGCGTCGTCAAGAAAAACGCAATTCTCCAAATAGATCATACGAACCAGTTACGCGCGCGTGGTATGGAGCGACTCGAAGCGATCATCCGTGCCAATCGCGATCGCTTGCGTCCGATTCTGATGACCACGATTGCACTGGTCGCCGGCATGTTGCCGCTCACCATTTCCAGCGGTCCGGGTTCCGGCACGAATCGCTCAATCGGTGTGCTGGTAGTTGGCGGGCAGTCGCTCTGCTTGTTGCTGACGTTGCTGGCTGTTCCCGTTTTTTATTCACTCTTCGACGATCTCGGCCGCAGTAGAGTTTGGGGAATCATCGGCTCGCAAGTGACCGAAGCATTTGCCTGGGCGCGACGCAAGACGGCAAGCGCGACGGCGTCATTGTTAGGTTTAGTTTCGAAAAACTAGATAAACAAGCGATAGGTTCTTTAAATTGATGTTGAATCAGAACAATGATTGAAGTTGAGACAAATCATGGTTTGCCGCTTTGCCGCCGCACAGTGCGGAAAGGCAAAGCCGCGGTTTTGCTCCTGGCGTTCTTGCTGTGCTCGCTAAACGGTATTGCGCAGACACCGACACCATCGCCTTCTCTGTCACCCCAAGAGTTGCAAGTGCCCCCGATCGCTCCTGAGTTTCATCCGGCTGAAAGACCCTTGCCGGAACTCGGTCGCGTTGGTGTCAACATGGATCGTCAGCGACCGCTTACGCTTCGCGACGCGCTGGCCCTGGCGCTGGAAAACAACAAGGACATCGAAGTTGCACGGCACAATGTGAAGATCGCTGAGTTTGATCTAACTGCTGCGCGTGGTGTTTACGATCCACGCCTCAGCTCATCTTCTTACTACGAACGCATCGAGAGCCCTATCTCGAGTTTTCTCAGCGGTGGATCGAATGGCACCACCACGCAAAGCGACTACACCGCAACTGCGCGACTCGAAGGTCTGACACCGAAACTCGGCGGCAACTACCATCTGGATTTTTCGTCAATCAAGTTGACGACCAACAATCAATTTGCGGCGCTCAATCCGCAGTATCCGACTGCGCTCACCTTCAGCTACATGCAGCCGCTTTTCCGTGGGCTAAAGTTTGACAACAACCGCCGCCAAATCGAGATTGCCAAAAAGAATTTGTCCTTAACCGATGCCCAGTTTCGGCAACGGGCAATCGAGACCATCACCAGCGTGCAGCGAGCGTACTGGGATCTTGTCTTTGCGCTCAGGAATTTACAGGTGCAAAGGGATGCCGTGCGCGATTCGCGGCTGCAGCTTGAACACAACAAGCGGCTGGTTGCGGAAGGTGCGCTGGCGCCAATCGACGTGGTGGCGGCAGAGGCGCAGGTAGCCAACTTCGAGCAAAGCCTCTTCAGCTCGTTGGAGGAAGTTTCCCGCTCCGAAAACAATTTGAAGGACTTGATCGCGGTGAATCGTCAGGCTGATCTCTGGAGCCTTTCGATTGTTCCCACGGATTCGGTGGACCTTGCGGCGCCGGATGTTTCTTTACCGGATGCTCTGAAAGCCGCGCTGGAAAACCGCCCCGAGTTGCAACAGTCGAATGTTGTGCGAGAGATCAATCAAATCGATCAGAAGTATTTTCGCGAGCAGACCAAACCGGCGATCGATCTGGTCGGTAGTTACGGCATGGTTGGTTTGGCGGGCGCATCCAGCGGCGCCGCCAATCCCATCACCGCATCGTCAAGCCAATTGCGCGACGCGGTGAATCGTCTGCTCATAAACGCAGGCTTCGACCGGCTACCCGATCCGCCGGCACAAACAATTTCGCCTTTTTTACTTGGCGGTTATGATCAGTCGCTGCAAAACCTACTGAGTAATCGATTCAATAACTTTCGGGTGGGGGTGCAAATTAATTTGCCCCTCAGGAACCGCACCGCGCAGGCGCAGCTGGGACGCTCACTCGTTGAAGGCCAGCGTATTGCCACGCAGCGCGAACAACTCGAGCAATCGGTTCAGGTTGACGTGAGGAATGCCTTGCAGGTGGTGCGCAGCGCGGAGGCGCGCTTGCGGTCCGCAGTTATTGCCCGGCAAGCAAGTGAGCAGCAGTATCAAAGCGAGCAAAGGAAACTCGACGCTGGGCAATCAACGGTGTTTCTAGTGCTGGAGCGCCAGACAGCTTTAACGACTGCGCGCGGAAATGAATTACGCGCGCAGACTGATCTCAACAAGGCGATCGCAACAGAGAGCAACCGGGAATGCGCTGACGAGCAACAACATCGTCGTGCGTGTGCGCTGAACGTCTCCCGACCTGCGGCAGCACCGCACACGAGAAGGCGGTGAGTATTTTGGGGCGAACTCACCGCCTTCACCTATGTAACGCAAACTGTCAGTTTGCGCGCGAGACTGCGATCGAGGTCGGCGCTATTTTGTGAGTGTTGCGCGCTCGCGCGTAAGATGAAAGTGCTCCGCTCTTGTTTTCAGATTTTGAGCTTCCCGGATTTCAAATCTCAAATTAGAGATCGTAAATCTCTATCCTACCTTTTCGAGGATTATGAGCCCGCCATAACAGGCACCGACGATGATAATCACTGCCATGATGTACCAGGCGATCAGTTTAGTCTTACACGCAGGACACCGAGTCCTGGCCCAGCCGGCCCGTCTCCCGCACTTTGGACACCTCATACTGTTATCCCCGCATTCGGTTTTTTTGAAACTCTTTAAGCGGAATGCTATTGGTGCAGGCGGTACTTTAGCATATCGAGCCAATCTCGGTTGGTTCTCAATTCAGCGTGCCCGTCAAATTGCGCATTAGAACCGGGAGCGGTGGCGACCCGTTGTTGGCACTCGGGCTCTCTACTGAAGTGTTCAGACAATGAATGTCAGCAGTGAGTTATTGTACGTGCTCTCTCAGCCACCGCTTCCCGGTTTCCTTAGAACGACCCACAACGGCCAATGGTCCGACAGCTTGATCGCTCGCCGGATTCCGTGCCTGGTTGGCTCAAGGCTTCGCAGCCATATCCAATCGAGTTTTAGATCGATTGGAATAAAGAGCACGCGTCGAGAAAATGTAGACTGATCATCAAAAGGAGTTTGAAAACTTGCCGCGCCGAAGAGCTCGAACGTTTGGCTGACAGCCTCACGTTCCCAGGTATTTAGGTCGCCGAGAATTATTGCCGGCATCTCTTTGCGGTAGCACGCCAGATCACTTAAGACAGCCTTTATCTGCTCGAGTTTGCAACCTATTGGAATGCGGGTCTCGGAATGCACGGAATAAACCCGCACGTCGGTCTGCCCTATTTTTACCGTCGCCCCCAGCGCCACTCGTCGTCTGCCACCAGGGCCTTCGTGAGGCAAGACGAGTCGGCGAACATCGGTGAGCGGATAAGCGCTCAAAATAACTACCCCGGTTTCTTCTTCCTTGTCGGTTGCCGGGCTGGGTGGTGCGGCCCAGGCGTAGTACATGCCTAACTCCTCGGCGAGCAAGGCAGCTGTATTTCGATTGCCGCTACGTTTCTTGTTTCGATCCACTTCTTGTAACCCAAGGATTGCGGCGCCACCAATTTCAGGATCCTCTTTCAGAAATCGCGCCAGCTTGCGCAGATCCTCTCCGCTACGCCAGCGAATGTTGTAAGACACAACCTTGATCTCCGGAGACGAGTGGCGCGGGCGAGCGGGCGCCCGGGCTTGGCCTATTTCAAGCAACTCTGGTTCACCATCGAAATGAAGACCCATTGATAGATCTACGACCCTCGTTGATCTGGAATATGAAGCAGGAAACGAGAAGATCGCAAACGCTGATGTTAGTAATATCAGGAGGGACTTTTGCATATTCAATGTCGAACTGGTTATCTAAAAATCCAATCGCAGTCCATCGAATGCTGCTATCGTTTGACCGAGCCAAAGCATTCGCGCTTCACCGGCAAGATCGATGCCATCCCACTCAGCATAGAGATGACTCAGAACCAACATTTGCGGTTCACTCTTTCTCGCCAGTCGCATGGCGTCGGACAATTCCAAGTGCGTCTCTACCGGCTTGTCTTTATGGAAAGAACATTCCATCAGCAGCGTAGTGGCGCCTTTCGCAAACTCGACCAGCCCTTCGGAGTAACCCGTGTCGGACGTATAGACGAGCACACTGCCATTTTTATCTGTCAGGCGGATGGCCAGGCTTTCTCTCGTATGTGGCGTCGAGAACGTTACGGCAGTGAGCCCAGGCAATAACTCAAACTCATTCCCCGGCAGCACCTCAATCAGCTCCACAGGAAAAGGCTGGTCGAGCAGGCGGTAATCATTGGCCTGATCGATGGCTTGCAGAATCTTTTCGAAACCGGCCGGGCCGCAGATACGCAGTGGTCCGAGGCGGCGCTGAGTTTGTGGAGCAGAACGTGTTCCAAAAAGAAGGGGCGCCAGTCCGCCCATGTGATCCAGGTGAAAGTGGCTAATCCAGATCGCGTCCAGATTAACCCAATCAAGTTCCTCGCCGGCCATGCGATGCGGCGCGTCAGCGCTGATGTCGAGGAGCGCCCGGCCGTTTTCACTTTCCAGCCAATAGCCGGAAGCACTCCGGCGAGGATGGGGAACTGAAGTGCCTGAACCGAGGACAACAAGTTTCATAGTCAGATTGTGTGGCGGCTATCAAGAATATTGTAGCCTTATCGGACTAATGATATATAACCCATCACGTTTCCGCGGCAGTTCTCCCACGGCTGGCGCCAATGCCCTCGCAGACCAACAGTTTGCGTTAACTTGCCACGCACTTGACCAAACGCGCGGCCTCAGTTAAACCTCAGGAGATCATGAACGAATCACAATTCGAGCTTGACGTGCTGGCGGTTTTCTCCCACCCCGACGATGCGGAACTTTCTGTTTCGGGCACGTTGCTCCGCATGAAGTCTCTCGGCTATCGCACCGGCGTGCTCGATATGACTCGAGGTGAGATGGGCACGCGCGGGACACCGGAAATGCGCGCGGAAGAATCAATTGCGGCCTCGCGCATCATGAACCTGGATTTGCGGTTGAACCTGGGCCAACCGGATGGGCACATCTGGTTGACTGAAGAAGCGCGCACGGCAGTGGTCCGCGTGCTTCGCTCGCATAAACCGAAGGTGTTACTGACAACACATTGGGACGATCCTCATCCGGATCATGCCCATACGTGCCGCATAGTGCGCGAAGCCGCACGACTGGCAACGATGGCGCGCTACGATGGGGAAGCAAATCAAGAGCCGGTGAGAATGCCCGCCATCATGCACTCGCTTTTTTCGCGTCACGTAATACCGTCTTTTATTGTTGATGTTTCAGATTTTGTTGAGCAGAAGATGGCAGCAATCAGGGCGCACACGTCGCAGTTTTACTGGCCAGAATCAAACGAGCCCGAGACGAGAATCAGCGATCCTAGCTTTCTCGCGCAAATCGAATATCGCATGCGTTACTTTGGCTCGCTGATTGGCGTCAATGCCGGGGAGCCATTCTTTGTAAGGGAAGCTTTGAACGTGGACGATCCGGTTGCCTTACTGACAAGACCGATGAACATTTACTCTTGATTGCCAGAAGAGAAGCGGGGGCAAGCCCGCCTTCCTGACCCTGAGACGATTAGACTTGATAGGCTTTTGTTGATTTGAAAGCTTCCGAGCTATAGCCAGAGAGTGATGTTTGAAAGTCTCAGGGTTAGGAAGGCGGGCTTGCCCCCGCTCTTGCAAACCCTTGGATCCCGCTCAGTTTGCCTTTTCGCTAAGCAGCGTGCGGGCGACAGCAATGAGAGCAGTTGCGCGCGGGGCCTCACCTTCAAAGCTGCGCGCCAGTTCGATTGCCTGTGTCGCGTTCTCCTGCGACAACGTTCGGAACACGCCCGGCAAGTTAAAGTCTTCGACCGTGCTGCTCCGTATTGAGGTCATATTTTTTGACTGCAGCCGCATCGTGAGCCGGCCATCTTCACCGTTGAATCCTTCGGCGGAGTTGGACGCTTTCGCAACTTCGAGCATAGTCTCCCAGGCACGCGCGCGATCGATGGCGAGAAATGCATTTGCTACGGCCACCAAAGCACGCGGTCGATCAGGATCGGAAACATCAATTCGGCGCGCTTCCATCGCAGCTTCCGCAATAATCTCCAAGGCCCGATCGCGATCCGCCCGCGGCAGAGACCTGGCTGCTTGTGTTAACAGCCAGACCTTCTGAATGTGCGATAGTTCGCCTTTGGCGGCTATGGTCAGGGCCTTTTCCGCGTCCTTTTTTTCCACCGCGTTCATTGCCAGCGCCATATCCACATAAGGCTTGGCTTGTTTACGCAGTTCGCTATCTTCGATCTTGTCAGAAAAGTCGCGGGCGCGCAGGTCGCCCTTCTGCGCTGTTCTGATAGCTAGTTGCAAATAAAGCGCATCGCGGTCGGCCGCGGTCTTGGCGCGGTCAATGCGATCAAGCAGCGACTTCTCAACATCTTCACTGGTGCGGTCGGGAGTAATCCCTCGCTGGATCGGATTGTCGTCATCTTCGTCGCGCAGGTCGCGATCTGTAACTTGCCCAAGAACGGCCATTTCGTTCCGCAGTTGGTCTGTTATTTCTTTGGAGGCGTACTGTTCAAAAAGCGGCATCAGGCGACGGATGACCAGGTATTTTCCCGGCAGACCAGACGTGCTGCGATCCTGTTCGCGCGAAGGCGAGGGACGCAGCAGAACCTGGGCCGCCGTGCGAAAGAAAGCACTACGCAACTCCGGCGTTACATCAGGCGGCGGAGTGCGTTGGTTCATTTGCGAAGACTGCTGGCCACCGGCCGCCTCGAAGGTAACGAAAAGATGCGGCGTAAATAAGTAGGAGGAAAGCAGCGAGATTGTATTCGCGTCGGATTTCAAATCCGTCTCCGCGAGTGCCAGCATCCGGGCATAACGCTGATCGGCAGCTGCCGGGTTTTTGTCCCGCAGAAACGAAAGGAAATTCAGACCTTCCATCGTAATTATCCCGAGGACAGGGTCGGCGAATTGCAACGCGCGCTCCACGTCGGCATCGAGTAATTGATTCGCCAGACGTAGGCGTTGACTGATTGCCGCCGGCGTGTCGAACGAATCGGGGCGCGTTGGCGAGCTGGCATCGGTTGCTTCGCGGTTGCGCGCGTCTTTGAGTTTGTCCAAAAGTTCTTCACCGAGGGCACGGTCGCGTCTCGCTGCAAGGCGCAATACTTCTGATCGCAAGTCGGATGGCGAAACTACGGCAAAACTTCCGCTTTCCGCTTCCTGGCGTTTCCGTTCTTCGGCGACCAGACGCGCGGATTCCTGGTCGGCAACATCAGCCGAATCCCAGGCTTTGCGAAAAAGTGCACGTCCCTGTTCCGGGTCCGGCTCCCAAAAGGCATCCGCGATCCGCGACAGGATCCGCGCCCGCAACCTTTGATCGGAGAAACTTCGGGCATCGTTTGCCAGCGAGACCAATAAAGAAAGAGCTAGCGCCTTCTGCTGGTCGATCCGAGCTCGCGTTGCCGCGGAGTTTGCTTTGTTCTTAGCCGACGATTTGGCGGGAGCCGCTTTAGTCTGTGGCTGGGATGTCTTCT
>WNFU01008250.1_pt1 | contig 12071 bp, 13 predicted proteins | sample 5400121 | NCBI WGS metagenome assembly WNFU01 (sample SAMN13153360, study PRJNA577476) | soil metagenome | isolation source: 100 cm soil or saprolite under grassland replicate 1 | place: USA:California | collected 2016-06-15 | reverse complement strand
TGGTGGAGGCGTTCTTCTCGATCATCACCCGCCAGGCCATCCGCCGCGGGTCCTTCACCTTCGGTGCGGGACCTGATGCGGGCCATTCGCCGGTTCATCGACGCGTGGAACGAGCGGTGCGCGCCGTTCGTGTGGACGAAGGATGCGGCCTCGATCCTCGCGCAAATCAAACGTCAAGACGGATCGTTAACGCGACACTAGGTGCTGCGGAGTCCGGCGACTAAGGCCGTCTCACGGATTGCGCGGCTCTTGAGTTCCGACGCGGCGGAGGGAGGGCACCCGACTTCGTTAACGAGCGCCGGCTTCGGGCTGTACGGACGAGTCGAACAGAAGCTCGGGAAGCGGTGGAGGAGGATCGCCCCAGTCGATCCCCTGGGTCTCGAGCAAGGTCTGTTTGAAGCAGAGTTCCGTGGGGTCCTGCGACTGGGCCAGGTGGGCCATGGCGCCCGCCAGGTCGTCGCCCTCCAGGTACACCAGAGCGAGCTCGCCTTGCGGGCGTCGGCTCTATCCACCAAACCTCCGTCACCCCGGCTCGCAAGTGGAACGCGTCGAAGGCTTCCTTCTTGGGTGGACTGTCGAATCCCGACCTATCTGCTCGTCGCAAGAGCAGAGCCGAATCCGGGAGGCTGAAGTTGGCGCAATACTCTCTGACAGGGTCGTGCCCGGCCGAGGGTAATCATCGAGAGACAGGTCGTGGTGCCCCGCGAGGGATGTGGGGCGGAGGAACGAGAGGAGCACAAGAGTGACAGAGGAGTTGTACCGAGACGGATTTGGGACCATCACGCACCACCGCGAGGACCGGATCCTTGAGCTGGAGTGGCTCGAAGGCTCGGCCAGCATGACCGACGACGACTTCATGCGATCCATGGAGCGATACGCGGAATTCGCCGAGGAGCTCCGGGCCCCAAACATGCTCGTGGACGTCACCAGGTTCAGGCACTCCCCCGGCGAGCACGTTGCCCCGTGGCGGGATGAGCACATCATCCCCCGCTACAACGCCGCGGGGGTGAAGAAGTTCGCCTTCCTGGTCCCGCCGGGAGCACCCGGCGCCGTGGAGGCCGGCAGCCAGCCGGAGAGGGAGCCCCCAGGCAACTTCCCCACCGGGTACTTCGCGGATCGCCAGCACATCTTTGAGTGGTTCGACGCCTAGCCGAGACACGGGGGCTACTCAGTGCTCGACACGACGAGTTCTTGTACCGCGTAAGGGTCCGAAACTGATTCGATCCTCGACCAGTGGTTCTTCTACCATCCCGCGATGCTCTTTCTCCTCTACCTCATCGTGAAGGTCGCGGCCCGCTTGCTCGCTCTCGGGCGAAGCAACGGTAGTTCGAAGGACCTGGAAATCCTGGTCCTGCAGCATCAGGTCCGGATCCTGCAGCGCAAGGCAGGCCGACCCAGACTCGGGCCGCTTGACCGCGCGGTGATGGCCGCGGCGAGTCGGATCCTTCCTCGGGAGCGATGGGTCTCGTTCATCGTGACCCCGAAGACGATCCTGCGATGGCACCGCGAGCTGGTGCGGCGGAAGTGGACGTACGGACGGAGGGGGAATCCGGGGAGACCTCCGATCGACCCCAAGGTCCGTGAGCTGATCCTGCGCCTGGCCCGAGAGAACCCGCGCTGGGGGGCCGTGCGTATCCAGGGCGAGCTCCGCAGGCTCGCGATCCGTGTGGGGGCCACGACGATCCGGAGGCTGATGCGACGCGCCGGCCTGGGCCCCGCCCCCAGGCGAACCGGACCCACCTGGTCGGAGTTCCTGATGGCCCAGGCGAAGGGGATCAACGCGTGCGACTTCTTCTGCGTGGAGACGATCCGGCTCAAGACCCTCTACGTCCTGATGTTCATCGAGGTGCAGACGAGGCGCGTGTTCGTCACGGCCTCCACGGCGCACCCGGACTCGGCGTGGGTCACCCAGCAGGCGAGGAACCTGTCCATGGATCGCGACGACCGCCCGCCGCCCGTTCGGTTCCTCATCCACGACCGGGACTCCAAGTTCTCCGGCCCCATCGACGAGGTCTTCCGCTCGGAAGGGACCGAGGTGATCGTCACGCCGATCCGAGCGCCGAACGCGAATGCCTTCGCCGAGCGCTGGGTCCGCACGGTCCGAGCGGAGTGCCTGGACTGGATGCTGATCCTCGGGCGCCGGCACCTGGACCGGGTGCTCCGGACCTACGCGGAGCACTACAACGGCCATCGCGCGCATCGGGCCCTCGGACTCGCTGCGCCGCTGGACCGCTCCGAGGATCCGTTACCGATCCGCCCTCGGGAGGTCCATCGGCGAGACGTGCTCGGCGGGCTGATCCACGAGTACCACGGGATGGCGGCATGACGAATCAGAGTTTTTGGACCCCTACGGGCAAGAATGTATCGAGTATTGCCTACGGCCACCGTCTGCCGGACACTGCCCTCATGCCGAGGCGCGGCGCTTCGCCCCCGCGGATGCTGGCTACCGTGCTGTTCACCTACATCGTCGGGCTCGACGGAGCGAGCTGCGGAACTCGGTGACCGGTCCTGGCGTCAGCTCATGGCCAGGCACCACGCTGTGGTCCGTCGGGAGCTCAGACGTCACCACGGGCGGGAGATGGATACCGCCGGCGATGGGTTCTTCGCGACCTTCGACCAGCCCGCTGACGCCATCCAGTGCGCGGTCGCCGTGGCGGAGCGCCTCCGCCCCCTCGGGATCGAAATTCGGGCCGGGGTTCAAATAGGACAGGTGGAGGTCGCGGCGCCCAAGGTCCAGGGCATCGCCGTGAACATCGGAGCCCGGGTCGCGGCGAAGGCGGCTCCGGGGCAGGTCCTGGTCTCGAGCACTGTCCGTGATGCCCTCGCGGGATCGGACATCCGGTTCGTCGACGAGGGCGTCTCCGAACTGAAGGGAGTCCCCGGGGAATGGCGCCTGTTCGTCGTGCAGAGGGACGAGCGGCTGCTGTCGCAATCCGTCGGCGCCGCCGAGCGTCCGCTCCGCGAGGCCCCCGAGGTCGATGGGGCACTCATTCCCTTGTACCGACGGCCCGTACCCCTGGCGATCGCTGGGGCCGTCGTCGTGGGGGCGCGACATTGGCGGCCTCCTGCTCGCCCGTGGCGGAGGTCCCTCGTACGTGCCGGCTCCCGACACCGTGGCACGCATCGACCTTTCCGGGAACTCCATCGAGGGTGGGGTCCAGGTGGGAAGGAGCCCACGGGGATCGCGGCAGGAAACGGCGCGCTGTGGGTCACGAACTTCGTGGACCGGACCCTGCAGCCCATCGATCCCTCAACCGGCCAGGCAGGGCCGGCGGTCGGGCTCTCCGGCACCCCGACCGGCATCGCCGTCGGCGGATGTTGCGTCTGGATCACGAACAGTTTCGAAGGTCAGCTCATTCGATACGACATCAGGACCAACTCGCAGAAGGAGATCCCGACGGGTGGGGGACCCGCGGGTGTGACCTACGAGGGTGGATTCCTGTGGGTGACCGACAAGACCCGGGATCAGGTCCTCCGGATCGATACCCAGTCACGAGAGATCAGGCGAGTCCATCTCGGCGTCGGAAGCGCCCCGAACGGCATTGCGGTGGGGGGAGGTCGGTCTGGGTCGCGGCGAGCCTGAAGGCGACGGTGCTCCGTATCGACCCGCGGTCACTCCGGGTGACGGGCAGTGTCCCGTTGCTCCACGGCCAGCCTGAGCAGGTGGCGTATGGCGATGACTACGTCTGGGTCACGAACCAGGAGGACGACTCCATCACCCGGATCGATCCTCGGTCGTTGTCACCGTTCACGATCGATCAGGTCGGGGATGGCCCTTCGGGCATCGCGGCCGGGGCAGGTGCGGTCTTCGTCGCGAACCTGCTCGACGGGACGGTCGCCCGCATCGATCCGAATACGCGTCGGGTGACGGAGCCAGTGCGCATGGGGATCGGCGCGGACGGCGTCGTTATCGCCGCAGGTTCCGCGTGGGTCACCCTGCACGAGCAGTGAGGGCGAGACCGCCGATCAAGCGCTCGCCGGTTCGAGGGCGATCTGGTCGAGGGCAGGCATGCTCGAGAACTGGTCGAACGACATTCGGACCACGCGGTCTGAAACGATCCGTTGGATCTGGAAGGACACGAGGGGCACCCATGGGACGACGACCTGCATCAGGGTCGGGTCGAGTTGAGCCCAGCACTGCTCCTGTGCGCCTCCCACGAGCTTCTGGCATTCATCGATCTGGGGGTCGACGCTGGGCACAGTACGCGCAGGATAGCCCCACCGCTGCAGCTGCCGGGCCGTCGCCCCGACGAGCGAATTGTTGAGGAACCAGACATCGCTCCCGCTCCCCCCATGGAGCAGACGGCCCGAAGAACATCGAGCCGTTCGGGTAGTCCTTGCCCCAGGCACCGCCGATGCCCATCGGCACCCGATTCCGTGGATCACTCACGGCGTCGTAGAAGTCGAGCACACCCATGCTCTTGACTCGAAGAACGATCCCGATCGCGCGGAGATCGTGGGCGATGAGCCGAGCCGCTGCGAGGGTGACGAACGAGTCAACGTAGGGGGCGAACACCGATTCGCACACGGCTGCGTCGCATATGCCGTCGTGGTCGTCGTCGTATCGAGATTGGGCCATCTCCCGACGGGCGGCTCGCGCGTCCCCGTGGTGGCCGGGCGTGGCGTACGGGTCGGAGTTGAGGAGCAGGTTGCCCTCCAGCGAGTCGGGCGCGATGTGCGTTGCCACCTCGCCCGAGCGGGCGGTCGAAAGGCCCCGGGCGCCTGGATCAGCTGGAGGAACCCCTGTTTGTCGATGGCGTAGTTGACCGCTCGGCGGACGTGGGGGTCGTCGAACGGAGGTTCCGCGAGGTTGAAGTTGATGGGGGCGATGGCGTCCAACGAGACCGCACGGACGCGGCCCCGAAGCGCGGGAGCGCCGAGGTAGCGCCGGACGAGTGGAAGGGGGTCGGTTTGATCGCTGAACACCATGTCCGCCTGGCCGCTGTCCACTGCGTGCGCGTCGCGGGCCCCGGATCCGCCAATGGTGATCTGGATTCGGTCCACATAGGCGCCCCGAAGCGAGTCGGACCGGCGATCCCACGAGGGATTGTGGACCAAAGTGATCGAGCCAGCTTTCGACAATTCTTCGGTATCCGGGTCGAATGTCGCGGGGACGTATCCCGCCAGCGGCTCCTGGTCCTCGGGCGCGAGCGAGAAATCGAGGTTTCCCGAACCCGCGATCATGTACGGGCCCGTGGAGACGAGATAGCGGCCGTATCCATCGTCGTGGCCCGTAGCGGTACCCAGGCGAGCATCGGGATCGGCCGGGCTCGGTGGAATGGGCGCGGTCGCCGGCATCGCGAGCAGGTAGCCCAGGTCGCCGGTGGGCCGGACCAGCGTCACCGAGATCGTGTGATCGTCGGGAGTCTGGATCCCCGAGATCGAGTCGGCCTCGCCCGCGGCGTAGGCGTCGAAGCCGCTGATCACCGAGTAGTAGAAGCCGTATCCGGGAATTTTCCCGCCCCCCACCTGCCGGTCGCCCTCGCGTTCGAGCGCCCGGACGAAGTCGTGGGCGGTGACCTCCGTGTGTTGCAGCGGGGGCGCGTAGCGAATATTCAGCTTGATGTGGAAGGTCCACGTGAGCCCGTCCTCGGAGATTTGCGGCATCGACGTGGCGAGATCGGGACGAACCCGCGCGCCGCCGTGGGCGCTGTCCCGCCCGTTGTAGGAGAGCAGCGTCCTGAGGAGGCAGCACCGGAACAGTCCCCAGGCCGGGTACTGGTATTGCTGCTGGGGGTCAAGGTGCGCGAATGGTTCATCCGGCATGAGCACCCGCAACGTCCCGCCGCGAGGGAGGCGTCTCGCGAGGTGTCTGGGCCGGTCCCTCCGCCGGTGCAGGCCGCCGCCACCACCAATAGGATCCCGATGGCGATTCGGAGGTTCCTCCGCCCGCCCCAACCGGTCGCCTTGCCTGGTCCGCGACGCACGCCCGCCCTCTCTTCGACCTGAGCCGGAGCGGCCCGGACGTGCTCGTCGCATCGGAGCGCCTGACGAGGTTCCTGTCAAGGATGTTTGTCACCTCCGTCTCGGTTTCACCGTGGATCCGGCGTGACGCACCCTCCCTCGGCCTCGGACGTGCACACTGGATGCAGCGGTTCGGGTGCGCTCAGGCATCTCAAAGGTATGGGAGGTCAGACGGACGACGTCGGGCCCTCTGCGGCGGTTCGTGATCGGGACCCGACGGCTCGGGGCGGGCGGCTCGCGGAGCTGTACCGCCTCCACGCCGACGGCGCTCTTCGGCTCGCATACCTGCTGACGGGCGACCGGGCGCTCGCCCAGGACCTGGTGCAGGACGCGTTCGTCAAGCTGGCCGGCCGACTCGCGCACCTGCGTGACAGGAACGCGTTCCCCGCCTACCTGCGCACGACGGTCGTCAACCTGGCCCGGATGCAGTTCCGCCGGAGACGCCGCGAGCGCGCGTCGCTGGCTCGCCAGGCCGGCCTGCGCCCCGCCGAGCCCATGGAGCGGGATTTCGCCGAGACCGAGGCGCTGCGGATGCAACTGCTCCGTCTCACCGAACGACAGCGGGCCGCGGTCGTTCTCCGGTTCTACGAGGACCTCTCGGAATCCCAGACGGCACGGGTCCTCGGCTGCGCGCCGGGGACCGTCCGGTCGCTCGTGTCGCGCGCCATGGCGACGCTGCGAGAGGAGGTCGAGAGATGACGGATCGAGTGCCCGCCGAGGCCGAGCGCCGGCTCCGCGAGGGGCTGGAGCGACTGTCCCGGCGCGCACCCCGCGCATTCGAGCCGCCGCCGACGATGCTCCGCCGGGCCCGCCGCCGTGTATGGGTGACCGCGGTCGGCGCCCTGTCCGTCCTCGTGGCCACCACGGTGGGCGGCGTGGCCATCACCCGCTCGCTGGCGGAGCGACCGCATCGTCCGATCCCTGTCGGCCCCCAGAGTCCCACATCCACACAAGGCCCTACGCCCGAACAGGGTCCTGCGACGCAGTGCACCTTCGCCAGCGTAATGCTTCCGGAACTGCCAACGCGCCTCAGGAAGGCCGTCGAGGCGAACGGAACCTTTCAACTGATCGACGCAGACGGAACGTCGCCCGACGACGTGTGGCTCAGCGGCGCGATCCACGGCGACTTCAGCAAGCCTGCCGTCACGATCGGCGTGTTCCTCCACTGGGATGGCTCGTCCATGACGGTGCTTCCGCCCCTGGACAACATGGAGGCCGGTGGGGTCGAGGCGCTGGCTCCGGACGACGCGTGGGCGACGACCGGTTCGGGCCCGGTGCACTGGGACGGCGCGTCGTGGTCACCCCACGGAGACCCGGTGTCCGCCGGCCGCGGGCTCGACTTCGCCATCTCGGCTTCCGGCCCCGACGACGTGTGGGCGGTCGGCTCGTCGACCTCCAACGCGCCGTTCGCGGAGCACTTCAACGGAACCCGTTGGGCCGAGGTTCCCACCCCGGCCAGCCTGGACCTCCCCGCCCGAGGACCGTGGTGGATCGACCTGTGGGACGTGGTCGCGGTGGGCCCCGATGACGCGTGGGCCGTGGGCGGTTACATCTTCCAGGACCAGGGCACGGAGCGGCCCGAGCCTCCGGTCGTCCTGCACTGGGACGGGGACCGGTGGACGACCGTCGACGTGCCCGCGCCGGCGGACGCGGCCTACGAGGGCTCCGAGGTGGCGGCCGGTGGCCCCGAGGACGTCTGGGTGGCGGCGGACGCCATCTTCCCGGACTTCGAGACCACCCCCGGGCTGGTGCTGCACTGGGACGGCTCGAGCTGGAGCCAGGCGACCCTGGCCTCTCCGCCCGGGATGGTGCTGCACATCGAGTCCGTCGAAGTGGCGAGTCCGCACGACGTGTGGGCAGCGGGCAGCGCCTTCGACCCCGCGTCGGAACGCAGTATTCCCGTGATCGAGCACTTCGACGGAGCCGCATGGACGATGGTCCCGCTGTCGGGGGGAAAGCCGGATGCGCAGGGGCGTGTCAGATCGATCCGGATCATCGGCGACGAGGTGTGGGGAGTGGGGTTCACTGCGCTCCATGATCCGCCGTTCGTCTCGGTCTGCCGGTAGCGAGGAGGACCCGCGGGTTGAATGGGCGAAGGGAGGGATGAGGGAGTGAAGCGATGGCCGTGATCGAGCCTCGTCGGCTCTGTCTCCGGTGCGACTGGGAAGGTTCTTGGGACGGACCGGCGTGTCCAGAATGCGGTGTACCGCTGTATCAATGGTCTGGACCCCGGGCGGCCCCTCCCAACCGTCACGAGCCACGACCGGGGGACGCGATCGAGCCGCCCGCACCTTCGGTGGGACCAAGGGGGGTGCGACGCTTCGCGATCGGGGACCCCAACGCTCACCTGATGGGGGGCAAATCGCCGGTCGTCGAGTCTGGCGTGGCCTCGCGCCATCGCTCCTTCTCTCGGCCCGTGCGGCTGCTCGCGGTCGCGGCGGCCGTCGCCGTGGCCGGCGGGCTGTTGTGGGGATCATGGGGTTCCGTCGAGTCGGTGAACGAGCATCCGCCAGGATCCGGCGAGACCTACGTGTACCGCAACCTTCGCAACGGGGAGGGATGGCGCCCTCCTCCGATTCCGCCGGTCGGCCAGAACCAGGTGTACCGCAACCTTCGCGACGGTGCGGGATGGGTCGCGCCACTCGGATGACGCCTCGTCCAGTGACGAGCCGTACGCCCGCCGGGCCGGCCCTTGAAACTCACTCGCCGCACAACCGGGAATGGACCGAACCGCGCCAGACGACGGCAGCTACGGCGATGCCAACCAGTACCTCCACTCGAGGGCTTGCCCCGGCCGGCTGCCCGGCGAGACCTGCCGGCAGATACGGTCAGGAGCTTGGTGCGGTCCTGCGGCGGCTGGCTCCGGGGCAGCCTACCCCCAAGAACGAGACCCGTCAGTCCTGGAAGCGTCGTGCCTACCGGGAGGCCGGAGTCACCCGTCCAACCCGTGGTCGCCCGCGAAAGACCGCGTCCGAGAAAAGCCGCACAAACGCACTGGTCAGAGGACATGAAAATGGCCTCCGAGGGGGCTTCTAGGGTGATCCATCCTAGGGGGCCCCTTCGAGGGCTCAGAAGTGGCACTTCGTGCCTGAGAGGGGGGTCCGGCAGAGGGTCGCCATCGTCGGCTCTCGCGACCACCCCGACCCCGTCCGCCTCCGCTTGCTTTGCTTGGTCCTCGCGCTCAGGGCTCGAGGCGCCGGACGCTGGCGACTCGATCGATCCGGCGATCGAAGGAGGCGACCATGCCGATCCCCGAAATCTCGGCGGCCGCGCAAAGGTACGCATCGGCAAAATCGAGCCGTTCGGCCTCGTAGAGCTCGACGGCCCTCAACAGCAGCTCGTGGTCGGACGCCACGGAAGGGAGAGCCAGCAGAGCCCGGGCGGCGTTGCCCACCTCATCGCGAGGTCGCTCGTAGTAGGACTCCAGGACGTAGACCAGCTCAGCTAACACCAGATCCGAGAGGACCAGTTCGTCGCCGGCGAGCAGAGCCGTCGCCCTCCGGGCCTGCGCGGGCGGCTCACCGGTTAGATGACGAACGAGGATGTTCGTGTCGAGCAGCGCCCTCATCGATGATCGGCCGCACGCTTCCGCCAGGTCTCGGCCCGGGTTCTCGACCACGTAGACCCGCGCTTCTCAGGCGGAACGGGAACGCTCCCGGCAAGCTCGAGAAAGTCGGGCACCTTGGCGAGCACAGCTCGATCCTCGTGCAAGCGGAACCACACTCGGTCGCCGGCCTTGGCGGAGAAGCGGTCAAAGGCTCTGACGCAGTCCAGATCCCAGCCGGCAAGGTTGCAAATCGTCCTTCGACTCGGTCGGGAGAACCCGAGGTGGGGCTACCTCAGGATCAAAGGTGAGCTCCTGAAGCTGAGCGTCGACGTCTCGGCGACCACCATCGCCACGGTGCTTCGCCAAGGCGGCCTCGGCCCGGCGCCCCGCCGGATCGGACCGACCTGGACGCAGTTCCTGAGGCTCCAGGCGTACGGCCTGCTCTCGCCCGGCGCCCCGTCCGTGGAGGACGAGGGCCTCGAGGAGCTCGTGCCGGTCCCCAAGGGGAGCTTGTCCCGCTCAACGACGACTCCGCCGCCGGCGACGAACCTATCCATAACGCCCCGTCGCAACCGAACAGGCAGCTCATCCCGTCGGTGGGCGCCTTCCCCCATACATCCGCCACGTCGGTTCCGCCACGCCCTGGAACTCACGCTCGCGACGGGCCCGCGATCGCCGCGTGAATCTCCTTGCGAGCGTTAAGGCGGCAGCCTCCGGCCGGTCTTTCGCACACCCGTGTTCGGGCCGCTCGACCGGGCCGGGCCCCACGATCGGATGACGATCAGATCCAGCGCTCGCCCAGGGGACAAGAACGAGCGATCCGAGCCACCCGCTCCAGATCTCCGGGCCGCGATCGAGTTTCTTTGCCCCACAGGCCAGCGCTGCCTTCCACTCGCTCGCCCTGGGGTCAGAACCGTGGTGATCGACAAGCAGACGCCAGGATCCGGGCCATCTTCCAGGGCTCAGCACGCCGAATCCCCCGCCCAGCGCCATGCGGCCCACTGCCTTTTGACTGCGGCAAGGGCCCCTCCCGGGCCGCCAGGCGGCAGGGCGAGAAGCCTCGGGTGCGTTCACCGGTCGGCTGGGTGAAAATGCCTTGACTACGAGCATCCGAAGGGAGGAGGACATGGCTCGCCACGAGATCGAAGTCGACCTCTCGCGCCCGCTCGCGGAGCAGCCGGAGACGGGACACAACCGCTGGCACCCGGACATCCCGCCGATCGTGCGATGCGCGCCGCGGGACGAGGTGGTGCTGCAGACCCGCGACGCCCTGGACGGCCAGATCACCGCTGACTCCACCATTGAGGACGTGGCTGCGGTCAACCTGAACGTGGTCCACCCGTTGACCGGGCCGGTCAGCGTGGAGGGAGCCGAGCCTGGCGACCTCCTGGCGGTGGAGATCGTGGACGTCGCCCCGCCGTCGTTCGGCTTCACCGTGCAGATCCCCGGGTTCGGCTTCCTCCGGGACACCTTCACCGATCCGCACATCGTGCGGTGGCACATCGAGGGCGGGTGGGCCACGTCGGAGGACCTGCCGGGCGTGCGCATCCCCGGCGCGCCGTTCATGGGGACGATCGGCATCGCCCCGGTACGGGAGCTGATGCGCACGATCGCCGCCCGGGAGCAGCAGCTGCTGGACCGGGGCGGTGTCGTGTTGCCGCCTGACTCCACGGACGCAATCCCGTCAGACCCGGCAATCGCTGCCGAGGCGCTGCGCACCGTCCCGCCCCGGGAGACAGCCGGCAACGTGGACATCAAGCAGCTGTGCGCGGGGACGACGCTGCTGATCCCGGTGTCCGCGCCGGGTGCGCTGTTCTCCGCCGGCGACGCCCATTTCGCCCAAGGGGACTGCGAGACGTGCGGCACCGCGATCGAGATCACCTCGACGCTCACGGTCCGGTTTGACCTGCGCAAAGGCGTGGCGGCGGAGCGGGGGATCCGGGACCCCCAGTTCGAGCGCGACGGCTACGTCGTTTCGGCGGAATTCGCCGCGCCCCGCCGATTCTTCGCCACCACGGGGATCTGCGTGACGAAGGACGGCCGCAATGAGAGCGAGGACCTGTCTCTCGCAGCGAAGAACGCGCTGCTCAACATGATCGACCACCTAGTCGCGGAGTACCAGTACACGCCCCAGCAAGCGTACGCCCTGTGCAGCGTGGCGGTGGACCTGAGGGTGAGCGAGGTCGTCGACGTGCCCAACTTGGTGGTCTCGGCGTTCCTGCCACTCGATATCTTCACCTAAAAGAGCTTCGTGTAATACCGCGCGGATCTCACAGTCCGAGCCCGCTGTGTCGGAGGAAGGCGAGGCAGACCTCGGCGTCGTTGCCGATGCGACAGAGTCCCCGGTCGGCGTGGTCGGCGGCCTCGTCGATGGTGTCGGCGCACAGGTTGGCAAGCTCCCGTCCCTTGTGCGATCCCGAGACCTGTTCGACCGGGTTGAGGACGTATGCGTAGGCGGGCAGGGGTTCGACCCGTGGGCGGGTGGCCGGGGGCATCGCAGCCCCCGGCTCCCACAGATCCCGGCGTGACAGTCTCCCGTCACCGGGCTCTTCTCACCAGC
>WNFU01019182.1_pt1 | contig 12073 bp, 7 predicted proteins | sample 5400121 | NCBI WGS metagenome assembly WNFU01 (sample SAMN13153360, study PRJNA577476) | soil metagenome | isolation source: 100 cm soil or saprolite under grassland replicate 1 | place: USA:California | collected 2016-06-15 | reverse complement strand
CGGTGATAGCCGCGCACCGTCTCGGCGATTTCCGCGAGATAGCGCACCCGCGCGGACGGGACGATCGCGTTCCTCCCCGAGGAAGCGCGGACCGGTACCGCGGGCAGCGCGCCGGGCTTCGTCTTCAGCCCGAATTCGGCGAGCTTCGGCAGCATGCCCTGGTAGAGCGCGGTGACGCCGTCGTCGTTGAAGCGCGAGGCGATCGTGCCGTACACCGGCATCTGCTCGGCCGGCTCGCCGAAGAGCTTGCGGTTGCGCTGGACCTGCTTTCTCACGTCGCGCAGCGCGTCCTCCGCTCCTCGCCGGTCGAACTTGTTGACCGCGATGAAATCGGCAAGATCGAGCATGTCGATCTTCTCGAGCTGGCTCGCCGCGCCGTACTCGGGGGTCATGACGTAGAGCGATACGTCGACGAGCGGCACGATCGCGGCGTCGCCCTGGCCGATTCCGGAGGTCTCGACGACGATCAGGTCGAAGCCGGCCACGCGGCATGCGGCGATCGCATCGGCGAGGGCCGCGGAGACTTCGGTGCCCGCCCCGCGGGTGGCGAGCGAGCGCATGAATACGCGCGCGCCGTTTTCCCCGGGTCCGATGGCGTTCATGCGGATGCGGTCGCCGAGCAGCGCCCCGCCGCTCTTGCGCCGCGACGGATCGACCGCGAGCACGGCGATATCGAGACGGTCGTCCTGGTCGAGCCGGAAGCGGCGGATCAGCTCGTCGGTAAGCGAGGACTTGCCGGAGCCGCCGGTGCCGGTGATGCCGAGCGCGGGGACGACCCGTGCGTCGGCCTCCTTAAGCACCTGCTCGCGCAGCCTCGCCGCCTGGCCGTTCTCCAGCGCGGTGATCATTCGCGCGAGCGAGCGGCGGTCTCCCGATTTCACCGCCTTAAGGTCCTTCGGCGCGTGCTGCGAGAGATCCTCGTCGCAGCGCGAGAGCATGTCGTCGATCATGCCCTGCAGGCCCAGCTTCCGGCCGTCCTCGGGCGAATAGATGCGCGCGACGCCGTAAGCCTCGAGCTCGCTGATTTCCTCGGCCACGATCACCCCGCCGCCGCCGCCGAACACTTTGATGTTCTCCCCCCCTCGCTCGCGCAGGAGGTCGATCATGTACCTGAAGTACTCGACATGGCCGCCCTGATACGAGGAAACCGCGACGCCCTGCACGTCCTCCTGCAGCGCGGCGGTGACGACCTCCTCGGCCGAGCGGTTGTGGCCGAGGTGGATGACCTCGCAGCCGCTCGCCTGCAGGATGCGGCGGATGATGTTGATGGAGGCGTCGTGGCCGTCGAACAGCGACGCCGCCGTGACGAAGCGGATCTTGTTTTTCGCCTTGTATTCGGTGCGCTGAGACCCTGCGCTCAAGTCTGTCATGGCTGCCCCGGTACGTCCTCGCCCGCGGAGGAAAAAAAGCCTACGTGACGTTTACGTTAACGTCAAGAAATTCCGTCCCTGATCCCTGAATCAGCATACTGCGTTCAGACGGCGGCGTGGCGCAGCCTCAAGGCATTGATCACCACCGATACCGAGCTCGCGCTCATCGCCGCCGCCGCGATCATCGGGTTGAGGAGAAGCCCGGTCCACGGAAACAGCACTCCGGCGGCGATCGGCACGCCGAGCGCGTTGTAGACAAAGGCGAGAAACAGGTTCTGGCGGATATTGCGCATGGTGGCGCGGGAAAGCCGGCGCGCCCGCGCGATGCCGCGCAAGTCGCCCTTCACCAGCGTGATGCCCGCGCTCTGGATCGCGACGTCCGCCCCGGTGCCCATGGCGATGCCGACCTCGGCCTGCGCGAGCGCCGGCGCGTCGTTCACGCCGTCGCCCGCCATCGCTACGGCGCGGCCCTGCGCGCGCAGCGCTCTCACCACTTCGCCCTTCTGCGGCGGCAGCACGTCGGCGCGGACCTCGGCGATGCCAAGGCGCTCTGCCACGGCCTTGGCCGTGACTTCGTTGTCGCCGGTCAGCATCACGACCCGTATGCCTTCCTCGGCGAGCGTTTTCAGCGCCTCAGGCGTGGACGCCTTGATGGGATCGGCCACGCCCAGGATGCCGGCGATCCGTCCGTCTTCGACGAGAAATACCACGGTCTCGCCGTTCCGGCGCAGCGAGTCGGCCCGGTCCTTCAATGTCTGCGGCACCTTCGCAAGCGATCCGGCAAAGCGCAAGTTGCCGAGCGCGACGCGCCGACCTTCGAGCGTTCCCTCGACACCCTTTCCCGTCACCGCGTTGAACCCCTCCACCGGAAGAAGCGGTGCGCCGCGATCTTTTGCGCCTTGGAGGATCGCTGCGGCAAGCGGATGCTCGCTCCCGCGCTCGAGGCTCGCCGCGATCCGCAGCATGCGTTCTTCGTCGACGCCGTCGGCCGCGATCACCGACGCGAGCTTCGGCTTGCCCTCGGTGAGCGTGCCGGTCTTGTCGACGACCAGAGTGTCTATTCGTTCCATGCGCTCGAGCGCCTCGGCATTGCGGAACAGCACTCCGGCCTGCGCGCCGCGGCCGGTGCCCACCATGATCGACATGGGCGTGGCGAGACCCAGCGCGCAGGGGCAGGCGATGATCAGCACCGACACCGCGCTTACCAGAGCGAACGCCATCGCCGGCGGCGGCCCGTAAATCGACCACACGAAAAAGGCGACGACGGCTATCCCCACGACCGCGGGAACGAAAATGGCGGAAACCACGTCGGCAAGCTTCTGAATCGGCGCGCGGGTGCGCTGCGCCTCCGCGACCATGTGCACGATCTGCGCGAGCAGCGTTTCGGCTCCGATGCGCTCGGCCCGCATGACGAAGCTTCCGGTCCCGTTGATCGTCCCGCCGGTGACCTTGGCGCCCGCGTTCTTCTCCACCGGCAGCGGCTCGCCGGTGACGAGCGACTCGTCGACGCTCGAGTGCCCCTCGAGCACGGCACCGTCCACGGGCACTTTCTCGCCCGGGCGCATGCGCAAGCGATCGCCTTTCGCGATGAGTTCGAGCGTTACTTCCTCATCGTTGCCGTCCGGCCCAACGCGAATCGCCGTATCGGGCGCGAGCTTGAGCAGCGCGCGGATGGCGCCGCTTGTGTTGTCGCGGGCCCGCAACTGCAGCACCTCGCCGAGCAGAACTAACACAGCAATCACTGCCGCAGCTTCGAAGTAGAGCCCCACGTGTCCAGAGGCATCGCGAAACGCAGCCGGAAAGACGCCCGGCGCGAGCAGCGCGACCGTGCTGTACGCGAAGGCCACTCCGGTTCCCAGCGCGATCAGCGTGTACATGTTGAGGCTGCGCGACACGAGCGAATTCCACCCGCGCACGAAAAACGGCCACGCCGCCCAGAGCACGACCGGGATCGAGAAGAGGAACTGCACCCAGCCCGACACCGAAGCGCTCATGAAGCGGTGCAGACCCAATCCGACATGTCCGGACATCTCGAGAGCGAAGACCGGCACCGTCAGCACGAGGCCGATCCAGAACCGCCGCGTCATGTCGAGAAGCTCCGGATTGGGCCGCTCGTCCGCACTCGCCAACACGGGCTCGAGCGCCATGCCGCATTTGGGGCAGTTGCCGGGACCGACCTGCCGGATTTCGGGGTGCATCGGGCAGGTGTAGATCGCGCCGGGCGCTGCCTCCGCCTCAGGCCGCTCCTCCTTTCCGGCATAGCGCCGCGGGTCAGCGGAAAACTTCTCCATGCAGCGCGTGCTGCAGAAATAGTAGGTCGTCCCGTCGTGCGAAACGGATTTCGCCGGGTCGGCGGTGACTTTCATGCCGCAGACCGGGTCCGGATAGGTCTTGTCACCGACGCGATCATGGTCATGGTTCTCGTGTCGATGCCGATGTTGTTGGCGAGTCATGCAATCCCTCAAAGGTAGTTTGCTATAATACCCTGCCTGGGTATTATACCCAGTAGGGGTATAAGCGCAAGATTGCTGGTCACAAGAGGAATTCGATGTCCGCGATCGCCAAGCGCAGCTCAAGCAAGCACGTCGTCCAGCCCGACAAGGCGACGCTTCTCAACCGCTTGCGGCGCATCGAAGGCCAGATGCGCGGTGTGGCGAAGATGGTCGAGACAGACCGCTATTGCGTCGATATCCTAACGCAGGTCAGCGCGGTGCAATCCGCGCTCGACGCGGTGGCGATGGAGCTGCTTGAGAACCACACCCGCGGCTGCGTTCAGGACGCGGTCAAGGCGGGCGATGCCAAGAAGAGCCTCGCTGAGCTGATGGCAGTCGTGAAGAAGCTGATACGCTGACAGCGCTTGCGTTCCCGTCCGCTCCTGGTTCAGGGAGCCGGCGATCGGCATCGGGGTGGCCCCCGCGCTTTTCTTGATCGCTTGGCTGACGTACTAGTGTCCGGGGCCGGGACATTCCCCGGGTGATCCGATCAGGCAGCGCGATGTGAACCGCCGCTGGATCGAGTGGCTGAACGCGCGGCTAAGCGTCCCGCTTGCGCCGTGACTTTCGCTCCTGGGTGCGCTTGTTGCTCGTCCCGGCGACCACAACCTGGTTGCGACCGGCACTCTTCGCCTGATACATCGCCGCATCGGCGGTCGCAATCAGCTCCTCAGGCGTGTTGCCCCCTTCGGGATACTCGGCCAGGCCGATACTGGCGGTGAGCCGGCCTTCGCCGAGGTCTTGCTCGGCGATGCGACCGCGCACCCGCTCCGCCACGATGGTAGCGGTCGCCATGTTGCACTCGAGCAGCATCACCACGAACTCTTCGCCGCCGTAGCGCGCGACGCAGTCGACCGCCCGCGTCGTTTGGCGGAACACTTCGGCGATCTTCACGAGCGCGGCGTCACCCGCGAGGTGTCCGTGAGTATCGTTGTACTGCTTGAACCGATCGACATCCGCCAGCAATACCGTGAACGAGCGCCGCAGGCGTCGCGACCGCTGCACTTCGCTGGCGAGCGTGCCCATGAGATGGCGGCGGTTGTACAGGCCGGTGAGTGCATCGGTCAGCGACAGCCGCTCCAGCTCGCTCTGGCCCTCGCGCTCGCGCAGCCGGGTCACCAGGGTGCTGAACGCCCGAGTCAAATGGCCCACCTCACCGCTGCCGCCGGCGGGGAGGTCGACCGACAGGTCGCCGGCCGCCACGCGCGCGGCGGCTTCCGAGAGCCGGACGAGCGGGCGGGTGATGAGCAGACCACCCAGGAAAGCCAACAGCCCGACGACGACGAGCAGCGTGGCGATGAGCAGCACGGTACGGAACCGTGACGCGCCGGCCTCGCGCAAGGCTGCGGCGCGCGGCATTTCGGCCACGGTCGCCCAGCGCAGTTGGGGTACGCGTCGCAGCACCGCCACGACTTCACGTCCCTGGGCACGCGAGTGCGCGACGCTTCGGCCTTCGCGCTCGAACAACTCGCGCGTCGTCGCCGCGGGCAGCACGGTCTTCATCAAGTCGGCGGAGTTGCCCGCCGCGCTGATCACGACGCGTCCCTGTTCGGTGATGACGTAGACATCGCGCGAACGGTCCGGGACTCCCCCTTGCTCTCGCAGCATGTCACTGAGGCCGTTCAGGTTGACCTTGGCGGATAGCGCACCCAGGAAGAGCCCGTCATCGCGCCGGATCGGCACGACGAGCACGATCACCGGCTTGCTCGCGCCGGCATCCCAAAATGCGTCGCCCACGAGCGCATCGCGTGTCCGCAGGTTGTTCAGCTGGTCTTGCGAGAGTCGGAAGCCGGTTCGGCTGCCGCTGCTCGTCAGGACCTGACCGTCTGGACCGACGATCGCCAGCCCCTCGTGAGCCGGCAGGTTCTGGCGGACGGAGTTCAGGTAGTCGCGGAGGCGGATGACGGCCTGCGGGCCCGAACGGCCTCCCCCCGAGGCTCTGGCCAGGTTGTCGGAAACGACGTAGGGGCTGGCCCGCAGGCGCAGGTCGAACACGTGCTGGTCCACCCAGGCGCCCATCGCGCGGGCGACCTCCGAGCTCACGCTCCGCAGCTCGAGATCGACGCGATCCCCCACCGAGCGCCCGTTGCCGCCGGACAGGAGGAGAGCCATGGCGAGCGTCGTGAACAGCGTGGCTAACACCGTGAACAGCAGGAACTTGCCGCTCATGGAGTTGAGCCGCAGGGCGCGCAGCGCCCGATCGCCGATTCTTTGCCAGTTGGTCACGGCTGCAACATTAACCTTCGGCCCGTAGATGCAATGGGTGCTAGCTCGTTTCGTCCCAGGGCCTTGCGCCTCGAGCTACTGTGAGCGGCTACGGGAAAGGATAAGAGAATCAAGGATAGTAGAATCAATTCGCCGCTGAAGCCAGGGCGGCTCGCTGGCGCGCCGCAATCCGATGCTTGAACCTGTGCTGGATGGTGGGGACGATCGGAGCGAGTCTAGTGGTAAATTGCTGCGCAATCAATTCCAGCCGCCGCAGCAAGACATGGCCTGTCGCACACCCCGGTCCTGAACGTCAATCGTCGCGCGTCGCCGCGACGCCGGGCACCACGTCGTCACCGTAGGCGGATTTCCAGCGCTTGGCGATCTGTTCGTTCTCATCGAGACGGTGGCCGGGCAGTCCGTCTTCGACATGCCAATTGGCGATGCGGCTTTCGACGGCGTAGTGCGAGATCGGCGTCAAGGCCGAAGGATTGTCGAGACTGCCAACCGACAGATCCATGTTGGTCGAGTCGTTGAACTCGAAACTCAGCGGCGTGCCGCAGCGATCGCAGAAGCCGCGGCGCGCGATCTTCGACGACACGTAGTACGCGGGCGGCTGGAGCCACCTCACCTCGCTCTTGCGCAGGTTCATGAACGCGGCACGCGTGTTGCCGAAGGCCAGCTGGCACATGCGGCAATGGCAGTAGTAGCCGTCGCGGTGATCGGGCCGGGCTTCATAGCGGACCCGGCCGCAGAAGCAGCCGCCGGACAGCGGGGGCAGCGGGGCGGTGGTTTCTTGCTGGGACATCTGAGGACTCCTGGCGTTGCGGTGTGGATCCCGGCGTTCGTCGGGGTGACCGAGAAAAGCTAAACCGGCACGGTGTAGTTGAGCGTCAGCCGGCCGCCATCGATATAGACGATCTCGCAGGGTTCGCCCAGCCCGCGTCATCGGCGTGCGGCTCATGATGCGCGCCTTGGCTTCCTCGCTGGTCAGCACGGCGTTCTTCGCGAGCTCGGTCGCGATGGTGCCCGGCGCGACGGCATTCACGCGGGTGTTGTTGTCGGCCGGCGCCAGCACCATCACGCGCGTCAACTGGTTCATGCCGCCCTTGCTCGCGTTGTAGCTGGCGATCGAGGGGATGGCCATGACACCGTTGACCGAGCTCATATTGACGATCGCGCCGCCACCGGTCTTCAGTCGTCGCCCCGCTCGAACAATTCGAGTTTGACCGACTTGCCCATCCGGTAATAGCCCGCAGGGCTCGGATGGATTCCGTCGCCGCAGTTGAACTCCGGGACAAGCAGATCCGGATTGGCCGGCTGGCGCACCACCTTGTCGAAATCGATCACGGCGTCGAACGGTGCCCTCGTGCGGATCCATTGATTCACCTCATTGCGGATCGCCGTCTTTGCATCATTCCAGCCGGTATTGGTGCCCGAAGGCGGCACGTTATGGCGGGGGATGATCGTGACACCGTAGATCTTCAGCCCCCTCGCGTGGACCCGGTCAATGATGTCCTGCATTCCGTTGATGACCTGTGCCGCGGAAGCCTCACGGCGGATGTCGTTCGTCCCCTCGAAGAGCACCACGTGCGAGACCCCTGAATGCGAGAACACGTCGCGATCGAGGCGCTCCAGCCCGGGCGTGCTGTCGGGCGGAGGCTGGAGATTCTGGCGCGTGATGGTGTTGCCGCCGATGCCCTCGTTGACGATCGCGCGGCGTCCCCCCGACCGATTGCCCTCGGCAAGATCGAGCCGCACCGCGAGCCAGTTCTCCCAGCGGTCGTGCGCGTCGAGAGTCGAGCAGGTGCCGTCGGTGATCGAGTCCGCGAAGGCGACCACGGCGCTGGTCGAGGGCGGCGAGAAGACGTCGACCGACTTGAGCCAGTAGGTCGAGGTAAACGTTCCCGTAAACGGCGTCCTGCTCTCATCCGCGGTGAAATCGCCCGACCCCGGCGCGCTGACGTAGTTCGTCACCACTGCTCCACCGTGACGGCTGGGGTTTACGCTCGTCCCGGGGATGTAGAGGTTCACGGCGACGTCCTGCTCGGCTTGGACGGCGAGCGCGACCGGATCGCTGTACACGCCGCCGCCAGCCGGGATCGTCACTGAAGCCGCGCCGCCGAACGTCACGGACCGGGTGGATCCAGCGGCGACCAGCGCACCCTGCACGCGGTGGGCTACCGAAGCCTTGCCGATCGTCACGGCGTCCGCGCCGAACGTGTTGTCGAGACGGATGCGGATGAGCTGCCCGGGGATCGTGACGCGTGCAAATTGCCGGACGGTGGCGTTGGTCACGGTTGCGGGCGGTACGTTGGGCTGCTGCGAAGTACCCCACGCCGTGACCCAGCGCCCGCCGTGGTCGTCGGCGAAGGCGGGCGTGCACAAGAGCACGATGGAGAGACAGGCGAATGCACGGATTGCAATGGTCAGCTTTCTTCCGGACATGGTGTTCCCCTTTCGACGTGATTTTCGAATCGTCAGTCGCGCGGATAGCTGCCGAGCCCTCCCACCATGACGTCGGGCGGCAGCGAGCCCGAGCGGCCACCGGTCTCGCGATAGGTGACCCACGCCTCGAGCGCGTCGAGCGCGGCGCCGATCATCGCGTCGAACTCGGCGCCGCCGTGTCCCATGCCGGGGATCCAGTACACCGCCACGAGATCCCGGGCGCCGGCGACGCCAAATCGCGCCTCCACCAGCCGCTTGTACACGTGGGTCTCTCCGGGGGAGACGATGGGGTCATGCGTGCCGTGAGCGACGATCAGGGGCCGCTGCAGGTTGCCGGTGTTGTCGAACCTGCGCAGCGGGCTCTGGTGCGGATCCCACGCCTTGATCTCGTCGAGCGAGAGGACTCCGTCGCCGTCCGGGTCGTAGAACCTGTCCATCTTCGCGACCGAATCCCGCGCGTACCCGAGGATCGAGTTGTACTGCCCGGGCCACCGGTACTCCGACCCCGGGACGCGCCCGACGTTGAAGGTCAAGCCGCCCACCTGGCCGGGCATGTTGTAGACGTTGAGCAGCGCCTCGAGCTGCGCCGGAGTGAGCGGCGGGCTGAGGGGCGTCGTGGCGGGATCCCAGTTCGGGTCCGCGGCCCGGGCCACGATGATGTCGGTGATGCGCGACGCGAAGACGTCGTAGTTGCGCACGAACCTCGTATTCGAGCCCATCCACTCGAGGTGCGAGGTGATGCCGTATCCGGCGATGCCGCCGTCGTACTCGGAGGGATAGTCCTCCACCATCATCTTGGTGTTGTGCCCGCCGTTCGACCCGCCCACCATGAAGGTGCGGCTGGCCGACGCGCCGTAGTGACGCTGGACCGTCGACTTGGTGTAGCTCGTCAGCTGCAAGATGCGACGCCGCGACTCGAAGTACTTGTCCTCAGTCTCGTTGATGATCGTGGTCCGCTGCCATCCCTGATCGCTGAGGGCGTATGCGTAGCCTTTCCGGAGCCCGGTGTTGATGAACTCGCCCGCGGAGAGCTCGTTGCCGGAGAATCCGCGCGCGCCGATCAGGAGCTTGCCGTTCCAGCTGTCCGGCAGGACGATCTGGAACTTCGCGTCGCCGAGGATGCCGTGGATGTACCGGTGCGGCACCGGGCTGGTCCGGTGCTCGTCGGCGTCGATGTTCGATTGCGCGCGGGCGCTGGTCGCGAAGGCCGCGATCGCGAGCGCGATGCCGAACGATCGCGCGGTGATCGTGAAGGGATGACGGGTCATGCGTTCCTCCTAGGGTGAAGGTGGTGAGGATCGAGAGTCCGACTTCTGTCTACAGGTAGTAGAATCAATTCGCCGCTGAAGCCATTGCGGCTCGCTAGCGACCCGATCTTCTGCTCTGCCTTCAGGGCAGATTGCCGATGTCATGATTGCCCGGCAGCGGTCCCTCGCCCTGTAACAGTCCGGCTTCCCTGGCAAGCAGCGAAGGATCGTCCTGAGCATTGGTCTGGCAGACAAAGCTCGCTTGGTCGTCGGTGCTACCCGAACCGATGTAAACCGGTGTATTCGGGTACATGCACACCTTGCGCGTGCGGGTGGCGTTGACCTGCGCAACCAGGTAGTCGGGTGGCACTCCGTTCTCGACCCAGTCCACCAATGCGTTGAATAACAGATTGGTGCTCATACCCGCGCCGCCGCAATGCGTTGCGTTAGGAAAGACGTAGTAGCGATAGAACTCCTGCGTCTCGGAAACGCCACCCATATCGGCAAACAGGCGCTGCATGTAGTTGTAATGACCGTTGGGCGGAATCACCTGATCCAGATTGCCATAAGCGACAAGTATCTTCCCGCGGCTTCCCTTCAGCGCATGCAGGTTCGTCGAGTCCGACCCGATGTATTGCGAGAACTGTTTGGCCAGATTCCTCTGCTCGACGAGAAACTGCTCCTCGTTGATCGTGCGCCAGTTGAACGTTGGATCTTTGTGGACCCAATAGCGATTGATCCCCTCGCCGAATCCGCTCGGTGCACCGGTTCCAGGCGTCGCACCACGCTCCCAGCCCACCCACATCTTGGTGCCATCCGGATTGCGCGGACCATCCCAGATCTTGTTCACCACCCCGGCTTCTGCGGGCGTGAGGCATCGGGCGGGATCCGCGGAAGCGCCCGGCCGACCACACACCGCCGCGTTGGCGTCATAGGTGCACGCTCGCGTCTCCTGGATCATGCCGTCGACGATGCCGTCGATCGGATCGCATGCCGCCAGAGCTCTTTGGTTGACATCCTGGAACTTGAGCGTTGCGATTCCGTCCTGCCCAAGCTCTTGGCGTGCGGCATAGTTGCCCCAGCCGGCGGAGAATCCCCAACGGTCCCAGTGAATGGCTGGCGATAGGGCCACAATGCCATCGAACAGCTGGCCGAATCGCTGCGCCATTTCATGACCTTCGCGACCGCCGTCGGAGCATCCGATGTAGTAGTTCCTGGTGTGCTTCTGCCCGTAATAGATTTTTGCGATCCGTTGGCCCCACAGATTCGCGTGATGTTGACCACGCCAGCCGTAATCCATGATGCGGCCGTAATTGACTGTGCCATCGGGATTCAAACCAAACGTAGCGCCGCTTTCGCTCGGAGGAACTTGGACTGTCGCGGGGGGCGGATTCGGATTGGGAATGGGGCTTGTGATCGATGAGTTGTGACCCGTATCCGTACCGGTGCCGACGTAGCCGGTGTTGGTCGCGCCCGTGACACCCGTTACGCCACCGGCGAAACCGCCATTGCCGAGCGTCTAGATCTTTCCGTTCCAGCCGCCGTGTACGCCACCGGTGCCGCCGTCATCCGCGTTCAAGGGCAAGCCGACACGGATTCTGAACTTCGACGTTTGTCCCGGCAGGTAGCCGAATTCCGGACCGACCAATGTCCCGTCAGTGAAATTCACCTGGCAATAGGCGAGATTGCCGCCAGCCGCCGGAGTGACTACCGCCGTCAGACCCGTGATCGCCGGATTGCCTGCAAGTCCCCAAGCGGGATTCGTCGCGAGATCCGAACAAGTCGGGGTCGGCGGGCCACTCCAAGCAGTAGCCGGCAGGGCCATAGCAGCGGACAGCAAAGTCGCCCGGAAAACATGCAAGGGTGAGGTCATACGATGTCCTCCTGGTTAGATTCCTCATTGCAGATGCGAGATGCGCTCCGCATTTCATGCCGCCGGATCTCGAATGGGTCGTATCAGAGCATGCTGCGCGGCGAGGTCGTCCATTGGTTGCCGTCGAAGCATGGACGACCTCGATCCGCTCTGCGCTCGTCAGTCCTCGCGGTGCGATCAGTGGTGGACGGGCGCGAACGGCGCAATGTCGACCGCCAACCCCATCGCGTTGTACCCCGCATGGTTCGGATGGAGATAGTCCCACGGCAGCTGCGTGAACTGGCTGTTGGGCAGATATTTCGCCTTCATGTTACCCAGCGCGGCGGGATCCGGATCGCGTGTCGCGGCGTCGAAATCCACGACCCCGTCGAAGTTCCCCGGCGTGCGAATGAATTGATTCAGAGCCAGGCGGCCGGCTTCCACGGCCGGGCCATTGTC
>WNFU01008244.1_pt1 | contig 12077 bp, 10 predicted proteins | sample 5400121 | NCBI WGS metagenome assembly WNFU01 (sample SAMN13153360, study PRJNA577476) | soil metagenome | isolation source: 100 cm soil or saprolite under grassland replicate 1 | place: USA:California | collected 2016-06-15 | reverse complement strand
CGGCGGACGCGCTCGTCGCCGGATTCCGGTGCATGGCCTACGCCGCGCTGCTCATCGGATTTGCGCGGGCGATCTTCGTCACCCTCGAGGAAGGGCGCATCGTGGACACGATCGTGCACGGGCTGTTTACGCCGGTCGCCCAGCTGCCGCTCGCGCTCGCCGCGCTCGGGATGATGGTGCTGCACGGCCTCGTGCACGTGCCGGTACCGAGTCCCAGCGGTCACGCCGTGCTCACGCTGCCGATCCTCGTGCCCCTCGCGGACCTGCTCGGGCTGTCGCGCCAGGTCACGGTGCTCGCGTATCAATACGGAGGCGGACTGTGCGAGCTGTTCACGCCCACGAACGGGGCCCTCATGGCGATCCTCGCCGCCGCGCAGGTCCGCTACGAAGACTGGCTCCGCTTCGCCCTGCCGCTGCTCCTGACCCTCCTGGCGCTGGGAGCCGGCGCGATCGGACTGGGCGTGGCGATCGGTCTCCAGTAGGTTAGGAATGACTGGCGCCATCGTCCGGACCGCCCTGTTCGCGCTCCTGTTCATGGGCACCGTGCTGGTGTACGTGCCGTACATCCTCGCGGTCGGTCCAGGGACCGCGCACTGGACGCTCGGGCCGTGGCGCTATCTCGGCTTGCTGCCGCTCGCGGCGGGGATCGCAGGGCTCGGGCGGTGCCTGCGCGACTTCGCCCTGGTGGGTCGCGGCACGCCCGCCCCGTTCGATCCGCCGCAGGCGCTGGTCGCCACCCGCCTGTACCGTTGGGTTCGCAACCCGATGTACCTCAGCGCGCTGCTGCTGCTCGTCGGTGAAGCGATTCTGCTCGAAGCGCCCGTGTTGCTCCGCTATGCGGCGGCATTTTTCCTGGTGACGCACCTGTTCGTGGTGCTGTATGAGGAGCCGGCGCTGCGCCGCAAGTTCGGCGAGTCGTACGACCGCTATCGGGCCACAGTGCCGCGCTGGCTGCCGCGGAGGCCGCGGTGAGCACCGACCACCGCATCGCCCTGCTGCTCGACGTCTTCGACCAAGCCTTCGATCGCAAGGCGTGGCACGGCACCGCGCTGTGGGGCTCCCTCCGCGGCCTCACGCCGCGCGAGGCGTTGTGGCGCCCGGTCCGCCGCCGCCACAACATCTGGGAGATCGTGCTGCACGCGGCCTACTGGAAGTACATCGTGCGCCGCCGGCTGACGCGCGATCCCGGACTCGTGTTTCCGCGCGCCGGGAGCAATTGGCCGGCGCTCCCCACGAAGCCCGACCCGGCCGCGTGGCGGCGCGACGTCGCGCTGCTCAAGGAGCAGCACCGGCTGCTCCGGGCGGCCATCGCCCGCTTCCCGGTGGCACGGCTCAACGCCAGGGGGTGGCGGTCCACCTGGACCAACGCGCAGCACGTGTACGGCATCGCATCGCACGATTTGTATCACACGGGGCAGATTCAGCTGGTGAAAGCGCTCCGTCGTCGGTAATCACTCTCCCCTCAGCTTCGCGATCTCTCTTCGCTCCTTCTTCGTGGGCTTTCCCTTCCCTTCGTAGCGAAGCGACGGGGCCACCCGGAGCTGCTCGGCGAGATGCTCGCGCAGCCGTTTCCCCTCGGCGTCCTCCACGTAGAGCGCCGCTGCCGCCGCGGGAGGGCCGCGGTGCTCGGACAGGGCGCGCACGACCACGCTGTACTCGAACGGGCCGCGGCGGATCCGCAGCCGGTCGCCCACTGCGAGCAGCTTCGCGCGCTTCCCCCGCGCACCGCCCACGAGGACCTTGCCGCCCCCGATTGCGGCGGCGGCGAGCGCGCGGGTCTTGAAGAAGCGCGCGGCCCACAGCCACCGATCGAGCCGCACGCGTGACCCGTCCGACATGGCGCCCCTCCTCCCGGCAGGGTATGGTCCACGAGCGGCGCCGGGTGTGCGTATAATGGGAACCGCGGCCCCGCCCTAACCCTTTTCGCGCAGAGTACAATGCTCGCTCGGTACCCGACTCGTCCGCCAGACGTCCCGGCCCGCAGGAGCGCGCCCTCACAGGCGTTGCGGCCTGTAACCCTGGGTGTCGCTGCTTCGGCCGTGCTGCTCGGCTGCGGCACGCCGGGCGTGCGCGGCGTCGCGGGCACGGCGCCCGCCCCGAATGTGTTCTGGACGCCCCCCCGCCAGCCGGTCGCCACACACTCGGCGCCGCCGGAGCTGCCGCCGGACCTGGCCGGGCGGATCGCCCAGCTCAAGCTTACGGACGTCATCGACATCGCGCTGCGGAACAATACGGCCACGAGCGCCGCCTGGGCGGACGCCCGGGCTGCGGCCGCAAGCTACGGCGCGGCGAAGGGGCAATACTATCCCGCGCTGTCCCTCGACGGCACCGCGACGGCCATCAGGACGGTGCCTTCCGGCGGTCGAACAGCCACGAAGCAGCGTTTCTACGGTCCTACACTCAGCCTCTCGTGGCTGCTGTTCGACTTCGGCGGCCGCAGCGGCTCGATCGGTGAGGCGCGCGAGGCACTCCTCGCCGCCGATTGGAGTCACAACGCGATGCTGCAAGACGTGGTGCTTGGCGTCGAAGCGGCGTATTTCCAGTATATGGGAACCAAGGCCCTGCTCGCCGCACAGGGGACGACGCTCGAAGAGGCCCGGACGAACCTCGAGGCCGCGAACCAGCGGCACAAGGTCGGGCTCGCGACGATCGCCGACGTGCTGCAGGCCAGGACGGCGTTGTCGCAGGCGCAGCTCGCGTTCCAGGCCACCGAGGGCCAATTGCACAGCACCCGCGGCGCGCTGGCACTCTCGATGGGGTTGCCGGCCAACGTCCCCTACGACATCGAGGTGCCGGCCGACACGGCCCTCCCGCTCGGGATCACCGACGGCGTGGACACGCTGATCGCGCGCGCGGTGAGCGAGCGACCCGATCTCGCGGCTTTGCGCGCCGGGGCACGGGCCGCGCGCGCCCGCGTGAGCGTGGCGCGCTCCCAGGCGCTGCCCTCGCTCAGCGTGGGCGGCAGCACGGGCGAGACGTACTTCGCCAACAGCTCCAACTTCGGCAACAGCTACTCCGCGACCCTCACCCTCTCGATCCCGCTGTTCTCGGGGTGGTCGCAGATCTACAACGCGAAGTCCGCGGCCGCCGCGGCGGAGGCTGCGGAGCGGCGCGCGCAGGGCTTCGAGCAGCGGGTCGTCTACGAAGTGTTCACCGCCTATTACGCGCTCCGCACGGCGACCCAGCAGGTCCGCACGAGCGCCGACCTGCTCGCGAGCGCGACGCAGTCGGAGCAGGTGGCCCTGGGGCGCTACAAGGCCGGGGCCGGCAGCCTGCTTGATCTCCTCACGGCGCAGGCCGCGCTGGCGAGCGCGCGCGCGCAGGCGATCCAGGCGCGCTTCTCGTGGTACATTGCCCTCGCGCAGCTGGCGCACGATGCCGGCATCCTCGGCCTCGACGGGAAGAGCCCGCTCCGCCTCCAAACCGACACGACCGGGACGAACAAATAGTGATGAAGACGATCGCCGCCGCCGCGGCGCTGTGCCTGCTCCTTCCCCTCGGCTGCTCCCGCAAAGGCGCGGGGGGCCCGTCCCGCGTGCCCGTGACCGTGGCCCGGGCCGAGCTGCGCGCGGTGCCGTACGAGATCGTCGGCACGGGCACCGTCGAGCCGCGGCAGACCGTGGCCGTCCAGTCGCAGGTGACCGGCGTGCTCATCCGCGTCGCCTTCCACGAGGGCGACGAGGTCGCGGCCGGCCAGGTGCTGTTCCAGATCGACCCGCGGCCGTTCCAGGCGGCGCTCGACCAGGCGCTGGCGATGCTCGCCCGCGATCAGGCGCAGGCGCAGAGCGCCGTGCTCGACGCGCAGCGCTATGCGGCGCTCGTCAAGCAGGACTACGTGACGCAGTCGGACTACGACGCCAAGCGGGCCGCCGCCGAGGCGCTCCAGGCGGCCGTGCGGGCCGACTCCGCCGCGGTCGCCAACGCGCGGCTCAACTTCGATTGGGCGACGATCCGGGCGCCGATCGCCGGCCGCACCGGGCGGCTGCTCGTACGCGAGGGGAACCTGGTGCGCGCCAACGACGCGGAGCCGCTCGTGGTCATCAACCAGATCCGGCCGATCCTGGTCCGCTTCGCCGTCCCGGAGCAGCACCTCCCCGACATCCAGCGTTACCGCAAGAACCGGCTGCCGGTGCTCGTGAGCCCCGCGAAGACGGACACCGTGTTCACCGAGGGCGTGCTGAACTTCGTGGACAACGCCGTGGATACGGCCACGGGTACGGTGCTGCTCAAGGGGGAGTTCCCGAACCGGGACAACGTCCTGTGGCCGGGCGAGTTCCTCAACGTGCGGCTGCAGCTCTACATCGAGGACAAGGCCCTCGTCGTCCCGACGCAGGCCGTGATGACGGGGCAGCAGGGCACCTATCTCTTCGTGCTCAATCAGGACGGCACGGCGCGCTCTCAGCCCGTGACCGTGGAGCGCACCGCCGACGCCTACACCGTCATCGCACAAGCCGGCGAGGGGGCGGGCGTGCGGCCGGGAGACGAGGTGGTGACAGACGGGCAGTTGCGGCTGGTGAACGGCGCCCCGGTGGAAGTGAAGGGCGTGGCGGAGCCCGCCCGCGAGGTGGAAGCCGACCGATGAGTATCTCCGAGCTGTTCATCCGGCGGCCCGTCATGACGACGCTGGTCATGGCGGGGATCCTCGTGTTCGGGCTGATGGCCTACCGCCGGCTCCCGGTGAGCGACCTGCCGAACGTGGACTTCCCCACGATCAACGTAAGCGCGAGCCTCCCCGGGGCGAGCCCCGAGACGATGGCCGCCGCCGTCGCCACCCCGCTCGAGAAGCAGTTCTCCACCATCGCCGGGCTCGACCAGATGACGTCCACCTCGAGCCTCGGCGGCACCAACATCACGCTGCAATTCAGCCTCGAGCGCGACATCGACGCGGCCGCGCAGGACGTGCAGGCGGCGATCTCGAAGACGCTGCGGCAGCTGCCGCAGGGGATCATCCCGCCGTCGTATCAGAAGGTGAATCCGGCAGACTCGCCGATCCTCTACTACGCGCTCACCACCAAGACGTTGCCGCTCTCACAGCTCGACGAGTACGGCGAGACGTTCATGGCGCAGCGCATCTCGATGGTCCAGGGCGTGGCGCAGGTACTGGTGTACGGGCCCCAGAAGTACGCGGTGCGCATCCAGCTCGACCCGAAGGCGCTCACCACGCGCGGTCTCGGCATCGACGAGGTGGCGGCGGCGGTGGCGGCGGGGAACGTGAATCTGCCCACGGGCATCCTGTGGGGGCCGCATCGTGCCTACACCGTGCAGGCGAACGGCCAGCTCCAGGACGCCGCGGCGTTCCGGCCGCTGATCGTGGCGTACCGCAACGGGGCGCCGGTGCGGCTCGCGGACATCGGCCAGGTGCTCGACGACGTGCAGGACAACAAGACCGCGGGCTGGTTCAACGGCACGCGCGCCATCGTGCTCGCCGTGCAGCGCCAGCCGGGCACCAATACGGTAGCCGTGGCGGACGGCGTGCGTGCCCTGATGGGGAGCCTCCAGGCGCAGCTCCCGGCCTCGGTGGAGGTCCACAACCTCTACGACCGCTCCGTCTCGATCCGCCAGTCGCTCGCGGACGTGAAGGGCACGCTGTTCCTCACGCTCTGCCTCGTCGTGCTGGTGATCTTCCTGTTTCTGCGGAACTTCTCCGCCACCGTCATTCCGAGCCTCGCGCTGCCGCTTTCGATCGTCGGGACGTTCGCGGCGATGGCGCTCCTGGGGTACAGTCTCGACAACCTCTCGATGATGGCGCTGACGCTCTCCGTCGGCTTCGTGGTGGACGATGCCATCGTGATGCTCGAGAACATCGTGCGCCATATGGAGCTGGGGAAAGGCGTGCGCGAGGCGGCGTTCGCGGGATCGCGGGAGGTCGGGTTCACCATCCTGTCGATGACGCTGTCGCTCGCCGCGGTGTTCATCCCCGTGCTCTTCATGGGCGGGATCGTGGGACGGCTGTTCCACGAGTTCGCCGTGACCATCGGCTGCGCCATCCTCGTCTCCGGGTTCGTCTCGCTCACCCTCACGCCGATGCTGTGCAGCCGCTTCCTGCGGCCGCCCGGCGAGCGGCGCCACGGGCGGCTGTACGCGGCGTCGGAGCGCGTGTACGAGCGCGCGCTCGGATGGTACGCGGACACGCTCGCCTGGGTGATGGACCGGCGCCCGCTCGCCCTCGCCGTCTCGGCGGCGATCCTGCTCGGCACCGTGGCGTTGTTCGTCGTGGTGCCGAAGGGCTTCCTGCCCAGCGAGGACAACGCCCAGGTCTTCGGCATCACGGAGACCGTCCAGGGCACCTCGTTCGAGGAGATGAAGAACCATCAGCTCCAGATCATGGGGATCGTCGCCCAGGATCCGAACGTGCAGGACTTCATGTCGTTCATCGGCGGGGGCGCCATGAACCAGGGGCGGATCTTCATGCACCTGAAGCCCCGCAAGCAGCGCACCTTGAGCGCCGACGGGGTGATCCAGGAGCTCAGCCCCAAGCTCGCCACCGTGCCGGGGATCCGCGTGTTTCTGCAGAACCCGCCCCCCATCCGCATCGGCGGACAGCTGACGAAGAGCCTCTACCAGTTCACCCTGCAGAGTCCCGACATGCCCGCGCTGTACGACGGGGCGAAGCAGCTCGAAGCGAAGCTGCGCGACCTGCCGGACCTCGTGAACGTGACGAGCGACCTGCAGATCTCGAACCCGCAAGCGACGGTGCAGATCAACCGCGACCGCGCCGCCGCGCTGGGCGTGACGGCGGAGCAGGTGGAGCGGGCGCTGTACAACGCGTACGGCTCGGGCCAGGTGTCCACGATCTACACGCCGACGAACCAGTACTGGGTGGAGATGGAGCTGCTTCCCGACTACCAACGGGATCTGTCCGCCCTCAGCCTGCTCTACATCCGCTCGAACAGCGGGAGTCTGGTGCCGCTCGCCTCCCTCGCCACGCTCGGCTCGAGCGTCGGCCCGCTCACCGTCAACCACGCGGGGCAGCTGCCGGCGGTCACGATCTCCTTCGACCTGAAGCCCGGCGTGTCGCTCGGCACGGCGGTCGCCCGGGTGCAGCGCGTCGCCCGGCAGACGTTGCCCTCGACCATCACGACGAGCTTCGCGGGCACGGCGCAGGCGTTCCAGTCGAGCCAGGCCGGGTTGGTGTTCCTCCTGGTCCTCGCCGTGCTCGTGATCTACCTGGTGCTCGGTATCCTGTACGAGAGCTTCATTCACCCCCTCACCATTCTGTCGGCGCTGCCGTTCGCGGGGTTCGGTTCCCTCCTGACCCTGCTGCTCTTCCACGTCGACCTCACCGTCTACGCGTTCGTGGGAGTGATCATGCTCGTCGGCCTCGTGAAGAAGAACGGCATCATGATGATCGACTTCGCGATCGAGGCGCAGCGCACGGAGGGCAAGACGGCGCGCGACGCGATCCTCGAGGCCTGCCGCATCCGCTTCCGGCCGATCATGATGACGACGATGGCGGCGCTGATGGGCACCCTCCCGATCGCGCTGGGCGTCGGCGCAGGCTCCGAATCCCGGCGGCCGCTCGGCATCGCCGTCGTAGGCGGGCTCGCCTTCTCGCAGTTCATCACGTTGTACGTGACGCCCGTCATTTACACCTACCTCGACGCCCTGCAGCGGCGGCTGGGACGGGTGGCGCTCGTCCACGCCGGCTCGGCTCCGAAAGCCGAGGCGGCGCCGGCAGATTAGCGGCGCATCCCCCTTCCGCCCTTCCGTCCTTCCGTCGCATTACCAGCTGCGCAATCGCGCGCTAAGTTCCATCCGTGCACGAATGGCAAGTCTGGCTCGTCGCCGCGCTGCTGCTCTTCGTGGCGGAGATGGTCGCGCCGGGGTTCTGGCTGCTGTCGGTCGCGGTAGGCTGCCTCGCAGCGGGGCTCGCCTCGTTGGTGGTCCCGGGGGCGCTGGTGCCGGCGCTCACCTTCGCCGCGGGCACGCTGTTGTCGCTCGTCGGGATCCGGCCATTCCTGCTCAGGCACCTCCACGCCGTCGGGACCGAGATCAAGACGAACGTCGACGCCCTCGCGGGGAGGATGGGGATCGTCTCCGAGCGCATCGATCCCGAGACCGGGAAGGGCCGGGTGCGGGTCGAGGGCGAGGATTGGCGTGCCGCCTCGATCATGGACTCGGCGCTCGAGCCGGGGACACGGGTGATGGTGGTGCGCGTAGAGGGCGCGACGCTGTACGTGGACAAGGAGATGTGAATGGACAACATCGGCGGGATCATCGTCCCGGCGGCGATCGCACTGTTCGCGATCTCGATCGTGGCGCGGGGGATCCGCATCGTCCAGCAGGCGCAGACGATGATCATCGAGCGGCTCGGCAAGTACCACCGCACCCTGTCCTCCGGGATCAACCTCATCATCCCGATCATCGACCGGCCGCGGGCGATCGACTGGCACCAGGTCATCGTCACGCCGACGGGGGACTCGTTCGCGCGCCACTTCCGCACCGACAAGATCGACCTGCGCGAGACCGTGTACGTGTTCCCGCGCCAGAACGTGATCACCAAGGACAACGTGGTGGTCGAAATCGACGCGCTGATCTACTCCCAGATCACGGACCCCGTCCGCGCGACCTACGAGATCGCGAACCTGCCGGACGCGATCGAGAAGCTGACGCAGACGACGCTGCGCAACGTGATAGGCGAGATGGAGCTGGACCACGTGCTCTCGTCGCGCGACACCATCAACGCGAAGCTGCGCGAGATTTTGGACGAGGCGACGCACAAGTGGGGCGCCAAGGTGAGCCGGGTCGAGCTGAAGGACATCAACCCGCCGCGCGACATCCGGGACGCGATGGAGAAGCAGATGCGCGCCGAGCGGGACCGGCGGGCCGCGATCCTCACCGCCGAGGCGGAGAAGCAGTCGCGCATCCTCCAAGCCGAAGGTATCCGGCAGTCGGAGATCAACCAGGCCGAGGGGCAGAAGCAGGCGCGCATCCTCGCGGCGGAAGCCGAGGCCAACGCACGGCTCAAGGTGGCGGAGGCGGAGGCGCAGGCGATCGAGCGCATCACGGCCGCGATCAAGGGCACGGGCGGGGACCCCGCGCGCTACCTGATCGCCATCCGCTACATCGAGGCGCTGAAAGAGATGGTGACGAGCCCGCAGAGCAACAAGGTCATCTACCTGCCCTACGAGGCGACGGGGGTGCTCGCGTCGCTTGGCGGGATCCGGGAGATGCTGGCGGCGCCGGACAAGGGAGAGAAACGGGCGTGACGGGGAAGACGATCGCGGCGCTCTCACTGGCAGCGGCGTTACTATCCGCCTATCCGGCTAACCGCCTACCCGTCTGTGATTCCGACAACGCCGGCCTCACGCTCCCCGCCGGCTTCTGCGCCGTCGTCGTCGCCGACCAGGTCGGCGCCCCACGCCACCTCGCCGTGGCCCCGAACGGCGACCTGTTCGTCGCCCTCGAGACCCGGCGCGGCGGGCCGCCCGGCGTGCTGGCGCTGCGGGACACGACGGGCGACGGCAAGGCAGACGTCGTGGCGCACTTCGGGACGGCGGGCGGCACGGGGATCGCGCTCGGCAAGGGCGTGCTGTACTTCGCCACGCGGTCCACCGTGCTGCGCTACGCGATGCGCGGCGGCCAGCTCACCCCGCTCGGTGAGCCGCAGGTCGTGGCGCGCGACCTGCCGAGCGACGGCAACCACACCGCGAAGAGCCTCGCGCTCTCGCCCGACGGCCGGACGCTGTTCGTGAACTTCGGGTCGGCGTCCAACTCGTGCCAGGTCGCGGACCGGATGCTTGAGTCGCCCGGCCGGGACCCCTGTCCGGAGCTCGCGTACCGCTCGGGGATCTGGCGGTTCGACGCCGACAAGACGAACCAGACGGGAGCCAGCGGCCGGTACGCGACCGGGATCCGCAACGCCGTGGGGCTCGCCTTCGCACCCGACGGCCAGCTCTGGGCTACGCAGCACGGCCGCGATCAGCTCGGCCAGAACTGGCCCAAGCTCTTCACGCTCGAGCAGAGCGCCGAGCGGCCGTCGGAGGAGCTGCTGCGGGTGAACGAGGGCGACGACTTCGGCTGGCCGTACTGCTACCACGACGGCGCGCTCGGGCACCTCGTGCTCGCTCCCGAGTACGGTGGGGACGGCAAGCAAGCCGGGGTGTGCGCCCGGAAGGAAGAACCTGCGGTCGCGTTCCCGGCGCACTGGGCGCCCGACGGCCTGGCGTTCTACGCCGGCACGCAGTTCCCGGCACGCTACGCCGGCGGGGCATTCATCGCGTTCCACGGCTCGTGGAACCGCGCACCGCTGCCGCAAGCGGGCTTCCGCGTCGTGTTCGTGCCGTTCAAGGACGGCGCGCCGGCGGGCGGGGGCGCGTACGAGACGTTCGCGGACGGCTTCTGGCACGAGGACGGCGCCGGCCCGCAGCACCGGCCGGTGGGGCTGGCGGTGGGACCGGACGGGTCGCTGTACATCACCGACGACGCCGCGGGGCGGATCTGGCGAGTGATGTACAAAGGGCGGTAGAAGGCGGTAATGGGCGGTAGAGGGCGGTAGAGGTGGCTGGGTACTCCGGGAAGCCCCTGGTGCAGAAGCTCGGGATCAAATCGGGCTCGACCATCGCCATCCTCGGCGCGCCGCGCGGCTACACGAGCGCGCTCGGCAAGCTGCCGCGGGTCCATCGTAAGCCGAAGGCGGCCGGCCGCCTCGACTTCGTCCAGTTCTTCACGAAGGAGAAGCAGGACCTGGAGCGCCGGTTCGGCGCGCTGGCGCGCGCGCTGGCGCCGGCCGGCATGCTGTGGATCTCTTGGCCCAAGAAAGCGTCCGGCGTGCCGACCGATCTCAGCGAGGACGTGATCCGGGCGACCGGGCTCGCACACGGTCTCGTGGACGTGAAGGTGGCGGCGGTGGACAAGGTTTGGTCGGGGCTGAAGTTCGTGCGGCGGCTCAAGGATCGATGAGCTAGATTGGCCGACGATGCCCGAGCTGACCACGACGCCTCCCCTCACCAAGCTCTCCGAGGAAGAGGAGCTGTTCCGCGACACCGTGCGCGACTTCGCGGAGCGCGACGTGCGCCCCCGCGTTGGCGCGATGGAACGGGCGGCGGCGATCGACCCCGAGCTGCTCCGCAAGTGCTTCGAGCTCGGCCTCATGGGGATCGAGACCCCGGAGCGGCACGGCGGCGCGGGCGGGAGTCTGCTCATGACCGTCCTCGCGGTCGAGGAGCTCTCCGCCGTGGACGCGTCGGTCGCGATCTTCGTGGACGTGCAGAACACGCTCGTCAACAACCTGCTGCTCAAGTGGGCGAGCGACGACCTGCGGCACCGCTATCTCCCCCGCCTCGCCGCCGACCTGCTCGGCGCCTACGCGCTCTCCGAGCCGGAGTCGGGGTCCGATGCGTTCGGGCTCCAGACCAGGGCCACCCGCCGGGGCGACACTTGGATCCTGGAGGGACGCAAGCTCTGGATCACGAACGGCGCGGAAGCCAGCCTGTTCGTGATCTTCGCGAACGCCGACTTCGCGCGAGGTTACAAGGGCATCACGGCGTTCGCGGTGGAGCGCGGCTTCAAGGGCTTCTCGGTCGGCAAGAAGGAGGACAAGCTCGGCATCCGCGCGTCGAGCACCTGCGAGCTGGTTCTCGATCAGTGCGAGGTGCCGGCCGCGAACGTGGTGGGCGAGGCGGGCCAGGGCTACAAGGTGGCGATCGAGACGTTGAACACCGGGCGGATCGGGATCGGGGCGCAGATGATCGGCGTGGCGCGCGGCGCGCTCGGCGCGGCGCTCAGGTACGTGCGGGAGCGCAAGCAGTTCGGGCATCCGATCGCCGAATTCCAGGCGGTCCAGTTCCAGCTCGCCCAGGCGGCGACGGAGCTCGAGGCGGCGCGGCTGATGGTGTACAACGCGGCGCGGCTCGAGGACGCGGGCGAGCCGTACACGATGCAGGCGGCGATGGCGAAGCTGTTCTCGTCGCAGGTGGCCGAGCGGGTGACGTCGCTCGCGGTGGAGCTGTTCGGCGGCTACGGGTATACCAAGGAGTATCCGGTGGAGAAGTTCTACCGGGACGCGAAGATCGGGACGATCTACGAGGGGACGAGCAACATGCAGCTGAACACGATCGCGAAGCAGCTGCTGAAAT
>WNFU01014650.1_pt1 | contig 12082 bp, 8 predicted proteins | sample 5400121 | NCBI WGS metagenome assembly WNFU01 (sample SAMN13153360, study PRJNA577476) | soil metagenome | isolation source: 100 cm soil or saprolite under grassland replicate 1 | place: USA:California | collected 2016-06-15 | reverse complement strand
GTTGCACAAAAAGTTGCCCAATGAATTCGAGACCCTCACGTTTCCGATTTATCAGGGTTCTTTACCCCTCTCCCGTTGGGAGAGGGGTAGGGGAGAGGGACTAACGGCACCTCAAACCCCCACCCCAACCCTCCCCCAACGGGGGAGGGAGAATAAGGAAATAAGACCGAAATTCTTCGGCGACTTTCTTGTGCCAAGGCCGCTACCCTTCGTAATAAGCTGGACCGCGACTTACGAAAAGCATTGACCTGACCTCGCAGGTGTTATACAAGCGGCACACAGAGCGATTGAACAGCATCTTGATTCGAAAGGAAAAACTTACCATGCAACCAAACCTGGTGACTGTATTGGGTCTTCTCGTCATAGTGATAGGCGTCGTATATCTGGTTATGCGCCGGCGGCGGAATCGGACGTAGGCGCGCGAGCAGAGCTTCTTGCAGTTCGCTCTTGCTGAAGCCGATCCTCGGGAAGCGATCCTGTCTTTAGCCCCACCGAGGCTCGCGCGGACCTTCTCATCCCCTCCCCGCTGGGGAGGGGAAAGAGGGGAAGGGTTTGGTCAGCGTCCGTCCGGGCCCTCTCGCCCTGCCCTCTCCCAACGGGAGAGGCAGACAAGGAGAATCATCCATCGCTCTCGCAGGGGTTAGAATCTTTAACTTTGAAAAAGGAAAGACATTATCGGGGCGGTTATCAATTTGCGGGTTTGGCAAACGTCGCGCGCGATCTGAGAACGAAACAAACTGACGCTGAAACACTGTTGTGGAAGCTTCTTCGCAACAGACAATTACTGGGCTTCAAATTCAGGCGACAACATCAGTTTGGAGATTACATCGCGGATTTTTATTGTCACGAAGCTTGTCTTGTAATTGAGTGTGATGGAGCAGTTCATGATGGAAATGAGCAGTGGCATCACGATCAAAAGCGTGACGCGTACATGATCGCAAACGGTTTGCGGGTATTGCGATTTACGAACGAACAGATTCTTGATAACCCTGAGAGCCTCCTACAAGAGATTTCAAAATATCTGCCCGATTAAATAAGACACCTCTCAAAGAGGGCAAGGGTTTGTAAGATCATCCCCTCCCCGTTGGGGAGGGGAAAGAGGGGAAGGGTTTGGTCAGCGTCCGTCCAGGCCCTCTCCCCCTTCCCTCTCCCAACGGGAGAGGGAGATATTCGAGGTCCAGCCTTATTAAAACAGACGAACCAATCGTTAAGATTTCTGCTGATTCAAGCCGAAAGCCTGTCGAGCTATTGTCGACTCGCCGACTGCTCGTTTTGCTCTTCATGGCATTGATCTTTATTCTTGCAGCCCAACCTATCACCGATCCGGATTTCTGGTGGCATCTCAAAACCGGCCAATACATTTTCGAGACCAGGAGTATTCCACACACAGACATCTTCTCCAGTTTACGATTCGGAAGCGAATGGATCACCCACGAGTGGCTATCCGAAGTTTTCATGTATTCAGTTTTTCGTAAGGCGGGCTATGGCGGATTAATTGTAGTCTTCTCACTTGTGATTACCGCGGCGTTCTGGATCGCGTATCAACGCTGCCGTCACCTCGCCGGGCATCCTTATGTCGCGGGATTAGCACTGCTGCTTGGAGCTGCCGCTACGCTTCCCGTTTGGGGTGTGCGACCGCAAATGTTTTCCCTCCTTTTTGCAAGCATCTTTATCAGCTTTTTGGATCGGTATTTACGTCGCGAAGAAATGCCTTCGATCTGGTGGCTGGTACCCTTAATGATTCTCTGGGTCAACATGCACGCCGGATTTGCCTTGGGCCTGGTCTTAATCGCTCTCGCAATTGTGGGGCTTTTGCTCGATTGGTTCTTGCTACGGGACGATTCATTCACCGAGGCCTGGCGGCGCACACGCCGATTGTTCGGGTTGTTGATCATCTGTGTGGCAGCGGTCTGTCTGAATCCAAATGGGGCGCGCTTGTTTTCCTATCCCCTTGAAACTCTCTTCTCGCGCTCAATGATGCGATACATAGAAGAATGGAAGTCGCCGGATTTTCACGAAGCATCATTCCAGGCACTGGCTTTGCTAATCCTGGCGACCTTTTCAGCGCTGGCCTTATCGAATCGACGGCCCCGTCCGGCCCAGCTACTAGTGCTGGCAGCAACGGCCTGGGCGGCCCTGAGGTCTGGGCGAAATGTGGCTTTCTTTGCGCTGGTGGCGATGCCGCTACTTGCCGAGAATTCGTGGAATTGGCTCACCAGTCAGAGCTGGGGCCGTTGGCTCGCTACGCCCGTGAAGTCTGGGCCTGACAATGCATCCACACTGAAACTTGCACTAAATGTTTTATTAGTCGGAATCGTGCTGGCTGCTTCTGCCCTTGCCGTCGTGAACGCCGTGGCTAAGCAACCCGCGACTGAACTGCAAGAGTTTCCCGCCGCTGCGGTTGACTTCATTCTTGCTGAGCGACCACCGCAACCGATCTTCAACGAGTATGTGTGGGGCGGCTATTTGATCTGGAGACTTTATCCTGATTACCGCATCTACATTGACGGGCGCGCCGATGTATATGGCGACAAGCTGGTGGAAGAGTTTTTGGAGGTCCGCGACGGCAAACCGAATTGGCGCGGACCGCTGGAGAATCATGGAATCCGCACAGTCCTAATTAAACCTGATGCCGCGCTTGCCAGCCTGCTTCGCGAGGACAGCCGTTGGCGAAAGGTTTTTGAGGATAAGCAGTCAGTTGTTTTCGTGAGACAGTGACGATTAGGGCTTTGCACAAAAAGTGGTTCTGTCAGTCCGCATTAGCGGACGAATGATAGTAGCCCAGCAGTTCACTGCTGCGGTGTGGAGCGGAAGGATCCTAGTCCGTGAAGCGGACGGCTGGAATGGTAGCCGCCAGATCGATGCTCTTTTCAGTCGTCCGTTTCACGGACTTCAACTCGCATCCCGGCGATCCCAGCGATAAATTGCTGGGCTATTTTCACTCGTCCGCTAAGCGCGGACTGGCCTGAATACTTTTTTGTGCAAAGCTCTCTCAAACTATGACACCACGAAGGTGAGAGCCCGGTCGGGAGTCAATCAGTGAACTTCTCTCTAGCAACCTATGAACCGCAGTTTCGAAGATCCCTATTTCTGATCATTTTATATTCCATTCCAGCCTGGCTAACGTTCAGGTCGACTGGCGTGGTTGATGCCGATGTCTGGTGGCACCTTCGCACTGGCCAGTGGATCGTACAGCACCACTGGGTACCATATAACGACTGGTTCTCGAACTTTGGTATGGGGAAACCATGGGCCGCTTACAGCTGGCTTTTCGAGGTCCTGATCTACGGCTTGTTTACTCGGCTGGGATTGATCGGATTGCTTGTTTACGTTTACGCGTTGATGCTGGCAATAACTACCGCTTTGCATTCGCTTGTGCGTAAGTTCGATCCGCACCTCCCTTACTCAGTCGCGTTGACGGGTCTTGCGTTATTGGCGTTGGCTCCTTTTTACACGCCGCGGCCATGGCTCTTCACAATCCTTTTTTTCATTCTTGAACTTAACTTGTTAGTTAGCGTGCGACGCTCTCGCAACTATCGATTTCTGCTCCTTCTGGCGCCGCTGTTCGCATTATGGGCCAACGTTCACATTCAATTTGTGTATGGATTTTTTGTGTTAGGCATTGCTGCCCTGGAAGATCCCATAAATCGGCTACTACGTCATCGAACTGACGCCCGCGAGGAACAGGAAAAACCCCTTCCATTCCGTAAGATGGTGCTTATAGCGGCAGTGTGTCTGATCGCTATCCTGATGAATCCCTATCACTTCAGGCTTTACGTAATAGTTTGGGATACGATCAAGCTGGCAGGTCTTAACGATCTGATTAGTGAACTTCAAGCACTGCAGTTCCGGAGCATTTCGGATTGGCTTGTTCTGTTACTTACATTGGCCGCGGCTTTCGCGTTGGGACGACGTCGTTCCATTAATCCATTTTGGGGCCTGCTCCTTTTGTCTGGCGCTTTTCTTTCCTTTCGTTCGGGGCGCGACTCATGGTTCGTGGTCATCGTTGCAGTGGTCATTATTCCCAGCGCGTACTCGGCCTCTCGAATTGCCAACCGGCATAAGCCCTGTCGGAAACGAACTTACAAAGTACCGTTGCTCGGACCTACCCGGCGGCTGCAGCTCAAATCGTTGAGCAGCGGGGCTATCGAGGACCGCTCTACAATCATTTTGATTGGGGTGGATACCTTATTTGGCGTTTGCCGGGATTGCCTGTGTCTATCGATGGCCGCGGAAACGTACATAACGCGGCACGAATTAGGCACTCATCGGAGGTCTGGAGCGGTGAGTATCATTGGACCGCAGATCCTGAGCTTGCAGCTGCACAAATCGTGATTGCGCAAAAGAACTTTCCCTTGACTCAACTGCTTCGATTGGATTCACGTTTTGAGATGGTTTATGAGGACGATGTTGCCCTCGTTTTTGTCGCGAAGACGCGATCAGAAGGGCAATGACTACATTGGTATGTCAAGCTTCGCGACAAAGTGAAGTGATCGTCCAAATACCAAATCTGCCCAACGAGGATAGAGTCTCAAATCACTCTTCCACGAACTAATAGCCAAACCGAGATTGTCAAAAGCCTTGAGCCACTTTTGTTTTGGCCAATAGTTAAATGGGAGCGCAACACCATGTCGCGCATTGCCAACATGATCCATGAAGCGCAATGTGGTGTCGGCAAAAAGCCCATCACAGGTGTGATCTTTAAGTACAATGGATCTGCGGGCTACTCTCCCGGCTTCGCGAAGAAGGACCAAAGGATCAGTAGTATGGTGAAGCACATCGCTAAACATCACTATATCGAAGCTCGCGTCTGGATAGGGAATGCGTTGCCCATCAAATCGCGCAACCGGAATCTGAGTCTGGTTACGTACGAGAATATCGACACCCTTGATATCGATCCCAGGTTCCTTCTGCATAATCAAGCCCGCAAGCTCACCATCACCGCAGCCCACGTCAAGAACATTGGCTTTCGAAGGGAGAATTTCCAGGAAATGATCACAGAGAATGTTAACTCGGCGGCGGTAAGTATATTGGCCATGAATACGCTCAACAACACTCATTCTCGCCTCTGTCCTCACTCTCTGAACCCAATCGACAGCGCGATTATACCCCCGAGCGTCATTACTGTTGCCGCGGCCTGCAGATAAGGATGAATTGATAACCAAAGAGCGTTTTCCTGAGTTTAGTAAGGCCCCAATTCAGTGCGTGGAGAAAACTAAGAGATTTTCCTTTGCGAGTGGCAGGTAGAAGCACAGGCAGGGGGATGGGTGTGGCATTCACTCCGATAATGTCCAGGCCCGAATCAGCGGCCAATTGCTTGCTGGTCTGTAGGGTGAACCGCAAACGTGATTCATCGAGTATGCCCACCCGGCCATAACTGAATCGTCCCAGCAACGAATTAAGTCTTATCCAAATATTCGCGGTATTGGGAAGGGACAGCAAGACTTTGCCGTCAGGTTTGAGTAATCCGCTCACCTTTTGTAGAACGTCGCTGGGATCGCGAACACGCTCAAGGACGTCTCCCAGAATCACCGCGTCGTAACGGCCTATATCTTCGATATCCAATGTTTCGATATCGCCTACCAGCATCTTATGACAATACTCACGAGCGATATCGGCCATTTCAGAGTCCTGCTCGACCCCCGTTACTCTACAGCCAACCTTCTTCATGTCAGCCGTTAAGTAGCCTGTGGCCGTACCGACCTCCAGGACATCTTCGGGTCGTTCATGTTCGATCCATCTGATGATTTGCGCGTGACTGCTGTATGGATCGGCTTTCTTATAAATGTGGTAGTCCGTCTTTACATCGAATTTCGGTTCGTACAGCAGGCTGGCTTTGTGTAACCTGTACCTTAACGCAGATCTGACGCAATTAAGGGCGTAAGCTATGCCGTTAACGTAGCAAATCTCGTCGCCATAGTATGTAGGGATGGGACGTTCCACGATGCGCAGTCCGGCCTCATGAAACTGCATCAGTATCTCGGTATCGAAATGCCATTCGCCAGAGTTCAGCATGAAGGGGACTTTCTTTAGCGCTTCACAACTGAAAACCCTGTATCCGGAATGGAATTCTGACAGTTTCATTCCGGTAAGGCCGTTCTCCAGGCAGGTGAGAATCTTGTTGCCTATAAACTTGTAGAAGGGCATACCACCTGCCAGCGGCGCACCACCGGCCGCCATGCGCGATCCGAAAACCATGTCAGCCTCGTCGTTCTCAAACGGCTCGAGGAGTTTTGGCAGTGCTTCCGGAGCATACTGCCCATCGGCGTGAAGCATGACAACTACATCAAACCCTCGGGCAATAGCGTATTGATAGCCGGCCTTCTGATTACCCCCATACCTGAGGTTGCGGGCATTGCGGTGAATGGTGAGTTTCTCTATTCCCTTTACGTGCTTGTAACCAATTGCGGCATAATAAGTGTTATCAGTCGAGCAATCATCAAACAGAAATACCTCGTCCACCTTCTGCCATACTTCTTCCGGAACGCGATCGAGCGTCCAGTCAAGTTTGTTTACTGCGTTGTAGGCAATAACAAATATTCCGATTTTTTTCTTTTTGGCAGACGTCATTTCGAAGAGAACTAGCGTCGCTTCAATCCCAGCACACTCAGGAAAAAGCTCGAAAGCACAATCTCACTACCGAGAATCATTGCCGTTACTGCCGGAATAACCAGTCGCAATACTTTGGTCGGATCGAGCGAGCCAAACGAGTGAGCGCCCCAATCGCCCAGCGCGTAAATTGACAACAATAAGCCCGAAAGAAAAAGCGTGATGCCGATAATCAACCCTGACTCCAACGTTACACACTTGAATGCCTTCTCGAGTTTCGGGTCTGGGGGAAGCAGACCTTCGGTTACGCCAAAGATTTTTGTGAACACGGCGAAGTTGACTGCCTGAAAACCAGTGACAATAGCCGCCGCTGAATAGAGCAGCGTGTGAATATCGAAAGTGACATGACCTACACTTTGGGGACCCGGCAAAAGCCACCCGCCTGTTGCGAGGCCGGCCAGCATAAGCAACGCGCCCGGATACAAGAAAAGCCAGCGCGGACTGTAGAGGAGTAGAAACCGTAAATGACGCCAGCCATCGCTCCAACTGCGCAGATGTGGCTCGCGACTGCGACCATCCGGCGACAGGGTGGTGGGCACCTCGATGATCCGTAATTTGTTAAGGGTGGATTTCACTACCATCTCGCTCGCGAATTCCATACCCGAGGTGCGGAGGTCCAATTTCATTACGGCGGCCCTCGAGAAACCTCGAAGGCCGCAATGGAAATCGCCGCAAGGACTGCGAAAGAACAAACGGCCAATACCAGTTAACACAGGATTGCCCAGATACTTATGAAGCAGCGGCATCGCTCCAGGCTTGATGCCACCCGCAAAGCGATTGCCCATCACCAGGTCATATCCTGCGCGTAGCTTTTCGAGAAAAGGACTGAGGTTCGAGAAATTATAGCTGTCATCGGCGTCGGCCATGATGACGTATTTTCCACGGGCCGCGATAATGCCGCCTCTCAAGGCATTGCCGTAGCCTTTCTCCGCAACGTGAACAACGCGGGCGCCCATCACTGTCGCGACAGTCTGAGAACCATCGGAGCTGCCGTTGTCGGCAATAATAATTTCCCCCGAAACGTGGTTCCGGCTTAGCCAGCGTTGCGCCTTCTTAATGCAGGATGCCAGGGTTTCCGCCTCGTTCAGGCAAGGCATCACAATAGTCAATTCCAGTGAGCTCTCTTCTGACACCGGCATGAGCCGCGTAACCTCCTCAGGTTCACGATCAGCTTTTTGAGCTAGGGGTAAGACAGTCATTTTAGCTAAGGTTCACACGCGATCACGTTTTGCTTCGACGCAAAAATCGTGAGTTAGCCCTCTAGAATAGGGATTCAGGCAGACGTATAAGCAATTTCCCAGCAGCAACGGTTGTGCCGCCTTTCCGTCATACGGGCTTGGGCGTGCCGAGGCATAGCCTTGCTAAGCTAAGAACGGAAAAGACTAGAGTTGTGGTCTCTGATAAGGAAGTACAACAATGTCAGTTACCCAGTGGTGGTTCTTTGCGAGGAATCGTCATTGCTCGCTGGCGAGCAGTTGTGACAAAACGCGCTATCATCATCCGGTTCCGCTATCGCCCCTGCCGCGCAACAATGCACTGCCTGACCGGCGGCAACTTAGAGACACTCCGGTAGCGTATTCCGGAATTAATAGCAACGGAAAGAACGAGAAAAAGATGATTAGGAGGCCGCGCTCCCTCGGGTTTGCCATTATGCCGAGACTCGGCATAATGCAGAACATTTTTAGCCCGGTGGCGCGGCAGCAGTTGCCGAGATGACCGGGTGTTTGGGACTGCCGCGTCGGGAGGCTAAAAATGGATTGGACTAAACCAAGGTGCTATGGGGATTGAAAGGTCATAAGTGCTGGCGGGAAAGCTAGGCACATCCTAAGTTGGAACACGCCTTGCGGAGTAGCGGCACATGCTCACCTCGCTGTTGACGGCCGAAAGAGTAAAAAACTACTGCCTGTTGCTGATCTGTGTTAACTCTCTACTGATCGGTTTCAGCTTCACACGAAGGTTGACGCTTTCCGGTGCCCCATTCGGCGGCGATTTCGTTGAGTTCTATACCGCTGGAAAGATACTCAACGAGTACGGATCGCATCGCCTCTATGATTTCCAACTTCAAGATGATCTAACCCGTGAATTTCTACCGCCGGGTTTAACTATTCCGTTTGTGACCCCTCCCTACGTAGCGATCCTGTTTTCTCCGCTGGCCCGTCTCCCGCTGTGGCTTGCGTACTTGACCTGGATACTGATTTCTATTGCTCTTTATATAGGGGCAATTACGTTGGCATTGCGGCTTGAGCTTTTGCCCCGTGGAATTACTTTCTTAGTTTGCCTGGGCTTTCCCCCCTTCTTTATGCTCGTGATCGCTGGGGGGCAAATATCGGCAATTGGCTGTTTCATCTTCGCGTTATGGCTTTACTTGATGAGGAGACAGCGAAAGCTTAGTGCGGGTGCTGTCTTGGGGCTGTTACTTTATAAACCAACACTCCTTGTTTTCCTTCTTCCAGCGCTCCTGTTCGGTCGGCAGTTCCGAACGCTGATCGGCTTTACTGCTGTCTCAGGCTTATTGATAATGCTATCAATCTGGATGATTGGACCAGCGGGATTGATTCGCTACGTTGCCATCTTGCGCGAGTTCAGTTCGTTGGTTGGTTTCGGTTACACGCGCCCCGCGATGCACGCTGATCTGGCTGCGTTGGTTCGACAATTGTTCAGTGTCGATATCAAGTACCTCAGTATGGCGTTGGCTCTTCCGCTAACATATCTAACAAGACACAATCCTGAACGAGCAATGGTCCCGACGATGGTTCTTAGCTCTTACGCCCCAGTCTACGATCTAATTCTTCTTGTCCCACTAATGATCGTCGACTACCAATTCGTTGACCCTAAGTTATTAGCTGTCCTTTTTGTTATTTCATTCTTTACGGTTCCCGTTTGCCAGCTGACGGGAATTCAGATTATTACTCCATTTCTGTTGGTGCTTTCCTATGTTTTCTGTGTCAAACTCAGACCTTTGGGTGTGGTACGTTATGAAACAAACTGATCGCCATCTCGTTATTGGCTTACTCTTCCTTGCTCTACTCGCTGGATTCGGCGTTGGTTTGTGGCCGTGACAACTGTCACATCCAAGTGGCCGCCGTGTTTGTCATTCGCGAATGCCGCCGCGTCTTCGGCGTAGCCACAACATATGCGCCCTTCGCCCTCTTACGTAGTCAGGTTTAAGTGGTGTGCCCTCGCAGCGGCGGCGATTACCGTCCTGGCACTCATGCCGCAGATTCATTTTTGGTTTGTGCGCGGATCGAAGTGGCACGGTTCGTACACGATACTGCAGCCTGATGAGCTTCTTTATTCAGCTTATGTCAACGCGCTGATTGACGGACGGCCACGTCGCAATGATCCTGCAACGGGCCAAGATGATCATCCCCAAACGCCGCTGCCAGAATCGCTTTTTTCCATTCAATTTATTCCCGCTTATGCCGTTGCCTTCCTGGCTCGCGCGTTTGGCGCCTCCGCATCCACCGCCTTTATCGGACTCACTGCCGCGGGAGGACTGCTCGCCAGCTTGTCTGTTTTCTGGCTCCTGGCTACAGTGATGGGCGACAGCAGATTTGCAGCGATTGGAGTGCTCATCGTGCTGTGCTTCGGTGCACTCGCCAGCGGGCAGGGATTGATACTTCTTGGGCTGCCGTTCCTGAGGCGCTATGAACCCTCCGCTCCTTTTCCTTTATTCTTCGTGTTCTGCACGCTGACCTGGCAAGCACTCACGACTGCGTTTAGACGAACCGGGGCAGTCAAGGCATTACTGGCGGGCGCGGCGCTTGGCCTTCTCATCTTCTCTTATTTCTATCTTTGGACAGCTGCCGCCGCATGGTTTGTTTGCGTTGGTTGCCTTTGGTCAGTTATGCGCCCTGTCGATAGGCGAAAGTCGATTAGCCTGATTCTACTCGTAAGTGTGCCGTTCCTTCTGGCAATGGGCTTTTACCTTTATTTGCTCTCACATCTTCGCTCCGCAGTCGATAATGCACGGCTTGTGGTTCTGACGTTCACGCATCGTCCCGATCTGTTGCGCGTCCCGGAAATAATCGGGGCATTCATTCTCGTGGCGCTCATTGTGGGCATGAGGCGAAAGAAAGTTTCGCGCAAGGAACCGCAAGTGATCTTCGCCGCGTCCTTCGCCTTGCTGCCATTTTTGGTTTTCAATCAACAGGTTATTACCGGGGTTTCAATCCAGCCGTACCACTATGAGATTCTTATTGCGAATTATGTGGTTCTACTCGGTCTGGTAATCACCGGGAGGCTTTTGCAGCCGGCGATTCCTCGCCACACCGCGTTGTTAATAACGTCCGCTTGCCTTTTGTGGGCGAGCATAGAAGTTAACTTGGGTCTCCGTTTACGTTATAGCGGGAACGTAAGGAATGACGAAATGGTCCCGGTGCTGCTGCGTTTGAAGGAACAAGCAACCCATGACGGCATCTGGGAGGGTTTGCGTGATCATGGCAAAGCTCCGGCTTTGGTCTTTTCCCCCCAGTTTGGAATATCGACAATTCTGCCGACGTGGGCGCCACAAGGATCATTATTGGCTCCGGCAAGTGTTGCTTTCCAGAATCTATCTGAGGCCGAGCGAAAGGAGCGGCTTTACCAACATTTCTATTATTGTGGAAGGAACATGCAGTATCTGCGCGAACTCTTAAACGATCGAACTGACGATACCTTTCTGACCCATTTCGTCAAAGGCACGATATTCGGCCCTGAGAGAGATGTGCCGGTTCTTAGCCAGGACTTCCAACCTATTCGGCAGGATGAGATCGAGAGGGAAGTCAACGGCTACGAAGAGTTCGCTGGATCCTTTTCACGCGATCACGCCTTAAAGTTTCCGCTCGGTTACGCCGTGATACCGTCTGATCGCGAGTTTGACTTTTCTCATATTGATCGATGGTACGAACGTGACTCGGGCGAACGTTTTGGAGCTTACACGCTGTATCTTTTGAAACTGCGCGGATAGAAAACGCGGTAATGTCCTAATCTGTAGGGGCGTCCCTCCGTGGCCGCTCGTATTCGGCGGAAAAAGAGGCGCCTACAGTTTCGTCAAGTCCTCCAGGAACAGGCTATTGCGTGGCAACCTCAAATTGGTAGTGATGACCGCAGTTGGGGTCGTGCTCTTATCCCTCCTGCCTCAAATTCATTTTTGGCTTGTGCGTGGCGGGAATTGGAATGGAGCGTATGCGACTATTCAGGGAGATGAGTTTCTCTATTCAGCCTACATCAACGCGTTGATAGACGGGCGGCCGCGCCGCAACGATCCCTTCGCAGGCCGTGACAGCACTCCGGCTTCGCCACTTCCGGAATCAACCTTTTCAATTCAATTCATACCGTCGTTCGCGATCGCCTGGTTGGCCAGGGCCCTTCATTTTTCAGCCTCAAGTGCTTTCATCGCGTTACTTGCTGTTGCCGGATTGCTCGCAAGCTTGTCTATCTTTTGGTTGCTTGCTTCCATCATTGGCGATGGGAAGGTAGCTGCGGTGGGTGT
>WNFU01013650.1_pt1 | contig 12085 bp, 11 predicted proteins | sample 5400121 | NCBI WGS metagenome assembly WNFU01 (sample SAMN13153360, study PRJNA577476) | soil metagenome | isolation source: 100 cm soil or saprolite under grassland replicate 1 | place: USA:California | collected 2016-06-15 | reverse complement strand
CGCTACCGGAGCGCTTCCGCATGGGTGGCCCGGCAGGCCGCGATCGACCCGACCAGCGCCGCCCGCGCGGCCGGCGCTTGCCGGCACGCCGTGTTCGCGGTCTTCTGGGCCGCCTGCTCGGCCGCGCGCAGGCTCTTGAGCGTGGCCACGGCGTCGCCGGCCGCCGCTGCGCTCGGCGCCGGCGCCGCTGCGGAGGGTGCGGACGTGCCGATCACGCGGGCCAGTTCGGTGATATGTGCGCGGTGGTCCGCCGCCAGCGGGGTCAGCCGTTTCGCCAGCTCGGGCTGGATCACGGCCGCCCGGTCGTACGCCGCCGCGAGCGCGACCGCCTCGTCCAGTACGCGCTGCAGCGGATCCGGGGCCGAGGGCTGCTCCGGTCCATTGCCGAAGATGCCGCACCCGGCCAGCGTCGCAGCGCCCAGCGACGCGGCGGTCGCGCCGAGAACGGTGCGCCGGGTGTGCCGGTTGTCCCTTATGACCACCCAGACAGTCAACACCATGGTGTCCAGCACTGGCGCTGAGGCCGCTGACCTGCGCATGGTGTGGATTCGGAGCGGCGGCGGTCTACCGAAGCGACCGGCGCGTTACGCTCTGCGCAACCGCCGGGGATATCGGCCCCGGCGGTAGGCATCGTTACGGCAAACGACCGGTCACGCCGATCGGAGTCGAGGAGAGAGGTTGGGCCGATGACACAGCGTGTTCGCGTGAGCGCTCGGCCCGGTAGGCGCCATAGCCGTGACACCGTCGCGGAGCCTCGTACTCCTACCGCTCCTCGCATCGACCTGGCGGCCGCGAAGGCCCGCCTGCGCACGGTGATCGAGCCAATCGTAGCCATGGCCGGCTACGACCTCGAGGAGGTGAGTCTGTCCCGCGCGGGACGCCGGCACGTCCTGCGCGTGCTGGTCGACGCGGACGGGGGAATCACACTCGACGACGTCGCTGTTGTATCCAGGGAGATTTCGGCCGCGCTCGACGCCGCCGACGCGTCCGGCGGCGAGGTGTTGCCGGGCGAATACCAGCTCGAGGTCGGTTCGCCCGGCGTGGACCGGCCGCTGACCGCGCCCCGGCACTGGCGACGCAACGTGGGCCGGCTGGTCGCGGTCCGGGGCTTGACGGGGCGGATCGTGGCGGCCGATGACGAGGGCATCGTGCTGGACGTCGACGGCACATCCCGGGAGATCCCTTATGCGGAGCTCGGATCGGGCAAGGTCCAGATCGAGTTCAAGCGCATGGACGAGGCCGAATTCGAAGACGAAGACGAGGATGGGGAGGGCGAGGAATGAACATCGACCTCGCGGCGCTGCGCGCGCTGGAGCGCGAGCGGGAGATCCCGTTCGAGACGATCCTCGCGGCGATCGAGACCGCGCTGCTGACCGCGTACCGGCACACCGAGGGGGCGGAGAGCCACGCCCGGGTGGAGATCGATCGCAAGACCGGCGCGGCGCTGGTCTACGCGCAGGAACTGGACCCTGAGGGCGTCGTGGTGCGCGAGTGGGACGACACGCCGCACGACTTCGGTCGCATCGCCGCGATGACCGCCAAGCAGGTCATCCTGCAGCGGCTCCGGGAGGCGACCGACGAGGTGCACTTCGGCGAGTACGCCGGACGCGACGGAGACCTGGTCACCGGCGTCGTACAGGCGGACGCGGCGCGGGCCGAGAAGGGCATCATCATCGTCGACCTCGGCAAGCTCGAAGCGGTGCTGCCGCAGTCCGAGCAGGTACCCGGCGAGAGGTACGAGCACGGCGCACGGATCCGCTGCATCGTCGTGCACGTCGCCAAGGGCTTTCGCGGTCCCCAGATCACGCTGTCCCGCTCGCACCCGGCGCTGGTGAAGAAGCTGTTCGCCCTCGAGGTGCCGGAGATCGCGGACGGCACCGTGGAGATCGCCGCGATCGCCCGTGAGGCGGGTCACCGTACGAAGATCGCGGTGCGCTCGAATGTGCCCGGCGTGAACGCCAAGGGGGCCTGCATCGGGCCGATGGGCCAGCGGGTGCGCGCCGTGATGAGCGAGCTGCACGGTGAGAAGATCGACATCATCGACTGGTCGGACGACCCGGCACACTTCGTCGGCAACGCGTTGTCGCCGGCCAAGGCGTTGCGGGTCGAAGTGGTCGACGCGGCCACCCGTACCGCCCGGGTCACCGTGCCGGACTTCCAGCTTTCCCTGGCGATCGGCCGGGAGGGCCAGAACGCCCGGCTCGCGGCCCGTCTCACCGGTTGGCGGATCGACATCCGGCCGGACAACGAGCCCGCCGCGGTCTCGGAGCACGATGCCGCCGAGGCGGGTAGCTGACCACATACGCGCGCGCCCGGTACTAGGGGTAGACTTCTAGGTGGCTGGCCCGACACGCAACGTCCCGACACGTACCTGTGTCGGTTGTCGCGTGCGCGCGCCGGCCTCCGAATTGCTGCGGTTCGTCGCGGCCAGGGCGGGAGACCATCTCCGGCTCGAGCCTGATCCGCTCCGCAGACTGCCGGGTCGGGGGGCCCATGTGCATCCTGATCCGGCTTGCTTCGCGTTGGCGGAGCGGCGCCGCGCCTTCGGGCGGGCGCTGCGTTTCACCGGTGTTGCTGACACCGGTCCGCTGGCCGAGCACATCCGTGCGGCCTCCACGCCGCCCGGAGTCACCGATGGTGGGGCGTTGGCGCTCCACCCGGACCAGCAAGGTAGGACGACCGACATGAGCACACGATGAAGTCCCTGAAATGACCAGGCTTCTAGTGCACGAGTGAGGTCGCTGCGGGTGCTGCTCGCACGACCTCGAAGTGAGGAGTGCAGTGCCAGGCAAGGCCCGCGTACACGAGCTCGCGAAGGAGCTCGGGGTCGACAGCAAGACCGTTCTCGCCAAGCTCAAGGAGATGGGCGAGTTCGTCAAATCCGCATCCAGCACGGTCGAGGCCCCCGTGGCCCGGCGGCTTCGTGGCGCCCTGGAGGCGTCAAACGGGAATGCTCCGGCACCCGCCGCCGCGCCGAGCGCCCCGACCGGCTCCCGAACTCCGACGACCGCGCGACCGACCCCGCCGCGTCGTCCGGCCGCGCCGGCCGCGGGTACGCCCAGCGTGCCCACGTCGCCCGCGGCACCGACGCCGGGACCCGTCGTCCGCCCCAAGCCGCCGGTCGGCCGTCCGGGTCCCACCCCCGGCCCGGTCGCCAAGCCGGCGAGCGCCCACGACATCGAGGTGGCGGCCGCCGAGGCGCGTGCCTCGGCGCTCAAGGCGGAGCAGGAGGCCACGGTCCGGGCGGCTCAGGCGGCCCGTACCCGGGACGCTGAGCGCCGCGCGCAGCAGCCCCCGGCCGATGGCGCCTCGCGTCCGCGCCCGCCGGGCCCGAGCCCGGTCCCGCCGCGGCCCGGCGCCCCGGTCGCCGGCCGCCCCGCTACCACGGGTACGCCCAACGCGGGCCGTCCCGGCCCGGCCGGCGGCGCCGGCCGTCCGGCGGTGCGCGGTCCGGGCAACAACCCGTTCGGCGTCTCCGGTGGCGGCCCGCGGCCCTCTCCGGCCGCGATGCCGCGTCCGAACCAGGCGGGTATGCCACCGCGGCCGAGCCCGGCCTCGATGCCACCGCGGCCCAGCCCCGCGTCGATGCCCACGCAGCGCCCCGGCCGCCCGAGCGGCGGTCCGGCCGGCGCCGGTGCCGGCCGTCCCAGCCGGCGGTGGCGGTAACTACCGCACCGGTCCCGGCGGTGGTGGCGGCGGTGGCTACCGCGGCGGCCCCGGTGGCGGCGGCGGTGCTCCGGCGGGTGCCGGCGCTCCCGGTCGTCCCGGTGCCGGCGGTCGCGGCCGTGGCGGCGGTGCCGCGGGTGCCTTCGGGCGTCCGGGCGGCCGTCCGACCCGCGGTCGCAAGTCGAAGAAGCAGCGGCGTCAGGAGTTCGACAACCTGTCGGCTCCGGCCATGTCCTCGGGCGCGCCCCGCGGCAACGGCCAGGAGATCCGGCTGTCGCGTGGCGCGTCGCTCTCCGACTTCGCCGACAAGATCAACGCCAACCCGGGCTCGCTGGTCCAGGAGATGTTCAACCTGGGCGAGATGGTGACGGCGACGCAGTCGTGCTCCGACGACACGTTGCTGCTGCTCGGTGAGCACTTGGGCTTCAACGTGCACATCGTCAGCCCGGAGGACGAGGATCGCGAGCTGCTCGCGCACTTCAACATCGACCTCGACGCCGAGATCGACGAGGACCGGCTGGTCACCCGGCCGCCGGTGGTGACCGTCATGGGTCACGTCGACCACGGTAAGACGAAGCTGCTCGACGCCATCCGGAAGACCAACGTGGTCGCGGGCGAGGCGGGTGGCATCACCCAGCACATCGGCGCGTACCAGGTCACCGTCCACCACAACGACGAGGACCGGGCGATCACCTTCCTCGACACCCCGGGTCACGAGGCGTTCACCGCCATGCGTGCCCGCGGTGCGCAGGTGACCGACATCGTGATCCTCGTGGTTGCGGCGGATGACGGCGTCATGCCGCAGACGGTCGAGGCGCTGAACCACGCCAAGGCGGCCGAGGTGCCGATCGTGGTCGCGGTCAACAAGGTGGACAAGCCGGACGCCAACCCGGAGAAGGTCCGCCAGCAACTCGCCGACTACGGCCTGCTCGCCGAGGAGTACGGCGGCGAGACGATGTTCGTCAACGTGGCGGCCAAGCCGGGCATCGGCATCGATGACCTGCTCGAGGCCGTCCTGCTGACCGCCGACGCGTCGCTGGAGCTCACCGCTCCGGTCGACGGGCCGGCGCAGGGCGTCGTCGTCGAGTCGCACCTCGACAAGGGTCGCGGCGCGGTGGCAACCGTCCTGGTGCAGAAGGGCACGCTGGTGGCCGGCGACTCGATCGTGGCGGGCGGCGCGCACGGCCGCGTCCGCGCCATGCTCGACGAGAACGGCCAGCAGGTGGCCGACGCGCTGCCGGCGCGGCCGGTGTTGGTGCTGGGTCTGACCTCGGTGCCGAGCGCGGGCGACACGTTCCTGGCGGCCGAGGACGACCGCACGGTGCGGCAGATCGCCGAGCAGCGGCAGGCCCGCCGCCGCGCGGCGAGCTTTGCCAACTCGCGCGGCCGGGCGACGCTCGAGACGCTCATGGAGCAGCTCAAGGAGGGCGAGAAGACCTCGCTCACCCTGGTCATCAAGGGCGACAGCTCGGGTTCGGTCGAGGCCCTCGAGGACGCGCTGTTCAAGATCGATATCCCGGACGAGGTGCAGCTCAAGGTCATCCACCGCGGCGTCGGTGCGATCACCGAGAGCGACGTAAACCTGGCGTCGGCGTCTTCGGACCAGACCGCCACGATCATCGGCTTCAACGTCCGGGCCTCGAACAAGGTCAAGGAGCTGGCCGACCGGGCCGGCGTGGAGATCCGCTATTACAGCGTCATCTACCAGGCCATCGAGGAGATCGAGGCGGCGCTCAAGGGCCTGCTCAAGCCCGAGTTCGAGGAGGTCGAGCAGGGTACGGCGGAGGTCCGCGAGGTGTTCCGCTCGTCCAAGGTCGGTGTCATCGCCGGTTGTTTGGTCCGGTCCGGTGTCCTCCGCCGCAACGCCAGGGCGCGTGTCCTGCGGGAGGGCGTCGTGGTGGCGGACAACGTCACGATCAGCTCCCTGAAGCGGTTCAAGGACGACGCGACTGAGGTCCGCGAGGGCTTCGAGTGCGGTCTCACCCTGGCCGGCTTCGGGAGCCCGCAGATCGGCGACGTGATCGAGACCTTCGAGATGCGCGAGAAGCCGCGCGCCTGACGGTTCGACGGCATTGACGACGGCCCCCGTGCTACGCACGGGGGCCGTTCTGCTTTCCGCGAGAGTCGGTCAGTGGCAGCGCCACACGACGACCTGGATCGTGCCTATCGCGTCGTCCGACTGTCCGCCGACGGTGCGACCGTCATCGCTCAACGTGGTCGCAATGGTGGACAGGGCGCCCCATCCTCAACCCGTCGACGACGCGCACCTCGCCAGTCCGGACGTTCTACCGGACCGCCCCCGTCCGGGTGTCCTTCGTGGGGATCCCCTTGCGGCCGACACCGTGCCGCCCGGACGACCTGGCGGTCCTCGATGCCGCCGTCCTCATCGCCCCGCCCTTCGTTGCGTCATCAACCCTCAGACGGGCGCGGACGATCCTCCGGTTGTCCGGCCCCGAAGATTGCCGCGACGCCTGCGGCCGCCGGGCTCTGCTCGGATCAGGGCTGGGAGGATGACGGCATGTCCCGGTACGCCCTGCTGCTCGCGCCCTCCGCCAACCGTGTCTACGCCGACCAGGCCGCGCGCCTGTCCCGGGCGGAGCTCGCCGCCTTCTCGACGGTCTTGTCCGGCGCCATTTCGGACATTGCTGAGGCGATGCTCGGGGGCGTGGAGTACCTCGTCTTTGAGGGCGACCTCGCGGCCCGGGACATTTCGTACCTGTCCAATCTGTCCGCGGCGTACGCGCTGTTCGAGCGGGTGGACGATCTTCTCCGGCCGATCACCCTCACGCCGCTCGCGCGGTATGACAGCGATCTCATCACCATTCCGAAGTACGCCGGGAAGACGAACGAGCAGTTCACCAAGCTGCTGCTCAACGTCACGCTGCTGGCCTCCGCCGCCGCGGCGAAGATGCTCGACGGGCACGTCACGGTCTGCGATCCGCTCTGCGGCCGCGGCACCACGCTCAACCAGGCCCTCATGTACGGCTACGACGCCATCGGCGTGGAGATCGACGCGCGCGACGTCGAGGCGTACGAGGCGTTCCTCAAGACGTACCTGCGGCGCAAGCGGCTCAAGCACACCGCCGAGCTGGTCCCGGTGCGCCGGGGCGGCAGGCGCGCGGCCCGCCGCTTCGACGTCACGCTCGCCCCGCCCAAGAGCGACCACAAGGCCAGGGCGGTGCAGAAGGTGTCCGTACTCCAGGCCGACACCACCCACCTTGACGGCCTGCTGCGCCGGCAGTGCGCGGACGTGCTGGTGGCCGACGCGCCGTACGGCATCGCGCACGGCAGCCATGACGATGAGGGCGGCGTGTCCCGGCGGCCGCTGGATCTGCTGGAGCGGGCCGTACCGCAATGGGTGTCGCTGCTGCGGCCGGGTGGCGCGCTGGGTCTGTCCTGGAACACCAAGGTCGCCCAGCGTGAGCTCGCCGAGGACATCCTCATCGCCAACGGCCTCGAGATCGTCGCGTACGACGACCTGTCGCACCGGGTGGACCAGGGCATCGAGCGTGACGTCGTGGTGGCCCGCAAATCCGGCTGAACGAGGGTCGGAGCGGGCGGTACCGTGCTCCCCTGTGTACACCGAGACCGCGCTCTTCGACCTGCTCCTGCCGGACGACTCCCGGTCGCTGAAGCAGAAGCGTTCCTATGTGCGCCCGATCATCGCGATGCTCCGCCGGTTCGACGTGAGCGTTGCCGAGGTGGGCGCCCAGGATCTCCACGGGCGGGCTCAGATCGGGGTGGCCGTGGTGGCCGCGGAGCCAGCACAGGCGCGCAAGGTCATCGACACCTGCGAGCATCAGGTGGCCGGCCGGCCCGAGATCGAGCTGCTGTCGGTGAGGCGCCGGCTACACGGCGACGACGACTGACGTGTCGGACTGCCAGGACGTTCGGGTCCGCGGCGGCGTGGGTACGCTTCGGGGGTTGGGCGGGAGGCGCACGCCGCCTTCGGGCGGCTCCTCCTGCGGGCACGGTTGTCGGAGGTGGCGATATGTCGGACCCGGCCAAGACGCGTCGGCACGCGGAGCGCGTGCGCGAACTGGTGGCTTCGCTGGTGCGTGAGATCAAGGATCCCCGGCTCGGCATGGTGACGATCACGGATGCCCGGATCACGGGTGATCTGCGGGACGCCACCGTCTACTTCACCGTGCTCGGCGACCCGACCGAGCAGGCGGCCACCGCGGCCGCGCTGGAGAGCGCCAAGGGCATGCTGCGGACCCGCGTCGGTCACGCGCTCGGTCTACGGCACTCGCCGAGCCTCGCGTTCGTGCTCGACCACGTGCCGGACCACGCCAAGGAGATCGACGACCTGCTGGCCGAGGCGCGGAACCGCGACGCCGAGGTGCAGCGGCTGGCGGCCGGCAAGCAGTACGCGGGCGACCCGGACCCGTACAAGATCGATGAGGAGGCCGACGATCGCGTAGGCGCCTACGAGGAAAAGTCGTGACGGAAACGGTCGCCGCGGGCGTCCTGTCCGAGTCGGCCGTCACGGACGTGGACTGGTCGGCGGCGGTATCGGCGATCCGCGAGTACGCCCCGGCCGGTCGGGTCCTGCTGCTGTGTCACGTCAACCCGGACGGCGACGCACTGGGCAGCATGCTCGGATTCGGGCTCGGCCTACGCCGCCTGGAGGCCCCGCACCCGCAGGCGACGTTCCCCGGCGAGTTCGAGGTTCCCGAGCCGTTCGCCGCGCTTCCGGGTCTGGACCTGCTGGTTCCGGAGGAGCTGGCGTACCCGGACCCGGACCTGGTGATCGTGTTCGACGTGGCCGCCGAAACCCGGCTCGGCGGCCTAGCCGACCGGTTGTCGCAGGCCAAGGCGACCGTGGTGCTCGACCACCACGCGTCCAATACGCGCTTCGGCCGGATCAACCTCGTCGACCCCAAGGCCGCCGCGACCTCGGTGGTGGCCGAGGAACTGCTGACCCGGCTGGACGTGCCGCTGGATCGCGAGATCGCCGAGTGCCTGTACGTGGCGCTGGCGACGGATACCGGCTCGTTCCGGTTCGACATGACGACGCCCCTGGTGCACGAGATGGCCGCGCGGCTGATCGCCACCGGGATCAATCCGGGCGACATCTCCCGCCGGATCTTCGACAGCCGGCCCTTCGGCGCCATCAAGCTGTTCGGCGAGGTGTTGGGGCGGGCGGCGCTCGATCCGACCGCGGCCGGTGGGCACGGCATGGTGTGGACGTACGCGACGCTCGAGGACCTGGACCGGCATCAGCAGCGGCCGTACGTGATGGATGCGCTGATCGATCCGATCCGGACGGTGGTGGAGGCGGACGTCTCCGTGGTGGTCAAACAGCTCGGCGAGCGCGAGTGGGCGGTGTCGCTGCGCAGCAAGGGCGCCGTGGACGTGAGCAAGGTCGCGGTCGCGCTCGGCGGCGGGGGACACCGGCTGGCCGCCGGGTTCACCGGTCATGGGACGCCGGGCGACGTCGTGGTGGCCGTACGCGAGCAGCTTGACCGGTTTTTGATCTAGGTCTCGGGCAACGCAAATAAGGGCCGGCCGACGGAGCCGGCCCTTCGTCGTGTTTCCGACCGTCGTCCCGCTGTGCGGGAACTACGCGGCAAGAATGGGAACTGAACGATAGTTTGAGTTAACGGTGATTTGGTTTTACGCGGCAGGGACCGATCGGGCCTGGCGCTCGCGGCGAAACCGGAGCCTCCCGGGTCCACCGACACGGGCCGCGTCACCCGCAAGGCGTCCGGCGATCCCGGACCGGCCGGTGACGTTCCGCTCGACCGATCTCTGGGCGCATCGATGCGCCGCTCCACCGTGGAAGGACCACGATCATGGCTGCGAAGCCGAAGCCACAACCGTCCGACGAAGCCCGCGAACAGGCACGCCGCGCGCTGCAGACGTCGATGGACACGCGCCAGTAGCTCCGCTGTGACACCGCTCTCGAGGTAAACACCGCCTAGCGGTTGCTGTCCTTACGACTCGGCGGGCATCATGGGACACCATGAGCCCGCCTGCCGAGCCCGCGGCGCCTGAGCGCTCCGTCACCCGGCGCATCGCCGAGCTCGCGCTTCCCGCGCTGGTCGTGCTCGCCGCCGAGCCGCTCTACGTGCTCGTCGACACCGCCGTCGTCGGCCATCTGGGCCGTGTGCCACTCGCCGCGGTCGCCGTCGGCGGCACGGTCATGTCGGTGGCCGTCTGGTTCGGCACCCTCATGGCGTACGGCACGACCGGCCGCGCCGCCCGCCGCTTCGGCGCCGGCGATCGAGCCGCCGCCGTGGCCGAGGGCGTCCAGGCTTCCTGGCTCGCGTTGTGCACCGGCGTGCTGCTGGCATTGCTCGCCCAGGTGTTCGCCGAGCCGCTGGCCCGCGTGCTCGCGAGCGACCCCCAGACCGCCCATGCGGCGGCCGGTTGGCTGCGTATCGCCGTGTGCGGCGCACCCGGCCTGCTGCTGGCGGCCGCCGGCAACGGCTGGATGCGCGGCGTCCAGGACACCCGGCGCCCGCTGGTCTACGTACTCGGCGCCAACGTGCTGTCGGCCATCCTGTGCCCGGTGCTCGTCTACCCGGCCGGCATGGGCCTGACCGGCTCCGCGGTGGCCAATGTGGTCGCCCAGACCACTTCCGGCGGCCTGTTCCTGCTGGCGCTGGTCCGCCAGGCGAGGTCGCTTCGGCCCAGCCCGTCGATCATCGTCCGGCAGCTTGTCGTCGGTCGCGATCTGCTGATCCGCGGCGCAGCGTTCCAGGCGTGCTGGCTCTCGGCGACCGCGGTCGCGGCCCGGTTCGGCGTCGCGGCGCTCGGCGCGCACCAGATCGCGCTGCAGCTCTGGTTCTTCAGCGCGCTCGCGCTCGACGCGGTCGCCATCGCGGCGCAGTCGCTGGTGGGTGCGGCACTCGGCGCCGGCGACGCGCTCCGGGCGCGGGACGTCGCTCGCCGGGTCACGCTGGCCGGTGGGGTGGCGGGCGTCGCGTTCGCGTTGCTCGCGGCGGCCGGATCCGGCGCGGTCCCGGGCTGGTTCACCAGCGACCCGTCGGTGCATGAGCAGGCCGCGATCGTGTGGCCGTGGTTCGTCGGACTGATGCCGTTCGCCGGCGTCGTCTACGCGCTCGACGGCGTGATGATCGGTGCCGGTGACGTCGCTTACCTGCGCGACGTCACGCTGGCCGCGGCGCTGGCCGGCTTCCTGCCGGCGATCTGGCTGGCGTACGCGCTGGACCTCGGCCTGGGCGGAGTGTGGGCCGGGCTGGGGCTGTTCACGCTGGTGCGCCTCGGGATGCTCCTGCTGCGCTGGCGCGGCGCCCGGTGGGCGGTCGTGGGCGCCACCCGTTGACGGGCGCGCGGGCCGGTCTGGTTGGGTGGTTCGGGTGAACGTGGACGGACTCATCGTGGTGGACAAGCCCGCCGGCATGACGTCGCACGACGTCGTGGCGCGGGTGCGGCGGTTGGCGAAGACCCGGCGGGTCGGCCACGGCGGCACGCTCGACCCGATGGCCACCGGCGTGCTGATCATCGGGGTCAACCGGGCTACGCGGCTGCTCACGTACGTGATCGGGTCGCAGAAGAGCTACACCGCGACGATCAGGCTGGGCGAGGCCACCGTCACCGACGACGCCGAGGGCGAGGTCACGGCCGCGGCGTCGACGGCCGGCGTCACCGGCTCGGCCATCCGGGCCGGCCTGGCCGCGCAGATCGGCGAGATCCAGCAGGTCCCGAGCGCGGTGAGCGCCGTCAAGATCAACGGCCGGCGCGCCTACAAGCGCGTACGGGACGGCGAAGACGTCGACCTCCCGGCGCGCCAGGTCTCGGTGTACCGCCTCGACGTCCTGGACATCCGCCGTCCGGCGGACCGGGACGTGATAGATGTCGACATCGACGTCACCTGCTCCTCCGGCACCTACATCCGGGCGATCGCCCGCGATCTCGGCCGCGCGCTGGGCGTCGGCGGCCACCTGACGGCGCTGCGCCGCACCGCTGCCGGCGGCTTCACACTGGCCGAGGCCGCCACGCTCGCCGAACTCGAGGAGCGCGCCCCCGACGTCGTCGGCCTCTCGATGGCCGACGCCGCCCGGCGGGCGTTCCGGCAACGCACCGCGGCCCCCGACGAGGCGAAGGTGCTCCGCCACGGCGGCCCCCTGGAGCCGGTCGGCATCGAGGGCCCGTACGCCGTCTTCGACCGGTCGGGAGACGTCCTGGCGATCGTGAGCGAACGGGCCGGCCACGCTCGGGCCGAGGTGGTGCTGGCTCCCGCTTGACCGTGAACGCGGCGGTGAGCGGGCTCCGGCCGGCCGCAACGTTGGCCGATACGCTGTCGGCGGAGGTCGGGGAGGCAGCACCATGCAGCGGTGGCGGGGATACGAGGCGGTGCCGGGCGGTTGGGGCCGCTCGGTGGTGACGATCGGCGTCTTCGATGGCGTCCATCGCGGCCATCAGTCGATCATCGGGCACACCGTGAAGC
>WNFU01008238.1_pt1 | contig 12085 bp, 6 predicted proteins | sample 5400121 | NCBI WGS metagenome assembly WNFU01 (sample SAMN13153360, study PRJNA577476) | soil metagenome | isolation source: 100 cm soil or saprolite under grassland replicate 1 | place: USA:California | collected 2016-06-15 | reverse complement strand
GTCGGTACAGATTTCCGAGTAGCGCTGTTGCCAACTCTCCGAGGACGCGGCGGTCTCGTCTGTCAAATGCTTGCCACCTCCTTTTACTTGATCATGGCGCATTCGCGACCGCCAGAACTTCCAAATCTCCGTAGAGGAGCCGAGCACGTGCAGACTCGTCGACGAGTCGAGCACGATCCCGACGTAGAAGCACTGGGGCGACCCTCAGCCCACCGCCCTAAAGGCTGCAATCCGCATTGCACCAGCCAAGGAAGCGAGTCTCATTCCAGGCCCACCCTGATCCTCGTCCACATGCAGTTTCCTTTCGACTCACCGCGGTCGCGCGACCGGCTTTGTACCTGCGCCGGACAGCGCGATAATCGCATGTAGGAGGATCAATGTCGGTTCTAGATGCGGGATCACGCGCGCCAACGTTCCGAAATCGCGGTGCGATGCTCGCGTCGGCGTTGCCGATGGACCGCCGCCTCGCGCTCGCGGCGGGCTCGAGCCTTCCCGAACACTGCACGGGCGCCGTCGTCAAGGCGGACCTGTCGGGGTTCTCGAGCCTTGCGAACCGGCTCGCGGCCGCGCTCGGCCCGAAACTGGGCGCCGAGGAGCTCTCAACATGCATCGATCCCGTCTTCGCTGCGATGATCGAGGAGCTGCACGCGTACGGCGGCAGCATCATCGGGTTCGCCGGCGACGCCGTCACGTGCTGGTTCGACGAACGTCCGGCGGGCGCCGCTCCGGCACGCGCGCTCGCGGGCGCGCTGGCGCTCGAGCGGCGGGTGGCGGAGCTCGGCGGCCGCGCCGCGCGCGACGGAGAGCGGCTCGGGCTCTCGGCGAGGATCGGCGTCGCCGCGGGCCCTGCACGACGCGTCGTCGTCGGAGATCCCTCGTCCCGCGTGGTCGACCTCCTCATGGGCGCCACGGTCGCCAGAGCCGCCGCGGCCGAGCGCGCCGCACAGGGAGGCCAGGTCGTTGCAGCACGCGAGGTCGTCGAGGCGCTCGCACCTCGGCTCCGCACCGCCTCCGTCGCGGGAGCCTTCGCGCGCGTGCTCGCGCTCGAAGGCCCCGTGCCGCGACCGGCGTTCGACGACACGCCCGCAACCGCGCCGCTAACTGAAGAGTCGCTCCGGCCGTGGCACCACCCTGCGGTCCTCGGTCGCCTGCTCGCCGGCGACGAGCTGCTCGCGGACGTGCGGATGGCGGCGGCGGTGTTCGTCCGCTTCAGCGGCATCGACTATGACGCCGATCCGGACGCGGGGAGGCGGCTCGACGCGCTCATTCGGATCGTGCAGCACTCGCTCGACCGACACGAGGCGATGCTCGTCGACGTGGCGAGCGACGAGCGCGGCAGCTATGCCTGCTGCATCGTCGGTGCGCCGGTCTCTCATCGTGACGACGTGCGCCGCGCCGTCGACGCGGCCCTCGACCTGGTGGCCGTCGCGCAACGGGCGGAGCGGCCGGAGGAGCTCCAGGTCGGCGTCGCGTACGGGCGTGTCTGGGCGGGGACGTTCGGGACGGCGATCAGGTCCTGCTACGCCGCTCGCGGCGACGCCGTCAACCTGGCGGCCAGGCTGATGGATCACGCGTCGGCGGGTGAGGTGCTCGTGACGGCGCAAGTGGGCGACGCGGTCGCGGCCTCACACGTCACCGAGCCGGTCGGCGGCGTGGAGCTGAAGGGGCAGGCGAAAGCACTCGACGTCGCGCGCGTCCGGCGGCGAAGGAAGCGTCCCGCCGCGACGGCCGCGGCTATCCGCAGGCCGCCGCTCATCGGTCGCGACGCCGAGCTGGAGGTGATCAAGTCCGCGCTCACCGACGCCGCTGCGGGTGCGGCGCGCACCGTCGTCATCCGTGGCGAATCGGGTCTTGGCAAGTCGCGCCTGCTCCAGGCCGCCGCGGGCGAGGCGAAGGCACGCGGCTTTCGCGTCGTCGCCGCGGCCGGCAGCGCCGTGGAGCAGAGCTCGCCGTATCTCGGCTGGCGCGCCGTCGTCGAGGAGTTGCTCGGCGCGAGCAGCTGGATCCTGTCGCCGGAGGACGTCGACCGCATCCTCGCTCCGCTCGGCAAGGAGGGGCGGGAGCATGCCGCGCTTCTAGCCGGCGTGCTTCCGATGGCCCCGCCGGAGACGGAGCTGACGCGGTGGATGGCGCCGGCGTCGCGGCAGGAGAACACGCAGCGGCTGCTCGTGCGCCTCTTCGAAGCGCACCGCGGGCCGGCTCCGGTCCTGCTCGTCGTCGACGACCTCCAGTGGCTCGACTCGGCCTCGTGCGAGCTCGTCGTCAAGCTGCTCCGGAGCTCGGGGCGGTTGGCCGTCGTCGCCGCCGTCCGACCGGACGCTCCGGCCGCGCAGGCGAACCTCGACGCGCTGAGCGGTACCGACCCGCACGCCGTCGAGCTGGGGCCGCTCGATGCCGGCGATGCGCTCGCGCTCGTCGCGGCAACGTTGGGCGTTACCGAGCTGCCGCCGGCGGTCGCGCGGTTTGTCGCCGAGCGCGGCGGAGGTCATCCGTTCTACAGCCTCGAGCTCGCGCACGCGCTCCGCGATGCGCAGCTGCTCGAGCTGCGGGGCGCAAGCGCGCACCTGCGCGCCGGGGCGGATCTCGACGCGCTCGAGTTCCCCGAGACCGTGGAGGCGATGATCGCGAGCCGCGTCGATCGCCTGCCGGCGCAGGCCCAGGCCGCGCTGAAGATGGCGAGCGTGCTTGACCAGGCATTCGCGCCCGACCTTCTGCACGAGCTCGGCCGAAGCCTCGGCGCGCATGTCGCCGACGAATTGGCCGAGCTCGCGGCGCTCGACCTGCTCGCGCCCGATAGCGCAAGCGGCGGCTACACATTCCGGCACGTCCTAATCCGGGAGGTCGTCTACGGCCGGCTCCTGTACGGGCAGAAGCGCAGGCTGCACAAGCGTGCGGCCGAGATTTTCGAGCAGAGCGGAACGGTCCCTGCCGGGGTGCTCGCGCACCACTGGGAGCGCGCCGGCGTCGCGGGTCGCGCAATCGATGCGCTCGAGGTCGCGGGCGAGGCGGCGCTCCAGGCCGGTGCCTTCCGCGAGTGCGCCGGCTTCGTCGCCCGCGCGATCGCGCTTGCCGAGGGACGACGGCCGCCGGACGCGCTCGAGGTGGCCGAGCCCGCGCCTCCGGTGCCGCCGCTTCGGCGCGCCGCCTGGGAATGGCATGGCGCGCAGGCTCACTACCGGCTGGGCGACCTGCGCGAAAGCCGCGCGCTCGCGGAGGCCGCCGTGTCCGCCTTCGACCGCCCGTTTCCCCGGCGGGCGGGCCTCGCGGTTGCGATCGCGATGCAGCTGCTCCGGCAGCTCGTGCACCGCCTCGTGCCGCGACGCGTGCTCGAGCGGACGTCCGAAGATGAGCAGCGTCACCTGCGCCGCACTGTGCGCGCGTACTTCAACCTCGCCGAGGTCTACTACCTCGCGTCGCTGAAGCCGCGCAGCGCGTACGCGGCTCTGCGGGGACTCAACCTCGCCGAGCTGGCGGGGCCCTCCCTGGAGCTCGTCGAGGCCTACGGCGCGATCTGCATCATCTGCAGCCTCGTCGGCAGGCAGAAGCTGGCGGAACGGTACGGGCGGCTTGGCGCCGAGACGGCGGCACGTGTCGGGCTGCCGTACGCGACGGCGATCAACCTGCACCAGATCAGCCTCCAGCGGTCCGCCGTCGGCGGCTACGACTCGATCTTCGACCATGAGGCCGAGGCCGCGACGCTGTTTCGCAGGCTCTCCGACAAGGGGCGTTTGCGGGACTCGCTGGCGATCGCCGGAATCGCGGCGAACCACGCCGGGCGCCTCGATCTCGCGCAGCGGCTCCTGACCGAGCTGCTCGCGACAGGCGACGAGAACGAGCACTTCCTCCAGGAGGTCTGGGCGGCAACGTGGCTCGGCGCGGTCGCGCTCCGCCGCGGTGACGCGGCCGGCGCGCTTGCGCAGTTGCAGCACGCCGCTTCGCTCGAGCAGCCGGCGGACGTGACCGCCGTGACGCGCCACGCGCTGCTTGCGCTCGCACTCGAGCGGACGGGGCGGCCGGAGGAGGCGGCGGCGGAGGCGGAACGGGCCGCCGTGCTCGTGCGCGAGACCCGCGCCCGCCCGACCACTCACTCGGTGCTCGACGGGTACGCCGCGCTCGCAGAGGTCGCGCTCAAGCGGTGGGACGGCGCGGAGTCGGAGCTCGAGCGGGAGCTCTGGCGGCGGCGGGCCGCGGAGGCGTGCCGGAACCTCCGCACGTACTGCCGCGTCTTTCCGATCGGCGAGCCCGCCCGCCGCCTCTATGCGGGCGAGTACGCGTGGCGGCTCGGCCGGCGGCGCCGTGCCCTCCGCGCGTGGCGGCGTAGCCTCGCCGCCGCGCAGTCCCTCGACCTGCGATACGAGGCCGCTCGTGCGCATGCGGCGCTCTCCGCGGGCCTGCGGGAGGACGACGCGCGCCGCGCCCGCCACTCGGCGTCCGCCCGCGAGCTGCTCGACGCGATGGGCGCCGCGGCTCCGGAAGATGCATCCGGCGAGGCGCGTCTATTGGGTAAGTCCGCCCAACACGGCACAAGGGAGACAGCATGAGCGTCGAGACGCAGACCCAGGAGATGACTGTTCGAGAGCAGATCCAGGAGATCGTCGACTGGAGCCACCGCCTGCCGAGCCGGCTTGGCTTCTTCGCCGCGCTCTACTCGCGGGTGGCAAAGGCAATCGAGGACGAACGGCACACGTTCGAGCACCCCGATTGGCTCGAGGACGTCAACCGTGCGTTCTGCGCGCGCTACCTCGACGCCGTCCGCGCGTTCTGGGACGAGCAGGAGGCGACGAGGGCGTGGCAAGCCTCATTCGACGCCGCGCTTCACAGAAAGCTCATGATCGTCCAGCACCTGCTCCTGGGGGCGAACGCACACATCAACGTCGACCTCGCGATCGCGACTGCGCAGACGATCGAAGCCGAAGACCTGCCGGCATTCGAAAGCGACTTTCATAGGATGAATCACGTTCTCGGCGGTCTCGTCGACAGCACGTGCCGCTCGCTCTCGCGGGTCTGGCCGTTCCTCGCGCTGGTGAACAGGTACTTCCTGCGGGAGGAGGACGCAGTCATCAAGTTCAGCATGAGTCGGGCGCGCGAGCACGCGTGGGAGCAGGCGCAGCGGCTCGTCGTTCTCGAGGGCGCGGAGCTCGAAGCGGCGATCGCCGACCTCGAAGTGCGTGCCGAGGTGCTGGCGCACCGCATCATCCGGCCCGACCAGCCGCTGCAGGCGATCGTGCAGATCGTGCGGCGCGGGCAGCTGCGCAGCATCCCTCGCGTGATCGACTCGATCGTCGCCGGCGCGGCGTGACCGACGCGACACGAGGGCGCGAGCGGCGGAAGATCGCGATCCTCGGCGGCGGCCAGGCGGCTCTGACGGCCGCGTTCCAGCTCACCGACCCGGCCAACCCGCGCAGCCGCGAGCTCGACGTGACCCTGTACCAGATCGGCTGGCGGCTGGGCGGAAAGGGCGCCACCGGGCGGCCGGTCGACGAGCCGTGGGCTGCACACAGGATCGAGGAGCACGGCCTCCACAACTGGTTCGGCTTCTACGACAACTCGTTCCGCCAGGCGCGCGCGCTCTACGCGGAGCTCGCGCGGCCGGCGGGCACGCCGCTCGCGACGTTCGAGGAGGCGTTCGAAGGCGTCAACGCCGCCGTCTACCTCGAGCACGTCGCCGGCGAGTCTCGGCTCTGGTCGATCGAGAACGTCACGAACGACGCCGAGCCCGGGGAGGGCGGCATGTTCCTCTCGCCGTGGGAGTACGCGGTGATGGCGCTCGAGATGCTCGAGCAGATGCTGCACGGATCTCACCTCGCGTCGCTCGGCCAAGAGAATCGGCGTCTTGCGGATGTCCACGCGACGGTGACGCAGCGCGCCGGCGCGTCGGGCGTCGACCTCGAGGGAGCTTCGGCCGCGAGCGCCGCCGGTCTCGTGCGTACGGCGCAGCGCCTGGCGACCCGCGCGCACCAGTCGCAGGGGACGACGCACCGCCTGCTCGGCCTCTTCGACGAGCTGGCACCCGAGGTCGCCGCAGCGCGGTCCTTCGTCCGCCGCGGCGACGGGCCGTTCACCCGCGCGGTCGGCTGGGTGCTCCACCTCTTCATGGACGTCCTGTGGGAGACGGTGCGGGACGACGTGTCGAAGCCGGAACGAGACGAGGCGCGGCGGCTCTGGATCGTCGCGAACCTCGTGTACGCCTGCGTCGTCGGCGCGATGCGCGACGGCGTCGTCAGGGACGGCTTCGGCGTCATCAACGACAGCGACTTCCGCGAGTGGGTGGGACGGCACTGCTTTCCCGACGGTGGCGTGCTGCGCGACTCGGCAATCGTCGAAGCGGTCTACGCGGCGTCGTTCGCATACCCGGCCGGAGACGCACGTGTTCCGGCAGGAGCGGCGTACCCGCCGCACGGCGAGCTCGAGGCCGGCACGGCGCTGTACGGGCTCGTGCGTGCCGCCTTCACGTACAAGGGCGCGTTCGCATACCGGTTCCGCGCGGGAACCGCGGACACGTGCTACGCGCCGATGTGGGAGGTCCTGCGGCGGCGCGGCGTTCGGTTTCGATTCTTCCATCGCGTCAAGCACCTGCGGCTCGACGGCAACCGCGTCGCCACGGTCGTCGTCGAGCGTCAGGCGGAGCTCGCGCACGGTGGGGAATACGAGCCGCTCGTCGACGTCGACGGGCTGCCGTGCTGGCCGAGCAGGCCGCGCTGGGACCAACTCGTCGACGGCGACTGGTTCCGCACCGAGCGCGCCGACTTCGAGGCGCCGTCCGAGGCCGTGCGCGCGCGCGAGCAGGAGCTCATTCTCGAGGCCGGCCGCGACTTCGACGACGTCGTGCTCGGGATTTCGATCGCGGCGCTGCCGGAGATCTGCTCGGAGCTGCGGGCGGCGAGCCGAAAGTGGCGGGAGGCCCTCCGGCGCGTTCAAACCGTCCGGACGCAGGCCCTCCAGCTGTGGCTGACGGAGACGGCGGAAGACCTCGGCTTCCCCGTCCCGAACCGGCCGATCGTGACCTGGCTCTACGACGCGGACAATCACCTCAACGTCTGGGGCGACTTCAGCGAGCTGATCCCCCAGGAGGGCTGGCCCGCGGAGGGCAGGCCGCGCCAGCTCGCCTACTTCTGCAGCACCCTCCCGGAAGACGGCGACGCGCCCTCCGCCGCGTTCCCGGACCGGCACGCAGCGCACGCACGCGTACGGACGAACGCGGTCGGACTCCTCGACCGCGGCCTCGGTGTGCTCCTCCCGGGCACCGTGCGCGAGGGCGGGTTCGACTGGGGGCTCCTTTTGGATCCGCGCTCGTCGGCCGGCAGCGGCGCCGCACGGCTCGAAGCGCAGTACTACCGCGCGAACGTCATCCCGACGGAGCGCTACGTCCTGTCGGTCAAGGGCAGCTCCGCGTACCGCCTCGCGGTGCACGACGCGCAGGAGTTCACGAACCTGTTTCTCGCCGGCGACTGGACGCACTGCGTCCTGAACTCCGGGTGCATGGAGGCGGCGACGATCTCAGGGATGCTCTGCGCGAACGCGATCTGCGATTACCCGCGCCTCGGCGACATCGTCGGCGCCCGACGTCCGCACGCGGGCTCGGGCGTGCGGCGCCCGTCGCTCTGGGCGCGACTGTGGCGCTGGCTCGTTCAGCGCGTGCCGAAGCGCTCGCGGTAGATCCGGCCGCGGTACGCGAACTGGTGGCGCAGGATCAGCCGGACGAGCGGTCCGACCAGTGCCGGTCTCGTCGTGAACGCAACGTCGTCGACGAGCAACGTGCCGCCGTTCTCCGCGACGAATCCGTGGCGGTGCCGGAAGGTCGCGAACGGCCATGGGATCTGCACGGCGTGGTCGACGAACCAGATCGTGGCGCCGCTCTCGTCGAGCTCCTCGATCCTGCTCACCCAGTCGCGACCGCGCGGCCCGAGCCCGCGAAAGCGCACGCGGATCTCCGCGCCGAGCCCGAGCCCGATCTGCAGCACCTCGAGCCCGGCCGACGGCGGCGCGAGGGCCTCGACGAACGAGGCGTCGCCGAAGACGGGGTAGACGGCCGCAGGCGGCTGCGCGACGCGGTGCTCGAGCACGAAGCGCTGCATTGCGTCGGCGAGTCTACGACGGACGTGGCGGCTCCGCCTCCCAGGGTCAAGGTCGCGATTGCGACTGCCGGTCCGGTCACGACGAAGCCGGGGCCGAGTGCGGCGCCGTACGTGCGGCTCGCCGACCTGAGCAAGCCGGGCATCCGCTAGTACGTCGGCAACTCGCAGTTCACGAGCTCGGAGCGATCGATCCCGACGGCATCGCTCGCTCCGAGGCCCGCCTCTCGCTTGACGGCGGCGCCACCTTCCCCGATCCTGCTCGGGAGCGCCGTCGGCAACCAGACCAGCCTGAGCTTCCGGGTCCCGAGCACGCCGCCACGCGGGCGCGGGTGAAGCTGACGGTCTGGGACACGCAGGCCAGCACCGCCTCGGACGTCTCGGACAACGACTTCCAGATCCATCTCGCTGGTGCAGGTCAACACGACGCTCGCGACTCTGACGGCCACGCCGACGAGCGTCGTCGGCGGCAGCAGCGTGCGGACCTAGCCGCTTGGGCTCGCACGCGGCGGGCTGCACCGCCCGCCCGCGTCCGCGATGAACGAAATTCCGATGGGCCGGGCAGGGATCGAACGTGCGACCTTGGGATTAAAAGTCCGGTCAGATAGACAGCGATGAGCCGCAACGAGTTGCAACCAGCTACATCGAGCCCTGCAACAAGTTGCAACGAACTACGCTAGATGCGGGAACGCGGAGACGAACCTGTACGCGCAGGCGTACGCGCAGGCGCGCCCGATCGGCGTCTCGTTGGAAGCGTACGGGCGAGCTGTGCCAGCCTGGTGGGCCGCTCCACCAAACCTGAGCGCCGAGCGACGATGACGACTCATGAATCGCCCCGCTTCCCGGCTTGACTTTATGTGGACCGGCTGCCACCGTGGCAAGGACGTGAGGACCCGGCGCGGCGCTCGTTGTCGCTAACGCTGGTACTCGTGGGGGTCGGTCTTTGGCAGAGACGGTCGAACAGCGATCCACGCACGACGCACCGTCGGCGGTGGTTACCGGCGCCGACGTCTTCGTCTGTTACTCGCGCCGCGACCGCGAATTTGCGGAGCGCGTTCACTCTGCGCTGGCCGAGCGGGGGAAGGACGTTTACATCGACTGGGAGGACATCTCTTCGTGGTCGCCCGACTACGAGGCCGAGCTCTTCGCGGCGATCGACGCGTCTGACAGCTTCTTGTTCATCCTGACGCCTGACTCGGTTGGTTCACCGCACTGCAGGCTCGAGCTCGACCGCGCGGTCGAGCAAGGGAAACGAATCAGACCGTTGCTCAGGCATGAGGTCGGTGCCGCTGTGCCGGAGCCGCTGAGGCGGCCGCAGTGGGTCGATTTCAGCCGCGACGAGCTTTTCGACGAGGCCCTGGAGACCCTCGTCGAGGCAATGGGCATCGACGCCGACTGGGTCCACAGGCACACCTGGATTGGGCTGCGCGCGAACGAGTGGGAGCGCCGAGGCCGCGATGCGAGCTTCCTCCTGCGCGGTAGCGACCTGCGTGAAGCGGAGACCTGGTTCGGACGGCGGGCTGGCAAAGAACCTCCTCCGACCGCGGTTCAGACTGACTACATCCTCGGCGCGCGAGGAGCGGCGACGCGTCGCCAACGCCTGCTCCTCGCCGCCGTCGCCGCAGGGCTCGCTGTGGCACTCGGACTCGCAGTGCTCGCGCTCCTGCAGCGCAATGCTGCGGTCGCGCAGAGAGATCGAGCGGTTTCGCTCGCACTCGCATCTGCCGCGCGGGATCAGCTCCCCAGCGATGTCGCTCGATCGCTGCTCCTTGGCCTCGAGGCGAATCGAATGGATTCGACGCCGCAGGCCAGGCAGATCATGGTCTCGGCGCTTGAATCGGCTCGGCGTTCCGGCGCAGACCTGATCATGCGGCACGGCGAGTTCGTGGAGGCCGTTGCCTTCAGCCCCGACGGACGCACGCTCGCGTCCGCAGGCTACGATGGAACGGTGCGCTGTGGGACGCGCGCACGGGACGGCCGCTCGGCGAACCGATTCGCGGTCACTCGATCATTCATGACATCGCGTTCAGCCCCGACGGCCGCACGCTCGCCTCCGCAGGCGAAGACGGAACGGTGCGGCTGTGGGACGTGTCCACGGGTCGGCCGGTCGGCGAGCCACTTCGCGGCCACTCGAACATCGCCTGGGGGGTCGCCTTCAGCCCCGACGGTCGCACGCTCGCAAGTGTCGGCCGCGACAGCACGCTGCGCTTCTGGGACATGCGCCGCCGGATGCAACGCGGCGAGGCGCTGTACGCCTCGGCCGTGTCCGGGGGCGGTGACGCCCGCAGCGTCTCCTTCAGCCCGGACGGACGTCTGCTCGCCTCCGTCGCCGACGACGGAACGGTACGGCTGTGGAATCCGCGGACCCGCAACGAGATTGCACGGCTTTCCGTCACCGATCGTTACGGCGGTATCCCCCTGCACGACGTCGCGTTCAGTCCGGACGGCCGCTTGCTCGCCGCCGCGGGCGGGCCGAGCGGCACGGGAGTCGTGCGCGTGTGGGACGCGCGAACCCACGAGCTGCTCGACCGATTCGGCGCCCACACGGACACGGTCGAGAGCGTTGCCTTCAGCGCCGACGGATCGACCCTCGCGTCCGGCGGCGCGGACCGCAGCGTGCGGCTCTGGGACCTGCGCACGCACAAAGCGCTCGGCCAATCTCTCCACGGACAGAGGAGCATCGTCGCGAGCGTTGCCTTCAGCCCCGACGGACGCAGCCTCGCCTCGGCGAGCTGGGACGGAACCGTGTGGCGCCGGCCCCTGCCCATCCGGCGATCCGTCGGGCACCGACTCGGCGGTGATTCGAAAAGCGCCACGGGTGTCGCTTTCGCCGCGGTCGGGGACATCGTCGTGACGGCGGCAGGTGGGCCGGTGCGTCTGTGGGACGTCGGCGAGGAGCGGCCGCTCGGGCGGCTGCTCGGCGGGTCGTTCCGAAGCGTCGCCGCGAGCCCCGAGGGACGCACGATTGCCGCCGTCGAAGACGACGGGTTGGTGCGCGTCTGGGACGTGCGGACGTTGAAGCCTCGTGGACGCCCGCTGCGCGGCTACTTTCGGAGCGTCGCTTTCAGCCCCGACGGGCGGACGCTCGCCGCAGCGGGCGAGCTCACATCGGTGCGGCTCTGGAATGCGGAGGACATGCGATCCATGGGTCGTCTGCCCGGCGCCGCCGCCGTCGACCTCTCCAGCATCGCCTTCAGCCCCGACGGGCACATGCTCGCAGGCGGGGCCGACGACGGAACGGTCCGCCTCTGGGACGTTGCGAAGCGCGCAGCGCGCCCCTCGCTCCCTGTGGGTACGGGTTTCGTCGGGGCTGTTGCGTTCAGCCCTGACGGGCGCACGCTTGCCGCGGCGGACGTAGACAACGGAACGACGCTGTGGGACGTCCGCAGCGGCAAGCGCCACGGCGCTTCGTTGGAACCGTCTGGGACCGAGGCCGTCGCCTTCAGCGGCGACGGCCGCCTGCTCGCCTCCGCGGGCGACGGAGGCGTGTGGCTCTGGGACGTGCAGACACGGAAGCTGTTCGGCACGCCGCTGACAGGCCACGCCGGCGCCGTCTCGAGTCTTGCGTTCAGCCCAACCGGGCGGACGCTCGCCTCCGCCGGCGACGACGGCGTATGGCTCTGGGACGGCATCCTGTGGCGCGACTCCGACGACCTGCGGGTGCTTGTTTGCAAGCTCGTGATCGGCGACTTGACGCGATCTGAATGGGCTGAGACCGTGCCCGGTCTTCCCTATCGATCGCAGTGCGGGACATAGAACAATCAGGCACACCCCAGACCAGCGACTCTCGCAGAAAGTCGAGCCTCAGCCTCCAGCAGGTAGTTGACGACCTCCTCGGCCGTCTTCACTACGCTTGAGGCTACGCGGCGGCCGCGCGGTAGGCGCTTGCCGTTCGCTTCGACGAGGTCAGCACGGCCCGGTGGCCGCGGAAGCTCGTCAGCGCGACGACCCGGCTGCGCCACTCTTCGTCGTCCGCCAGCTTGCCCCACAGATCGGAGAAGCTCGCCTGTCGC
>WNFU01009570.1_pt1 | contig 12091 bp, 5 predicted proteins | sample 5400121 | NCBI WGS metagenome assembly WNFU01 (sample SAMN13153360, study PRJNA577476) | soil metagenome | isolation source: 100 cm soil or saprolite under grassland replicate 1 | place: USA:California | collected 2016-06-15 | reverse complement strand
ACGTGGGACTGGGGCGACGGCGCTCCGAGCCCCGACACGTCGACGCTCTCGCTCAACGATCCGGCGTTCAACCCCGACCCGGATCCGAGCCCGACGGTCAACCCCAGGACCGTGACCGACCCGGAGCCGCACGCCTTCTCGGATGCGTGCTTCTACACGGTCACGTTCAAGGCCTCGGACGACGACGGCGGCAGCGCCTTGGACACGGTGAAGGTGATCATCACCGGCAACGCGTCCGTCCAGCGCAACGCCGGTTACTGGCAGACCCAGTACCGGCCGCGGCCGACTGCATTCAGCGAGGCCCAGCGGCTCTGCTACCTCGCGATCGTCGGCTACATGAGCAAGGTGTTCGACGAGGTCAGGGACGCGTCGACCGTTCCACACGCGTTCGACGTACTCGCGGTGAACCAGAACGTGGGGATCGCGTCGCAGCAGCTCGACCGCCAGCTGCTGGCGGCCTGGCTCAACTTCGCGAACGGCGCGTTCGATCTGAACGAGCTCGTCGACACCGACGGCGTCGGCGGCGTCGACACGATGTTCGGAACCGTGATGGCGAACGCGGAAACGGTTCGCCTGAACCCGGCCTCAACCGAGGCTCAGCTGTACGCGCAGCGGAACATCCTCGAACGCATCAACGGCTCGTAGGTCAGGCAGGGAGAGGGGCAAATAGTGCGCCCCTCTCTAGTCGTCGTGGTCGACTCGTCTGCAACTCCGCCCCCGCCGTCGCCCAGCGATGAAGCGGCGGACGTGGTACACGCACACGCCGGTTCCATTAGCGTCTGCTCCCGTCGATGGACGATCGCTGGAGGCGAGGTGGGTGGAACTAGCAAACGAGCAGCTGCCAGAAGAGGAGCTCGAGCCGGACGACGAGATCAATGCCCTGCAGGTGGAGGATGGCGACGGCGAAGCGGAAGAACAGTGGGCGGGCGTAGCCCCGCCGGACCGGAAGCTGATCGCGCAACCCGTCGACATGGCCGTGAGCGACCTTGTCGCGCAGATCAGCGATGGAGAGCTTCATCTCAACCCCGTTTATCAGCGTCGGTACGTCTGGGACGACCGAAAGGCCAGCAAGCTCATCGAGAGCTTGCTGATCAACGTCCCCATCCCGGTCTGCTACTTCGCAGAGGAGGGGGACGGCACGCGAAGCACGATCGACGGGCAGCAAAGGCTCCGATCGCTTCGGTCCTCGCTGAGATCAACGGTAAGCGTTACTTCGAACTCTCGGATCGACAACAACGCCTGATCCGCAATCGCACGATCCGTTGCATCGTAATTACAGAGGAATCACACCCAGACATCCGTTTCGATGTGTTCGAGCGGCTGAATACAGGCTCTGTCGCTCTAACCGCCCAGGAGTTACGGAACAGTGTCTATCGCGGCACTCTCAACGAACTTCTGCACGAACTAGCCGAGCTTCCAGCATTTCGCGCATGCCTCGGCAACCGAGCTGACCCACGCATGGCTTTCGAAGAGCTCGTTCTCCGCTTCTTCGCGCTCGATGACGACCTCTTGAACTACCGTCCCAGTTTGAAGGTCTTTCTCAACCACTACATGCGCGACAACTCTGATCTTGCCGATGACGTGCTCGTACAGAAGCGTCAGCGGTTCGTCAGCACGATCGAACGCGTCGCCGCAGTCTACGGTAACCAGAGCTTTCGAAGGGCGTATCGAACCGAGGACGGCAGAGTAGAAGTGTCGACTGCCGTTAACAGCGCGCTATATGACGCGGTCATGCTCAATTTCGCGCGTCTCGACGATTCCGCCGGTGACCTCGGCGAGAGCGCCGCAGCAATCTCGGCCGCAACGAACGAGCTCATGCTCGATGACCGCGGATTCATCGATGCAATTTCCCTCGCCACTGGAGATCGCGGAAGGCTTCGGCGACGGGTTCGTTTGCTGGGAGAGCGGCTCGAGGGGCTCGGCTTCTCGTCCGGCCTCCCCGTGATTCTTCATGAACCGACCCCTGTAGACGCGGAGCACACTGGCCGTCAAGAATGACGCCTCGTTCCAGTGCGTGGCGGACGTATCACGATCATTTACGAGAGGTTGCCCAAGTTCTTCGGGCCGATCCTGCGAGTCGATACGGGAAGCCTGCCGCGTCCACGTTGTCCACTTCCGAGGTCCTGCTCTCTTCGGCTCTTTGCCGCGGAGCTCTCGTCTTATCGTGCAGCCATCTCCAGGGCTACTTCATGTCAGTCATCCAGGAGTTCCTCGAGCAGATCGACGTCTCGGGCTTGGACGTTGCGCTGCTGCCGGATGAACTGAAGGCGGAGCTGTGCGTTCGGTTCCCGTTCCCAACATCACTCAGAGACAAACCGCGCGCACAAGCCGAAATGGTGCACCGCTCGTACTCCGTGCTCTGGCAGCACGGGACGCCGCTTCCAGCGGGCACCGTTCGGACGGATTCGCTTACGGATCCAAGCGCGAACCCGTGGCCGTCATCAATAGCCACTCTCCTTCGGATCGCGGACGTTCACGTTTTTGAGCAGATGCGGATTGCATCCGGCGTTTCCTGGGTGACAGGCGTAAAGACGAACGTAAGAGAGTTGGTGATGAGCCGAAATAGGATCGCGCATGGCAACGACACCGTGAGTGTCACCGCCGACGACGTGCGACGGCTCATGCAATGGGCGACGCGGTTTGCCCGAGCTTCAGACGAAGGCCTCGGCATAAAGCTCCAAGAGCTCACAGGCACTGCGTGGGCTGCAAGCTGAGTGGCCGAGAGGGCGCCACCGAGCGTGGAAGCAAGCCCGATCCTCGCTGACGATCCTTTAAGCCTCTTGGCCCACCACCAGCTCTGCTGGACGCGCCACTTGTCCACTTCATGTGGACGGGCGGGCCAGGCTCCTTCCTAAGACCTAGCGGAGTCGAGCGTCGCAGTGAAGGCGCCTGTAGCGCTGACCCAGTATCCGGACCCGTGCTCGTCTGCGATAAGACCAGTGGCAGCGACCTCGTCTCCCACGGCGACCTCCCTAGCTTGTTCAAATGTTCGCTGGTCGATGTTCTTGATTACCAGCGGCTCGATTCCGATCGAGCCAGCAGCCGGATGGACGTGGATTGTGATTCCCCCAAGCTCGGTGGCAAACGCGCGACTGACCGTTCCGGCCGCGGCTCTCACATTCGGCGCCCACGTCTCATCGCATGCGTTCCAAAAGGGAGAGCAGATGGTCGCTGCTGGGCACCACTGGCAGTGCACCGGCGAGGGGGCGGCGGGCTGGACTGCCGGTACGACTTCGTTGTAGGTGCGAAGGGCGGCTAGCGCCTCTGCCGCTAGGGCGGAGCACGCCTGAGGGTCGACCTCGATTTCGACAGGTGCGCCGTGCAGAGGAAACAGATGCGCGCTCGACGGCCAGCTGCTGCTTGCCGCATGTTCGAGGTACGCGTACAGCTGCAACTGCCTGACATATGCCTCGCGTGGGAGGTTCGTCTCATGGTCAAGAACGCTGCCACTCTTGTAGTCGACGATCTGATGACGGTCCGGGTTGCGAATGATTAGGTCGGCGCGGCCAAACAGAAGGCCGTCATGTGCTGACAGTGGCTCCTCCGTAAGGATCTGCGTTCCTGGCGGAAGTGCGTCCAGGAACGCGCGAAGACGACCAGCGATCTGGAAAAGCCGCGCGCGCTTCAGCTGATAGCCGCGCCACTTCCTCGGTTCGTCGCTTACGCCGGCAGCGACCGCTCGCTCTTTCTCGACGGACAGCTCCGCGTCCCAGAGCTCTTCAACGGCAGTCCTCCAGTTCTCGCTTTCGAGCAGGCCTTCACGGACGGCAATATCGAGGACGTTGTGGCAGACAGTGCCAAGACGTGTCGCGGCAGAACTGCGGGAGCGCCCGTCACCTGGCTGTTGCCCGTACGAAAAGCGGAGTCTGCACTCCCGGAGAATCTCGTATGACGTGGGCGAGAGGTGGGCGATCGGCGCCGATGGCGGGTGCTCCGTCCTCACGCGCCGCTGTACACGCGGGCGGCGACCACGCCTGGCCGACGGAGCAGGTTGAACACGTCTGCGACGATGACGCGCTGGCCGTCCGCGCGTGACTCGGCGTCCGCCCACGCGAGCGCGAGCCGCTCCGGCAGAAAGTCTGGCTGATCGCTCTCGAGCGGGTGGCTTACGATCAGGACCGGCCACGGCGGTCCCAGATCAACCCCCTGCACGCCTCCGTCGAGATCGAGCCGTTCGCCCCCGAAGTCGCTGCAAAACGATGTACTGAGGTCGTGCTCAATCGGCGCCCACTCACTGACATCGAACGCTCCTGTTTCCAGCAAGTCCAGCATGTCCCGCCCGAGCCGCCAATCGAGGAGCGGATGGAAGGCCATGTTGAAATAATCGCGGAGGCAGTCGTAGCAGGAGCTGTCGCACTGGTCGCTGTGCGGCGGTTGCTCAAGTTTCTTCATGAATCCTCTGGCCTCCGCCAGCACCTTCTCGAATTCGGCAGGCGCCCCAAGGTGGGTGCAGTATCCGGCGCCGTTCTCGAGCGAGTCGGCGAGGAACAGCTCGGTCCGGACGGCCTCGCCGATGCGCGCCACGCGTAGGCCCGCACGCAGTTCTTGACTTTGCACGTCTAGGGACCGCGCTGCAGCTTCGCGCAGGAGGAATCCGAGCGAGTACCAGGCTGCCCGCTTTGACGGTGAAAACGGAACGGTGTCGACTCCCTCCGGCACTCCGGCCGTACGGACAAGCAGCACGTCGGTGACATACGAGGCTCCCAGTGCGACGTTCGTTTCCGTACCGGGCTCGGGCTCAGGCAAGTCAAGCTCGGCCGCCCGGCCCGGATCCTCGATGAGGTCGAGCGAGACGAGCCCGTCCCATGGATAGCCCCGGAGCGGCTTTGCCTTCGCAAACCTGAAGTCGCTGCCGTCGTTGTCGTTGATCACGTATATCTGGCCGCGTCCTGCGGAGAGCGCAGCGTTCGCGAGGGAAGCGTCAGTCAGCGTCGCGGGATCGGGCGACACGCGTGCGGCGAGCGAACGGGCGGACCATTCGAACGTCCCTTCGAAGTCCCGCGGCCGAAAGTCGGTTCGGAAGCCGACCGGCTGCGCGAGGTCAACGACCCGGTAAACGGGTTCCACCTCGCTGCAGACGGGGCAGTGATCGTGTGCGACTGGCCGCGGTTCGATGTAGAGACAGTTCCGGCAGACGCCGACTTCTTCGCGCGGCCCGAGCGGGTCGGATTCGGGCCTCGTCGTTGTTCCGGCCGGAGCCCAGCCCGCAACACCGACTGCGGTGTGGATGGCCTTGTCCTTAATGACCTGGCCACCCGGTGCGAATTGGGAGACGGCAATCGCCAGCTCGCGGTCGATCACCCCTTTCGGCGGCCAGGGGTACGCGCGCCGGCCTGGATAGCGGTGGTAGAGGTAGCGCGAACGCGTAGGAAAGCCGAACATCGGTAGCAGTCCTTCGTCGGCGAGCCGCTCGCTCAGATCGTTCGCAGCTCCCGGAGTCGCGACGACGCGATCGATCTCCATAAGTAGCTCATCTTCGGCGAATCTGATCAGCAACCCACGCTGTGCCGCTAGTTCATCGTCAACGTGCCGGAGCAACGCGTTGGCGACGCCTGCGATGTCAGGACGGTGGGTGGCGATCCAATTTGCAATCGCGGCCCGGCTCGAGTTCCAGTCTGCAACCGTCCCGAACTGTCCATGCACATTGCTGCCGGCCTCGAAATCGGGATCAAGTGCAAGGGGCTGAAACGCCTGGCGGAGGACTTCGGCCGCGAAGACCCGTTGAATGATCTCGATTCGCTTCAGGTCGAGGTACGGCGCGGGCGGAGGCTCGCCGGTAATGCGGTCAGGCCGCGAAAAGTAGTAGTCGTCGTGGCTCCGCCCACGGCAGATCGTTAGCGCGATCGCTAGCGCGTCGCGGCGGCGTCCAGCACGCCCAACGCGTTGCTGGTAGTTGAAGCGCATCGGGGGCATGTTCGACATCATCACGCCCTGCAGGCCGCCGATATCGACCCCGGCCTCCATTGTCGTAGTGACACTCAACAGGTCGATCGAGTCGACGAGAGGGATCTCTCCGTCGAGGAAAATGTCTTGGAAGCGGGCCTGCCGCTGTTGGCTCTCAGCGCGATCGGTTTGGCCGGTCAGCTCCTCACAGTGAAGGCGGAATGGCTCCCCTGATTGCGTCGCAAGAAATGCGTAGTAGTCACGTTCCACCAGCTCTTCCACCGGCGTCAGATCGGAGAGGCGCGCGTAGCAATACGTGCAGACCCCCGCTGAGGCGTGGAGGTGCTGGCGCCTACAGCGCGGGCAGATCCATGCGTGGTCGGCAGCTGGCCGTAGAAACAGCGCTGAGGGTTTGAGCAGGTACTCCTCGACCGCGCCGTGCCATGTCTGCTCGACTGCCGATTGGAGCGCGGCGAGGTCTTCGCCATGCCTGTCAGCGACCGCCTCCCAATACTTTCGGAGCCGAGCAGGTGGCGACTGAACGCCCCAACGTGTTCCTGGGAAACGACGCATGTCGCCCAGGACGCGCACGCTCGACGCGACGGCTTCGCCGAACGCTTCGTTGTCCATCGCCGAGGGCGGCGTGAGCTGCCGCTGCGGGTCTAGCGACGACCAAGCCAGGCCAATCGATTCGAAGTCACGGCCAGCGCCGCTATATACGGCTTGAACGCATTCGCCGCTGAGCGCCTCGGTAATCGCCTGCAAGAGCTGCTGCGCCTCCTGACCGAGATCGGCATCGGGCTTCTTCCGCGGGTTTAAAGCCTCCCAGCCTGCAAATAGCGTCGTCCAGGGTGTACGCCCCTCCTGCCGCAGGGGGTATCCCTGGAGCGTCCAGTCTGGACCGCCCGGGTTGATCCCCCGGCTGACGAGACCGTCCCAGACGCCGCCAGTCACCGAGTCGAGCGTTGCGCCGCCAGCGCGGAACCGCGCACGAATCCGGTCGGCCTCCTCGATTGCCGTTTCACCCCCGAGACCAGACAACGCGTTCGAGATCGCTAGCGCATCAAGCGGAAAGGCTTGCTGGAACTGCTTCCAGTGTTGCTCGGCGTCTTGCGTTCGTTCGCCTTTCACGTACGCCTCGAAGCCGTTAAGAGCTTCCGTTCGTGCGCGCACGCGTTCGTCAAGCGCACCGAGCAGCAGCTGTCGGACGAGGTCCTGGTAATGGCGCTTTTCGAAACCGGCCGAGAGTTTCGCCGCGTCTTGGCGGCTATCTGAGAAAAGGACGAGCTTGCGTCCACCCGGCAGCTCGCGTAGCAGCGCGTCCCCGAGTACCTGGCTCACCTTTTCGAAACCCGTGCGCATTCCTCGCGTAGGCGAGCGCAACCGCGAAGGGTCTTCGACGGGCTTTTTGCGCGGACCCGCGCGGAACATCTCCCAGTCGTCGCCGCAGGCGGGGCAGATCGTTGGGTACGGAGATACAAGGTCAGCGTTACCGCCCGTACCTGCGACAACGTGGAATGACCAGCCGGTCGCGCCGACGGCCTTGTTTACGAGGTGGCCGGATTGCGGTGTGTAGATGCTGCGTCTGAACTCGAAGCGGTACTTGCCGTTTTCGCGCGTCCAAGCGTCGTCAGCGGGGCTTTCGGTCCGTGGCCAATAAACAAGATACGACCGCGAGTTCCGCGAGAGGCTCGCTTGCTCGGGGAGATCGTCGAGGTTCGGGACATCGGGAAGCATGAATGCATCGACGTCTTCGGCGATGAGGCTTGTTGTCCCGCGGAAGCCGCCGAGAAACAGATCGCCACAGGTCTGGCAGTACAGGAGGTCGAGGACTCTCGCGCCGCAGTCGCACCTGTACTGGGGCTGGCTGAACAGCTTGCCGACGCGGCGGTCATCGCTGCGGAAATCGGAATCTACGGCCGAACACGCCGGGTCACTACAAGCCCAGACGCCTTGTACGTTGCGGAAAAACATGTGCGCCCGTACGCGGGCTGCAGCCTCGCCGTCGGCGGTCGCGAGTGCGGTGAGCATGCCCTTCAGCGCTTCGCTCCGCTCCGGTTCCGCTGCCCTCGGAAACAGCGCGCCGGCTAGCGACGACAGGCTGCGCGCGACTGCCGTGCCATTTTCAGTGCAGGCGTTCAGCAAAGCGTCTTTGACCCTTGCTCCGGCAACAAGCCCCGTCGCCTCCTCTTGTGTTGGCGGCGAGCCGTTAGCGAGAGCTGCAAACGCGGCGGCGTGGTCGTCAAGTGCCTCGCCGCCGCGTGGCTCTATGCTCTTCCCCCTCACGACTGCGAACGACGCGACGGGCGCAGCGAAGAAACCCTGAAGAAACAGGTCGTCGCGCCCCTCTTCCAGAGAGGCGCTCGCTGCGAGAAAGCGGACTTGCTCCGGCCGCTTGTCCAGCCTGAGCCGATGAACCAGGTTGCGCAGAAGGTACGCGACCTCGCTGCCGGACGTTCCTCGGTACATGTGCAGTTCGTCGACGACGATCGTGAAGATGTGCGAGGGATCGGCATTTAGCCACTCGGCCGTGCTCGTGAAAAACGGCTCGTCGCGCTCCCTGAGGAGCATGACGTTCAGCATCGAGTAGTTCGTGATGAGGATGTCTGGCGGATGCGCCTGCATGTCCCACCGGGACCGCATTTCGGCGCCATCAAGGCGCGGCACGAAGTAACGCTTGTGGTCGCGGCCGTCCTTCTTGTCGTCGGCCGCCGCCTTGTCGGCTCGTGACTCCATCTCTGCCATCTGAGTCCTCAGGTTCCGGAGCGCCGTCTTGTTGCTCACGCTCCCAGAAACAGGCGTCGCGCCTGTATACCTGCCGAAGTAGAACCTGTGGAGGCCCCGGTTTTCGTCCAGCCAGGAGCGAGCTGCCGGGCTGTCGAACGCGCGCCGGAGCCGCAAGAGCTGGTCTTCGACGAGCGCATTCATTGGATAGAGGACGAGGCACCGGACCGCCGCCCGGCGGCCTGCCTCGCCCTCTCTCTGTGGGATGAAAGGCGCCGCGCCGGGCCACCATCGGTTAGCCGCACGGTCGGCGAGCGGCTCCCATCCCTCGGATTCGCTCAGAAGAGCATTGACGACAGGAAGAAAGAACGCTTCGGTCTTTCCTGAGCCCGTTCCGGCCGTGATGACCATGTTCTTGCCACTATTCACGTGCTTCAGAGCCTCGAACTGGTGCTCGTAAAGCCGCTCGATCTCGTGCGGAATCAGCCCCGCGCGGGCGAACTGCGCCAGCTCTGGCCGACTACCCGCGTCGGCACACGCGTCAGCGAAAGATGCTGTCGTGAGGGCGTAATCACGCAAAACCTCGAGCCAGGGCTCGCGCCATGTGACCGTGTCCTGGTCAAGCAGCCGCCGACGCTCCGCCTGCACCGCCTCATCGCGTACGGAGAACGGCGTGTCGTAGTACCGGAACAGATACTCCCGGAGCGAATCAAAGACGGCCAGAGCGTCGGCCACCTAGCTCACCCTTCAACTGCATCGACGACAAGCACCTGCCCGAGTGATGCCGCGATCGCATCAGCAGTCGAACGCGGCACATTCGCGTAGTGCCACCTCCTGTCTTGCAACCGCGGCATTAGGCCGGTGCAAAGAGCTGCGGCACGAGCTTGCAACGCGGGCAGCTGCGCGGCAAATGGGACACGCAAGGTCCCATTCACGCTTTCCAGCGCGTAGTGGATCTCTCGCCTTCGAGTTCTTGCGAGTTCCGCGTGTACCCCGAGCGACCAGTCGACTGAGTAGACGATCCCCGGATCCGACACGAAGCGGTACTCTGGCCGCCCCCAAACGTCGTAGCGGTACAGGCCCGGCGCGCCGTCGTGACTCGCGCGCTCCCAGTTCAGGAACCTCACGTCAAAACGTTCGATGCCATACCCCTTTGCGGCAGGCGTCGATTTCGACAGATCGAGATAACTCTCAAGCGAAGGCAGCATCTTCGCGAGCCGCTCGCTGACACAGACCTCGTAATTCATCCCGACTTTCTTTGCCAAGACTTCGAGAGCGCTCTCGTCACTCGCCGCGATGAACAAGGCGTCTGGGCCCCAGTCTTGCCGATGCGACTCCTCGAAGTAATCGTCGGCCCTGGTCGCGTCACGCAGCTCAGCGAGGAGGCGGTGCGCCCTCGCTCCGGTTACGACCGCATGTGCGCCAGCGTTCGGCAAGATCGTCAACGCCGTCGGCGCCACGGCCCACCGGCCACTCCTCCAGTCAATCTCAAGATGCCCAAGCATCGACATCGCATGGATCGTCGTGGTCGCACGTACCTGTTTCCGTTCTTGCCGCCCGATGTTGAACAACCAGTCGTGCGCCTCCCGGAACTCAACCCAGGTCCCTTGACCGAACTCGCTCGCCCATCGGAGCATGGCTTCGTACCCGCTCATACTCCCGCGACGTTCGGTGGGCGCACCTGTGACCACGCTCATCGCGCCTCCTCGCGTCTTACTGTGTGGATTGTGTGAACGGCCCTTCTGACAGCGAAGAGCGCGTCCGCTTCCGTAGCGAATCGGCCGAGGCGTGTCTTATCCCTGCTCTTCTCGCTTAGCCTTTCAGTCACAGTCCAGCTGCGCTGCTTCGGCCAGTACGTGATCTGAAATCGCTTGTCGCGGCTCTCATAGGCGTGGCGGTCAGAAGTTCGGTACTGAAGCGTAAGGGTGATAAGGCCTTCGACGACTAGCGCAGGCTTCGGCTGTACGGATGTAGGCGTACGGCGTTTCGGCGACGTTTGAGACAGCGCCTGTTTCTTCTCGCGCTCGCGTGTCACGTCCGCCGGGCTAAGCTTGGGGATTGCGGCCGCTACGGCACGATACTGAAGCCACATGTCGAGTTCGTCGCCGCAAAGGTCGGGCTCGAGGTCGAAGACGCTGCACCATTCATTGATCTCTAAGCTCGCGCCGGCGTCAGTGTCAGCCGGAGGAACGCGGCGCCGGAGCCGTGCAGTAATCCGCCCGGGGCGTTCAACAACGACCCAGACAGCGTCGAAATCAGGGCTCACCTCAAACCCGATGGGGAACAGTGCGCCATGCCCAGCATTGTCGAGCCAGCCTGGGCGCGTCGGCTGACGAGGCTCGATTACGGCACCAGGGGTAGCGCCAACAACTCGATATCTCTGCCCTTCGAGCGGCAGAACGATAGTGGGACGAGAAGCGGGCAGTTCCGTCTGCGGCCCGACGAGATGAGCGCCTGTTACGGCGACTTCGCCCTCAGTACGACCAGCTCCGAGAGGTCGCGCACCTGCGGAAGCGGCTTCGTAGTAACCGTCGCGCCTCACCAAGTTGTGGCCGAGGGTTCCCACGCCCGGCGCCGGGCCATCGCGGAAGTCCCGGGTTGTCGAGAAGCGCACAGTTGCGGCGCCGACGTTGATTTCATGCGCTCCCCCAGGAAGGCGCAGCGCCGCGAGAGATAGTCGCTGCCCCGCCGTCGCGTCGATATCTGTTCCATCGACGCGGACGACTGTTGTCGGGTCGAGGAGAGATGGCAGCCACAGGTCGGGTTCGCCACCACAGAGGTAGAGGCTTACGGCGCCGTCTACCGGAAGACCTCCCTTCAGGGTCGGCCGCTCGCGCAAGCGTGGCGCGAGCACTGCGAGGGGGCCGGGTGGAACGTTGATCAGGCTCTCCTCGATTACAACGCCCGCAAACAAAACCCATCCAGGGGGAGCGAACGCGTCCGTTTCCTGCTTCCACTCGTCACGAGCGTTCTCGCGAAGGAACGTCTCTACCTCGGCCGCGTGTGTGCTGTCGACAAGCACGAGGTATTTCTCGCCCGGCTCGATGCGGGGAACCGAGGCCCAGCAGCCGAGCAAGTGGTTGCGCGAGAGCGGCACGACCGCCGAGGGGCGATAGGCGAGAACGAACTCCTTCGCCTCCAGCCGAAGCCCCTCTCTGAGCCATTGCTCCTTGAGCGCCCACGTCTCGCCATACCAGCCCTCGACGGAAGCAGTTAGCCGACGAGAGGCACCATTAGCCTCGTACGTCGCGTCCGCTGGAAATCCGAGCGGACACTCTGCCGCAATCGTGTATGTCGGGCGCGGCGTCGGCACGTAGGCAAGGACAAGCGTCCCGATCTTGCGCCCGCGCTCGTCGCGGAGAACACCGTCCCAGCGCGCAGCCTCGTCCACAAGGATCGCCGTTAGGCGATCGTCATACCGCTCGTCCGCGGCCATGTGCTTGGCGCCGGAGCTAAGCGGCGAGCCGGGCGCCCACGCCTTGAA
>WNFU01015658.1_pt1 | contig 12092 bp, 9 predicted proteins | sample 5400121 | NCBI WGS metagenome assembly WNFU01 (sample SAMN13153360, study PRJNA577476) | soil metagenome | isolation source: 100 cm soil or saprolite under grassland replicate 1 | place: USA:California | collected 2016-06-15 | reverse complement strand
TCTCTTCCAGATAGTTCCAGGAGATCGATAATTTTTTGTTCGATTGCTTCGTGCGGCACCATTTCACCGCCGATCTTTGAAAAACGCGACAGTCGGCCTTCGATATAGAGGAACCCATCTTCGTCGAACCGGCCGATATCGCCTGTTTTCAACCAACCGTCGCGCAGGATTTCTGCGGTTCGTTTGGGATCGTGCAGATAACCTTCAAAAATGTTTGGGCCGCGCAGCCAAAGCATCCCAGTGTCGTACAGCGAAAGTTTGCGGTCCGTTTCGGGTTCGCGGATTTCCGCAGCGATACCCGGCGCCAGTCTGCCGACCGATCCCAAACGGCTCGCTGATTGCACTTGTTCGCTTGGCTTCTTCGGCTCGGGCCCGGGCAAATTGACGCTGACCACCGGCGCAGTCTCGGTAAGTCCGTAGCCTTCGAACACTTTTTTGTGGAAGCGTTTCTCAAAATGACTGGCAAGATCGAGAGGCAATTTTTCTGCGCCAACGATGGTGAGCCGCAAACTGCGAACCTGCTCCGGCTCGGCTTTGCGCAAGTACAGACGCAGGAACGTGGGCGTCGCCAGCAGGAACGTCAGTTGGTATTGTTCGATCAGCGCTGCGCACTTGGCTGCGTCCAACGGATTTGGATACGTGACGATGCGCACGCCTTCGATGAGCGGATACCAAAGTGTGACTGTCGAGCCGAACGTGTGAAAGAAAGGCAGCGACGCGAGGATGGCGTCGGTTTTTCTTGCGTCGAGCAATTGCCGGAACTGCGAAACATTTCCGACCACGTTCCGGTGGCTTACCACAACGCCTTTCGGTTCTCCAGTCGTACCGCTTGTGAACAGCAAGACCGCTTCGCCGTGGCCGCCTTTTTTGGGGATTTGCAAAAGCCGCAAGAGCAAACGCGCAGGAACCATGAGTGCCATGAGCCACCAGAAAATGATTTCGCGTTTCATACGCGGGACCAATTCGTCCAGTTTCAAAACGCGTTCCGGCCAGGGAAAATCTTTTAGTCGTTCCATGAATTGCGTGGCCGAAATTGCGACCCGTAAGTTGGCGCGCTTGCAGCAAGATTCATTTGCCGCGCGTCCCATCGTGAAGTTGAGATCAACCGGAACCTTATCTGCCAGCGTCACGGCGAGATTCGCCAGCATCGATCCTTTGCTTGCAGGCAAAACGATGGCTATTCGTTCGTCGGAAAATTCCTTCCGAAGATAGCGACTCAACGCTGCTGCTGCGCCGAGCAATTTGGCCCGGCTTAGTCTGGTGTGGTCGGTTCCGTCGATCACTGCTGTTGCAAACGGTCTGCGCTTCAAGCCGCGCACGCATTCTTCGGCAAGACGCCGGTCCAATGATGGCCGGCGGCTGAAGCAAAGTTCACCGAGCTTGAGCAATTCTTCGCGCACGGTCGCAACGTCGGCGGCCTTGGCGTTGAGTGGTTTGCTGAAAGCGATGGTTACAGGGTAGGGGATTCGCTTTGGAAACTTTGTGAAAAATCGTCCGCCCTGGAACGAGAAGATCGAGCCCCAGAGTTGATCGAGCCAAACCGGAACGACCTGCGCATTGGCGTGCCGTGCGATCAACTCATAACCGCGTTGCAATCGCAACAGCGTTCCCGTGCGTTCCAGCTGGCCCTCGGGGAAAACACAGACGATTTCGCCTTCGGCGATTTTTTCAGCCGCGGCGCGAACCGCAGCGTGCGAATGGCGGATATTGATCGGGATGCACCCGAGCGCACGCAAGATTGGGTGTAAAGTCGGTCTATGATAATACGCCTGATCGATGACGTACCGGATCGGACGCGGGCAGGCAAGCTGGAGGAGGAGAGCGTCCACCCAGGTGATGTGGTTGGGCACAAGAAGAAACCCGCCGCCCGGCAAGTTTTCCAGACCGAGCGCAGTGACCCGATAAAAACAACGAACCAGTAGACGCCCAATGAAATAGAGGGCGCGTTCGGCGTGAGACGTGGAAGGCATCGTTTATGATTTACAATCGACGCGGGGCAAACTGCAATCGGCAATTGCGATGGAACCCGTAGGGAAAAGACCGCTGAGTGGCGCGCAGAGCGCTCTCTTTCTGCTCCTGGCCATCAACCTTTTCAATTACATCGACCGGCAAATCCTGGCCGCGCTCGAGCCTGATATTCGCGCGAGTTTTTTCGCACCTGGCGACGTAAACGCTATGACGAAGACCGGCCTGCTTGCCGACGCGTTTTTTGTCACTTACATGATCAGTGCACCGATTCTCGGTTTGCTCGCCGATCGATTCTCGCGCTGGATCATCGTTGGTTCCGCTGTGATTTTGTGGAGCCTGGCCAGCGGCGCCTCCGGTTTGGCGGCGACATTCGCCATTCTCTTTGCGACCCGCATTTGCGTGGGAATTGGCGAAGGCGGCTACGGCCCGGCGGCGCCGACCATCTTGGCGGATCTTTTCCCGATAGAAACACGGGGTCGCATGATGGCGATTTTTTACGCGGCTATTCCCGTTGGCAGCGCGCTCGGCTATGTAATCGGAGGGCTGGTCGGTGCTCATTTCGGCTGGCGTTGGGCATTTTATCTCGTTACCCCGCCAGGCTTGCTGCTGGGCCTTTTGTGCTTTTGGCAGCGCGATCCGCGCGTTGCTGCGCATCACCTCGAGCAGGAATCGCCGCGCCGGAGCATAAGGGATTACCTTCGGCTTTTCCGCACGCGCTCCTATCTTATTAATTGTGTCGCGCAAACATTGATGACGTTTGTGACCGGCGGCTTGGGTTTTTGGGCGGCTGCTTATCTGCGCTATCGGAATCAAAGTCCTGACGTGGGCATGACAATCTTCGGTTTGATTACTGTCGTCGCGGGTTTGGTCTCGACGCTTCTGGGAGGCGTGATCGCTGACAAATTGCGCTCGCGGTTCGCCGGCTCCTATTTCTGGGTCTCGGGAATCGGGATGCTGATCGCGTGTCCTTTTTTTATTGCGACCCTTTACATTCCGTTTCCCGCGGCGTGGATCACAATGTTTCTCGCGATCTTTTTCTTGTTTGTGAACACAGGTCCCTCAAACACCGCTCTTGCGAATGTTTCATTGCCAGCGGTGCGTGCGACGGCGTTTGCGGTCAACATTCTCGTCATCCACGCGCTGGGGGACGTGCAGGCATTCTGGCTCTTGGGCTACATTGGTGGTCATGCCAACATGCACGTGGCATTTCTGTTTGTGTCCGGAATCATTTTCCTCTCCGGCCTGGCTTGGCTCGTTGGCGTGAAATATCTTCCGGCGGATACAGCTGCAGTAGAAACCGCTGGAACCACCTGAACGCCCGTCCAGTTTTGGAAGTGCTTATGTCGATCATGCGCAGCCTCGCGATTGGTTTGTCGATGATGATTGGCGTCAGTGCATATGCCGAGGGTGTTCCCGATGATTGCACTCAACTCATCCTCGGTATCGCGCCGACTTGGGATTCGATGCGTGGAGAGATGCGATTATTTGAACGATCGCGCGGTGGCGATTGGACTCCAGTGGCTGGACCGTTCCCAGCGTTGTTTGGCAAAAACGGGATCGCCTGGGGCACAGGACTGGCCGGACAAAACGAGCCGGGTCTTCGAAAGAAAGAGCGAGATGGCCGCGCACCCGCTGGAGTTTTCGAAATCGGGCAGGTGTTTGGATATGCTTCGAGCCTGCCGCCCGGCGGCGATTATCCGTATCATCAAGTCACTGAGGCAGACGTTTGGAGCGACGATCCGCGCTCGCCGAATTACAATCGCCATATCGTGATCGATCCAAAAAATCCGCCGGACAATTACACGCACGAAAAAATGCGCTCCGGCGATTTCGCGTATGAGTGGCTCATTGAGATCCGCCACAATTCCGATCCACCGGTGCCCGGCGCGGGAAGCGCGATTTTTTTTCATATTCGGCGCGGCGTGAACCGGCCAACCACTGGCTGCACGACGATGGCGAAGGAAAATCTGGTGAAGCTGATCACGTGGCTGCGCCCGAAACGCCATCCGTGTTACGCACTATTGCCGGCCGTCGAATACGATAAAAAATGGCGCTCTTGGAACCTGCCTTCTCCAGACGCGTTCCGTCGCAGCGGCTCCTCAAGTTTGCCTCGTTGATTGCTGAGATTGTTCAGGTAGTTTTTGCTTCATGCGAAGACGCCCCAATCCTGATTCGGAGGCGAACATTCGCCGCATTGACACGAAAGCGCGCGCGAGGAAGCAGACGCACGGTTTTCAAGTTCACTTTCTTCGCGGCGATCGTGTCGTTACAAAAATGTTCAGCGACGGCCTCTATGGCGGAAAAGAAGGAGCGAGGCGCGCTGCGCGAAAGTTTAAGCGGACGATCCTACGCCGTTTGCCTCGGAGAAAATTTGTCGGGCTTGGATAGCGGTTCACGATCGGGAAGGCGTTTTCCGCCGATACGCCTTCCAGCACTCCAAAAATCCCGGCGCGAAATCTTCCGGTCGCGCCGATGTCCAGCCATCGACCACGGACGCCTCTGTATAGCCAGATAAACTCGTGATCGGTGCGTTGCGCGCCGGGAAGTTTTAGAAACTTTTGAAGCGGCACACTTACGCCTAATTCCTCCTTTAGCTCGCGCCGGGCTGTTTCATCGTAGCTTTCCGCTGCGGTGACGTGGCCGGCAGCGCTGGAGTCCCACTTCAAAGGGTGTCGATCTTTCCATCGCGAGCGTTGTTGTAGATAAACGTCGCCTGCTTCGTCAAAGATCAGAATGTGGACAGCGCGGTGGAGCAAGTTATCCCCATGCACCTGAGAGCGCCTCGCGTAGCCCAGAATCCGATCGTTTTTATCGACAATTGGGAAGCGCTCAGTCTTCGTCAGACGTACGTCAGGGCGCGGAAGCGGCGCGATGAAATTCGCCAGCTCGATCCATCGCGGCAACGATAGCTCTTCGGCCCGAGCTTTAGGATTGATGTCAAGATGGGAGGCCACTCTATCCCAGTCAGGGACACGAGTCCGAAGCAATTTCCGCAGCTGCTTTCTTCTCTGAGAAAACCCAGTGCGAATCAGTCTTAGGAGCAGCTCATCATCGCGCGCGGGCAACTCGAGCGGATCGCGCGGCAAGATTCGCACCACTGCGGAATCGACATCGGGTTGCGGAAAAAAAACGGTCGCACGTACAGTGCGCAGGTATTTTACGCGATTGTGCAGCTGCACACGTAGCGTCAGCGCTCCATAATCACGTGTAGATGGGGATGCTGAAAGCCGCATCGCCACCTCCTTTTGTAACATTAACAACCATAGTGAGATAGAGCTTGGTTGCTCAAGGAATTTTAAGAGCAACGCGCTCGAAATATTGTAGGGAAGATTGCCAAGCAGTTTCACTTGGCGATGCGCAAAGAGCGCGCGCGGATCGAACTTCAACGCATCGTTGTTGATTACTTCAAGCCGCTCATGGCCAAAGTGTGCGCGCAAAAAATTGGCCAGACGCGTGTCTTTTTCAATCGCAAGAACGCGCGCGCCTTTCTCGAGGATGAATCTGGTCAGCGCGCCTAGTCCGGGTCCAATTTCGACAACATAATCTTCGGGAGTGATCTGTGCCTGATCGACGATCCAGCGAGCAAGGTTTTGGTCGTGCAGAAAATTTTGACCGAGCGTTTTGGCTGGCGAAAGAGATATTTCTCGAAGCGCGGTTCGTATGTCGGAGAGCTTCATTTGAACCTTGCGTTTTGCGCGCTGTGGCGCTGGAAATTGGTTTGTCTGTTCACAAAATTATGTGAACAAAACGCCCGGGGCGCCGGGAACTTATTCACAAGTTATTCAATGGACTTAGAAGCTCCCAGCGAGCCACGCGACCAATGTGACTTGTGCGATGCCTTCTTGCGGTCGGCCAGATATTTTCGCCGCGCATCCTTCAGCGAGACGCCACCGATAAAAAACGCCGTAGCAGCGCGGCCGATCGCGTATGTGCCTGCACCAGCGACCATGCCGCAGACGACATTGCCCCAGCCAGGAAAAAACTTCAGGATCGCGCGCGCGCCTTCGCGGAGAAGCATTCCCGCGCCGACGTTTGCGCCAAGCGCGGTCATAAACTCCGTTGCAGCGCGCAAGTTTCGTTCGCGGCCGCTGACGTACATGATTCCCGAGACCATCATCACTTGGAGCGACGTCAAAATCGGCAGGTCTGCCAGCGGAATGGGCTGCGCTCCGATCGCCGTGCAAATTGCGGTCGTCGATTTTACCAGCATTTGTGCGACATGATGTTGCGCTTCGCGATCGCGTGAAATCCGGATCATCTCGATCTTGGCTTCGTTCGGGAGTTCGCTTGCCAGAACCGACAACAAGTCGCGCGTTTCGGCAGAATGCATTTCCGTGAATTGAATGACCTTAAGCAAACGATCGCAGATCGCCGGCTGCGTCTTGAGCGCTTCTTCCAGTTGGGCAGCGCGCTTTTGCGATCCGAAAGAGACGCCGATGACCTTGGCATCGCCCAGCACTCCGCCAACGTCATCTTGTAAATGCAACACGAAGTTGAGCGAGTTGGCAGAGGATAGGTCCTCGAAATTCGCTTGCCCGTCGTCGAAAAGGAAGATGACGTCTGGAGGCTGACGTCTGAGGTCTTCTTCGACCTGAGCTGCTGCGGAATCGCCCGCGTCGCGTGCATCCAGGATGGAGATCGTTCCATGACCGGATATGTTCCAGTCGATCCAGCGATGCACGGGCATCAGAGCAACATTCATCTGCTCTTGGGCGCCAGGTGTAAAAAGCGTGTTGATGATTCGGTGCGTCGGCATTTTGCTCGATCCGATGAAGAGAAATCGCGGCGGCCGTTGCTGGAGGAATAATTCCTTAAGCGGTGTCAGCTCGCTGAGAACGGCCTTTCGAATTTTGGAAGGCAGCCTCCCCGCAAGACGTTCGAGCTTTTCAGCTATCTGAAGAAGAGTTGTCTGATTCATCTCTTGATCGGCGGTCACAGGCCGCCACTGCAGAAGAGAATTGTCGATCTGGAGCGAGAAAAGCGAAAGCCGGAAATCATTTCCCTTCCCTTCATCCTCCGCTTATAAAACGGCCATGAGTTTGAATGTTGAAATTCTTTCAAAAGCCGCGACTCAGGCGCGCGGTTTGTGCATGGATGCGGTGCAGGCTTCGCAGTCGGGGCATCTTGGGCTGCCGCTCGGCTGCGCGGAGATCGGAGCGGTCCTCTTCGGCTATGCGCTGAAATACAACCCAGACCAACCGCGCTGGATCAATCGCGATATCTTCGTCCTCTCCGGCGGGCACGGCAGCATGTTCCTTTACGCCTGGCTGCACATGAGCGGTTACGATGTGCCGATGTCGGAGATCAAACGGTTCCGGCAATTGCATTCCAAAACGCCGGGCCATCCCGAATTTGGTGACACGCCAGGAGTGGAATGCACGACGGGGCCGCTCGGCCAGGGCGTTGGCAATGCGGTCGGCATTTCCGTGGCAACAAAAATGGCCGCCGCGCGGTTCAACACCGAGCAGCACAAAATTTTCGATCAGCATGTGATCTGTTTATGCAGCGACGGCGATATGCAGGAGGGAGTCGCCTCCGAAGCATGTGCGCTGGCTGGGCATTGGGGTCTCGATAATTTGATTTTCATCTACGATTCGAATGCCGTCACGCTCGATGCCGCGGCGAAAGAGACGCAGAGCGAAGACACCGGGAAACGCATAGAGGCATACGGCTTCGATGTTCAGGAAATTGACGGTCACGATATGAGACAGTTTCTTGACGCGTTTGACGTGGCGAAGAGGCGCGATAACGGCAGACCGCAGTTCATCATCGCGCACACGCTCATCGGCAAAGGCGTTCCGGAAGTTGAAGGCACATACAAGGCGCATGGAGAGGCCGGCGCAAAATTTGTCGATGCGGCCCGCAAAGCACTCGGATTACCAGAGGAACATTATTTCGTATCGCAGGACGTGTACAACTATTTTGCCGAGCACAAAAAGAAGCTGCTCGCCGACTACGATCGCTGGGAAGAAACTTACAGCGCGTGGCGCAATAAGAATCCCGACAAAGCGCAGCTGCTCGATGACGGCATCGCGCGAAAAGTTCCTGCCGATCTCTTAGCCAGGATTCCCGAGTTTCCTATGGATGCGAAGTTGGCTACGCGGAAAGCCGGTGGCGAAGCGTTGCAGCCGATCGCTCAAGCGATGCCGTTGCTGATGACCGGCAGCGCCGATCTGTACGGATCGACGATGAATTACATCAAGGACGGCGGCGATTTTAACCGGGATAATCCCGGTGGGCGAAACATCCGCTTCGGGATTCGCGAACACGGCATGTGCGCGATCCTGAACGGCATCTCGTATCACGGACTATTCCGCGCATCGGGCGCGACATTCATGGTGTTTACCGATTACTGCCGCGCTTCCATTCGGCTGGCCGCGCTGGCGAAGCTTCCTAATACCTACATTTTCACCCACGACTCAATCGGCGTCGGCGAGGATGGTCCGACCCATCAACCTGTGGAGACGGTTAGTTCTGTTCGTTTGATGCCGAACATAGACGTGATCCGGCCGGCCGATCCCGAAGAGACCGCAGGCGCATTTGTCGCGGCCATGCAGCGCACGGACGGGCCGACGTTTCTCGCGCTCACGCGTCAGACCGTTCCGATGCTAAATGATATTGATCCAAATCTGCGTCGCGAAGGAGTGTTGCGTGGCGGTTACGTCGCAAAGAAAGAGCAAGGAAAACTCGATCTGATCATCCTATCGTGCGGGAGCGAACTGCAGCACGCGCTGGCCGCGGCGAGAGAACTCGGCGATGGCGTGCGCGTGGTTTCGATACCCTGCTTCGAAAGGTTCAACCGCCAATCAGAAAAATATCGCGAAGAAATCTTGCCTAAGGAATGCCGAAAACGGGTCGCCATCGAAGCCGGCGTGACTGAGATCTGGTACCAATACGTCGGTCTCGACGGCAAAGTAATTGGACTGCATCAGTTCGGCTTGAGCGCACCGGGCGCCGAAGTGATGGAGGAGCGCGGCATCGACGCGCAGCATGTGATCGAAGCGGCGAAGTCGCTGAGGTAGGGGCGATTGGCCTCAATCGCCGATTCGGGTGCGATCACACGCGACAGGCGGTTCAGGTGAACCGCCCTTACCTAAAACGCCTCTTCTGGTTCGCTCACATTGCGCGCCCGAGTCTCGAAGCGGGTGAATTCTTTGAGGAACGTGAGCGGAATCTCGCCTACCGGACCGTTACGCTGCTTCGCGATGATCAATTCGGCCTCGCCAGCTTTTTCCACACGCGTCTCTTCGTCTTCTTCATAGAATTCTGGCCGGACGAGCAAGGCGACCAGATCAGCGTCCTGTTCAATCGAACCCGATTCGCGGAGATCGCTCAACCGCGGTTTGCCACCCGAGCGCTGCTCCGGTTGCCGATTCAATTGCGCCACCACAATGATCGGAATTTTCAATTCCTTGGCCAAGCCTTTGAGCCCCGCGGAAATCTCGGAGATTTCCAACTGCCGATTGTCCTGCGCCCGGCGTGAGGTCGATCGCAGCAGTTGCAAATAATCGACGATCATCAGTTTCACATCCTGCTGCGCTTTGAGCCGGCGCGCTTTCGCACGCAATTCAAGGATGCTGAGACTGGCGCTGTCGTCGATGAAGATTTTCGCTTCGGCCAGCTTCGATGCTGCGGCAGTCAGGTTTGGGAAATCGCGTTCGCCCAGAAATCCGTCGCGCACTTTTTGCAGGTTCACGCGCGCGCGCGCGCAGAGCAGACGTTGTACAAGCTGTTGGCTGCTCATCTCCAGGCTGAACACGCCGACCGCGAGTTTTTCATTGATAGCGACGTGTTCGGCAATGTTCATGGCAAGTGCCGTTTTGCCCATGCTGGGCCGGGCGGCGATCACGATCATTTCTGAGCCATGGAGACCGCTGGTCATTCGGTCGAACTCAACAAATCCGGTGGAGATTCCGGTGATGCGGCCTTTACCCTCGTACAGCTTCTCAATCGACTCGATGGCGTCCATCACCTGGTCTTTCATCGAGAGCACTTGGCCTTTGAAGCGGTCTTCGCCCACCGCGAAAATTCTCTGTTCCACTTCGTCGAGCAGATTGTTTACCTCGTCCTGTTCCTCGTAAGCGCGGCGCACGCTCTCGGTGGCGGCAGAAATGATCTCCCGCAGAATGTATTTGTCGCGAACGATGTCGAGGTAGTACCCGACATTTGCGGCAGTCGGGACAAAGGTGAACAGACTTGTGACGAACGCCGCGCCGCCAACGCTGTCGAGAAGATGCCGATCACGCAGTACCTGTGTGAACGTAATCAGGTCGATCGCCTGCCCCGCGTTCCAAAGATCGACAAGAACATCATAAATCGTCCGGTGCGCGGGGACGTAAAAGTATTCTTCGTTAATTTTCTCGACGCATTCTGCGATGGTCTCTCGCGGTGAGATGAGCATCGACCCGAGAACGCCTTGCTCCGCGTCCACGCTGTGCGGCGGGGTACGGTGAATATCCTGCGCAGAACCTGTGGGCGAAATGGGGACAACTTTTTCGCCACTCCGCGCCGCCGAACCTCGGCCAGCGCCATTTCCCGCTTTACGAGGCTTCTCTCCTGTCCAGGCGGACGATTGAGTCGCCATTTATTCGGTTTCTTTTTTCGCTTCTGTCTTTCTTCGGAAAAATGAACGGCGTTTTCTCTCAGGCTCTGCGGTTGGAGCCTCCTCCGCAGTTTTCGCCTCTTCCGCCGCCGACTTCACGTTAAACTTAAGCTGCGCACTGACATCGTGATGCAATTTAATCTGCACCTCGTGGTCGCCGGTATCTTTTATTGGCCGTTCGAGCACGATTTTGTGCCGGTCAATCTCGACTCCAATCTCGTCCTTGAGCCGGTTGACGATGTCCTGTGCGGTAATTGAACCAAAAGCTTTTCCGCTCTCGCCGGTTGCGAGTATGAAGGTCACTCTTAACTTTTCAATACGCCGGCTGAATTCTTCCGCCTCGTTTGATTCGCGTGCTTCGCGTTCGGCACGCTTTTGTTTCAGAGCATCGAGCTGGCGCAAAGCTGCCGGTGTCACCTCGTAAGCCTTGCCGCGTGGCAGGAGGTAATTACGCGCATAGCCGCGACGTACTTTGACCACGTCCGCTTCTGCGCCGAGTCCCGGAACGTTTTCGGTCAAAATAAGTTCAGTTAAAGGCATATTGATCTCTAAGACGCGCTCAGGATTTTTCAAACTGAGGGGCTTCAGAGGCGTCGAGTGTAAAATTCACACGCGTATTGTCAATGCGAGAATAAAAAATTCACAAAAAATTTTCGCAATGACGCAATCGAGCATGCCTTCGGCCTGCGACCACTGCAAAACGAGAGCGGAGCACGCTCGCGCTGCCTTAGATCATCCCGAGCTTCATCCGGCCCGCTTCGCTGATCATGTTTTGGTTCCAGGGCGGGTCCCAAACGAGCTGGACATCCGCTTCATCCACACCGTCGATGGACAAGATTTTGCTCTGCGCATCATACGCGATCGCCGGATCCATTCCGCGATCGAGCGCAGTGAGAGTCATCTTCACTTTCCAGCCGCCTTCCGGCCGCTTGGTCAGCTGACAATCGGAAGCCAGACCGAGATCAATCAGCTTCACAGGAATCTTTGGGTCGAAACATTGCCGCAATTGTTCCAGACCGCTTTTGGTAGTGGCCCCTCTGGCCCAACTGGAAAAAAGGGCAGGTTTCTTCGTGGGTCTAGCGCATCGCAACTAGACGAACGCTAGCTGCGATGCGCAGATCAGGCGCACAATCTCTAGTGCTGCTTTGAGCCGACACTTGAGATGATTCCTTCCCAGGGAAGGACAAAGGAGGGCGGGTCTGTGGTGAAGTCGATTTGCCCGACCAGCTCAAAATGGCCGGTGGTCGGTGGCGCGAAGCGACCTGTGCCGCCTGTCACCTCCGCGGTTTCATGGTTGTCGTACACTCCTTGCGTTCCCGTCGGGCTCAGGTACCCGTCGAAAGTGCCGGAGATTTCGTCGCCATTGGCCTCAAACCAGTCAAAGGTGCCAGTGTAGGTGATATTTGGAGGGTCCTCGCAGAAGTTCGGATAGAATTCTGCGGTCCCGGTGAACGCTCCCAATTGAGTCGCGTTTCCGAAATTGATAACGTGTATGTGAACAGTGCACTCGTCCACGGGCACC